>Ga0307515_10006829_pt1 | contig 22701 bp, 21 predicted proteins | sample 17_EM_MG_FD_194513 | JGI IMG/M metagenome (GOLD analysis project Ga0307515, IMG submission 194513) | Populus trichocarpa ectomycorrhiza microbial communities from riparian zone in the Pacific Northwest, United States - 17_EM | ecosystem: Host-associated > Plants > Roots > Unclassified | place... | reverse complement strand
AGACAATACGAACTACAAGGGTGCCACCGCCAAAGAAACGGAGCCGTGCAGATACTGTCATTGCCCGCACTTCACTTCCAAATCTGCGACATCCAGCCGGGGCCATGGCACCACCATTGCTCAAACGCCAAAAGTCAACCATCAACATATCACGCGAGTCTGACATTGTACAGGCGCTCCCGCTTCCCAAGGCTGGTGGTGATCACAATATGCCTCAACAAAAGCCCGGTGGTGGTGATCACAACGTTCCCCAACACCAAAAGGCTACATTTGAGGTAGCAAAACGGTTCATGGAGGCAATCGTATTCACAAAGACTCCCTGGCCAATCATTTCCGATGAGAAGTACTCGATGGTTGACGAAGCTTGGCAACTAGCGATTGAAGCTCAGGATCGTCAGCGGGCATTAGCAGGTGCTCCGGTAGGTGCACCATCCGTGTGTCAATTGCCCGGTGGTCCATCTCTTAAAATCGACCCGCAAACCCGAGAAGCTGTAAGTGTATATTCTGTTTTCTGCTCGATTGGACTTATGATGATGCTAAACCACAAAAATATTCATAGTTAAAACTAAAGATTAGCACCATTCGAGGGCGTTTGGCAGATGGAGCTCGTCGAACTATTGTCCGAAGTTACCGGTTGGATTTAGGATCAGAGACTGAGCTTCGAATACAGGTTAAGGAGCTCCTGTTTGACGATGCTTATCTCTCGAAGGTCATCGATGATAAGAAAGCCTGGTTCACGCGGATGGAAGTGCTTGACTTAATCTATCATCAATTTTTCTTCACCGCCAATAGCTTGGGGCGACAACCGACCACATCGCAATTCTTTCAACCTCTGACACCGCAGACACTAGCGCTTGTGGCCGCAGCTATTCATTGTGCGCTGTCTGAGTATGCCACTGGAAAGAAGGTTACAGTTATGTTTTCTCAAGATGAATATCGAGGTAAATTTTGCCCTTCCACGGTGATAGATTGAATTACTGCAGATGCCATTGCACTCATCACAATTACACATGGTGGGGCTGCTTCATACCCCCCCCCCAATGGTGCTCCTCCGCTATAATAGGCGCTCCTCAATTCCCGTCGGCGCTCCTCAGTCTCGAATAGCGCTTCGATATTTCATTCAGCGCTCCATGCTGCCTTTTCTCTCGGCGCTCCTCCTCTAGGATGGGCGCTCCTCAATCCCCTCCTCGACCTCGAATAGGAGCGCCTCTATTTCATTCCAGACTCGTTACCACTCTCCCCTTTCAGCGCTGCTCCGCTGGATATGCGCTCCTCAATCCCCGTCGGCGCTCCTTGGCCTGGATTTTCGCCCCTCAATTTCATTCTGCGCTCCTCCATCACCATCAGCACTCCCCTTGCCCACCTCGAACTCCACATCAGGCACTCCTCCTTTCCTGGTGGCGCCCCTCGCTTCCCCCCGAATTCGTCATATTTGCCTTTCAAACCCCATTATGATTCACCGCTCGCTAACCTCAATTCCAACCCTTTTAGATATCACAAATCGAGCCAAACGACATTGGAATTCAATTTCACCCACTCGCCAGGCCGGAATCATTCGGAAATACAAGGAGCGCCTCCAGCTTCTTTGCGCCGTGGATGAATTGTGTGTTCCTGCGTTTGTCGGCCCTGATGAGATGGGAGATTTAGTGGATGACATTGAGACTATGTTCAATTGCATTCCGATCGCTTAATCGGGTTAATGTTTCGGTTTCACCTACTTTCATTTTTGAATCACTTGTCATTTTCTTTGGTTCTCCTCCTTAATGTAGCGATGCAAACAATAGAATGTTGAATGAGATGCTGGGTACTGTAGTATGATTTAGAAGTTGATAATGAACAATAATCTATGCATCATACATGGAGGGTATTCTTATTGCTCGTGTACACTCAGATATCGCCTGAAGTCCTTCGAGTGAATATCCCTAAGAACCCGGCATCTCTCAGAGTTAGTTTGGGATTCCCACATTGGTTGGGCGACAGTCCCAGGTGCTCCCAAACTTCTCACAACAGCTCCCATGGTGCTCCTGTACCAGTCATCAGAGATCCCAGTTACTCCGATGGCCGGCCGGAATGCCCTCCTAGGGTCTGGTTCTCTCCTGAACTTGACACTTCTAAGTTTACACTCTGCCTCCTCTCAGACACTCCTGGAGGCTCCCAGTGACTAAAATACATTTTGCTGATGTAGCATCGCTCTCGATGATCCCCTATCATTTCAGTATGAGCTTAGCATCGCTCTCGAGGATCCCCTGAATTCCGAACTATAAATTAATCCCTCACACCATAACTCTTCTGTAATCTCTTTATAGCCCCCCAACTAGGACTATGATTAATCCCTCAAATGATAGCCACTTATCTGTGGGTCTTATTGACGTCGCCCGATTGATATCCTTGCGTCTTATTACTATGCGCCTAATCGGAAGTGCTCGCGAATCCCGAAGGACACGTATCATCATCAACTCATAATCAGCCCACAACTTCAACTTAGACATCTCACCATCTTTGAGTTTGTTCGGTAGATACTCTCAGGCTTATTTGGATACCACTCCGTGCTGCTTTATCGTAGACCCTGACACGCATCATACGTTGCGATCCAGACTCATGCAAATCAATGCAAGGTGTTCGCTTCTGGCTTTAAGCCAATGTCAAAAAATCCCTCAGTTACGTCATGCTTAGGTAGAGACAATTCTCCTAATACCGGGGTGTGCCTTGCCATTATTCCACTCGTTACGAGATGGTGGTTCGGAGCCCTTATACTCGCAATCGACTATCAACTGCCATGCACTGCCTGCATGTCCCGCATAGTATCCAGATGCGAAAGAACGCCCATCCCTACAGAGCCTTGATCTTGTGACCAATATTGAACCCCCGCTAAAAGGCAATATCGCAAGTCCTCCTTGATTGTCTCCGCATGGTATGTGCTTTCATCGACTTTCAAGTACTTTTATCACTGTTAAGGGAGAACCCCTAACAATTTTACTTGTCCTCTGATGGAAGGATTATACCATATATTGATCATTATTGTACTGTCGGTTATAACGATTCAATTACGAAATTTTATTGAGCAATCAATGCTCATGCGATATTATCGGTTTTACAAAGAAAACTGTGTATCGCTACATTACGAATGGATGATTCATTTCGAAGAATCTATTCAAGTCGTATATGCAAAAATTGATAAATATACACCTCGCGACTGGAGGATGTATAATGAAGGAAAGGATAGCGGTTATACCGATGGTTATAAACAAGGGCTCTTGGAAGGGCATGATAACGGCTGGGACGAAGCCAAAGAATATTATCAGAAAATATTCAAGAGAGAACTTCGCGAAGCCAAACAACAATGGAAGGATGAAGGTGCAAATAACAACTATTCTGAGGATGTCGCAGAAGAATATGAGGAACCAGAAGTGGATGATGAGTGGTCATCTTACGGACAAAAAAGAGACTCAAAGCAGACTGAGTCACGGGAATGGTTTGAGAATTAGCCCGATGATGAGCTTAGGGATGCCATCGAGCGTAATCATTAGCCCGATAAGAAATCGAGCGAGTGTTGTTCTAATGCAGATTATGAGATAATTGCTTTAGACGTCTAGGATGTCACTTCTATGAAGTTATGAAAGATCATCAGCTGACGTTAAAGACCATGGTGCGAAGCAGTTTTATGCTACCATCACTAATTCCGGGATGGCGGTAATTTATATCTTCAACATTACTTCGTCAATATTACCTTCGCATATTACATCAGTAATTATATCTTCGATATTGCTTCGTTGATATTACCTTCGCCTATTACTTCAGTAAATATATCTTCGATATTACTTCGTTGATATTACCTTCGCATATCACTTCAGTACTTATATCTTCAATATTACTTCGTCGATATTACCTTCGCATATTACTTCAGTAATTATATCTTCGATATTATTTCGTCGATATTACCTTCGTATGTTACTTCGGTAATTTATATCTTCGATATCACGTCGTCGATATTACCTTCGTACATTACTTCGGTAATTTAAATCTTCGATATCACTTCATCGATATTACCATTGCATATAACGTCACGTATTTTATTTCAGTTCGAATTATCTTACAACATGAAGAAACGAAGACATGTATGATGTCTTCAGGTGTTTCTCATTGTGTTATTTTCGGTTCAAATTATCTTACAACATGAAGAAACGAAGACATGTATGATGTCTTCAGGTGTTTCTCATTGTGTTATTTTCGGTTCAAATTATCTTACGACATGAAGAAACAAAGACATGTATGATGTCTTCAGGTGTTTCTCATTTTAATTACGACAATATATTAAGGAACTACGTTCCGTTTTTTCTTTCTTTTAATTATTTTTATTCGAGAATTATTATATTATTAATGGCAATCCGAGATTTGCCACAAAAAGAAGGGGGTAAAAGTATATTTTGAAGTTAATTACGATAAAAATTTAGATTCGAGTTCACAAGAATCGCATGGCTATGGTCAAGCAAAAGCTAATGCTTATGTGTTCCTTCGGGGATATATGAATGAAGGAGAGGTATTCTCATTGATATTCGAATCACCTTCGACAAAGAGAAGCGAGGATATGTATGACATCTTCAGGTATTCTCATCGATATTCAAATCACCTTCGACAAAGAGAAGCGAGGATGTGTATGACATCTTCAGGTATTCTCATCGATATTTGAATCACCTTCGACAAAGAGAAGCGAGGATGTGTATGACATCTTCAGGTATTCTCATCGATATTCGAATCACCTTCGACAAAGAGAAGCAAGGATGTGTATGACATCTTCAGGTATTCTCATCGATATTCAAATCACCTTCGACAAAGAGAAGTGAGGATGTGTATGACATCTTCAGGTATTCTCATCGATATTCGAATAACCTTCGACAAAGAGAAGCGAGGATGTTTATGACATCTTCAGGTATTCTCATCGATATTCGAATCACCTTCGACAAAGAGAAGTGAGGATGTGTATGACATCTTCAGGTATTCTCATCGATATTCGAATAACCTTCGATAGAGAGAAACGAGGACAAGCCACGTTGTCTTCAGGTATTCTCATCGACATTCGAAGAACCTTCGATAAAGAGAAACGAGGACAAGCTACGTTGTCTTCAGGTATTCTCATCGACATTCGAATAACCTTCGATAAAGAGAAACAAGGACAAGCCACGTTCTCTTCAGGTATACTCATCGACATTCGATTAACCTTCGATAAAGAGAAACGAGGATAAGCGACGTTGTCTTCAGGTATTCTCATCGACATTCGAATAAGCCTTCGATAAGGAGAAACGAGGACAAGCTACGTTGTCTTCAGGTATTCTCATCGACGTTCGAATAACCTTCGACAAAAGAGAACCAAGGAATGATAAGAAACGATGATACGCTATGGTATCATCAGGTATTCTTACGATTACACTATCATACTATAATGGTTAAGTACTCATTATGCATCCTTGACAATCATAATTACAGCCGTAACTAGGAATGCTTTGATTATAATTGTTATATCAAATAAAGCTAAGTAATACCTATTTAAACTATATACAAAAACTACAGCTATGAATAGTTATACCGATTAATCAGAGTCGGACATGTACTACGTAATGTCCAGGAACTCTCGCATACGAGGACTTAAGATACCATTATCTGATACAACATAGTTTTACTATGGGTCGAAACTTTAGGAAACATAACTGAATGATATTGGGCGCATTCTAAATTGTCAGACCTGACCCTCTTGCGAGTGATACTGTCACGGCGAAGGTCTTCGATAGTTTGGTGTGTTTCTTGTACATTCGGAGATATTTCCGAAAGCATTTAGAAGCACAGTTTATATGTATCGAACGAAGTATCATACAGTCCTAGGGCCCAGTTGTCCTGATACTGAATATATGAGAAACATCGGAGTAAATGGACTACGCTTCAAAAATGTTCAAGTTACGACAAAATCTATGCACGAGTATGGTGCTTAAATCAATCATTGGAGTAAATGAACAATTGAGTATATGTATCGATTGCGTAAAATACGTCGACCAGCTATTGCTCTACGCGTAAATGAAATGATCAGAGTAAATGATCAAGTGTTTATATGTACCACTGAAAGAAATAAGTTGCGATACAAGGGTTTTTCCGATCACATCTTCTTGTGGTATTAGTATCAGTATCAGACTCTTGCCTTTACTGTACTTAACTATAATAGGAAAAATACTTGCGAATAATTGACCGCAAAAGACGGCAGAGGACGTGGATCATCCGCCCTAGAGAAGGGAGTGATGCATGGGTCTCGAAGTCTAAGAGGAAGATAACATTATAGAACGGTTATAGAATAGTCGTTGTATTCAGAAAAATAATTTTGTTTTAATTTCGTTTTGTGTCGACGGATGATAAACGTTATATCAAGAGTTATAAGAATTGAGATAGGAAAAGAGAAGCATACTTGTGTTATGTCGGATAAGAAAATATATATGAATACTTTTTACGACGGAGCATCAATGAGGTCACCGATCTTAGAGCAGGGGGTGATGTTAGGGGTTCTCCCTCAACAGTGATAAAAGTACTTGAAAGTCGATGAAAGCACATACCATGCGGAGACAATCAAGGAGGACGTGCGATATTGCCTTTTAGCGGAGGTTCAATATCGGTCATGAGATCAAGGCTCTGTGGGGATGGGCGTTCTTTCACTTCTGGAGACTATGCGGGACATGCACGCGGTGCACGGCAGTTGATAGTCGATTGCAAGTAAGAGGGCTCCCAACCACCATCTCGTAACGAGTGGAATAATGGCAAGGCACACCCCGGTATTAGGAGAATTGTCTCTACCTAAGCCTGACGTAACTGAGGGATTTTTTGACATTGGCTTTAGCCAGAAGCGAACACCTTGCAATGATTTGCATGAGTCTGGATCGCAACGTATGATGCGTGTCAGGGTCTACAATTAATCAGCACGGACTGGTATCCAAGTAAGCCTGAGAGGATCTACCGAACAAAGTCAAAGATAGTGAGATGTCTAAGTTGAAGTTGTGGTCTGATTATGAGTTGATGATGATACGTGTCCTTCAGGATTCGCAAGCACTTCCGATTAGGTGCATAGTAATGAGACGCAAGGATATCTATCGGGCGACGTCAATAAGACCCACAGATAAGTGGCTATCATTTCAGGGATAAATCATAGTCCTATTTGGGGGGCTATAAAGAGATTACAGAAGAGTTATGGCGTGAGAGATAAATTTATAGTTCGGAATTCAGGGGATCATCGAGAGCGATGCTAAGCCCGTACTGAAATGATAGGGGATCATCGAGAGCGATGCTAAGCCCGAACTATCTATTCCAGGAGACTATAAAGAGATCATGTTGTTCCGACAATGAGGGAGGACAACCGGCTTGAGATACGAAAAAAGGGAGACCTACCAGCAAAGAAGAATCCTTATTTATTATTGCGTTTTTATGATACCTATACCTATTATATCTATACCTAAAATCTATTAGCTGTGTGTAGCGGCAGCCCCGGACCTTGCTGGACGTTATTCGATTAATGACGATTACCTTTGAGAACGATAAAGACGTTATTGTGTACGCCCTCGAGAAGATTATAGCATACGCTAGACGGACGCAGCAAATCTTTGTAGCGCACTGTGTTTGGTGGCTAGCATCTATTATTGGATTGGAACAAGGATTAATCACTCATATTGATAATCTACGAATCCGATCGGAACCATTGTTAGCAGAGGTTGAAGAAGTGTTACCAGGTTCAGCAACTCTGATCCAAGAAGGGAGACGGCTATCGCCTGTTGCTATAGGTTGTGAAGATAAAGGAATATCAACAGTACCTCGAGATATTCAAGAGGAGTCCAAATTCATTGACGAGACACGACTTATACATCCTGATAGAGTGTCTCAAGTTCAACACACTAATATCAACGTCAGTGATTGGGATCTTGATAGTTATGTGAACGAACGGCAGCTTAGAGTTGTGTAACATACTGAGCAGTTCATCCGGAAGTCCGGAAAGGAAAGAAGGAGGTTAAGGAAGCAGGCTGACCCCTCGACCAAAACGAGATCAGGGCAAATCCTAGTGTAAGCAACGCGTCCGGTTAACCCGCCAGCCGTCCGGATTTTGACCAGCGGTTCATTTCAGTTCGGTTCCAGACCCGGCCAAGAACCTGACCCGCTTTGTCTTGGCGGGTTTGTTACCCGGACCGGACATAGCACCACGGGTATTTGGCCGGGTTGGAACCGGACCGCGGTTCCAAATATATCGTTCCTACTCCTTTGGCTCGAATTAAGTATTCGAGTTCTGATTGTATCACAACATGATCAGTACGTAGATTGTGCAGTTTCGGTCGCTCTTTCACCTCCCGCTTTCAGATTTGCGATCCGACTGATATTCGTTGAGTGGTTGTGAAATAATGGCTGATTTCAACCGAAATCGGCGGGTTTTTGATCGCGACTCAACAAATGATTGTCGGATCGCAAATCTCAAAGCGGGAGGTGAAAGAGCGACTAAAACTGAACAATCTACGTACTGATCATGTTGTGATACGATCAGAACTCAAATACTCAATTGAAGCCGAAATGGTCAATTTCAATTGCCGGGTTTTTGGTGGTAAAACCGCCCCATTTCCGACGGTCCGAGTTTTTCGTGTGGTAAGACCCGTTGCCACGGTCCGGGTTCGGGTGGAACCAGACCCGGAACCGACCGGGCAATTTGGACCCGTTGCTAACACTAGCAAATCCCAGCGAAACCTTTCTCAAAGAAACAGAGGCAATACTTACAGTCAATTGCAAAACCAACTATAGCAGATTACTTGAAAGATAGGAAATAGGATCTACGGCAGTACGCACCCATAGTACTTAGCGAAGTAATATTGGATAGGTGTTGTACCCCCGTAACACTGCACCTCAATTGGCCGGAACTGCATGCTGTTATTGGTCCTTCCGCTGTCAGATAAAGCCTCATGACGCATTCATCTCATTCTTACAAGATATTAAGCGCAACATCTTAATGTAAGTGACTATCTATGACCCATTCGCTAGCAATGTTGGCATTGACGACAACTGGAATCGATTAGATTACCGCTGAATCTTCATCATACCTTTACCATTCTTCCTCAATATTGAATCTCGCGTTTGTAAACCCAAATCCTCCGTCTTCTCTTACACTGACCGCATACATATTGTGATTCAGCAGACTCGAGACCGCTGAAAGTGAAGTTCTGCACCTCACATTGCCTAATTGACTGCTAACTCTGCTGCAGAATCTTAAAACCACAGAATATCATGAAAATAGGGTGTCCTTTCGACTGGTATACCGCATTCGGAGATTCATATTTATCCACTATCCGCAACAAACTCAGTTTGAACCCATGTTACTTCAACTGTTGCCACTCACCAAGGTCCCAACTCTATCCTCTGTCGAAGTCCTGCAAGATCTTTCAACACACCGAAAATTCTATGCCACGCCATCACAACTCAGATGGTCGAACTAGAGGCCTAATGAACTACCTTTGGCGGAGTCATATGCAGGGGCGATCATGATCAACCCATTTCTCAGTGTCCCATGTCCAGTCCTGAGAGGTACTTAGCGAAACAACCATGTTAATGTCTCGAGTTCTTCAGGTGTGTCTGGTTCAATTCTATGTATGTTGGCTTAAACCAACCTCCAATTCTTGCATCAATAGCGTACTTGGATATGAGTGCAAACATGTGGGAACTGGGGGCATGAAGAACCCATCTAATCCAGTGAACCTGACGCTTCCTGAATCACAACTAAGAACTAGCATCACCAATATAAATATGAACCGCCGACATGTCTTCCGGACTTCTTCCAGACACACCTCAAATTGCATCCTCTTCGACCGCGTGTTACTTTGTTGCCCTGTTTTCCCGTTATTCTATTACACTTTGTATTATATTTACCCTTATATACCTCTCTCTACATTCCCAACTTCACTTCATCAAGCATGGAACCTATGGCCTGCCAGGTGAGGAATCACTATTCACAGAAGAATCAAGAAACACACCTTGAGAGAGCACTTGCACTTGCATTGCAGAAGACAGCCAATCTTCATTGCCAATTAAATGTTTGAACTTCCAACCAAGCTTTCGAGTATAGTGTTGGAGATAGCTGATGTCCGGGCTATAATTCTGATGAACCAGGATGATGACGATACCGATTGGGAGATCAGCAATGACGAAAGTGAAGAGGCTGGAGAGTCCACCTTGTCATCCGATATCGAAGAGGATGATTTGGACATCCTGCAGGAGGTTCTATATCTAGACCACGCGCGCCGTGATAAGACAATACAAACTACAAGGGTTCTGCTGCCAAAGAACCGGAGCCGTGCTGATACTGTCATTGCCCGCACTCCACTTCCAACTCTACGACATCCAGTCGCGGCCATAGCACCACCATTGCTTGAACGCCAGAAGTCAGCCATCAACATATCACTCGACTCTGACGTTGTACAGGCGCTCCCACTTCCCAAGGCCAGTGGAGACCACAATTTTTCTCAACCAAATGCCGGTGGAGGTCACAACGTTGCTCAACACCAAAAAGCTACTTTTGAGGTTGCAAAACGATTCCTGGAGGCGATCGTATGCACAAAGACTCCCTGGCCAATCATTTCCAATGGGAAGTACTCGATGGTTGACGAAGCGTGGAAACTAGCCATTCAACCCCAGGATTGTCAGCGGGCATCAGCCAGTGCTCCTGTAGGTACTCCATCTGTGTGTCAATTGCCTGGTGGTCCATCTCTTGAAATCGATCTGCAAACCCGAGAAGCTGTAAGTGTATACTATGTTTTCTGCTCCTCGATTGGACTTAAGACGATACCAAACCCCCAAAAATGCATAGTTATAACTAAAGATTAGTACCATTCAAGGGCGTTTGGCAGAAGGAGCTCGTCAAACCATTGTCTGTAGTTACACGTTGGATTTACAATCAGAGACTGAGCTGCGAATCCAAATCAACGACCTCCTGTTTGACGATGGTTATCCCTCGAAGGTAATCGATGACAAGCAGTCCTTGTTCCATGCGGATGGAAGTGCTTGACTTGATCTACCATCAGTTTTTCTTCACTGCCAATAGCTTAGGGCGACAACTGACCACATGGCAGTTCTTTCAATTTCTAACACCGCAGACATTAGCGCATGTGGCTGCAGCTATTCATTGTGCGTTGTCTGAGGATGCCGCTGGAAAGAAGGTTACAGTTATGGTTTCTCACGATGAATATCGAGGTAAATTTTGCCCTTCCACGGTGATAGATTGCATTACTGTAGAAGCCATTGCACACATCAAATTCAAATTACACATGGTGGGGCTGCTTCATACCCCCTCCCCCAATGGTGCTCCTGTGCTAAAATAGGTGCTCCTCAATCCCCGTCGGCGCTCGTCAATCCCATCGGCGCTCCTCAATCCCCTCCACGCCCTTCAGTCTGGATTGGTGCTTTGATAATTCATTCAGGTCTCCTTACTGTCTGTACTGTCTGTGCTCCTCCTCTCGGATGGGCTCTCCTCAATCCCCTCCTCAACCTCGATTAGGAGTGCCTCAATTTCAATGCAGACTCTTTACCTCCCTCACCTTGTGACGATGCTTACCCTGGATGGGCTGCTCCATTACATAGGCACTCCTCAATCCCCGTCAGCGCTCCTTGGCCTGGATTGGCGCCCCTCAATTTCATTCTGCACTCCTCCATCACCATCAGCACTCCACTTGCCCACCTCGCACACGACATGAGGCACTCCTCCTTTCCTTGTGGCGCACCTCTTCTTCCCCCGAATTCATCATATTGCCTTTCAATCTCCATTTTGATGAACTGCGAGCTAACGGCAATTTCAAACCATTTAGATATCACAAATCGAGCCAAACGACATTGGAATTCAATTTCACCCACTCGCCAGGCCTGAATCATTCTGAAATACAAGAAGCGCCTCCAGCTTCTTTGCACCATTGATGAATTGTGTGTTCCTGCATTTGTCAGCCCTGATGAGATGGGAGATTTAGTGGATGACATTGAGTCTGTGTTCGATTGATATCATTCCAATCGCTTAGTCAGGTTATTGTTTTGGTTTTAACTACTTCCACTTTTGAATCACTCGCAATTTTCTTTGGTTCTTCCTTAATGCAGCGATGCAAACAATAGAATGTTGATGAGATGCTGGGTACTATAGTATGATTTAGAAGTTGATAATGAACAATAATCTATGCATCATATGTGGAGGGTATTCTTAATGCTCGTGTACATCCGGAAAATCTCAAATAACGCCTGTAACCCTTCGAATGGATATCCATAAGTACCCTGCATCTCTCAGAGTTTGTTTGGGATTCCCGCATTGGTTGGGCGACAGTCCCAGGTGCTCCAAAACGTTTCACAACCGCTCCCATGGTGCTCCCATACCAGTCATCAGAGATTCCAGTTACTCTGAAGGCCGGCCGGAATGCGCTCCTATGGTCTGATACTCTCCTGAAATTGACGCTTCTAAGTTTACACTCCACATCCTCTCAGACAGTCCTGGAGGCTCCCAGCGACTGAAATACATTTTGCTGATGGATTGTACAGTAATATTGCAATGTTTATCGATGTCCACTATTGGAATCCCGGATTTTGAAAATCATGATCCCTCAATTGCTTGTCTAGGTATTGGCAATATCACCAGATTATTAATATAATGAGAAGGGAATATCTTATAATGGCAATAGTAAATTAATATCTCAGTAAACTGAATTCTGCTTGCCAACCACCAGATTTACTGTGCTGCAAACAACTGATCATCCTTTTGGAAGCAATCCAGTAATCATGACAAAGCACCGAGTAAGACGTCATATTTGTTATTGAACTTATGCTCAACCATGGCATGGGGGAGCTGTGTACATTCCTAATAGATTATACTAATATACTCAATGGTAATATTAATAGTAATCAGAACTGTAACAACAATAATATTTCAGTTTCGTTCTTGCAGGGAGGTATCATTTTGTTGCTTATCGGGCTACCCTTCCAATGCAAGAGCTTTGTCATTCTTTCATAGCTTTCTAGTATTGTATGATTCGTTGTGAAGAGTTAGTGTCCCTGTGGGGCCCTCAACATCAATCAAGGATTGCTATGATCGCATCTGTCATGTCGTAGATGCTGTGGGGGTTCTTAATCCCAATAATCAATACAACATTTATTGAATTAAGTACAGCTGCCTAATCTAAGAAACTCTTTGTTTCCTGGTCTTAACATAAGATTCAACCTCTTGACCTTCTTGAAGAGCTAATGATAAAGTCCCATTCCAGAGTACCTCCGGAATTTCCAGGACACTGCTCCAACTGTTGATCTTCCTGTGTTGTTCAGAAACTATTCCTCTCTGGGAAACAAGTGCTCTTCGGATAACTCTTCGAAGAGTAGTCACCCAGTTGACATGTGCTAATGTACCTGGTAGCAAATTCCCTCGTAATGTGTGTACAGATGCACCATTCAAGTGACATAGGTCAAATGTTCCTCTTTTTAAGGGAAAATGAAATGTCCATAGGACTCAACATACTTCTGGTGTGTATTCGGATTGTGTCAACCTGTACCCAGGCATAAAGCGCAAAGTCACTGTTGTGTAATAAGGAAGTAATGGTGGATAGAGATTTATAGAGTCGAATTCTACATAATATTTTAAGTACTGCATTTGTGTTCGGATTGTTGACTGCGGATCGCTGCTTGAGCTTGCTCTTCTCATTGTGAAAACAGTGCAATCTCTTTAGAGTCGTCTTCAAGGGTTTGTACACTCATACTTCGACGCTGCGACAATAGTGCTCATGATAGCTTATCGCGGGTGCTTCATGCCATTTACGCATGCTGCCGATGATAGGTGCCATTCATCGCAATAGGTCATCGTGTTCATGCAATGTGGTTTCATAGCACTACACTCCTGACAAGAATCAGGCCATCCATCGCGTGATATCAAGTCAGACAATATGACAGATCGAACTTGCGCCTACACATCTCGCATTCCATTTGTTCGGCAGTTGGAACAACAGCCATTCATAGTCGGCAGTGCTTATCGCAAATTAATACCTCACCTTAAAGGCAATTTGGCTTGCGTCATGGATATAATTGGGGACCAACCGATATTATCGCAACGTAGAGTGGGACACGTCAGCTCGTATTTGATATGAGTTCGATGTTGCAATGCATGCTAACTCAAACCAAAGAACAGGGTAGATTCTGGCCCCTTATCTTCAGCCAACATCATAACTCCCTCAGTCACTTCATACTTAGGCCGAGACCAGTCCCTTTGGCCAGGGAGTACCCTGGTAGATGTTATCACCTGAGGCAATTAGTCAGAAGTCCCGGGTACTCACATTTTAACTAACGACTGCCTTGCTTGTCAGTTGGAGTTTACTCCTGTCCAATCAAGCTTGTCCCACTGTTACGAGGTCGCAACCACCTAAGTAACTATAGTTATATATTAGTATTCCTTGATAGTTGAGTAAGTACTTGGGGCACTCAGCCATATTTTTCATTATAATCTTTTTATGTGTATTGCCAGACAAAGTGTATTGGTGTTACGGGGGTTTTTAGTTCCAATAATCAATACAACATTTATTGGTCTAAACACAGCCGCCTATCGAAATATCTCTTTCTCTCCTCGGCTTATCCTAAGACTCAACTTCTCGTTCCTCAACAACGAGAACTCCCAATCTAAACCTATACCACAGACCGTCTCCTCTGTAAATATATATTACTTTTCCCCGTCTTGCAACCACTCCTCTGAAAATTCCTCGGATGGTAACAACCCGACATTGAGATATCTCAGCACCAGGTAATCGATACCTTCTAGTTGACCAAAATGATAAACCACTCGGTAGGTGTGGGTTAAATTGTGCTCGTGCAAACTGAAAAGAAGATTGCCGAAAGTCTCGACAACTTGTTGAAGTGCGTACTCAGATTATGTCAGTCTGCGCCGAGACATACAGGTGATAATCTCATAAATGGATTAATGAGGAAATGTTGGCGAATTATCTCTTTTACGAATAGATAGATAGATATATAGATTGATAGAATTCTTAATAATATTTTAAGATCGTCTTCGGTGTTCTCTGAAAGCTAACTTGCTCGCTGATCCCAAAATTCCTTCGACCAACGCTGGCTCATTATAGCCTGGGCTCTCTCCTAGCGGTGATAGCGTTAGCTCGGCCACGCCCTCTTAGCGCCCGACAATAACTTGCCACAACACCCTCAGGTAATTGTGTCCTTGCAATGTGGTTTGAAAGCGTTATGCTCCTGATAACAATCAGGCCATCCATTGTGCAATATCAGCTCATCCTTTCCGTACTCAGACATCTTTCGCAAACGTACGAGTCAGTAGTTGGAACATCCACCAACCAAGTTGATGATGCTTATCGCCTTTTAATCCCTCATGTAGATGAGTTATTAATTGCGTCATAGATTTAATCGGCGACCAACTGATACTATGCGAACATAGATTCAAGACACGTAACCTCGTACCCGATATGAGATTACATTGCCATCCAGACTGCTCGAGTCAACGAGGAGTGCTCGCTCTAGGCGCGTTGCCAATGTCATTAATCCCTCAGTTACGTCATGCTAAGGTCGAGACTTTTCTCAGACCGGAACGTGCTTCTCCGAGTCCTAGCCTGTTACAGGTAGGGGAGAAGAGTTCTCTTAATCGCATTTGATTATCAACTGCCATGTGTGATTACCACTCATGTCCCGCAGAGTATCCAGGTGTGAACGAAGTACCCACACTTCGCGCGACCAATATGAACTCCGGCTAAAGAGCATATTGCTGACCACTTGAATGTCACGTGCATAGGTGTTTTGCATATCGTAGATATGTATGCATCTGGTACCATAATTCAAGTATCATTATCGCTGCTAAGAGACAACCCATAACATCACCCCCTTCTCTAAGACCGGTGACCTCAACGGTGCTTCGTCCAAATAAACGAATAAACAATAACTTGTACAAAGTAATTAACTGATCCACCTACGATCTCCTTGATGATTTTCTCTTCAATATCAATTTCTTCTTTTCTTTTTCCTCAAACCTTCCGTCTTTTTCCTCTAAGACCGGTGACCTCAACGGTGCTTCGTCAAAATAAACGAATAAACAATAACTTGTACAAAGTAATTAACTGATCCACCTACGATCTCCTTGATGATTTTCTCTTCAATATCAATTTCTTCTTTTCTTTTTCCTCAAACCTTCCGTCTTTTTCCATATCCGGATTCCGTCTGTAATAATCCTTCAATAACCCCATATCATGTTCTGCCACGTTTTCGTATGTTTCCCACGTATTTTCCTCCTGCGTAAAATCTTTCCATTTAACCAAAAACAGATGTTGCTTGGGATTGCTGTCTGAGGGTCCGCTTGCTATAATTGCTTCCATTACCCAATCCTCTCCTTCGGCTTCAACTTCGATTACTTGTTTCTTCGGATCGGTTCCTTCATATCGTTCCAGTAGATCAATGTTGAAAACTGGGTGAATCTTCCACGAATCGGGTAACCTAAGCTTGCAGTACCTTTGGTTTCCTCCAACTGATAAAATTTTGAATGGTCCGAACATCATATCCTCCAACTTCCTGCATCTATGATTTGCTCGTATATTTCGTCCGTTTAACATAACCAATTCTCCTTTCTTAAACGGTTCGATAGATTTCCTTTTCTTGTTATAACTATTTTTCATCAACTCCATCGCTTCTGATAATCGTTCCTCAAGTTTCGTATGGATACCCGTCATATAATATCCATACAATTCTGACTCTGGATTTCGGAACTGTATTTCCGTTGGCCACTTTGTTCGAGGTTTGAAGCCGTAATTCGCATAAAAGGGGGATATTTTAGTTGACGAATGCTTTGAATTATTATAAGCATACTCTGCCATTGCTCGCATCGAAGCCCAATCGTTATGTTCGTAGTTGCAATAGGATCGTAAATGGGATTCAATTACTTGGTTAATGCGCTCCGTTTGTCTGTCAGTCCGAGGATGATAAGCCGTGGACATACTGCGCTTAATTCCCAAGTAGTTATATAAATCCATAAAAAAGCTTCCCGTGAATGCTGTGTCCCTATCTGATACCACGTCCTCGAGTAACCCGTGATAGTTCCACACATTATCCAGATAAGCTTTTGCCACCGTCGGTGAATCCTTTTTCTTAATGGGAATGAAATGCGCCATTTTAGTGAAGCGGTCTACTACTACTAAAATCATTGTCGCTCCTTCGGACTCAGGTAGGTCGGTAATAAAGTCCGTGCTAATATGCGTCCATGGTTTGCACGCCAATTTCAAGGGGTGTAAAAGTCCGTGCTTGGCGTGTCTGGGGGCTTTCGTCCTTTGGCAATTATCGCATTCGTTACAGTATTTCCTTATATCCCGTTCCATATTCGTCCAGTAAAAGTTCCTAGATAATAGTTCCATTGTTCGTTCTCTCCCGAAATGCCCTGCTACCTTCGAATCGTGTTCCGACTGAATTTCTCGTTGTCGCAGTTTTTCTGGTACCTAAATCCTATTCTTCCAACATAGTAATTCATGCGTTATTGAAAAGTGTTTATCTATGTTCTTTCCTGTTAATACTTGTTTGCATAATTCTCTATACTTCTCGTCTAGCATGGCTTTCTCCTTAATTGTTTCCCTGGCTTCTGGTAACAGTTGATCTACGTCTATGGCCAATATTTGAATTGTTTCGTAGTCATCATTGGTATCTAAATCCATAGCGCCAACTTCTAGCCGTTGACTCTTATCCAACATAGTCTGATTTGTTGCGGATGTTGTACCCCCTTCTCTAGCGGTGAACCCCGGGCACCTAGAAAGTATATCTGCCTTAACATTGGCTGTGCCTTTCAGATAAAGTATTTGGAAATTGTATTGCTTAAGTTCTTCAGCCCACCGTGCTTGCCTTCGATTCAGCAAAACTGCAGACTTAAAATAAGTAAGATTTTGGTGATTAGAAAAAATTGTAGTTCTATGCTCAGCTCCCTGTAAATAATGTCGATTTTTTCGAAGTGAAAATACTATTGCTAGCATCTCCTTATCGTATACATCATAATTAAGCTCGGCTGAACTAAGTTTCCTGGAAACAAAAGGAACTGGATGTATCTTGCCATCTTCGAATTTCTGTGACAAAATGCAGGCTATTGCGAAATCTGAAGCATCCGTTTCTAGTAAAGCTGGTCTATCCGGGTCATAATGTTTTAGGATGGGGGTTTTGCCGGACGTAAACAGTATTACCACCTTGAGAAACGCTGCTTCCTGGGCCTCCCCCCATTGAAACTTAAAATCCTGCCGAAGTAAATCCGTAATTGGTGATACTAAAGCTGAACAGTTATGACTGAATCGTCGATAAAAATTCCATAAGCCCAGCAATTGTTGAACTTGGTTCCTTGACGTAGGTCGGGGCCAGTCCACAATTGCTCTTGCTTTTTCTGGGTCCATGCGTAGTACGGAACCGCATACGATGAACCCCAAGAAAGCAGTTTCCGAAACATCGAACACACATTTATCTATTTCGACGCAGATATTATCATCAATAAGAAGTTGAATGACCTTCGAAACCTGTTTATGGTGTTTTTCTAAGGATCCTTTAGTAGCTATCAATATATCGTCGATATATGCTACTACGACCATTCCCTCATCCTGATCGACATGGACGTCGGTTTTTATCACTAGCTCAACTCCTACCAAAGGTTTTAAGATCCTATTAATCTCTCTTTGGGACGTTGCCGGCACGTTGCAAAGTCCGAAAGGCATAACTACGTATTCATAAAGACCGAATTTCGTGTGAAAGGCGGTATATTCTTCGTGACCCAGCGCCATTCGAATTAAATGAAATCCAGACTTAAGATCAATCTTTGTATTATGCGTAGCTCCTCGCACTCTTGCCGATAGTTCTTCCATTATTGGCAATGGAGTTCTATCCTTCTTCTTGTAGTCATTAAGATGCCTGTAATCTAGACAAAGTCGTAACCCTGGTCGATTAGGTTTAGGCACAAAAAGTATCGGGCTCCCGACAGTAGTATTAGAAGGCCGAATCTTGCCTTCCCTAATCATTGTATCGAGGTATTTAACCAGTAACTTTTCCTCCTCTAAGGATAGCTGGTAAATAGGGCCCATTCGTAGTGTATCCTCCGTTCCTAATCACTCGAGCCGATGATCACACCCTGTATTATCTGGTTGTTTTTCGGCTTCTTTCGGATCGAACAAAAGTAAGAACTTATAATAATGTGTTGGTAGTTTCTGAGCAATAGACAGATTGCTCATGATTATCGCTCCTTTATGTATGGCTTTATCGTTAAGTGCTATTCTTTCATCGTACATAATTGAATATTCTGGATGAATTTTTCGATGATTATAGCATTCCTGCTGGCAATGAGGAAAGTGCAAATGACTAGTCATTGTTCCTCTAGCCTTATGCTTCTCCAGATACCACGCTGGTATCAAAGCATCATAATCGCCGGATGTCTTAATCACTTTGAAACCATGATCATCCTCATCATATGACCAATTATTGCCGAAAGACAACCCTAACGGAACTGTAAACAGACCTTCTGTTTTTAACCGGGATCCAGAAACGTCTCCCGCATTCAGTGGCTTAGGTTTTAACACCACAGGTATTGAAAAAGCCTTTGCTGCTTCGGGTGAAATGACAAAGGAGGTACTGCCCAAATCAAGCATGCATCGTAGCGGGAAATACTTTGCACCATGATCGATAAAAAAGCGATAGACATGTCTTTTTCCGATCCTAGTGGCCGAAACTTTCCGAATCTTTGGATGGTTAGCTGGTTGATAATAGCCAAAATCGGTAGAAGTGTTACGTTTCTTGGGTTCCCTAAACAAGCGATCTGAGGCTTTTCGTTTTGACATCGCTATCTTTTTGACAATAGCGTAACCACAACGGGTATAAGGAGGTATATTTGGAATATGTTTTTTATTGTAGTATTTGTATTTCCTTACGGCCAGCCGTTTCGATCCTCCGATCATCCTCAGAGGAAAATTTTTCGTTTTTTATTAAAAGGTTTTTTTAACATTACTGTCCTGCCAACCAGAGATCTTAATCAATCTGATCCTTCTGGCGAATCCCACCAATTTCCTTCATCCTGTGGTTGCTGCCCCGATTGCTCTTGTTCCTCATCCATATATTCTCTTTCCGAGCATTCCGTATCCTCTGACCCCTCTGAGTCTTCCGAATCTTCTGAACCTCCTGTTTCTTCCTAATCCTTGGTCCCCGAGCTCGAACTAGTATCACTGGGTAATTCCATACCCGCTATTTTCATTTTTTGATATTCTTTGGCCTTCGGGAAACTAGCCGTTCCTTTATCCAACTTAATTCCCCTTATTCAATCCTTGACCCTGTGACTTCCCTTATGGTCCGAAGGCCAGGCACACCTTAGGCATTCTCCCGCCGCCTTTCTTCAGCTTATCTCTGAGGTGTCTATTCCTTCGGTTTTCGAAAAATCCTGATCAGGCTTGGATCGGTTCTTCTTAACCCTTTTCCTATCCGATCGATCTTTTTTATATCTTTGTCCTGTTTTCTCGGGTTGATCGTATTTGCTCTTTTTTCGTTCTGATCTTTCGGAATTCTCCTCAGGCTTGGAGTATTTTTGTTTACTGTATGTCCTGAAAGACGCTTTAAGGCCCAAATTTTTCCTTGCAGCTTCCCATTTTTCTGCGGTTCTTCCCGCACTAGTAATGATGGAAATGATTTCTTGATCAGTCTTTCCCGTTAGGTCCACAACATGCATTTGGTCCAAGATCTTCTGAGGTAACCTTTCCAGGATTAACTTTTTCAAGGCTGCACCGGAAACCATGGCCTTATCATTATACGTCTGGATCCTTGTAAACATATCGCGAATGGATCCTTCGTAACGGACTTCCTCAAGGTCAGCGAATGCTTCGTCCTTAGCATCCTTATCCTCGAATCGTAACTTGAGTGCATTCACGTATCCGGTCATTGAGTTAGGATGAGTACCATTAAGGGTTCCCTTAAGCCATTGGATATGCCATGACGCTGCATAACTATTCATTAAGGACCGAATCCAGTCAATGGTTCGTTCGTCCTTTGGGAATTTTTCTGGTTGGTCTTCTATATAGACCTGAACCAATACCCACTAGGTATCGAAATCTTCTCCTGCCTTCCCATAAAGCTTTTTAGGTTCCTTAATTTTAATTGGTTTAGCGAATTCTAATTCCTTAATGCGTCTTTGTCGCCGTGACATGCGCCTTCCTCCGGTTCCTCCTCTATCAGATGGTGGTGGGTCCGGTGGTGGTGGTGGATGTTAGGGGTTGTCCCCTAATAGCGGTAATGATACATGTTGGACTGAAGCAAGTACACGTGACTACCATACGGAATTGGATACCATTAGTCAGGAAGCAAAACACCTTCTTGCGTATCAGCTCATGTCATCAGTCAGACGGCCTTTAGCGGGGTTACATCTGAGCCGCATGTAATGATTTGATAAGAGTAGTCTTATCAAGCGGATTCGCAAGATGATGCAATTATGTCGCCTTGACCGGGATGTGAAAAACCATCAGCGGTGCGCATGATTATTAATTACACCTACTAAACCTTTGATAGCGGGACAACACATCATGACGACGGAAAGTCAGATGTGCAGCACGCGTCACGCAATATGCGAGTACGAGGGATCGTCGCACCTTATCTCCAAGAGATAGGGATAATGCGCGCAACCCCCGGATGACAGAAGTCTGCATCTTAAGCATGCAGTGCGTGAGGGATTAATGGCATTGGCTGAAGATAAGAGGCCTGAAGCGACCCTGCTCATTGGTTTGAGTTAGTATGCATCGCAACCCGAAAAGGGTGTCATAATCTACGTTGGCCGAGTATCGGTTGGTCGCCGACCTAAATCTCTGACGCATTGCCGAATAGCCAAATTGGTATGGTGAGGCATTAATATCCACGCGATATTATTATGATGCGATAAAGCGCTGATCAGTCATGTTGACGTCAGTGTTCCAACTACTGAACAAACGATAAGCAAGATGTCTAGGTTGAAGTACGAGTTGACGCATGATGCGTTTGATATCATGCAGTGATGACGGAAAATCACTCATGCACACGATGACCTAAAGGGAACTCGTGGTGAGTCTCGGAACGGTCTTCCGAGATAAGCTATCAAGCAATTCAGTCGTCATAGTCATAGAAGTAGCGGCCGAACTTGAGCCAGCGAAAAGACTATAAAAGACTCGCATTGTCTCCCCGACAATGAGAAGAATCAAGCTCTAGCAGCAATCCACAGTCAGACAATTACCAGCGAAGAACACCTTAAAATATTATTAAGATTTCTACACAAAAACTTCATCATTACTTCACTACTCCCAATCAGTGAATTTATAGTTTATGTATACCTTGAGACAATTCAAGAAACGCACGGCACACGATCATCTCGTCCAGAGATTAGGCGAACTGTTTCTCTACTACGAGGAAACCAGGAATACTTCTGGACAATACTGAACCTTACACTCGGCCGAGATTCTTGGCATCACGTACGACGTTTGTCGATTCATAAACGAGGGGCTGTTACCTTTCGAGGAACATATCGATACGAGCCATACTCACGATCAGGAGGAAAACGGGGATTGTTTTTAGAGGGAGCTCTTGTATAAGGACAAGAGGTTGAGTCTTAGGATAAGACGAGGAAAGAAAAAGAAGTTTAGTTAGGCGGCTGTATTTAAGTTATAA
>Ga0307515_10006827_pt1 | contig 22702 bp, 22 predicted proteins | sample 17_EM_MG_FD_194513 | JGI IMG/M metagenome (GOLD analysis project Ga0307515, IMG submission 194513) | Populus trichocarpa ectomycorrhiza microbial communities from riparian zone in the Pacific Northwest, United States - 17_EM | ecosystem: Host-associated > Plants > Roots > Unclassified | place... | reverse complement strand
TGATTGACTGAATTTTCTTCATCGATGCCTTGGAAGTGCTTCCATACCAACCCTAAAAGACCCTTCAAACCTAACCTAAGGGAACATTCCCACGATATTGTGTGAGATAATTCCGTGTTTTTTAAAAATATTTTTAATTAAAAATATATTAGATAATATTTCTTAAGCATTTTTTATTTTTGTTTTTAGCCATCATATAAAACCATTAAAAAATATTCCCTTTGTATGAACTGAGAGTAGCTTCAATTTCTTCAAGACGCATTACTATTTCTATTTCTATATATACGTGATCCATTCTTGATCAAACTAGTTATATTGACCCGTGTGATGTCACGGGTTAAATTTTTTTGTATAAAAAATATAAAAAAAACTAAGATCTAAAAGTGTTAGATCTTTCTGTATAGCTATATCCAAAAATCTTGGATTTGGCTGCAACACCTAACTCAAAAGCAATATTTATAATATTATTAATAACATTAAACTTGCATGACCCAGGTTTAAGTGGGTCTGGCTGCAATACCAGACCCAATAGCTTTGGATGTGGGTTTGACTGCAAGGTCGTGTCATAAAAGTGTAATAATTAATAGATTAATTAAAAAGAAAAAACAAAGAAAAAAACCAACATGAAGAAAAAAACTAATGAAGAAAAAGAAAAAGAATATGAATTAACTGGGTTAACCCTTCAAACCAGGTTAACCCGTTAAACCTGAGATTCGTGTCGTGAAATTTTGATAACTAAATAGAAAAAAAAATTAACGGGTTAACTCAGAATTAACTGGGCTAACCCGTCAAACCCGGGATCCGTGTCATGAAAGTTTGATAACTAAATAGAAAAAAAATTTCAATTAAAAAATGATAAGGGAGAAGCAAATAACAATTATAAAAATAAGAACCAAAATTAATATAAAAATTAAATTCTAAGGGATGAAATTGAAAAGCAAATATTTAAAATAATATATATATATATATATAGCAATCAAAAGTTTGAGGACTAAATTTGATATAATCAGCAAATAATATGACATTTCTAAAATTTTCACAACTTTCTAAAAGTGTTTTCCGTCCAAAATAAAAGGAAAACACTTTCCTGGAAACCAAGCTAAATTTTTCTTTGACTGGAAAGTGTTTTCTATTTACCAACTTTTCTAATGACAAACAAACACAAAAAAAATTAAAAAATAATTTCTCAAAAACTAATTTTCAAAAAACAAACACACCCTAAATTATCACTATTACTACAATTCGAAATAACCCTAAATGAAAGTGAAGAAAAATATCCTCTTTAAGGTGCACATGCATTAACGATGGGTATTATCTTCGAACCCTTGTCAACACGTCTTATTAATTGCATTAACTTGAATTATATTGGTTTTGATACGTGTGTGTGAAAGCTTTAACTTTAATATATTCCCTCGATAACTTACGTAAGTGTGTTATTAAATTCAGGTTTATCCGAAACTTTATTTGAGTTGGCTTTTAACAAAAACCGCATGGGAATTGACATGATTAAAAATTAATTTGAATTAAAAATATTAAAATAATATTATTTTGACCGTTTTGAATTGAGTCAGTTAACCATACAATTCATAATTCGAAACTTAGTTTGAGTCATATTTCAATAAAAACTATATGAAAATTGACATGGTTGACCTGATGAATCAACTAACAATCGAGTAAAAGCTTGTTTGATTTAAAAGAAAATCAAAATGATATTGTTAAAATCTTGTTTGACTTTAAAAAATTTAAAATGATATCGTTTTGGATTAACCTAATCAATTTAGATTAACCTACGTATCATGTGACTCAATCCCTTTCCTGTATAATGTTTAATAACTTTACTATATATATATATATATATAATCTCGAATAAAAAAAATGAAAATTTGAAAGATAGTTGTAACATATCATAGGACCATTTCCAATAGGAAATGTGCAACCACTCCAAAGGGTGTGATGATTTGCAGAAATGGCATAATTTTCCATGGTGTCATCATCATCGGTAACTGAAACCCATCATACAAATAATTTCTTAACCCACCATATCCATATTCTTGAAGTCTATTTTAGATCCCCTAATTAAATTAACCACACAATGAAAACTACTTTCTTTTGAGAATGAATGAAATTCGACATCGAGTTTCTTTCAATGATGTCAAGCATTTTGTCAATTCGTCCCTCGTAGTTGATTTGCCCACGCTTGCCTGTTTCTGTGCCTCGATCTTCAAGTCGTCTAGCATTGATCTTTGGCTATGGATTCATAGTCAAAGTAGCTTATAATTGCATAACTTTCAACATCATTCTCTCTTTGAACTTGTCCTAATGTGGAGCGTGGGATAGGAAACATATAATTATTAGCACTTCTTCATAATTCATACCATTCATTAAGTTTAATTGACTCTAGATGAGATTTATTATGCGCAAGTTGTTATGTTGGAAAGATGGGACAAAAATTAAACCATCTATAATGTGAAATTAAATTAAATTAACCCATACTTGCATCCTCTTATACTTTCTTTCAAGTGCAATTTAACACAAGTGAAGTTTTCTAACCATATCATGTTCAATCACGTTATGATACAAACATTTTTAGTTGGAGGGATGTAAATATAAAACACACTGATGTTTGTTTTTGCTATCTCTGTCTTTTTCTTTTTTTTTTATTATGCTAAAGTGTACAAAACCCTAACCCTAGTAGGATGCGAAAGATGGTGAACATGGATGAACATATTTTGGTGTACTTGCCCTTTTGGCTCATCTTGCATATGTCAAAAGATGATTAAAAAAACCTCTACACATATTGGATGTGGCATCTGTTTCAATGGCCCTCCTTTTCTTTCTCCTAAAAAACCAAAAACGCAACTGCTCCATCTCCTCCATTTTGGACCCATCTTATCTTACACATGACACAGCACACTGACATGCATGGAGTTTATTTTTCTTCTCCTCTCCCACTTTTCTCGCATAGCCTGTCACAAGTCAATCTTTGAGAAATTTATTTCATCAATAAATTTGGCAACCTCGTTTATCTATTTCACGTTTGACAGCTTCACATCAGTCCTGAGGCAACAAAGACAGCTAAAAAGTGAAGCAGAAGAAAATCCCATCTAAGCATATTTCATGGTGTAATGCTACTAGTAAAATTCCGTAAACATCATGAACACATCCTGTAGCATCATCAAATTTGTACCAATAAATCATAGACCGATTTGTTAATGCTAACTAAAGATTAAAATATAAAGCTGTGGAATAGATGTATGTTAAAATCGTAAAAAGAGAAAGGTTAATGTAGTAATCAGGATAATATAGGTGGAACTGTCAAAACTGGAAAATTCACCACCTTGATTACAGAAGTATGAATTCATGGACTGATTCCCAGATATTTCAGCAGGGGAGAATTCAAGCATATTCATGTTCCGAGAAAGCTTAGTATTTATTCCAGTGACCATCAAAATATTACAAAAGCCTTTTCAAAGACTCCTTTCAAAGGGGAAGAAGAGAAACTAGAGAAACAGCAGGACTAGATGCCTCAACAACAAGTCCCCTCCAACCAGGTCGAAAAGAACATGCCTAAGAGATTAACACAAATGACTGAAAAGAAACCCTATGCCCTCCCCCACCACATATTCTACAACCCTTCAACAGCCAGCAAAGTTTAGAGGGAAGAGAAAACGGAAAAAAGACGGGCACCGAGTAATACCTATTCTATTAGAACTTTTTTCACCATAAACTACCAAGCATTGTACATCTCTACTCCTGCAGCGCACCAACCCCAAACTTAGACCCCCCTCTCAGTGATAGTTACTTCTAAGAGTATAGTAACGACGATGGCTAGAGACAGCTAACTAAAAGATGCAACAAAAATGAGAAAATGGTCCCCGTGAAAGAAGGGAGTAGTCCACAAACACTAGACACCGAGTCCTGTAAATGCTTAAAATGGTCAATTGTTTAATCCCATGCACTGGTCACCCCAGAACCGTAGCCTCCACCACCATACCCGCCTGAAGCCCCTCCATATCCACCACTGCTTCCTCCACCATAATAATCTGAATTGCCCCTACTGGAAGAGGAATCCCTCCGAAAGTCACGGCCACCAAACCGACCTCCCCCAGAACGACGGTTCTTCCCTCCAAAGGAAGCACGAGCTGCATAACGAGAGAGCCAAGCAGGTACTTCTTGATTTGCTTCTTGCATTAGTTCAGATAGTGGCCTTGCCATTGATGCATTGCCCTCATTGAAGAAGGCAGTTGCCAGACCAGATTTTCCAGCTCGTCCCGTTCGTCCGATACGATGGACATAATCATCAATATCATTTGGGAGATCAAAGTTAACCACATGTGCAACACGAGGAATATCAAGACCACGTGCTGCAACATCAGTTGCTACCAAAATTGGAGTGTTGCCAGATTTAAATGAGCGCAATGCCTGTTCTCTTTCCTGCATGATTTAGAAACAAATTTATCAGAGTACTGTATTACAAATATAACAATAACTTCAAATATGTAACAATCCAATAATGAAAGGACAAAATCAGAAAAAAAACCAAGAACAGATATGAAGTGGGTTTATCTAGGAATCAAACTTATTTCATTCCCAACAGCAGTCTGGTATGTAATTACATAACATCTAGATGTTTGATTTGCTACTACTATCGCCCCCACAGCAGCCCTTTTATCAGCCAAAAGAAAGAAGAAAACAAGTCTTAAAGATTTTGGAAAAAGGAGGGGATGCATCCCCTCACCCCACATGCCACAGTTAATATAAGTTTACAACTGCTAATCACAAACCCTGGCAACACTAGACAGACACCAACCACCCCTTCCCAAAAAGACAAACATTATAAAATTCTGTTCTGAAGCACCCAGTTCAGAGGTGTATCAGTCTGCCACCTCCATTTCCAGAAAATGTACTCAAAATTCCGTCCAACAAACACTTTCTCTGATGCTTTTTGTTGACAAACGAGAATCTTTCACAAGCTAAACTTTACCAAATTCTTTCAGTCATTCAATTTGTCTCACTAAGACTTCCATTTATAGTTTTGGTTATAACTATCTAGGAGCTTGGCACTTATGGTTGATCTTATTTGTCAAGAATAACAAGCTGCATCATCAAAGACAATTAAATAGGAAAAGTTATGAAAGGAAAAACAGCAAAATCAGCTGGCAATGATGCCCTGTCATCCAAAATAATGAAAATTTTCAAACCCCATATTCTAATGACGTTTTTATATTGCTCTAGAAAGTATTTTAAGAAGTCTGCTTTTGCAATCTTTCTTGTTTCTATTTTGTTACTATTAAGGATGTCACTGACGAGCATTGATTACCCACCCAATCCCTTCACAAGACCAACAGCTTCATAAAGGTCCCAATCAAAGATTTCAGCAATCAGAATCAAGATCACGAGATAAAATGTTTGAATTGAAATAGATACCGTGAATGAAAGAATAACTACAGCAATGATGAAAAATAATACCTGTTGTGATCTATCACCATGGATGCTAGTAGCAGGGAAATTATTAATGCATAGCCAATGCTCAAGTGAATCAGCACCCTTCTTAGTCTCCACAAATACTAATGTCAAATCTTGCTGAAATATTACATAATATATGCAACAGTCAATGGCAGATACTAACAAGGAAACAAGATTTTTCTAATGATTATTTATCTGTGAATAAAGCTTATCTAAGATATATCAGGGCATGCCACTAACAAGTCAAAACATTCCCCATTCTCTAGTAGCAGGAGAAGGAGTTGGGAAGCAAACATTGTTTTTGCCAGTGTTACCTTGCCCTGAACACCATTCGCCCGCTGTGCATAAAGGAGGTCCATGAGGTGACTTCTTTTGTCAGACTCCTGAACAAATTCAACTCTTTGGGCAATCAAATCTGTACTTGAGCCCACTCGTCCAACAGCCAAAAAGACATAACTTGCCAAAAAGTCAGAAGCTAGTCTCTGCATAGCAACAAAAGGTTGAAAGGTATCACTATTATAGAATTTTGAGCATCATAAGCAAATCTTTGACACCATATCCAAGGTGCTTGTGCATCATCTACATCTCAAACCAAATTCTGCCTCATTACATGTGGAAAAGATGATGTAGTATACAAGACCAGAAGAGAAGATTTGAAGCATTATAGGTTTGCATGCGTTTTGCTATTTCTCGGATATAACACCTATTACCCTATCGAATTTAACAACATACACAGATGTAATTATAGGAATTCTCAATCAAATTTCAGAAAATCAGTATCGGCAAGGGTTTCTTGTTTTGGTCATTAAATGCAATATTACCTACTCGAAACCTTTTTTCTTATCAGCAAAGCAAGGATGTCAATCAGAGTGCCAAAGATAGCCCCCACCTTCCATACACTTGAGGTATTCAAAGGAAGTCAAAGCATATTTACTTCTAATTATTTTGTGCATCTACTACCTCACAGAAGAAGAGCGGACTTAATAAAGTAATGTTTCTATACAAAAGCCAAAAAAGCTTTGGGATCTCTCAAATTAGTAATGGGAGCTTTCTCCTTCTAAAAGAAACTTTAAGGAGCAGAAAGCAGACCTGTATCTCTTTTGGAAAGGTAGCACTGAACAGCATTGTCTGTCTTGAACCAGGTGGAGGCATGTCCATTTGTTCCACAATTTTTCTTATTTGAGGCTCAAAACCCATATCCAGCATCCGATCTGCCTCATCTAAGGCCAAATACTTGATCATCTGCAATGAAACCCTAGCCCTCTCCAACAAATCCACCAATCTTCCTGGAGTTGCCACCAGAATATCAACACCTCTCTCCAGTTCTCGCAGCTGGCCACATAAATATCAACATTTAAAAATAGAATTATTGTGGAAAGTGGCAAACCTAATATCACTGTATAACACCATTTGATGGCATGTTGCTCATTGGATAGCAGATTCTAACAGTTGTATTCAACGCTTTACCAGATAGCACCACTAGTATTGCATGAAAAACAGTACAGCATCCATTGTTTTCCAATCGCAGAGTCGAGAAACATGCAGCAGAAAATGTGACTTCTAGTTGAATATATAAAATTGAAATGAAGGCAAAGCCAGGTCGCTAGAAACAAACAAAAGAGACTATCACTGGGGATCAGGGGGGGTGTAAGTTTGAGATCCAAGAAATAGCTTGGATAAAAACAGCATAACACATCAGCTTTGAGAAGGTACACATTAACAGGTAGAGGGAAAACAGATTCAAATCTGACTTCCCAAAAGAGGTCATTGTTTAATTTCACAAAGGAAAAGAGTAAACAGTATAGTTACAGCCACAGAATTAAAGTCCAGCTAACAGTATAGGAAAGTATGGCTGATCAAGGAATGATGCCAGGAGCCAACATAATCAGTTTCAAAAAAGAAATTATGAAAAATAGCAGGCACTAGCATCACCAACTAATACAAAACCTGTTGGTGAATTGGTGCTCCTCCATAAGCAACAACCACTTTAACACCAGTTTGATATGAGAATTTCTTAGCTTCCTCATGTATCTGCAATCATAACCACAACATATTAGGTTTCCTCACAATAAGCAGCACAGATAGAAGCGTATCATATAAACAGCCAATTAACAAAACCCACCTGCATTGAAAGCTCTCTGGTTGGAGAGAGAATAAGAGCTAGCGGGTACACAGTTCGTGCTCCACGAAGTGGCCTTTGTGCACTCTGATCTTGCATTTTCATAATTCCACTAATAATCGGGAAACAGAAAGCAGCAGTTTTCCCAGAACCAGTCTGGGCACAGGCCATCAAGTCCCGGCCTGTAAGAGAGATTGGAATGGCATGCCGCTGCACCGGCGTGGGCTTCACATACTTGCACCTGCGGATGTTCAGATTCAACGCCTCACCCAAATCAATCTCCGCAAAGGTATTTACAGCTGGTGGCACATTCTCCCCACTTGTCTCAACTGGAATATCTTCATACGCATCAAAATTAATGCCAGTATTCTCTTGCTCACTAAATGGCTGCTCTGTTTCGTCATCATCTCCAAAAGGATTTACTTCCCGCTCTCTCCCACGATCCCAGCCACCTCTGTTTCCCCACCCACCAGATCTCCCACCGCTACCACCATACCCACCACGGAAATCATTTCTTGGAACACCTGAGCGCGATCCACCACCATACCCAGAATGATCATTACTCGACACAGGCCCACTATGAGCAGCAGCTGGTGGGTCTGAGGATGGTGCACGGTTACGGAGATGAGGAGGGACGTATGTGGATCGGGAAGGGGCAGCTGCAGGAGTAGTACCTACACTTCCAGTGTTAGCAGAAGAACCAGCATTTATGTTCTCAGCTGCAGAATTTGCAGCCAAATCTGCCCATGAATTCTTCTTATTCATCACAATTCTTCACCAGAACGCAAAAACCCCAATACTTTCCTTTTTGATTCAACTTCAGTCAACACAATTCACCCTTTATGCAATTTTTCTTTTTTGATCTCACAAACTTCAATTTAAGCCCTGACAAAACCATAAAATCTATCATATTCTCAATGTTCAAAGCATATGCTCATCACATACAACAAAACAACAACAGCAACGAGAAAACTACAACAAATCAAACAAATCACCAAAACTCATTCAAAATTCCTTTTTTCTACACACGGCGAAACAAATTCAACCACAAACTTCACCAAATTAAATTCCTCAAACTTACTTTTAACACTCCATCATAACAAACAATAAATCAATCAAAATCTCGATTTTCATCACATTTAAACCATAAGAAAATCTAACAGCTAAATATCAAACACAATCTTATAAAAAACAAAAATATAGAAAAAGAAAAACCAATTCCTGAAACAAATAAACCTATCAAATCCTCAAAATCACAATCATCATCTTCCATGCAGGCAATGCAAAAAAAGTAAAAAAAAGGAAAAAAAGGAAAAAACAGACCCTAAAGAAATAAAAAACCTGATCTGCTTCATCAACAGCCAAGATTTAAAAGCAACAACTCTATTCCAAAAAATCCAACCTTTCGAGCGAAAGAGAGAGCGAGGAAACGGAGAGGCGAGAGGGGAGAGAGATTTGAAGGAAAGGATGCGTTTGGAATGGAGAGGATCGAAGAGAAGGAAGAAACCCTGATAATTAAATTAGATAAAAAAATGAAGAAGAGAATAATATTTTTTTTCCTTGAAAAGAAAACGGAAATACAAAAATATCTTTTGATGGGGGCTCTCTGTACACTCTCGCTGTACAAGTTAAGGTTTCCCTCTCTCTCTCTATTCTTGTAAGCAGAGTTTTTTCTTTTTTCTTTTTTCTTTTTTCTTTTTATTTTTGGAGTATCTCCTCTCGTCTCACGATTTTCATCGGGTTAATTGGGTCATGATTCATGAATATTATTTTAAAACCTTCTCTAACCCGACACGTCAATTTAAATCCTAGTCTATTTAAGTTCGAGCTAAAAAAATATATAAAAATAATAATAATTTAATTTACCCAATTAAAAACCAAGATTCACTTGATTAACTGGTCATCGACCCTTAATTAAAAAAAAAAAACAAATTGGTAAAAAAATTGTTGAGATTTTAAATTTTAAAAAATTTATTTTTTATGATTAATAGTTTAACTTTACAGACTCATGCCTTACCTCAAATTTATACAGATTGAGTTTTAAAATGATAGATTAATTTATTAGGATGTTAAAGTGTATTAAGTTATTTAGTGAATATTTAAGGGTATGATAGAGGTTATTTTTTAAAGTGTTTTTTATTTAAAAATATATTAAAATAATTTTTTTTTATTTTTTAAAAATTATTTTTAACATCAGCACATCAAAATAATATAAAAACATCAAAACAATATTAATTTAAAACAGAGAAAAAAATAAAAAATTTTAATAATTTTTAAAAATACTTTTAAAACGCAAAAACAAACAGGGTGTAAAATTATTGTTTTTAATATATTAAAAATGCATTATTTTTTATAGATTTTTTTTATATAAATATATTAAAACTATTCAAAAACATTTAAAATGTATCATTCTAATTTTTTAAAAGTACAAAAAATAATTAAAAAATACTTCAAAAAATATATTATAACACAAAAATAAATATTTAATAAATCAAGCAAGTTTAATTGAGTCAATTTTCAATTCTGATCCAAAATCAAACTAAACCTAAATCTAAATCGGTCCAGAGTGAGCAAAGTTACTAAATTGGTATGCAAACATTGTCGAATCTTCCTTCTCTTTTTTTTTTATTGTTTTTTTTCCATTAACAAGAATTAAGATTAAAAAAAAGATTTATTAATCTCAATTCTAATTCATGCCAAGGAATTTAAAAAAATAATAATGGAGAAAAGATCGGGGGGAGGACTTACAAATAGAAAAGGGAGATTTTATTACTATGGTTTTCCCTAAATTTGAGAACAATTGCCAATTATTTTTCATAGTCGTGATCTTTTACAATCCAACCATCATTCATGTTCATTATTTTGTTGGTTCATATAATTATATCTCAAAGGATGTTGATATTATAAAGATCTTAGTTACTGTTTTAAAATTAAAAAAAAGATAAATATATAGACAATACATATTTATATATTTTTCTATTTTAAAAATATAAAAAATTACTCTTAAATTGTTATAGAAACATATTTATTTTATATCTTTATTCATATATTTTCAACCAAATAAATTTATATCTCTATAATTTTTTGTTTTTTAAACCAAATAAGTTTCTGTATCAATTATCTTTATCTTTTTTATTTTAAAAAAATAATCAAAACACTAATTATTTTATATCTTTGTCTTTTTTTATATATACACTTGCCTATCTTCTTTTTATATAGTGAGACATTAACAAGACTCAACTATATAATAAATATTCTGAAATAAATAACATTTGTTTATAGTTTAAGGATAAAGTTGTGTAATTGTAAAAATAAGGGACAATTATATAATCAATAAATAAATGGAGGACTCATTTGCATATTCTCCAATTATAATCTAATCAAACAAATAGGTAAAAGCCATTGGCATCTCTCCACCGCTCCCTTCTTCCCTACACTCTCTCTCTGGAATTATTTTTTCTGTTTTTCCCTAGAAAAAAAGAAAAATTCTAAGAGAAAATTGAAATCTAAGGTTACAATTTTTTTATATAAATTTGGGAGATTTAATCTCTGGATCTCTAATTGGAAAGTAATTAGTGGTTAAACCTAAAAAGATTAATAAAAAATGAGCTTGGATTCGGTGGCTACAAACGCACATGGAAACCTTGATGAGGAAATTAGTCAGCTCATGCAGTGCAAGCCCTTATCAGAACAAGAGGTAACCCTTTTTCTCCATAAAAAGTTTCCATTTTTATGTTTTTTGAGATGTTTTTTCTTTGATTTTTTTTTGGTGGGTTCTGGAGCTGTTTCTGGGATAAATGGTGTTGATCTCGTTGGTTTTTTTGGGGTTGAAATTGGGGATTTGTCATAAAAATACTTCATTTCGGTGTTTTTTTGGGCTATTTTAAGTGTTTGAGGTCAGCTCTGGAGAAATGGCGTGGATCTGGCCGGGTTTGTGAGGGTTAAAGTTGGGAATCTACTGTTATTTTGGGTTCATGTGCGGTGTGATCTATGTTTGAAGGGATCGTGGAGGGTTTAAGATAGATTTGGGGAGGTGATTGGAACAGATCTGTTAATTGGTTTTGGTTTTTGAATTTTTTCTTATGATTTATTCAAGTTAAGGTTTCAAATTGGCGAAAAAAGTTTGGATTTTTGTTTGATGGGTTTTATTGATTGGAAGACTTCTTCATAGTTTGGAAGGTTAAGAGAACAGGAGTATGATGCTCTTTGCTTATTAGATTATACTGCTTAAGCTGCCATAATTGAAATTTGGTTCTTTGTGGGGTATTCTAAATCGGAGTGGATACTTCGAACTTGTGCTTTCTAGATGTATTAATGAAGTTGGATTCTGGTGGGTGACATGGATCCATTATTTTGGTTTGAAGTGGATGCTAAGATGTTCAAGTCTAGGAGTAAGTGTGCAATGTTGATGCTTGTTTTAGGAGGATTGCTTTCAAAACTGGGAACACCTAGATTATTCTTTGGGGATATTGTTTTCAATGGAAATGTTTTTTATGATTCAGGTAAGGGCATTATGCGAGAAAGCTAAGGAGATTTTGATGGATGAAAGCAATGTTCAGGTACTCTACACTCTTATGTTGTTTTTTTTTTCCTGTTATCAGAACATAAGTTCTAGGATTTTTTATATGCCATTTTTATGTTTCAGTTCAGTATCCATCTTTTGCTATCTATTCCGCAATGCAAGCTATGAGCCTTTTAGGACTTTGGAATCCACTGAGTTGTAATTGACTTTCTTTGGTTGTACATCTTTCAGCCTGTTAAAAGCCCTGTTACAATCTGTGGTGATATCCATGGTCAATTTCATGATCTAGCTGAGCTTTTTCGCATTGGCGGGAAGGTAAGTTTCTGATTGAGCAATTTTATGTTCTAATATTTGCAGACATGGCGATTCAAATTAATGCCAATTGTTATCTCCTTTATGAGTTTTCTTCTTGTGGCTGTAATGGTCACAATCTTGCATTTGTTTTTAGTTAAGGAGATACACATGGAGTCTCTTTACTGCACTTTCTTTCCTCCTCCTTTTCTTTAGCTTCTATGGAGACCATTGCAATAGCAAGGGATCAACCCTTCCCTTTCTCTATCATCTGTTAATTTTTCTAACATTTACTGGAAATGCAAGGATTTCTAGTTGAGGTTCCTTTGACTGCTATTTATCATCATACATGGTGTATATCTGACAGTGCCAGTGATGCCACAACATTCTGAGTACATTACACATTTTACTATTTTTAATTTCTATTTCATTATCATGCTATCATCTAAGGTATTAAGCTTCCACCATTTGTCTTGTGCTCACCTAGTTTGGTATTGTTCACTTGTGCATTTTTGTTTGCTGTAGTGTCCAGATACAAATTACTTGTTCATGGGAGATTATGTTGACCGTGGCTATTATTCAGTAGAAACCGTAACAGTAAGTACTTCCATCTTTCTATTTTCCCCCATGCATTTCAACATCAATGTCTCCCTTCTCCTTTGATGTATCTATGCCATTATAATAGGTTGTATTTTTAGAGTTGTCCATGGAACTGTATGTATGCCAAAGTCTTTCTGGTTTGAATTGGAAAAACATATAAATTAAGCTGTGTTGAATGGAACACTTCTAACATTCTCTTACCTATACACAAATTTTGATAAACTTTGGCCTTAGTTTGGTTGAGGCTCTTAACTTTTTAGATGTGATACTGATTGATTTTTTTTTATCAGCTCCTGGTTGCCTTGAAAGTGCGTTATCCTCAACGGATTACTATTCTAAGGGGAAATCATGAAAGTCGTCAGGTATGCTTCCGAATGTATTTTGCCAACTGATGCTATAATTTGTTTTATCCTAGGTTGAAGGGTCATTAATTGATTATATTTGCAACTTAATGCGGTACTGTTTTTGGCAGGGTGTAAACTTTTAAGACATCTAAACATTTTATGATTTCAATTCTTTCATACCCTAGCTTTTTCTCAGCATCAAATCAATTGGGCTGATTATGGATGCTTGTTCCCATTTCAGATTACTCAAGTTTATGGTTTCTATGATGAATGCCTGCGGAAGTGAGTTCTTCTGAATCCTTAGTCTAATGGAATTACATCCTAACTTACAAGTTAGTTTGGAATCCTACAGTCTTTGGCTTGTAGTTCCCTCTTAATGTTTCTTGTGTACAGTATGCATAAACATAAATTTTACTTTCTTACAATTGTGACCTGGATATGATTTTATAAATGACACGGATAAGGAAACGGGGTTGCTTGTAGAAGTGAAAAGCTATAACAAAAAAACATAAGGAGAAAGCAAGAGGAAAAAAAGCATTACAATGAAGTTTTTCTCAAAGCATGGGAAATCAAAGTTAGGCTGAACAAGAGATACTTGCATAGTGCAAACTGAAACTCTGGACATACTGTGTGTCTATCTAAGTTGCATGTTAGTGCATTAGGTGTCTTGCGGTTGGACTTCTGTGTTTTTAATTTGGACGACTGTTGCATTGGTTTGTAACATGTTTTATATGCATGAATATAAGTTGTTACAGAGAATTGGAATTCTCTGTGCAATTTCAACACTACACTTTATATAAAAAAAGAATACTACTTTTTGATGAACCTGACAAAGTGCACTAGCCTGTAAATGAAAACTCTACCCTCAACCCCCACAGTCCTTGAAATTGAAAGGAAGTGGACTTGATGATAGTTGTAGACTTTTTGACTAGTTGGAAAACAGGCTTCCAAGAACCTTCTCCTCTCACATCTTCTAACTTTGTATATCATGTTATTCAAATGGTTTTATACAATTCTTTTGGCACAAGTATGTACAGAAAAGATAAGTATCTATGGTGTTTTTTTTTTTTTTTTGCAGGTATGGCAATGCTAATGTTTGGAAGATCTTTACAGATCTGTTTGATTATTTTCCACTGACAGCATTGGTGAGTGCTGGGTAAAAAAATATCAAATAACAAATATTTTTGCTACCAAGATAATTGAAGAAAAAAAATACCAAATTTGCATTTTCCTTTTTAGATGTACAATAGATTTTACTTCTTAGTTAGGGCATTTAATGTGGATATGGTGTCATATATGTATTTTGTTCTCTTTTGAAGGTTGAGTCGGAAATATTTTGCCTCCATGGTGGATTATCACCCTCCATTGAAACCCTTGATAACATTCGTAATTTTGATCGTGTTCAAGAAGTTCCCCATGAGGGTCCCATGTGTGATCTTTTGTGGTCTGACCCTGATGATCGCTGTGGTTGGGGCATCTCACCTAGGGGTGCTGGATATACCTTTGGTCAAGTAATATACTCACTCCACTCCCTTCTTTTCACCCATGCTCTTAATTTTTAGCAGAACAGAGTTTTCTTCTTGGGATGCTTACGGATATTGTTTCTGTAGGACATATCTGAGCAATTTAACCATACAAACAACTTAAAGCTGATTGCTAGAGCTCACCAGCTGGTTATGGAAGGATACAACTGGGGCCATGTAACTACTTCCCTTTGATGCTTTTCTTTTGGTGAATTTCTTGCTCTGGTTTGCAAATTTCATCTGATTGATTGTGCTTTTTTTCTCGTGACAGGAACAAAAGGTGGTTACTATCTTTAGTGCACCCAACTATTGCTACCGCTGTGGTAACATGGCTTCTATTTTGGAAGTTGATGACTGCAAGGGTCACACATTCATTCAGGTTGGTGTCTGATGCTAGAGCGCACTCTATGGGTAATGTCACATAAGTTAGGCTCAAAATAATATCTTCAAAATATGTTTGCAGTTTGAGCCTGCTCCAAGGAGGGGTGAGCCAGATGTGACCCGGAGAACACCAGATTATTTCCTATGATTGAAGCTGGTCTGGAGATGCCGAATCCTTACAGCCAGTGCTTCCTGGCTGGTTCACTTATTGAGGGCATTTTTCAAATCTAAGAGTATAAATTCACAATGATGGTGGGTGGGGTGGGTGGCAGAAAGCATGTATAACGGGCAGGTGGAGCTTCCTTGATTCAATTGGTTTGCTGATTATGCTAGAGTTTCCATAAGAGGAAGCAGTGGAGCTGGTGACCAAATAGCCGCAAATGTACCATTTCCAGCAAACAATGCGGCATCTTTTATTCCTTTGCCTTGATTCTGTTTTTGTTATCTTATTCCTTTTTGTAGAAGGATGGTTGTTTCAGGGTTGGGTATGTGTAGAGAGACAATGAGTTGACTTATAATGGGTGCTTTTATATTTTTTCTAACCAAGTGTTCCAGTAGGTGCCTTAACATTTCTAGATAATTTTTGATTGCACATTGCATACGAAAGCTGAACCTGAATTGAATTTAAACCCCCTCTTTAAGTTTCCCATGACAGTTCATTCCAAGCTTTGGTTGTGATTTTCCCGCGAAACATAGATTTGTGTGGACTAAGCGGTTTTTCCCTATCATCTTCTCTATGATAGTTGCCTTGATCATGGATTGTCAAAATATTGATTATGTCACCAGTGCGAAGTTCCGTGAAGTGTTGTCTCCCTCTAGAAATGTTGAAGCAAAACATTCAGTTCACTCAGTCTCTGTCAGCTGGCTCCCACCCTTGAAAGGTTTTGTGGAGAGCTAAAATGGTTGTTCCGTGATATTTTGGATTGTAATTGATGGATAAGAGACTGGTGGTTTGTGTGAGTGGACGGTTTATGCCATTTATGGTGCGGGTGGATGATTGCCAGTATTTGTTTGATAACGAAAGGCAGGCTGTTTGAAAGTGTTGAGGCAGCACCTCAAGGCAAATGGCATCTATTGATATTTGATTCTACATTTTACTTGGAATCTTTCGCAATGGGTATGGTCATTTTCAATGCCCACTGAGCTTGGAATCTCTTGCAAAATCGTCAACCTTAAAGCGTTGTCTATTTTTAGATAATTCCAACAAGGGAAGTCGACTGTAATGAGGGCCAAAAAACTAAAGATACAATGCTATAGCATGTAATAAATGTTCCTTTTCTTTCTTCTTTAGAACCCAATTTTATTTGGGTATTAATGTTAATGAATTGAAATGCTTTCAGTTCACATGATTATAATTATTTAATATATTTTTCCTTTCATCTGTGCGCTTAGGCTTAGTGCAAGGGAGAGAGCTCGAACCCAAAACAGGATATGGATGCCATAGCAGCATGTCTTCTCTGTTGTGGGCATATAGAGAACAGCATCTCGCCTGATAAATGCCTCAAAGAAGTTTGACACTTGCAGTGCAAGCAATTTTTGAGCAAAGGTCATAGTTTTGAAAACTGAGAAATGTGTGTGCAATTTACTTTCATAGTTTTGAAAATTCTAGTTCTATCAGAGAATTGAGAACCTGATATAAGCAATAATGAACCAATCTTACAAACATTCAAACTTTGACGATTTCCTCTATGATACACAAGCATAATCTTGATTCACTATTCACTCCACTTCTCCACTGTTTGCTGTCATAACTCCCCCACCTTAGGTCTGTTGACAAAATCTTGATTTACTGAAGGATCAAGCTAGACATTGATTGAGCTTTTGTGTATGCCAGGGGCAATGTGAGAAGTTTCTTTGTTCTTCCAACATAAGCTCGTTTTGTGAAGTTATCATAATCATTATCCTCAATTGCATCCAAGATTTTTTGGTATACTAGTAGGGATGACCATACCTGCAACAAATCACAGACCAATGTGTCAGCATATGAAAAATCTCAAGGTACAATATAGGTTAGAGTTGGAAGTGTTGCAAATTTATCATGCAAGTAATGGAAAGTTTTCAGTTCATACTGGCCACCGGCTAGCCTTTTCAAGCTTTGAAGCCCCTTCTTCTGCAAGGTTGAAATAGAATCTTGCCCTTATTATCTGCTCCTTCATGAACTCTCTCCATCCATCAGTGACTTTTCTTGCGAAAACATCTTGGTCGCATAGCCCAAACTGTGCAAGCTCATCTTGTGGTAGATAAACTCTCCCTCTCAAAGCACTGAAAGAAAAAGGACTGAACTAAGTTAAAAGATTCAAACGAGAAAACTGAATGGAAGTTGTGTGGAAAAAAGACTTACTCCTCTCCCACATCTCTAAGAATGTTTGTAAGCTGGTTTCCAATACCCAAGTACAGTGCCGCATTATAAATACTTTGAGCAGAAGCTTCAGATTCTGCTGCAATTCCCATCACTGGAACGCTCATTAGGCCGACTGTGCCCGCAACGTAATAGCAATAAAGATAGAGCTCTTGAAAATTATCGTAACGGAATTTTCTCGTATCCATTCTCATACCTTCAATCATGTCCCTAAAAGGCTGTGAGATGATAAAAAAACTCTATCAGATTGAGAACATACACTGTGCTAGGAATTAATCCATCTAGTAAATATTCCAAGCACCTTAATGTCTAAAGGGAACTTGGAAATTGTATCAGTAAGTGCAGCATCGAGCATGTCATAGGGGCGTCCATCAAAGATGTCTTGCAGCCTCTCTTCCCACCTATCAAGAACAGCAGTGCTCATGAGCACTGCATTAGGTCCATCGACCAGCTCATCTGTCCTCCTGCACCATACTGCAGAAAATATCTCAGTTGCAGTAGAACAACTTTCATAATAGTTTACTTATGTAAATCTCTTTGCTTAATTCATCTCTAGTGTGACTGTTAGGATCAATTGAATTGCTTCTTCGATCTTCTGAACTGAATATCTTTTCAAGTAATTTCTTGGAGCTATAAATAATTTGGTAGTATTGTCTTTGAAGGACTAATTTATCTATTCTGGGCTTTAATCTCTTACCATAAATTGCCCATGTGGCTTTCTGTCGCTCCTCTGTCATCAGCCGAGTTCCTGCATCGAGAGACAATGACCATCATTATTTTGCCACACAATTTGTGATAACATATATAGGCAAATTAAATGTTTTGATAAATCATAAAACAGGTTGGAAACCTGTGCTAATGGGATCTGGTAAGCTATCAAGCATGCATCGAAACGACGAGATAGTTCTCATATCATCTAGAAATCCTTGAATCATGACATCTAGAAATATACATGTAATGAACAATGTGGAAGGGATATGAATGTTACCTAGATAGAAAGTCTTGGCATATTCGGCGCAAATGTTTCTGCACCTTTCATAGGCTTCTTCAAGAAACGCTGGATGGAACTCCGGCTTTCTACAGATATCTTGCTTGCTTAAGCTGTTAGCCTGAGACTGCCTCTCAACAATTTCATGTACTTGAAGATCAGTATGAGGAATTCCATGTTTTAATAGCCGAGGAAAAGCACGTTGGCTTGATCTCTTAGGAGCTGCGATCACTTCAGCTCTTGCTCTTGTAACCAAGGATTTTGAGTGCAAGAACTTGCCATTATCTGCCCCAGTGCAAGGCTTAGCCGAAAGTGAAAATGTAGAACACATCCGGAAACGTTTAACGATTCTTCTCGGGTACGAAAAAGCTCTCTAGAAGAATGATAAAATGGCTTGAAAGGATCTAGAACTTCCTTCAAAACATCAGAAAACGTTACCTAATAACTTGATCATGATATTGCAACATCGAACAGCTAAAACATTTATACTCTCTAGCAATGTTAGGTCAATTAACTAGCTGTCTCTCTACCTTAATTCCTCTCCTCCTCAATCTCTTTATCAAAAGGAAATTGATGATAGCATCATGCAAATTGCCAAATAGTTTCAGCTGACTAGATTTTTCAAGCAAAAAATGGGGGATTATTGAAATGGCCTGCTCTTATCAAGGACAGCAGTTTGCTCTACAAAATCATGACAACTTGTAGTTTTTTTTTTATATTTTTCAGTAAAGACACGAGTCCCTAATGTGGTGTTTAGAGAATATTGGGTGTTACGAAGATGCTAGATTTTGTCCAATACCAACCAATCCAAAACATTGTTTGAGACTATGCAACAAGAATCTTGATCACTTTGATGCCTCCCTACACCCTTCAATTCTATTTATGTCCTGAAGTGATCATGCAGAAGTTTTACAGTATAGAAGTAAAATAAAACCCTCCCCCGTGAATGAACTAATCAAATGATAGGTCATGTTGACGTCCTCTTCCAATTATGGAGGCCATGATGCATGTCAGTTGGACTAGTTCTATGTAGTGCTTCCTTTGGAACATCTCAACATCAGGATTCGGTCCATCTACAAGGCTGAAAGTTCCTGTTTGGAGCTGCTTCTTGGCAGTTTGACTGTCCATTGATGTGATGCACCCTATGTAAGTTGAGACTTGATGAGACCATCTTTGCATTGGCTCAACCGAACCAGCTCAGCGAGGTGCTGAGAAAGTTCACTAAATCCATTGGGATCTAGCCATACTTGCCAAAACTAGAAAGGAAATTTGATAGGTAAAAGTCAATGTGAAAGACAAAGTGTGATCTGAAAAAAGAACATCTTGGAGACCGGAAAAAACAATGCCAAACGGCTTTGATTGGTTGTTCCAAAGCAATGAGCCAAAAGAAAAAAAAAGAATAATTGATTCCACCAATGATACTAAACTAGGAATTGCAGTCTGCATATATGTGTCATTTTCACCTCAGTTACTTAATTTTCTCTAATAATATAAAAGATTAGTGAAAGATAATTTTCTCCTAACCTAAAATAGTATAAAATTCATTCGGTTGCATCACTAGAACAGCTTTAAAATCCAACAGTATATAATTCAATCGGTTTTCACCACTATTGCAGTTTTAAAATTCAATTTAGATATCGATTTGAACAAGATTTAAGTTAGAGGATTAACTCGAGTTGATTTTTTAATTTTTTTAAAAATAAATTAAAACAATATTATTTTAATAAAAAATTAAATAAATTGAGGGTTGAGTTTTGAAAAACTAGGGTATTTTTTTTTTAACTCAAATTAATCTAAATTTTAGATTAATTACATCCTCAATCAACCCGCTAGGAGAATTTAAGTTTTATAACCAAGACTAGAATAAAATAATAAAGCTGGCTATAAAATAGACCAGCAAGTAAATGGTACACAAGAAAGAAATAAAGTAGCCTAGGAACTTCATGAACATGAACTCTTAAGAAGGCTTGCTGATCTTAGAGTTTGATTTTTAAGGAAAACATAACTCCTTCTACACTTGAATAGGAAAACTGGGTCAAGTAGGTGCTTAATCATTCTTATTAATGGTATATGATGATGGCTGTTTTTAATAGCGATCAAAGCCAATATCAAGAGGTCAAATACACTAGTTTTTCTAGTCTCTGAGTTAATATAATATGGTCAATTTAACACAGCTCTTTCAACTTCATAAGGTTTGAATGCTCATTTTCAAATATATTCATCAGTAGCCCTGACCACAAACTAGCCCAATCCCCATGAAATATGGATTTCCCTTCAATATTTGGCCCTTTTGAGGGCAGGATTCCACATTTTGAAGTATTCTAACTTCATGGGCTACTTTGGACCTTTGTTAAGAAATGGGCTTGTTTTGTCACAAAAACTTTCCAAGGTAGATTGTTCTATTCACCTCAATGCCTGAGCAGGACTTGGAGAAGCAGTATCAGTATGAACAGCATATCCAGGGGGAGGGTGTCCAGCATTGAAGATGTCTTGCAGCCTCTCTTAAGAGTAAGCTCCAAGGTTTTTTCATTGGCACCATTTCCTCTTTCGGTGATAACTTTAACCAACCTTTTGTTGAGTGTTGATGCCCTTTTTCCTTCCTATGCATTACTCCAATACTTCCCCTCCTTACATTTGCCTAATGATCACAAAAAACTTACTCCTCGCACATATCTCCAACGATGTTTGTTAGTTGATTTGCCATACCGTAGTATACTGCTGCATTATAAATACCTTGAACAGAAGCAATTAGCTAGAGGGGAATTTGATTCAGGTAGAAAATGTCCTGAGCAACTTTATGTCTATATAGAACTTGGAAACTTTGAGGCCGTTTGGTATTGTGGTTGGAACTGTGTTTTGTTCCAACCACAACAAATAGCTGTTTGGTTAATATTTTAAACGCAGATTTTGGAGATGGGTCCTACTAAAAATTGTGTTTGTACCGCCGGTTTTGATGAAGCAGAAAATTGCTGCTTTTCACTTTTCATTGCCGCTGTTGCCATATCCTGCACTGTTCACCTTTTTAGTTTTCTCTATCAGGATGATCCTCTACACCAGCTTTATCATCAACTTGATGATCCAAAACCAAATTTTTTTCCTGGGTAAAAACCAAGTCACCCCAGGAAGGCTTAATTAGACAGTAATCGTAACAAAATAGTTTCCTGTCCAAGCAAACACCACAACAAGAACACTTCAAATCCTCCTCACCATTTTCACTCAGCTTACCACCCCAAATCTTGAAGGTCACGAAGTTGCTTCATCCAAGAAAAAAAAACAAACTTGTTCAAGGACTCACAATGAGATGAGGATGAGCAGTCCTCACACATATCTTGCGAGATTGATCAGAATCCATTCAAGGATTGCATAGACTAGGAGAGTGATCTTGTTGGTGTTTCTGTTCAGCATGGTTGCAAACTTGTTACCGGCCATGGACCTGCTCTGTTTTTCTTGCTATGTACAAGGAAAGAGATGGAGTTGGGTAAGATATCAAAAGATAATTTATCAAAGGTGAAGTTAAATGGCTTCAAGACAGAGAAAAGGGGGAATTGAATGTTAATTCACTTGGCACAGTTGAATTAATTCACGGGCCGTGAACGGTGTCATTTGCATGATCGTAATTTTAATTTTGTTTCTGATAATATTTTACTATGTATTATTATATATTTAAAAAATAATATAATAACAATAATTAAATTTATAATAATTAAATTTAAAAATATTAATATATATATATATATATTAATTATTTTATAACCTCAATTTAAAAAGTATTTTTAACCAAACACATTAAACTACAATAAAAAATATTTTATATAAAGTATTATTTATTTCATAATGTAATAACAAAAGTTAAATTTACAATATTTAAATTAAAAACTATCCATATTAGTATATATTTTTTAAAATTATTTTATAACCTCAATTTCAAAAGTATTCTTAACCAAACACATTAAATTACTTTTTCTTCAACCTCAATTTTAACCATAGTTTTAACCAAACACCTATTTTTTCAAACCAACCTCAACTAAAAGTACTTTTTATAAAACAACTTTTTTTAAACCACAACCACAATAGCTACCGCAATACCAAACACACCCTTAATCGCTTTT
>Ga0307515_10006826_pt1 | contig 22706 bp, 19 predicted proteins | sample 17_EM_MG_FD_194513 | JGI IMG/M metagenome (GOLD analysis project Ga0307515, IMG submission 194513) | Populus trichocarpa ectomycorrhiza microbial communities from riparian zone in the Pacific Northwest, United States - 17_EM | ecosystem: Host-associated > Plants > Roots > Unclassified | place... | reverse complement strand
TCTTTGCGCCATTCTTTTGCCTGCAGGAAGGACGCGCGTGAGGGTATGTCGTGAATGATGAGCGCGCCGGCTGCTCTACGATAGTACGAGCACGTGATTGAGTGGAGGTATTACGTTCCTGTTGTGTCACGGCCTAGAGTGCCATCAATGCAGTCAGATTGGATACTCGTAGGGAAACAACGACCGACGCATGGCTAGAAATTAACAGTCGAGGTGGAGATCGAACACGCACATTGTAGTTTGACAGTCTTGTCTTCCTTCGCCCGGAATGTATATCAATTTGCTTCCAGATTCCACATTGAGCTTTCAAGAAACCGAGCGTCGTCATCCTCCCATTCCCAGTAGCCAAGGACACCCAAGACACCATAGGATGCGTATAGATGGACAAGGATGTACTAACAGTGGCATTCGGGTTGGTCGAAAGGCGTTGGTCGGTAAGTCGAGCCAACAATGAGGATTTACCCACCGAGGAGTCACCAATGGTTACGAGTTTCAGCATAGAGCACCTGTAATGCCACGCTACCATGTCTGTAGATTACACTGGGGCTTCCCAGAGGTACCGCCAGCCCGTCGTTGAGTGGAGAGGATGCCGACCATTCGAGGGTTGACATATTGTATAGAATATTCGACAGTATACATCGCTGAGGTGGACAGATAAGTCAACGTTGGTATTGTTACAGCGTGGTCAAGTGCCGCGGTTGTGGTGTTGTAGTTCGGTTCACGATCAATCGTCTTTGTCTCGTGCTGGTGCCTTAACGTCTCTGCGTTGACCAATTACGTTGAATTCCACTCTTTCACTAATCTAACAATCGACTTAGTCTATTGGTAACTGCACGCTGTGCTCGCCGTTACATTATGCAGCACCACCACCACCACTGGGCCTGTGATATCGCAGGGCAGTTGTGCATATGAGACACTGACCGCCTCTGCTCTTCGGTGCCTGATAAGCATTTTATGGGCCTCTTAGGACATTCCACGTGTCTGTTTATCCTCCCCTACAGCACTGGATATTCGGGGTGACCCGTGCTGGCTGGTGTCCTTCCTCAACGACCATCCCAGTGCTGCATATATCTCAAGAGCGTCGCGTCAGACGCGTCGTGGGGAAAGGACCCGTTGTGGATGGTAGCCACAGGTGCGCAGCTACGGCCAGAGGAAGACGCGAGAGGGGCAAGGCGGACGAACTCCGAGCAGCGGTCTGCGCTCGGAGTGACGGAGTCGCAACAAGGCTATACCAAGCAGCTGAGTTTTCAAGGTCAGAGCCACTCGATCAAGAGGTCAACCAAGTTGATACTTGAACTAGTGACTGGGTCGGAAGCAAATCAGATCACCGGGCCAATAGGGGACGACTACAACCATACGCGCCCATTGTGGTTCAAGTCTGAAGTACCAGAAGCGTTCAGAATATCGCGAAAGCTGTGGATGGGATGCGAGTCGGAAGGTATTAAGCTTCACGCATCGGTACGAGGCAGCCCAGGATCGAACAGGCACCTCGGGTATCTGAATGAGACTCCAGCCTCCCCAGGCAGAGGCGCTCAATGAAGCGACGTACGTGCACAATAGGGTGGCATTAGGCAGTCATTGAGGACGCTTTATGATAGCAGATGCGAACCGAACCGATGCGGGATGTGCAAGATTATTCATGCACATCAGGGCGTGAAACTAGGGTTATTATAAATGCGGGTTACATAAGTATGTTCTGTGTGATATTATATAGCTTATAGGCCGTGTTACGCGCTGCCCATTTATTAGCCGCGCGCGCGAAGCGTCCGCCGCATGTCCGCACCGATCCCACGTTCCTCTTTCCTTCTCCTCCCAGACCTCAAAGTGATCAAACATGGCCACTCAACCACCCAGGACAGAGAACCTGTGAGCGATCGCTCTACCCGTGGCATTATCATGGTGACTGACCATCCATCTAAGCCTCGTTCTAGAGAGTGCGGCGCTTCGCTTCAGGTTTGGCCCATCCCCGCTGACTTCGGGAAATATACAGATATCATACTTCAGGACGCCCTGCATCCGGATCATATGCTTAGGTTGTTTATAGACAATCAAGAGCTAGGATTGCAGACAGAAGACAACCGAACCTGGACACCAGCCCAACCCCCGTATGTCCCTTATTTTCCCACTACGCACGCTCACCGATGGCTGTGCATGTGTAGAAGTATCTCTCCGGCATCCGAGATACGCACGGAGATCCAAATGAGGACCGGTTATTCATTCTGGACCAGAATTCGACGACTGAGCGAGCCGATCGACCTTCAAGCGCTTTTAAATGACTACCGAAGCACCATCAAGCACGTATTTACGGTATCAAGTCAGTCATGATCGCCGACTGTCCACTCGTATTTATTGACGATATGCAGAGGACATTATTTTCGATGGATGGAACTACCGGTATCATTGGTCTCTAGAATTACAATTCTCTGCGATCACTATCGTTCGTCTCTTTGCAACTCCCCGTCCCGGCCAACTAATAATCTTCGCATAGAGGGAATCCCTGCGCTCTTCGCTCAATGAACTCGAAAATTGTTTAAAGGATTGCCCCCCCTGGATGAGTGGATCGACCGAGAGGGCCGTGGAGAACACTATTAAATATGGGGCTGTATTCGCAGAGGTCCGGTTTTTTTTACGTAGAGACCAGCAGAACACTGACACCTTGTAGTTGAACCCAATCACAAAGGCTGTCTTCAGTGTTGCCAAGGTCACGTTTGAGGTTCGTGTTCGCTACTGGCGTATCAGGCACGAGATAACGCTTGATCGTTTAGCTCTTGAAGATACAAAGCGAGTACGACCAGATACCAGCCGTCCTTCTGGACCGATTGAAGCGCATTCTGCATTTCGCGGACAAAATAGTCGTGGACAAAATAATCTGCGAAGAGTCAGATCTCTTGGAGGGGATCATCCCGCGAATGTATGAGGTGATGCACAGAGTCGCAAAAGTTTCGTACGACTACGTCACACATGGTAGGTCGTCACCTGATGACTTTGGCAAGTACTAATAATCGCAGTGAGAACGGCGGGCGGGTCGGCCTACCAGGAGACGATCAAAGAAATGGAGAGTAAGTTGACGAGGGTTGTCGAAGACTTCGACCGTGCAGTAAATGTTGAAGCTCTCCGCCGGACCATGAGGACTGGTGAGCACTCATCCTCTCCATCTCTCGATAGATCATTCTCAACAATTCCGTGTAGAGCACCACATTTTGCTTAGTCGTCTCAAAGACGTCAAGACCAGCTATGACCGGAATCTCTGCTGTATGAAAGACACCCGCAAATCCCTCCTCGAAAACATCATAACTTGGGTGGCCAATGGATTGGAGCAGACAGACGGGGGAAATACATGCTGGATCTATGGCTTACCTGGCATCGGCAAAACGACGTTAGCCCATTCGATCTGCGCGAGCCTTGACGATAAAGAGCAGCTCGCTGGAGCATTTTTCTGCCGGAGGGATGACCAGGAATTGAGAGAGCCTAGACATATCATTCCGACTCTCATCCGCAAACTCGCGATACTCTTCCCCCCTTTTCGACGAATTGTCGCAGAATTTCTTCGTAACAACCCAAACGTAGTACCCGAATCAATGCCCACTCTCTTCCTTGAATTCATCCAAACACTTCCTCGCCTCCCAAAAAAGACTCTCGTGTTTGTCATTGACGCACTTGATGAGTGCGGCAGCGCTCAGAGTCGTCTACGCGTCCTTCAGGACCTGACAAACGCGACCGCATGCGCCCCGTGGCTCAAGGTTATCATCACGAGTAGACAAGAAGTCGATATCCAACGTTTCTTTGATAGTCCCGCCCAATTGTCGCATTTGCGATATGGTATGAGCGCAGATGAAGAGACCACCTCCAACCTAAGAATATTCGCGGAATCCCGATTCAATAGAGTAGCTTCAATCCGGTCCCTCCAATCTCCTTGGCCAGAACCGTTGCTCTTGGATCGCGTTATCTCCCGAGCAGCAGGTCTATTCATCTTCATTGAGACACTTGCTCTTGCCCTTGAGCATTGCTATGAACCCACTAAGCTATTAGAGGCGACCTTGCGAGACTCAAGCAGCCCTGGCTTGATGGCTCTATACGCACTCTACTCCAGTATCGTCAGGGCACGAAGAGTGCACCGCAATGCCGAATTTCGGCGGATGATTGGAGTACTTCTTATCACGGCGCCGTACCGTCCACTGTGTGAGGAGACAATTGCAGAGCTGGCAGGAGTGAGACCTGACGTGGTGAAAATATGGGTAGATGATCTCGGCTCTATGTTCTATCGAGACGACGGGGCCAGTGGAGGGATTCGTGTGCGGCATTTGTCCATTTCGAACTTCTTTGTGAGCGACTACTGCCATGCCGACTATCAGGTTAACCTCCGAGAGGCAAATGTGAAACTAGGTATCGCTTGCCTCGAGAAGATGGTCGAACAGCTCCGTTTCAACATCTGCAGGCTCGAAGATTCCCGGCTCGCGAATGCCGATGTGAAAGGACTTGCATCGCGAATCAAAGAAAATATTTCCGACGTTTTGCAGTATTGTTCTCTGTATTGGTCAAATCATCTTTGCTTTACTCCCGACACTCGTGAGGGGCGTTTGTTGGACGTGCTGAGGAAATTCTTTGAAGGCCCCTATGCACTATTTTGGATTGAAGTATTGAGTATTATGGGAATGCTGCGAATTGGGGTTCCAAGGCTTCGAGAACTGACATCGAAATTAATCAAAGTGAGTAAAGCTCTGGCTTGCTGTGATGGGCATTCGAAAGAAATTCTAATTGGCTCTAGGATATGGACCAGAAGCTGTTAGAAAGAATTCAGGACATTTGTCGTTTCATGAATGTCTTCCGCATTCCCATCTCTATAAGCACTCCGCACACCTATATTTCAACAGCACCATTCCTACCCTTAAAGTCACCTTTATCAACGGTCCTTAGCACATATATCACTAAAGGCATCCAGATGCAAGGAGGAAAATTGTTGTCATGGCCAGAGCCGCCATTAGAATGGATTGGACACAAGAGCGATGTGAATAGCATATGTTATTCTCCCAACAGGTGCTGTATTGCCACTGGGTCGGATGACAAGACAATTCGGATCTGGGATGCCGAGACCGGCGATGTAGTCGGCAGACCTTTGGAGGGGCACGCTGGCTCGGTGTCCTCAGTTGCTTACTCTCCCGATGGGCAGTACATTATCTCTGCATCATCTGACAAGACAATTCGAATCTGGAATGCTGAAACTGGCTCTGCAGTCGGCAAGCCTTTGAAGGGGCACACTGGCGTGGTACACTCAGTTGCCTACTCCCCCGATGGGAAGCACATCATCTCTGGATCATCTGACAAGACAATTCGAATGTGGAATGCTGAGACTGGCTCTGTAGTCGGCAAGCCTTTAGAGGGGCACACTGGCTGGGTGTGCTCAGTTGCTAGCTCCCCCGATGGGCAGCACATCATCTCTGGATCATATGACGACACAATTCGAATCTGGAATGCTGAGACCGGCTCTGCAGTCGGCAAGCCTTTGGAGGGGCACACTGGCATGGTGTGCTCAGTTGCTTACTCTCCAGATGGGCAGTACATCATCTCTGGATCATATGACAAGAAAATTCGAATCTGGAATGCTGAGACTGGCTCTGCAGTCGGCAAGCCTTTGGAGGGGCACATTGGCGTGGTGTGCTCAGTTGCTTACTCTCCCGATGGGCAATACATCATCTCCGGATCATCTGACAAGACAATTCGAATCTGGAATGCTGAGACTGGCTCTGCAGTCGGCAGGCCTTTGGAGGGGCACACTGGCGTGGTGCGGTCAGTTGCTTGCTCCCTCGATGGCCAGTACATCATCTCTGGATCATCTGACAAGACAGTTCGACTTTGGAATGCTGGGACTGGCTCTGTAGTCGGCAAGCCTTTGGAGGGGCACACTGGCATGGTGTGCTCAGTTGCTTACTCTCCCGATGGACAGTACATCATTTCTGGATCATATGACAACACAATTCGAATTTGGAATGCCGAGACTGGCCCTGCAGTCGGCAAGCCTTTGGAGGGGCACACTGGCTGGGTGTGCTCAGTTGCTTACTCTCCCGATGGGCAGCACATCATCTCTGGATCATATGACAAGACAATTCGAATCTGGAATGCTGAGACCGGCGATGTAGTCGGCAAGCCTTTGGAGGGGCACACTGGCGTGGTGTGCTCAGTTGCTTACTCTCCCGATGGGCAATACATCATCTCTGGATCATCTGACAAGACATTTCGAATCTGGAATGCTGAGACTGGCTCTGCAGTCGGCAAGCCTTTGGACGGGCACTATGGCGATGTGTGCTCAGTTGCTTACTCTCCCGATGGGCAGCACATCCTCTCTGGATCACATGACAACACAATTCGAATCTGGAATGCTGAGACTGGCTCTGCATTCGGCAAACCTTTGAAGGGGCACACTGGCGTGGTGCATTCAGTTGCTTACTCTCCCGATGGGCAATACATCATCTCTGGATCATCTGACAAGACAGTTCGAATCTGGAATGCTGAGACTGGCTCTGCAGTCGGCAAGCCTTTGAAGGGGCACACTGGCGTGGTGTGCTCAGTTGCTTACTCTCCCGATGGGCAGCACATCCTCTCTGGATCACATGACGACACAATTCGAATCTGGAGTGCTGAGACTGGCTCTGTAGTCGGCGGGCCTTTGGAGGGGCACACTAACTGGGTGTGCTCGGTTGCTTACTCTCCCGATGGGCAGCACATCATCTCTGGATCATATGACAAGACAATTCGAATTTGGAATGCTGAGACCGGCTCTGCATTCGGTAAGCCTCTGGAAGGGTACACTCGCCCTGTGGCGTCCGTTGCACACTCTCCCGATGCGCAGCATATCATTTCTGGATCCGGTGACGCGGCCATTCACTTACGGGACTCACTTACACAAATTCCCTCCCATCTCACCTCGTATATCGAGGCTAAGCGGCCAAACCAGGAGGGTTGGGTCAGAGACCCGGGTGGCGGTTTACTCTATTGGGTACCCCATGACTGTCGTCCAGGTCTCCATTCACCTGCCGTCCTCACAATCCCTCTCACATCCCCTGTTCGGTCAGTTTCTCTTCATTTTGACGAATTTGTATTTGGAAAGTCATGGACCCAAATTTCTAATACAGCATGGCCCTAGCTTTTCTTGTTTCTTGACGTTGTGCTTGTTGCTTGCTATATTAGCTGCTCGTTCTCATGCTAAATTACGGTTTCTTCTTCGTATTGTCATGTATTTCCAGAGAGCAGGATCTCCTCCATTTGTCATGACATGCATATATGAGTTCTGATATGATCCTTTGTTCTTGTAAGAGTATACTGCATGGCATATGATGGACACGAAGGCAGGAGGACGTGGACGACTTTGCAGACCAAATGTATGGACCTATTGTTGAAGACTACCCTGGCACACCAAAGGTGGGCATGAGTAGTGATCTATCTTGGCAAACACCTCGCACTATATATACAGAACAGGGGCCAAACAACAATCACAGAGATGTTACATTGAGTCATGCTCACTCAACACCTGTAACTTGCCATGAAATTTCCAAAGATCCCCAATTAAGTGCAGAGATGATTCACATGATAGATTGATTTCCTGAACACACGAGACCTCCCCAGAGCGCCAGCAGTTCAAAGCAAGTTGTGGGTAGCGTTTCGTAGCGGCCATAAAGGTACAATCCAAGATATGTCGCGAACTGACGGCGGAAGGTTGAATATTTGTGCTTAGGTTATGAGGCTAGCGTCGAGAGTATGCAAACCAATGAACTAACCCCGAATCTTATTCACTGTCCTCCTCTGCAGTCCGTTTGGTCCCCATCCCGGATACACATATGTTGAGTCTAGATCTGGGGCGGGCACTCACACGTTCAGTGGTTGTCAAAATAGTACTGATAACACGGAAGAAGCTTTCCTGACAGTGTTGCATCCACCCTCTATTCAAATCATTTATCATAATGCGCAATATTATATTTCCAAGTCCGAGGTCCGCATCCTTACTGAACGTGCTGCGATCCACGCGGCGTAGAGGTGGAGTGCGTCTCCGGTTTGGTACACAGTGCAGGTCGACGTATTATATTACTGAGGATGCCACAGTAGGTTAACCCGGCCAGCAGACGATAGGAACACAGAGGCAGAGATATGGGCATTTTGGATATGAACGACTCGTCCTTCTGCGGTATCGTGAAATACTACACAAAATTACTACCGATGATTGTTTTATCTGCCCTGCTGTGCAAAAGGACCCCATTGCGCAAGTGGTAAACAAAGGCTCCCCATGTTTTTTTTTTTTTGTGGGAAAGGGAGGGAATGCGTCATGCACCGTCGCGCCTGGGCGCGGATGTGGAGGACTCCATCAGGGCTCGCCAAGTTGGCCTAAGGCCTTTGGACGGGAGTGCCCTGTGTCCTACCCCCTAAAACCCCCCTTCGCCGGTGTTCCGGCTGCATCCCTTTATGTGAAGTTGATTTGGGCTCCCCATGTTTGACGCATGTTGTCGCGTTCATTCTTTCGACGGCGTCGCAATGCTTAGTCACCTGAGGTTGGCGCTACCGAGAACGCATTCGAACGCTTCTACGCCTCCGCTGTCAGCGCGCCACGATCCTCATCTGTCGCTCCCACTACGCTCAACGCACCCATCCACACTCTCCAAGAATAATAGCCAAAGACTCCTCGCCCGCAGTGCCTTGGCAGCAACCAACATGATCGACCCAGACAGCAACTCTGGATACATAATCGGGACGAGACAGGGTGGTCCCATTTTGTGTGTGTCGAGATCGAATTCAAACGCGAAACCTGAGGGTAGCTGGTTTGCGAGAGCAGTCAGCTGGTGTTGGAGTCGATGAATCCTCCGACATCCCGGCTGGGTAACGTCGTGGCAACGCACGCTTCTAGAGTCATGGAGTCCTTCGGTCTGGTCTTCCTTTTCCCTTCCTGCAGTTGGGGAAGGATTCGAGCGTTAGGAAGATGTTTGTTAGGGGGCTGCGAGGGATTATGAAAGTAATGAGGTGGTGGAAAGAAGCGTGCTGGTAGACGCGCGCCAGGCTTTGAACAAGGAGCTGATGTATACTTTCCTTCTGGAGTGGGCCCGTTTACAAGACTCATTGAAACTGGCTACTCGTGGTGATGTGTGGTTCATTTCGGTGGCTTTCTTCCCTACCCATGCACAGATCGGCGTACCCACACGCATGGCTGGTGATGTATAATATATAGTATGTGAATTCCTGCTGAATCCTTGCAAATAATTCGACTGCTTACATGTCAAACAGGTATCCAGTCGCTCTACCCATCGCTTCAAACGTGGCAGGCGGACCGACGGATGATCGGATAGCAGAAAGAAGAGGGGTGATCGGGTTCGGGAGTTCGGGAGTAGGGAACGGAGGCGGTGGCGGTGGCGGTGGATTAGCAGGCTTCGGATAGTATCATAACAATGCCTGGCCACGACGGAGGTGGCGGCTGAGCTGAGGCTGGAGGCGGTGGTGGATGGCGGAGGCCATTCGTGGTCGGACCCAACTCGCAACTATTACATAGCACAATACAATAATAAGGAAACTCCAAATTCCTGACAAGCCGTTTTCGAGTTATAGGGACTCTTCCTACCTACTGAGAAATATAACAAATAAACCAATAAACGAGTGGTTGCCTATTTTCTGCGTATAACCCACTGGATTGGGAGATGTACCAACGGCAATGAGTGAGCATGAGCAATCACTCATCTCATCATAGAGCGAAATTAGGTGCGACTGAGACCAAACAGTGACAAACAAGCCGCTCTTATTTCTGACCAGTTTTCGTTTGAAAAAAAAAAAAAAAAAGGTCCACTTGGGTCAATCGAGACAGCGGTCATCGTCGAGGCTATCGTCGAGGCTATCTTGGCGCAGATTAAGCCTGAGCAAGTCGAGCCTTGACTGTGAGGGTGAACCTTTCGATGGGGTCGCCGGAAATGTAAGTAGCATTGTCGAAAATACGTCCACACACTTCATCAAACTTGGCTCACCAAAAGAAGCCTGCCCAACTGCTGGTTGCGTTCGAACCGACGAGCCCAGTCAACACCGGAATTTCTGTAAACCCATCCTCGGCTGCAACTCCCACGGCCTCTGCCTACTTTGCAGCACTCGTTACAACCCTTCAAGGTACTCTCACCCGCAACGAGACGTCCCTCAATGACGGGGACGTCCTCCCAGCAACGCTCTACCTCATTGCCATTGTCATCCCATTCGCCCCTCCTGCTCTCCTCCGATCCCAGTCCTCCACACTCCTCGTCCCCCTTCTCCCACATACATATCCTCACGCGTCTTCCCTCCGGTCCTTCGTCACAATTTTTGGCATTTTCATCTCCTCCCTCGATTCCCACTCCCTCGATGCTCCTGCTCTCCGCAACGTATTCAGCACCATTGTCGAACATACCATCGACCCCCGCCACAAAGTTCGCCGCAAGGCCGCAGAGGCCGTCCGTGATATCTTGTCAAATCCTCCACCCCCGCTGCAGGCGCATCCATGGCGAGTTCGTGTCGGCGAGTGGGCATGTGCGGTGCTCCGGACACAGACGGCCAAGCCAGATACGCTCATCCATCTTCTTGCATCTCTCAAGATGCTCGTCCCTCAATGCATTGCGCGGGAACGGCTTAAGACTTTCGCGACCCACTTGTTATTCCTCCCAAAACTCTCGCATCCGTACCTCTCACAAGCCGCGTACGACCTCCTCACGTCTTTACTCTCCTCAGAATCGGACGATATTGATCCGGACGAAGCACGAGAGACGGCAAGTTCTGTATTAGAAGCAATCGCCGCAAATCCTCCATCAAAGCAAAACACCCAACTTACGGCGTACTGGCTCAGCGCCCTAGGCCAAGCCTCCCTTGGAGCAACCTCAACCACTCCCCCTTTGCCATCGGGAATAGAACTTGATACACACTCACACTTAGCCGCGACGCAGATCGACTCTGGAATCTGGCATTCACATACCTCGAATCGACCCCAGAAATTCGTAAAAGCGCAGAGGAACCCCTCGTCCAACTCACCCAATGCGTCGCGCTCCTTCTCCCGCCCCCACCCACATCCATGCTGTCAACCCTCGAAGGCGCCTCATACCCCTCGCGTACGCCCCGCTCTGGGGAACGTTCTCCGCACTCTGGAAGGTCCCATTATGGTATTTGCAGCGCCGTGGAGCGATGCGGTGAGGAAATCAAGTGCACAGGAATATTTTGGAGATGCGCGTGAAGAAGGGGTTTCAGTATCTCGAAGGCGCAGATGCTGTTTTCTCTGCATTTGCATGAGCGGCGGGGGTCGACGGACTGTTGAGTCTATTGCCTTTGAACTTGGTCCCCGAAGAGAGGTAAGCTGTCAGATCTGTGTGGGTTAGCTGGAGTTATTGATTGGAAGATAGGGAGACGAACTCCAACACGAACGCCACACCCGGTGCATTTCTTCTCCCCATCTTAGCCTCGCTACGTTCGCATCCAACCCCTCGTGCACTTCACCCAGACCTTCCTGCCCCTGATCGACTAGCTCACCAACCTCGCCACTGGACCGGATTCGAACCCCAGCACCGCAAAAGTCTGGTCGGTCCTCGCGGATCAGTGCTGGTACATTCTCCCAGCGTACTGCTCCAACCCGTCCGACCTTTCCAACGCGTTCGGACGTGAGCCAGGCGAGCGGCTCAAAATGTATGCCAACCACACACTCCGTCCACCGACTTTACGCGTGTTGAGGAACGTCGTCGAGCCCCAAACACAAGTTCAAAACCAGGGAGAGGAAAACGAGAGCGAAAAGGAAGAGAGCAAGGAGAACCTTAGGTATCTGAGAGGACAGGCGAAGAACTGGCTTGCGGTGTTGTTCAACGTCTTTGCGAGCGTCGAGCGCGGGGAGCGTGCGCAAGTCGGGGAGGTGGTTGGTGTATGGGCAGGTGTAGCGGGGGAAAGTGAGTTGGCAGGCGCGTATTGGAGTGTGTGTTGGGGCACCCCAACACCTCTCTTGCCGGGCTCCGAACCAACCCCGAGCGATCCCAGTCCAAGGAAAAGTGAAGACGGCGCTGCAAATGCTTGACACTTTGCTCGTCCTTGCGCCGTATCTGCCTGTCGTGCGGAACGCCGACGTTGTGGACGTTGTGGTTCGTGGCGGAGTGCTCGATGTGAGCGACGGGGTAGCCTGTCTCGCCGCGGAGAAGGACCCTACGTCCTTGGATACTTTTCGAGTTCAAGAGTACGCTACGTTATGTTCGTTCGATGAAGGTAGAATCTAACTACTGTCTGGTGCGGATGATCTCTCGCCAGAGTACCTCACGCCGATTCTCAACGCCGTCAATCCCCTTCTCACTGCAACAAATCGTGAAGTTGTCAAGGCTGTCCTCGTTTTGTCAACCTTTGCGTGCATAGTCTCCCCGCGGAGGTCGCCCAGCCCCAACTCGGTGATATAGTTCGGGGGCTGACTGGGTGCTTGACAACACATCGCGTGCTCAAGGTGTGTAGTCTGTTTTATTGTCTCCTCGGCTTCTTACTCAGCCGTCTTTCGTGACTTGTGTCAAGATCCGACATATTCTTGAGCGCATGATTCGATGCTTTGGATACCACCACATCATACAGTATACCACCGATATGGAGGACGGGCGCAAAATCCTTGCTAACATCAAGAAGCGACGAGAACGCACGAAACGAAAGAAGGCCGTTGCGGGAGAGAGCGATGAGGAAGTGCGTTCCGTCCGCACTCGCACCTAATTCAACTTGTCCATTGATATAACAGGGACCGACCGAACGCAACGTGGAAGATGCCTTTGAGGATGTCAATAATGGAAGCGAGAGCGAAATCGATTCGGAGGAGCTCAACGAAACGCTCAGCCTATGCGGCCCCTAAAGAGTGCATTGAAGAGATCGAATAGCGCTGCTCGTCTGCGTCTGGATGACAACGATCCGATGGATCTACTCGAGGGTGTTGGTGCACATGGACTCATTTGTGAGCACTCCTGCTCTTTGCACGACTTCGTCATTGGATCTACCTTGGACGTCTCCTAGCTCTTCAAGCCGAGAGGCGCCGCGAACCCGGTCAAGAGGCGTTCAGGTTCAAGACGGACGCAGAAACGTATGTGAATTCCCTCCTGTACCTCCCCAATAATCCGACTTGTTACACGTCAAACACGGCAGAGACCAACCCATACTCTCCAAGGATTATCTTCGCTTGGTTGTCTCCATTTGAGCGCAGAGTGGTCCGCGTGTGGGTGAACGAGACGGAAATAGTTGTGTGTAATGAGATCACGGAGCGCAGTTTTACATTCCGTTAGACTATGATTAAGTGGTGGGCATGACTTGCATCGGTCAGGATCTTGCATCTGTCCTCTGTAGCGCGCTGGTAATTGCATCATGCAATTCTCGATTCGCAAGGGTCGCAGTAGCGAATCCAGCGAAGTCACACAGGTTGTGGTAACTCAGGCCACCCACAAGGATTAACCGCCCTTATTCCCTACAACGCGTCATTTAGCTTGGATCTTGAAAGTCGTGAAAGTCAACGAACCTCAGTTCAGCCACGGCCGCACCCAGAACTCACTCCTTTTCAGGTTTCATACTATCGATGTTGATTTCGACAATCGGTCTATCGGTGAAGGTGTTGTCGAATATGTGGATGAAAGGCATGCACACTCCGCGATCGAACCCAGAGGTGTTGTAGCCCTGTCCATCTCAGCCACGTTTCTCAGTGACTGGAGAGGTACGTGAAGGAACGTCGTTCTTTCCAACGCACGTTATTTACAAAGCTCGTGCAATGGCCTCACCTCCTTTCGTCGACGTTTCGACAATCACTTCTGAGAAAACAGAGTCTCCCTTCGACGTGAATGGAATACGGTAGATCTACGATGTGATGGGAGATAATTATGTGGTGTTTCTACCTCGAGTGGGCCGGTTTCACGCACCGCAGTAGGGAACCCGTTAAAATCCATGTGCGGAGGGTTCTCGTCACCACAATCGGTCACTGGTTATATGTCGAATCGAACGTGAGAGAGAGCCGCTTCAAATACTCACCGAGTGTTTGACCATGGGTCTCCCAGTGCGCGCTGAAGACAGCGACGGCTCGTGGATTGTATTTGGATTGGAGGGTCTTTTCAGAATCCAGAATCTTGCGGGAATTGAGAAAGTGTATCGTCAGGTCCAAACCTGTCCCACGCGCTATCCATTGGACTGGAGATGGGGCGTTGTTTCTTGGGCCAAATCAACATTGGGTCTGGGTGAAATGCACGCGAATAAGTAAATTTCATAATAATAATAAAGCCCCGAGGAATTGAAAACATACGTCCATGAGCGAAGAAGAGCGCCGGAATTTTCTCCGGAGTCGCAGGCAGCTCGTCCAATACCCTCATCCATTGTGGACGAGTCGCCGGAACGACGTCGCACATATTTGAATCGAATCTTGGCTGAGGGTGGTGGTCAGTTTATTAATATCTTCACTCAGGGATATGTAGGATTTAAGTACGTACTATTCAGTATCAGCACAGCCCCGGTGCAGCTCCCGAGTTGCAGGCGTTTCGACTTTGGGGCTGCTTTTCCTGATATTTCCGTCTCTCGTTTCTTCACAAGCATTGAGCCAGAATTCCTGCGGATTTCTCTCCCACACCTCCCTTGGCCTGATTTGGGCGCAGTTCGTCATAGGGGAGCAAGCTGCTTTCCGAAGACCTTAAATAAATTGACACGTTGGCAGGACCTTCGCTGAGGCTAAAACCAGGTGAGGTGAGGTAAGGCAGCAGGAGGTATTGGAGGGTTAGAACAATGAGGATGTACAGTTGGAGGGGTGCGTGTAACGGTTGAGGGGGAGACTTTTGCGAGCCAGGAACGGCGGCACTACCAGATGGCATGCGAGGGGAGATAGTTGGAGATAGTTGGAACCGTAATTACTGAGCAATGGTGAGAAAAAGTGAGTTTGTGCAATAACCGGTAAGCCGTGATGCGTTTATACCCTGATGTCGGGATTTGTTGGAGCAGTTAAAAGCGCATGGCCACATTCGCAAGACTGTTGGAGTACGAATCCAGACAAATTTACGACGGGTCGATGATTTTGTTGCCAGTTATGCAGAGTAGGACACCGCCGACTGATTGGGCTTTCGTGATGATGAAGTATCAGAACGAAAGCGGACGCAAATATTAATGTATTGCAGTCGGCGAATGTGGGCGTCTATAAGGAGTGGCGCAGAGCTTGGGAACACCAGTAAAGGAGCAGGGCGAGGTGGGCAAGCGCGATGGTCCAACTAAGGCGGGAGTGGCGAAGGACGGAAGGGGAGAGTGAAGGAGTTGCATAGCTTGAGCGGTTGGCCTGGTAATTAGGTTGAAATATGTATCGGAACAGCGAATGTCGCTACCGGCTGAGATAGAGTGAAGGCGAGTTGAAGCAGGTCAATGACTCGTTGTTTCTCGAACATGACCTATAGGAACTAGAAAGATCTAGTGCTCTTGCTAAGGTGCTAAGATGAAGGGAGAGAACCTACAGCCATGGGTAATGTAGCAGATTCGCTTTGCTTTGCGGTTTGGAAAACAATGACCACAATGCAGCAAGGGCTATCGATCGATCCAGCCGCTATCCTGAATACTTCGAGGCCATATTCGGACAGAGGAAGTAGACGTCTCGAGTCCGAGTCCAAGAGTTCTCCATCTTTGTGGCTGCCTGCGCCTCATGTGATTGGTCCGCCAACTACCGAAATGACCAAGCTGCCACCGCTTGAGCTCTATTTTATGACCCAAACTCACCAATCGGTCCCTAGTCTCCTTGACAATTAGGGCGAAGCACACACACTAAGACTTTTTTTCGTCGTTCACCCTCTCACTCACTCGACACGATCTCTACATTTTCAGTCAGTCTCCGTGTGTAATGCCCAGTCAGGGTTGTCTGCTCGTCGCCGGAACATCTCTCGCTATCACACTCGTTACGCACTCCATATCCACATCGCCTGCCGCAACCCAACCCACCCGTTTCTGACTCTGTATCGGGTCGCTGGTACGAGGCACTTACAATATATGAAAATATGTTAGGTTGTACGCCCCATTCTCGTCTATGACTACATTCTCAACTCATAGTAATATGCCAAACAGCTTTCGAAGTCGATTTACGCGCAGCCGGAGGACAAGGTTGAGAGTCGATACAGTCCAAAGTTCGGTACCTCCATTTGGCCGCTCTGTGATTCGTCCGCCAAGTTGGAGATACAAGTCGGACCCTTCTCTCGCCTTGTCATCGTCTTCACTCCTCCACCCCTCAACAACGAGTATCCCCGCCGGCCACGCGCAGCTGCGGAAAACTCGTATAAACTCTTCTTATTTGTATATAATTGAGATCTATTAAATACACATGTGTTTCTGCCCTAGGACGCGTTCCATCCCCTTCCATAACAGAACTTCTGTCTCCGTATTCCGAGGGTGACTCCATGTAGACCTCTCCGTCAATGTCGTCCGTGCGGATGCGCAGCTGATAGTCGAAACCGAAGATTTGGGCGAATCATCGTCCTACTAGGCGTGCCTTGTGCTTGACGAGTGAGCCATTCTCGAAGCTCCAGTGGAAAACCCAACGTGGCGTGATGATAATCGTGTTGAGGGGACATAGAATTGCCGTGAAGACGCGTAAGTGACGCATATTTTCGATTTCCATCTTCATGGCGGCTTGCCATTTGGTTGCGACGCGCGCGTCTTGAATTGTCTGGGGATCAGGCGCCGACGGCGTAGGCCTGAACACTGGATCGGACCTCTCAAATTCTCCGAAGGTAAGGAGTGCACCCCGCCCTCCAGCGCGGCGCACAAGGCTGAGTCGAGTAAAATGCGGTGGAAGAGTATGAACTTGCCCCACGTCCTGCGGGAATTCGTCGCCCTGATTCCTGCTAGGCTGGCTGGGATATTGTCAGCGAGGTTTTCAGTCAGCAACGGAACGGATTTAAGTGCGCGAGGGTGAGTACACGAAATGTAAGTTTCCCCTCCGGCGGCGGCACTGACCTCTCATTGTCGCTGTCCCTGATACCCTCTGTGTTGTCCTTCGTAGGTGTGGGGTCGGTCGCCTGCGTGGTTTGGTCAATTTTGGCAGGTTTACATCTTAGACCTCCGTGGTGGATCCATTGTCAGGCAGCACGCAAGCGGTCCCTCATAACGTGTGACGTCCCTGTTCTCCCTAACTCCAATCTGTGGGTTCCAGACGCATAACCGCCCCCATACTTGTGCCCCACTCCCCAATCGTCCAGCTTCCGCAGCGCCTCCTTGGGTGATGTAACCCTCACTACGCATCCGAAGCTATGTACGTGTCCTACGTCAGGTTCGTGCCATAAAAACGCTCATACAGCGTTGTCCCTTCGTTCGTCTTCGTTGGCGTCCTGAAATGTCGCCATTACTTCAGCCCAGAAGCGTGGCGGGAGGTTCGAGCCGCGAGGCATAGCGCGGATGCCGTTGGTAGCCACACCAACGAGTCGTTGGGCGACTCCATTCGATGACGGTAAGCGCAGGACGAGATAATCCGAAGCACCCCCTGCTCACAGCATTCTTCCGTCCTTCCTGCTACCAGTCCCTTCGCGTTACCGAAATAATCGCCCTCCATTTCCATTCTGCATCGTGGTAGCTCACATCCCGAACTCCACAGGTGCATCAGGTGTCGCTCTCAGGGACAGTACCCAGCTCACACGCGAGTCACCGTCCACTGGTATGAAACTGTATTGGCAACGACTGATTGATTCGACAGGCATGGGCGCCGTGGGTGAGTTCCAACGATTCCAATGCGTGGGGGCGCCCAGTTTTGAACCCAGGCAAACAGTCACGGCGCCGTTCACCATGTCGATATTCATCTTCATACAGCGGTGACCCATCCTCCTATGTCAATCGCATAAGCTAATCGCTTCCGATCTTTCTCCAGTGCTGAAAGCCACCAGAGTGTTCGCCTTCGTGCTGCAGGCGCTCGCACTCTCCTCTTCTTCGGGGACCAAGTCAACCTTGTTCGCTACGAGGAGGTTCGGGTCGGCGTGTGCGCAGACGTCTTTGCGCCATTCTTTTGCCTGCAGGAAGGACGTGCGTGGGGTTACGTCGTGAATGATGAGCGCGCCGGCTGCTCCACGATAGTACGAGCGCGTGATTGAGTGGAAGTATTCGGTTCCTGCTGTGTCTCGGCCTAGAGTACCATCAATACAGTCAGATTGGATATTCGTAAGGAAACAACGACCGGCGCACGGCTAGAAATTAACAGTCGAGGTGGAGATTGAGCACGCACATTGTAGTTTGACAGTCTTGTCCTCCTTCGCCCGGAATGTATATCAATTTGCTTCCAGATTCCACACCGAAACTGAGTGTCGTCATCCTCCCGTTCCCAGTAGCCAAGGACATCCAAGACACCATAGGATGCGTATGAATGGACGAGCAGGTACTAACAGTGGCATTCGGGTTGGTCGAAAAGCGTTGGTCGGTAAGTCGAGCCAACAATGAGGATGTACCGACCGAGGCGTCACCAAGCGTTACGAATTTCAGCATAGAGCCCCTGTAATGTCATGCTACCATGTCTGGAGATTACACTGGGGCTTTCCAGAGGCATCGACAGCCCGTCGTTGAGTGGAGAGGGTGCCGACCATGCGAGGGTTGACATATTGAAATAGAATATTCGACAGTATACGTGGCTGAGGTGGACGGATAAGTCAACGTTGGTATTGTTAGAGCGTGGTCAAGTGCCGCGGGTTGTGGTGTTGTGGTTCGGTTCACGATCAATCGTCTTTGTTTCGTGCTGGTGCCTTGTCACTTGAAGCTAATGACCCCCCCCTCCGTTGGACAAAACTGACGGCTGACAGGTGTATATCAAATTGAAAATCACCGGTAGGTCATCTGACAGGCAGATATCAAATTGAAAATCTGAACGCGTTTTGGTGAAGGTTGGCCGTATTGAAATGGCGCGTCGTTGGTAATATAAATAACTACTAATAAATTAAAATTTATTATGTATAAAAATGGGTGACGGCGTGATGGCCGTTGGGTCTAACATGTGACCTTCAAACTCCGACTGCCCAATGTCAATCCTGGACCTTACCTCAACCAGACAACCAGCAGACACGAAAGGCAAGACGCGTCGAGGGCCATACTGCAATAAAATTTGTAAGTACTGTGGTGACCTGAGTCGGAAAAGTGTAGGAATGTGGGGGAATAGCCGTTAGTGCATTTTCGTGGCCTTGAATTATTTTAGTGAAAATGTGGCGCTAACTATAATGATACACAGGGGCTAGCTTTGCATGGAATGACAAGGAGAAGAGCCAACAAGGCTGGTCTGGAGCGTCCGGAGCGTCTGGAGTGTCGACCGCAGAATGAGAACAAGGGCGTTGCGTTAGATGCATACTTGGTGTAAGACATAGGACGTAGGATGCTTATGTATCTAATCTAGGTATATGACGCGCGAAGACTTGCCTGCAAAGCACCAGCCCTTGTCTGGTCACCTTGCAAGCGGCCTCAGCAACTCCAGCAACTCTCGCCATTACCGTTGCCACTTTCTGCCATTCTTATATGTAATAAAATTTATTTATAATTACGTAATATAAAATCATTATATTCACTTGTTCGTCAACGCACCTTTCAAATGGCTGGCAGCAGCCCCAAATGCGGCCTCCAACCGTTGGTCACGTTCCAACATTTTATACGCAATAAAATGTATTTATTATTATAAATTCTAAAATTCTAAAAAGCCATTATATTACCACTGTTCACCGACGCGCCATTTCAAAAAGTTGGTACCAGCTTCAAACCCAACGGCCGTCACCCATTTTTATACATAATAAATTTTAATTTATTAGTAGTTATTTATATTACCAACGACGCGCCATTTCAATACGGCCAACCTTCACCAAAACGCGTTCAGATTTTCAATTTGATATCTGCCTGTCAGATGACCTACCGGTGATTTTCAATTTGATATACACCTGTCAGCCGTCAGTTTTGTCCAACGGAGGGGGGGGTCATTAGCTTCAAGTGCCTTGTCCAACCTCTGTTCTAGATGTGAACGTCTCTGCGTTGACCAATTACGTTCTAGGCCACTCTTTCACCAATCCAACAATCGATTTAGTTTATAAGAGGCCGTGGTACCTGCACCCGACCAATTTGCTGTCCTCGCCGTTACGGTATGCACCACCTGGAGCATCACTCCTACTCCTAGGTCCTGTGATATCGAGTTTCGCGTTGCAGTTGTGCAGCAAGCAGATCGATACATGAGGCAGAGGCAAAACACTGACCGCCTCTGCTCCTCGGGGCCTCATAAATATTCTACGGGCCTCTTAGGACATTCCACGTGTCTGTCCATCCTCCCCGACAGTGCTGGAATGTTGGGCAGACCCGTGTTGGCTGGTATCCTTCTTGCCTCAACAACGACCATCCAAGTGTTGCAAATATCTCAAGAGCGTCACGTCAGACGCGTCGTGGGGAAAGGGCTCGATGTGGGTGGTAGCCACAGGTGCGCAGCTACGGCCAGAGGAAGAGGCGAGAGGGCAAGGCGGACGAACTCCGAGCAGCGGTCTGCGCCCGGAGTCGTATACCGGGGTCGGAGTTGCAACGAGGTTATACCGGGGTCAAGAGTTCAAGCATCTGAGTATTCAAGGCCTGTCGGGGCCACTCGATCAAGAGGTGAAAACCAAGCTGATACTTGAACTAGTGATTGGGTCTGACGCACATGGCTGGGCCAATACAAGGGAAATCAAGTGAGTACTCGGGGACCTCTACAACCATACGCGCCCATTATGGTTCAAGTTGGAAGCACCCGAAGCCTTCAAAATATCGCGCAAGCTGTTTATGGATGATAGCAGATGGTTCAAGATGCGAACCGATGCGGGATGTGCAAGATTATTTAGAGGCGTGAAACGAGGGTTATAATAAATACGTGTTACATATGTTCTGTGTGATATGTCATAGCTTATAGGCCGTGTCACGCGCTGCCCATTTAGTCGTGTGAATCGTCAACCGGCCGCACGTCCGCGCCGATCCCACGTCCCTCCTTCCTTCTCCTCCCAGACCTCAAAGTGATCAACAACATGGCCACTCAACCACCCAGGACAGAGAACCTGTGAGCGATCGCTATACCGCGCCGCATTACCATGGTGGCTGACGATCATTTAAGCCTCGTGCTAGACAGTGCGGCGCTTCGCTTCAGGTTTGGCCCATCCCCGCTGACTTTGGGCAATATGCAGATATCACACTTCAAGACACCCTGCATCCGGATCATGTGCTTAGGTTGTTTATAGACAATCAGGAGCTAGGATTGCAGACGCAAGACAACCGAACCTGGACACCAGCCCAACCCCCGTATGTCCCTCAATTTCCCACTACGCACACTCACCGGTGGTCGTGCATATGTAGAGGTATTTCCTCGACATCCGAGATGCGCGCCGAGATCCAAATGAGGGCCAGTCATTCATTTTGGACCAAAATTCGACGGCCGAGCGAGCCGATCGACCTTCAAGCGCTTCTCAATGATTATCGAAGCACCATCAAGCACGTATTCACGGTATCGAGTCAGTCATGATCACCGACCGTCCGCTCGTATTTACTGGCGATGCGCAGAGGACATCATTTTCGTTGGAAGGCACCACCGGTATCATTGGTCTCTAGAATTACAATTCTCTGCGATCACTATCGTTCGTCTCTTTGCAACTACCCGTCCCGGCCAACTAATAATCTTCGCATAGAGGGAATCTCTGCGCTCTTCGCTCACTGAACTCGAAAAATGTTTAAAGAATTACTCCCCATGGATGAGTGGACCGACCGAGAGGGCTGTGGAGAACACTATCAAATTTGGGGCTGTACTCGCAGAGGTCCGGTTTTTTTACCTAGAGACTCGCAGAACACTGACACCTTGCAGTTGAATCCAGTCACAAAGGCTGTCTTTGGTGTTGCCAAGGTTACGTTTGAGGTTCGTGTTCGCTACTGGCGTATCAGGCAGGAGATAACGCTTGATCATTTAGCTCTTGAAGGTACAAAACGAGTACGACCAAATACCATCCGTCCTTCTGGACCGATTGAAGCGCATTCTGCATTTCGCGGACAAAATAGTCGAGGACAAAATAGTCTGCGAAGAGTCGGATCTCTTGGAGGGGATCATCCCGCGAATGTATGAGCTGATGCACAGAGTCGCGAAAGTCTCGTACGACTACGTCACACATGGTAGGTCGTCACCTGATGACTTTGGCAAGCACTAATCATTGCAGTGAGAACGGCGGGCGGGTCGGCCTACCAGGAGACGATCAAAAAAATAGAGAGTGAGTTGACGAGGGTCGTCGAAGACTTCGACCGTGCAGTAAATGTTGAAGCTCTCCGTCGGACCATAAGGACTGGTGAGCACTCGTTCTCTCCATCTCTCGATAGATCATTCTCAGCAATTCCGTGTAGAGCACCACATTTTGCTTAGTCGTCTCAAGGATGTCAAGACTGGCTATGACCGGAATCTATATATTAAAAAAAAACCTCGATTCCACCTGGGCGGACATTGAACTTTAAATTTCGTAAGCCCTGACTGCCCATTGGCTCCACCCTCTCGCTTATTTTTTTTCTTCCCACACAGCCACTAAAACCTTTTCAACTTCGTAAATTCCTTTTAAAATATGTAGATAAATATGTAGATAAACAGATAAACAGTGAAATAATAAGTATATACTATAATGCATTTTAGTATGACAAGCATTGAGCCTTACGACAAGACTATAAATTGAAGAAATAAAGAAATCATTTCACCTCATAAAATCCATTTTAAAAATTCAGAT
>Ga0307515_10006825_pt1 | contig 22711 bp, 20 predicted proteins | sample 17_EM_MG_FD_194513 | JGI IMG/M metagenome (GOLD analysis project Ga0307515, IMG submission 194513) | Populus trichocarpa ectomycorrhiza microbial communities from riparian zone in the Pacific Northwest, United States - 17_EM | ecosystem: Host-associated > Plants > Roots > Unclassified | place... | reverse complement strand
GCGAGCCATGGTGCGCGATACACGATTGCCATTGACGGCCATCGCAGCAGAGCTTGGTTTCAGTGATGGGCGTGAGTTCCGCCGCGCCTTTCGCCGCTGGAGTGGAACTGCGCCGCGGAATGCGCGTGAATAGCGGAATCTCTGGGACAGAAGTCTTCGCCGGCGGTGAACGGGTGCGCACGGCCGCCTTCCACAAGCCGTACTGGTGGGATTGCTCCTGAGGCGGGCGATGGCCGAATGCTTCAGGCGGCGCGAGAAAATCGCTGAGCTACAGCGCCTTATGCAAAGCCGGAAGTAGCATGGCATCTAGCCTTTCAGCTCCGCGACCGCAGCCTGCTTGTCGCAGAGCCTTCGATCGACAAATGGCGGATGAGAAGGACTTCCAGTTGGCCACCGCGACCGCTTTCACTGCCGTTCTGGTCTTGAACGCTCTCTGGTTCGGGGTTGCGTTTCGGTACTTCTGCCTCACACCGAACACCGCGGCCAGGCTTCTCGTTCCCCAATCTGCCCGCGGGTCACCGCTGTTTCCGACCCTCGCGGCCTCGGTTCGCTTCCTCGGCGGAATGAACTTCGCGTTCGCGACGTTCGCCGTGCTGTTGCTGCTCAACAGCACCCTGTTTCCGGAGCCGTCGCAGCGGGCGCTCTTTGCTGCCGTGTTCTCGTTGGCACACGCCAGTCAGTTCGCCTCGAACCTGCCGGTGGCCATTCGAGGCGGCAGGGTCGGCGAGTCGTTCTGGCCCGTCCTGTCAGGACCCATGCTGTTCATCTTCCTGGTCGACATCACGCTGATGATCGCGAATGGAGTCCTGGCAACCGTCCTCCTCGCTGCGTGACGAGCGCCGTCGGCAGGCACGCCCTCAGGCCACTGCAGGAAGCGGCGACACGCCGTCCGCCGCGTTCACGTCGGCACGCAGGCGAGGCAGCGAGTCCGGGTGCTCGCGCTGGATGAAGGCGATCAGCGCCTCGCGCACCGCACAGCGAAGGTCGAAGTTCTGGCCGGAAGAAGCGGAACTCACCAGCACGCGCAGCTGCATGCTGCGCTCGGTGGCGTCGGTCACCTGCACCAGGCACACGCGCTTGTCCCAGTCGGGCGAGGCCTCGCACACGCGCCGGGCTTCCTCACGCAGTGGTTCGAGCGGCAGGGAGTAATCGACCGAAAGGAACACGGTGCCCAGCAGCTCGGCGCTGCTGCGCGTCCAGTTCTGGAACGGGTGTTCGACGAACCATTGCAGCGGGATGATCAGCCGCCGCTCGTCCCAGATTCGCAGCACGACGTAGGTGCCGGTGATCTCTTCGACGCGGCCCCACTCGCCTTCGATGATGAGCACGTCGTCGATGCGAAAGGGCTGTGACAGCGCGATCTGCAGGCCCGCGATCAGGTTGCCGAAAACGGAGCGCGCGGCAATGCCCGCCACCAGCCCGGCCACGCCTGCCGAGGCCAGCAGGCTCGCGCCCAATTGGCGCGCACCGGGGAAGGTCATCAGCGCGAACGAGATGCCGGCCACCAGCGCGGCTCCCATCGCGATGCGCGAGAGCACGCGTGTCTGCGTGTGGATGCGGCGCGCCTGCAGGTTGTCGAACCCGTCGACCGGGTGCAGCTTGATCACGCCTTCGGCAACGCCGCGCATGGCGGACACGGCCAGCCACGTCACCGCGGCGATCAGCAGCAGCCCGGTGACGTGGCGGACGCCCTGGATGGACTGCAGATCGTCGGGCGCGCCTTGCCATACGACCTGCAACGCGACCAGCGGAAACAGAAGGCTGGCCGCACGGTCGCACTGGCGTACGACCACATCGACCAGCGGGGAATAACGCGCAACGCGGAAGATGACGACGCGGCTGATGCGCTTGGCCAGCAGCGCCAGCAAAGCCGCGACAACGGCAACGCCCAGCACCGGCAACCACGGTGCGTAGGCGCTCCAGAACATCAAGTCTTACTGGCTCGCGGCAGACGCTGAAGACATCGGCGTCGCGGGGGCTGCGCCGCCGCCTGCGGATGGCGGGGCGCCCGCGTCGTCGCGCTTGTTGCAACCGGCGCCGAGCAAGGCGGCCGCCATGACGGCAATGAAAGAGAGTCGAGTGAGGTTCTTCATTGGTTTCTCCTGGTAAGGGTGACGGACAGCGCCGCCCTTACCTCCCACATGAAGGTCTTGCGGCAAAACTGGCCGATGCAGGCGGCCGTCTGGGAATGCGACACGCTGGCTTCGACTGCGAGGCAACCGGTGTGCCGCTCATCGCGCTCAGCCGAGCGCCGCTTCGTCCCAGCGCTGCATGGCCTGCAACGCGGCCTCGCGTGCCGAGGCGGGCAGGAAGGACGCCGCGGCCGCGTTGCGCATCAACTGGCCCAACTGCGTGAGGCCCAGCCCGAGTTCGTCGTGCAAGGCCTGCAGCTCGTGGCTCAAGGTCACGCCCGACATCAGGCGGTTGTCGGTGGAGCACGAGACCGACAGCCCCGCCTCGACCATCGCGCCGATCGGGTGCGAGGCGATCGACGCCGCCGCGCCGGTGTGCACGTTGCTGCTGGGGCAGACCTCGAAGTGCAGGCCGAGCGCTTTGGCCTGCGCGACCCACTCGGCCGTCTGCTCGGCGCTGTCGCCGCGCATGATGTTGACGCCGTGGCCGATGCGGCGCGGGCCGATCGACGCGGCCTCCAGCACGCGCGAGCCGGCATCCGCCTCGCCGGCGTGGCAGGTGAGCCCGAGGCCGGCATCGCGGGCCCGTGCAAAGGCCTTGGCATGCGGCGTGGGCGGGAAGCCGTGCTCGGCGCCTGCCAGGTCGAAGGCGACGACGCCCTGGCCGGCGTAGCGGGCGGCAAGGTCAGCGGCACGCAGCGTCTCTTCGGGTGAATCGGTGCGCATGGCGCAGACGATGAGCCCGCTGGGCAAGGCGCTTCGGCGCAGGCCGCGCACCAGCGCCTCGACCACGGCCTCGCCCGACAGGCCGTGCGGCTCCAGCAGCAGCGGGGCCATGCGGAATTCGGCCATCACGCAGCCGTCGAGCCGCGCATCTTCGGCGGCCTCGAAGGCCACGCGCTCGCAGGCTTCGACCGAGGCCATCGCGGCCACTGTGAGCGAGAAGCCGAGCAGGTAGCGCACGAGGCTGCCCGAGTCGGCGTTCGCATGCATCCACGCGGCCAGGGCCGCGGCATCTTCTGCCGGCACGCTGAGCGCACGGGCGCGGCACAGATCGAGCAGGGTCTGCGGGCGCAGGCCGCCGTCGAGGTGCTCGTGCAGCAAGACCTTGGGCAGGCTGGTCCAGTCTGGAGAATCAATGCGGGGCAAGGTCGAGGTGGTGGTCAAGGTGGCTTCTTTCTGTCTTTTTTGGTGAACCGTGCGGTGCGTGCAGTCTCGCGAGGCTGCGCAGGAAATGCGCCAGCCCTTCATCAACCGTGGCGCCCGCCCGGCAACAAATTCATCGGGCCTGGTTCCTGCTTATTGCGTCAACGGCAAACGTTTGCGCATCGTTTGGATGCATCATTGCATCCTTCACGCCCTTCACTTCAACTCGCTTACGCAAAAACCATGAACATCACCTTGCGATTCGGATTGCTGGCCACCGTCTTGAGCGTCAGCCTGTCGGCATGGGCCGATCCCGCGGTTGTCTATGACATGGGCGGTAAGTTCGACAAGTCGTTCAACGAGGCCGCCTACCAGGGCCTCGAGAAGTGGAAGAAGGACACCGGCAAGGGCTACCTCGAGTTCGAGATCGCCAACGAAGGCCAACGCGAACAGGCCCTGCGCCGCATGGCCGAGCGGGGCGCCAACCCGATCATCGGCGTCGGCTTCAACCAGGCCGCGGCGATCGAGAAGGTGGCCAAGGAATTCCCGAAGCTGCAGTTCGCGATCATCGACATGGTGGTGCAGCTGCCCAACGTGCAGTCGGTGCTGTTCAAGGAACAGGAAGGCAGCTTCCTGGTGGGCGTGCTGGCCGCGCAGGCGAGCAAGACGAACAAGGTCGGCTTCATCGGCGGCATGGACATCCCGCTGATCCGCAAATTCCGTTGCGGCTACGAGCAGGGCGCGAAGTACGCCAACCCGAAGACCGAGGTGTTCTCGAACATGACGGGCACCACCCACACGGCGTGGTCCGACCCGGCGCGCGGCAGCGAGCTGGCGAAGGCCCAGTTCGGCAAGGGTGCCGACGTGATCTTCGCCGCGGCCGGCGGCACCGGCATCGGCGTGTACCAGGCCGCCAAGGATGCCGGCAAGCTGGCCATCGGCGTCGACAGCAACCAGAACTACCTGCAGCCGGGCACCATGCTCACGTCGATGGTCAAGCGCATCGACCTCGCGGTCTACCAGATCGCCAACGGCGTGAAGCCTGGCATCACCGTGCTGGGCCTGAAGGAAGGCGGCGTCGACTACTCGCTCGACGACTACAACACCAAGCTGATCACGCCCGACATGAAGAAGAAAGTCGAAGCCGCCAAGGCCGACATCGTCGCCGGCAAGATCAAGGTCGTCGACTACATGACTGACAACGCCTGCAAGTTCTGAGAGCACGCCCGCCTTCCCGTGGCCGTTCGCTGACGAGCATTCTTCTTGAGCACGATTAAGCATGTCGCCGCGCGCGCGGGGGTGTCTTTCACCACCGTCTCGCACGTGCTGAACGGCACGCGCCGCGTCAGCGATTCGGCGCGCCAGCGTGTCGAGCAGGCCATCGCCGAGATGGGCTACTCGCCAAGCGCCGTCGCGCGCTCGCTGAAGATGAGCGAGACCAGCATCATCGGCGTGCTGGTGCCCAACATCATCAACCCCTTCTTCGCCGAGCTCACGCGCGGCATCGAAGACTGCTGCCGCCAGACCGACTACTCCGTGTTCCTCTGCAACTCCGACGACGACCCCGAGCGCCAGGCGCGCTATCTGCAGACCCTGCTCGAACGGCGTGTTGACGGCCTGTTGCTCGCGGCCGCGGCGGGCGAAGCCTCGGCTCTTGCGAAGCGCCTCGAATCGGCCCGCGTGCCGACGGTCGTCGTCGACCGCGGCATCGCGGGGCTGACGACTGCCGATCTGGTGCGCGTGGATCACCAGGGCGGGGCGCACATGGCGGTGTCGCATCTGCTGTCGCTCGGCCACCGGTCCATCGCGTGCCTGTCGGGCCCGTCGCAGTTCGCGGTCAGCCGCGCGCGGGTCGCGGGTTGGCGCCAGGCGATGGACGAAGCGCAGATTCCCATCCAAGAAGGTTGGCTGCTGGAAGGCGACTTCAGTGCCGCCGTCGGCCACGAGCTGACGCGCAAGCTGCTGACGCAAGGCGGCATCACCGCCGTCTTCGCGAGCAACGACTTGCTGGCCATCGGCGCCATACGTGCGGCCGCCGAGATGGGTGTGGCGGTGCCGTATGCGCTGTCGGTGATCGGCTTCGACGGCATCGACCTGGGCAGCTATGTGTTCCCGGCCCTCACCACCGTCGGCCACCCGATCCGCGCGCTTGGCGAGACCGCCGCCAAGGTGCTGATCGACCGCATTGCCGATGGCCCCAAAGAAGCGCGCGAAGTGGTGCTGCCGTCGCAGCTGTTCCTGCGTGAATCCACCGGGCCGCGGCGCGCTTTCTGAGCGCAGGCTGGTGTCGTGAATGCGATGAACTCCATGACCGATTCGTCCTCCGCCGTGGCCGTGCGCATGGCCGGCATCAACAAGCGCTTCGGTGCGGTGCTGGCCAATGCCGACGTGAACCTGCGCGTGCTGTCGGGCACGGTGCACGGCCTGGTCGGCGAGAACGGCGCGGGCAAGAGCACGCTGATGTCGGTGCTGTACGGCTTCTATGGCGCCGACAGCGGCAGCATCGAGGTCTTCGGCCAGCCTGCGCGCATCCGCAATGCCAACGAGGCGATTGCACTCGGGCTGGGCATGGTGCACCAGCACTTCATGCTGGTCGACACCTTGAGCGCCATCGAAAACGTGATGCTCGGCGCCGAGCCGCACGTGCTGCTGCGCCGTGCGGACGCCGTGGTGCGCGCCAAGCTCGACCAGCTGATGGCCTCGACCGGGCTGCGCGTGAGCCTCGATGCGCTGGTCGGCGACCTGTCGGTGGGTGACAGGCAGCGGCTGGAGATCTTGAAAGCGCTGTACCGCGGCGCACGCATCCTGATCCTCGACGAGCCCACGGCCGTGCTCACGCCGCAAGAGACGGAGCAATTGTTCGACGTGCTCGCCCGCCTGCGCGAGCAGGGCACGACCATCATCCTCATCACCCACAAGCTGAAGGAAGTGATGCGGCTCTGCGATCACGTCACCGTGATGCGCGGCGGCAAGGTGGTGCATGAATGCCCGATCGCGCAGGCCTCGATCGCGCAGCTCGCCGAGGCGATGGTCGGGCGCAAGGTCAACATCGGCCGCCAGGGCGACGCACTCGCCACGGCTGGCGAGGTCGTGCTGCAAGCCAAGGGGCTGGCGCTGCGCGACGCGATGAAAGTCACGCGCCTGCACGGGCTCGATCTGACGCTGCGTGCCGGAGAGATCGTCGGCGTGGCCGGTGTCGCCGGCAACGGGCAGAGCGAATTGCTCGAGCTGTTGTCGGGCCTGCGCGCGCCGGATGCCGGCCATCTGCAACTGGGCAATGAAGGCTTCGAGCCCGGCCGCTGGCTCGACCCGCGCAGAGCGCGCCACCTGGGCCTCGCCCACGTGCCCGAAGACCGGCATGCGCGCGCCATGGTGATGGACTTTGCCGCCTGGGAATCGGCCGTGCTCGGCTATGAGGAGCAGCCCGCCTACAGCCGCGCCGGCTGGATGCTTCACCGCCGCATGCGCGAAGCCACGGCCGCGCTGATGGAGCGCTTCGATGTGCGCCCGCGCGATGTCTCGCTTGGCAGCGCCAAGTTCTCCGGCGGCAACCAGCAGAAGCTCGTGCTGGCGCGCGAGATCGGCCAGGCGCCGCGCGTGCTGCTGGTCGGCCAGCCGACACGCGGTGTCGACATCGGCGCGATCGAGTTCATCCACGCGCAGCTGCGGGCGCTGCGCGATGCGGGGTGTGCGCTGCTGGTGGTGTCGAGCGAGCTGGACGAGATCCTCGCGCTGTCCGACCGCGTGCTGGTGATGAACGAAGGGCGCATCACCGGCGAGCTGCCCATCGCCGAGTGCAACGAAGCGAAGATCGGCCTGCTGATGTGCATGACCGAGAGCGCCTCCGAACGCCAGGCACAAACCGTCGAGGGCGCGGCCGCATGAACTCGTCCTTGCCACTTCCACGTTGGGCCGATGTGCTGTTGATGCCCATCCTCAACCTTGTGATCGCGCTGGCCGCGGCGGCCATCGTGGTCATGCTCGTTGGCCAGAGCCCGAGCGCTGTGATGCCGGTGCTGGTGAAGGGCGCGTTCGGTTCCGCGCGCGGACTGAGCTACACGATGTACTACGCGACCAGCTTCATCTTCACCGGGCTCGCGGTGGCGGTTGCGTTCCATGGCGGGCTCTTCAACATCGGTGCCGAAGGCCAGGCCACGATCGGTGGGCTGGGCACCGGGCTGGTGGCGATGTGGCTGTCGCACAAGCTGCCGGCGCCGGTGCTGCTGCCGCTGATGCTGCTCGGCGGCGCGCTGTTCGGCATGGCCTGGGCGGCAGTGCCGGCCTACCTGCAGGCCTACCGGGGCAGCCACGTGGTGATCACCACCATCATGTTCAACTTTCTCGCGAGCACGCTGCTGGTCTACCTGCTGGTCAATCATCTGAAGTCGGCCGGCGACATGGCGATCGAGACCGCGCCGTTCGGGCCGGCCGCCCACCTGCCGGGCATGCACGAAGCACTGGCATGGCTGGGCATCGAGTGGCCTTCGTCGCCGCTCAACATCAGCCTGATCCTCGCGCTGCTCGCAGCTGCCGGCGTGTACGCGATGCTGTGGCACAGCCGGGCCGGCTACCGCCTGCGCGCGGTGGGTTCGAGCGAAGGCGCTGCCGCCTACGCCGGCATCAACCCGAAGCACCAGGTGATCATCGCGATGGGCCTGTCGGGTGCGCTGGCCGGCATGGTCGGCATGAACGAGATCGCTGGCGTCAACGGCAAGCTGCTGCTCGACTTCGTCGGTGGTGCGGGCTTCACCGGCATTGCCGTCGCGGTGATGGGGCGCAACCACCCGGTCGGCATCGTGCTGGCGAGCGTGCTGTTCGGCGCGCTGTTCCAGGGCGGCGCCGAAGTGGCGTTCGACGTGCCGGGGTTCAGCCGCGACATGGTCGTGATGCTGCAAGGTTTCATCGTGCTGTTCTCCGGCGCGATGGCATATGTGATCGCACCGTGGGTGGCCGTGGCATTGCACCGCTTCGGCGGCGGCCGCCGCACTGCCCAGGGCGCGAAGGTACCGGGAGCCAGTCTTGGATAGCGAACTGATCGGCGCACTGCTCGCCTCGACGCTGCGGGTCGCCACGCCGCTGATCCTGTGCGCGCTCGCGGGCCTGTTCTCCGAGCGCTCGGGCGTGGTCGACATCGGCCTCGAAGGCAAGATGCTCTTTGCTGCCTTCGCAGCCGGCGCCAGCGGCGCGGCCTTCGGCTCGACCAGCCTGGCGCTGCTGTTCGCGATGGGCTCGGGCGTGCTGTTGTCGTGGCTGCACGGCTTCGCGTGCGTGAGCCACCGCGGCGACCAGGTGGTGTCGGGCGTCGCGATCAACATCCTGGCGCTGGGGCTCACGGTGGTGCTGGGCCTGGCCTGGTTCCACCAAGGCGGGCAGACGCCTCCGCTCAGCAACCAGGTGCGGCTGCAATCGATCTGGCCCGGCGCGGCCGCCGCGCTGCAAGGCATTCCCTTCATCGGGCCTGTGCTCGGCGACGGGCTGCTCAGCCACAACGCGCTCGTCTATGCGGCGGTGCTGCTGGTGGGCGTCGCATGGTGGACGCTGTACCGCACGCGCTTCGGCCTGCGCCTGCGTGCGGTCGGCGAGAACCCGCACATGGTCGACGCGGCCGGCGTGTCCGTGATTCGCCTGCGTTATGCCGCGCTCACGCTCAACGGCCTGCTGTGCGGCCTGGCCGGCAGCTACCTGGTGCTGGCGCAGAGCGCCGCCTTCGCGCCCAACATGACGGCCGGCCGCGGTTTCATGGCACTCGCGGCGCTGATCTTCGGCAACTGGCGGCCGGTGCCGGCGCTCTTCGCCTGCCTGCTGTTCGGCTTTCTCGACGCCACCGCCATTCGCCTGCAGGGCGTGAGCCTGCCCGGCATCGGCGAGGTGCCTGTGCAGGCCGTGCAGGCTTTGCCTTATCTGTTGACGGTCATCCTGCTGGCGGGCTTCATCGGCAAGCCCGCCATGCCGCGGGCGCTGGGTCGGCCCTACCTCAAAGAACGCTGAAACAAACCCATGTCCACGAACGTTTTACCCACCGAAGCACAGCAAGCGCAGCTGCTGCAAGCCGCGCGCGATGCGCAGACGCGCGCCTATGCGCCGTACTCGCAGTTCCGCGTCGGCGCCGCAGTGCTCGACGAGCAGGGGCGCATCCACGCCGGCTGCAATGTCGAGAACGCGGCCTACCCCGAAGGCGTGTGCGCTGAGGCCGGCGCCTTGAGTGCGATGGTGCTCGCCGGCGGCAGCAAGGCGCGCGCGCTGGTGGTGGTGGGCAGCGGTGCCGCGCTGGTCACGCCCTGCGGCGGTTGCCGGCAGAAGCTGCGCGAGTTCGGCGCACCCGACACGCCCGTTCTCGTGGCCGACCGGCAGCAGCTGCGCGCCCGCTTCACGCTCGGCGAGCTGCTCCCCGACAGCTTCGGCCCCGACCACCTCAAGCCATGATGACTGCACCTTCCGCCGTCGACCAGGTGCGTGCCTTCGCACCGCAGGCGCGGCCGCGCATCGCCGTCGTGCTCGGCTCGGGCTGGGCCGGGCTGACCGACCACATCCACCAGGCGCAGCGCATTCCGTACTCCGAGCTCGATGGTTTTCCGCAAGCCACCATCGCGGGCCACGAGGGCCAGCTGTGGCTCGGCCGCATCGGTACGCACGAGGTGGCGGTGATGAGCGGGCGCAAGCACGCCTACGAAACCGGCGACGTGAACGGCATGAAGCTGCCGCTGCACACCTTGCAAGCGCTGGGCTGCGAGGTGCTGGTGCAGACCAATGCGGCAGGCAGCCTGCGCACCGACATGCAGCCCGGCAGCCTGATGCTCCTGAGCGACCACATCAACCTGTCGCAGCGCTCGCCGCTGATCGGCGAAGGCGGCTCCGAGCGCTTCGTCGACATGAGCAATGCGTACGACGCCGGCCTGCGCGCCACCGCGCAATCGGTAGCCGGCCTGAGCGGGCTCACGCTGCACGAAGGCGTGTACGTGTGGTTCGTCGGCCCGCAGTTCGAGACGCCGGCCGAGATCCGCATGTTCCGCACGCTCGGGGCCGATGCCGTGGGCATGAGCACCGTGCCCGAGACCATCCTCGCCCGCCGCGCCGGCATGCGCGTGCTGGCTTTCTCGCTGCTGACCAACATGGCTGCGGGCCTGTCTGCCGAATCGTTGAGCCACGCACACACGCTGTCGACGGCGCAATCGGCCAGCAAGGTGGCGAGCACGCTGCTGGCCGACGTGATCGCAGCCATCGCGCTGTGACTTCAATGGGAGCCCTTCATGGCTGACGCAATCGATCTGCAAGCCACCGCGCGGCTGGCGCTGGCCTGCCTGGACCTGACCAGCCTCAACGACGCCGACACCGAGGCCGACGTGGCCAAGCTCTGCGAGCGCGCCCAAGGCAAGCACGGGCCGGTGGCCGCGGTTTGCGTGTGGCCGCGCTTCGCCGCGTTTGCGCGCCGCCAGTTGCCGGTGAACATCGGCGTGGCCGCTGTCGCCAACTTCCCCGATGGCAGCACCGACATCGAGCGCGCGGTGCGCGACACCGGCGAGATCGTGCAAAGCGGTGCGCAAGATGTCGATGTGGTGCTGCCCTACAACGCGTTGAAGCAAGGCGATGACCGCACCGTGTCGCAGTTGCTGAGCGCCGTGCGCAAGGCCTGCCCCGGCCTCACGCTGAAGGTGATTCTCGAGACCGGCGTGCTGGCCGAAGACGCGTTGATCGTGCGCGCCTCGAAGCTCGCCCTCGCGGCAGGTGCCGACTTCCTCAAGACCAGCACCGGCAAGACCCCCGTCAGCGCCACGACGCAGGCCGCAACGCTGATGCTGCGCTGCATCGCCGACGACGCGCAAGCGGCAGGCCATGTCGGACTCAAGCCTTCGGGCGGCATCCGCACCGTGGCCGATGCAGCGATCTACATCGCCCTGTGCCGCAACGCGCTCGGCCCGCAGGCCTTGACGGCACGGCGCTTTCGCATCGGCGCCAGCGGCCTGCTGAACGATATCGAAGCAGTGCTGAGCGGCCAGGCCCCGAATCAACCGCCGGCGCCAAGCAGCTACTGAGCGACCCATGCTGGCGCAGGAAATCATCCGCCACAAACGCGACGGCCACGCGCTCGACCGCGCGCAGATCGACGCCTTCGTCGGCGGGCTGGTCGATGCGTCGTGGAGCGAAGCGCAAGCCGCGGCGATGGCGATGGCGCTGTTCTTGAAAGGCATGACCGACGCCGAGACCGTGGCGCTGACGCACGCGATGACACGCTCGGGCGAGGTGCTCGACTGGGCCGGCGCCGCCCTGCCCGGCCCGGTGCTCGACAAGCATTCCACCGGCGGCGTGGGCGACAAGGTGAGCCTCGCGCTCGCGCCCATCGTGGCGGCTTGCGGCGGCTACGTGCCGATGATCTCGGGCCGCGGCCTCGGCCACACCGGCGGCACGCTCGACAAGCTCGACAGCATTCCCGGTTACCAGACCGCCGTGTCCACGGCGCGCCTGCACGAGGCCTTGCAGCACGCGGGTTGCGCCATCGTCGGCCAAACCGGCGAGCTGGCACCGGCCGACCGGCGGCTGTATGCGATCCGCGATGTGACGAGCACGGTGGAGTCGACACCGCTGATCACCGCCAGCATCCTCTCGAAGAAACTCGCCGCCGGTTTGCAAGGCCTGGTGATGGACGTGAAGGTGGGCAACGGCGCGTTTGCTTCTGACCTGCCGGCCGCACGCACCCTCGCGCAATCGCTGGTGCAAGTGGCGCAGGGCGCCGGCCTGCCCACGCGCGCATTCATCACCGACATGAACCAGGTGCTGGGCCGCAGTGCAGGCAATGCGCTGGAGGTGCATGAGGCGTTGGCCTTGCTGCAAGGCCGCGCGTGCGAGCCACGCTTGCTGGAGGTGACCCGCGTGCTGAGCGCCGAGCTGCTGCTGATCGGCGGCCTGACGGATCGGATCGAGGATGCGCTGGCACGCGTCGACGCAGTGCTCGCCGATGGGCGCGCGCTGGAGCGCTTCGCCCGCATGGTTGCGGCGCTCGGCGGGCCTGTGGATTTCATCGAACGCGCCAACACCTATCTGCCTGCGGCGCCCGTGCAGCTTGCTGTGTGCTCAGCCCGCACAGGCTGGGTAAGCAACATGGCCACGCGCGAAATCGGCTTGCTGGTGGTCGAGCTGGGCGGAGGCCGCCGCCGGGCCGGCGATGCGGTGGACCCGCGCGTGGGCCTGAGCGGCATCGCCTCGATCGGCCAGCGCATCGGGGCCGGCGAGCCCCTCGCCACGGTGCACGCCGCCGATGAACCCAGCGCTGCAGCGGCCGGCAAACGATTGCTCGAATTGATCGACGTGAGCGATGCCGAATCGCCCGCCGCACCCGTATTGATCGACCGCCTGATGGCGCCGTCGTCGTGAACCTGCGAACATGAAAACAGACTTCGAACCCTGCGATGTGGTGGTGCTCGGCAGCCTCAATGTCGACCTGGTGGTGCATGCGCCGCGCTTGCCCGCCCCCGGTGAAACGCTGATCGGCAACGACTTCTCCACCGATGAAGGCGGCAAGGGCGCGAACCAGGCCGTCGCAGCCCGCCGCATGGGCGCGCGCGTGGCGATGATCGGCCGCGTGGGGCGCGATGCCCATGGCGAGCGGATGCGCGTCGCGCTCAGGCGCGAAGGCATCGGCTTCGCAGCCGTCAGCGAAGACAGCGCCCTGCCGACCGGCGTGGCCTCGATCGTGGTGGCGCAGGGCGGCGAGAACACCATCGTCGTGGTGCCGGGCGCGAACCACGGCTTGGAACCGCAGCACGTGGATGCCTGGAGCGTGCTGTTCGCGTCCGCGCGCATCCTGGTGCTGCAGCTCGAGACGCCGCTGCCCACGGTGATGCACGCACTCTCGCTCGCGCACCGCGCTGGTGTCACCACGATGCTCAATGCCGCGCCCGCGGCCGAGTTGACGGGCGAGCAGCTGGCCTGTGTCGATTGGCTCGTCGTCAACGAGAGCGAAGCCCGCAGCCTGCTCGCGCAACCGGTGAACGATGTCGCCGAGGCCAGCGCCGCAGCGCTGGCGCTTCGCGCACGCGGGCCGCGCCATGTGGTGGTGACACTCGGGGCCGCCGGGCTGGTGCACGCCGGCAATGACGGCACCGTGCGGCACTACCGCGCACCCAAGGTGCAGGCGGTCGACAGCACCGGCGCCGGCGACACCTTCGTCGGCGCACTCGCTGCGACCCTGGCGCGCGGCCTGCCGGCACCGGAGGCACTGCGCTGGGGCCAGGCGGCGGCCGCGCTCGCCGTCACGCAACGCGGCAGCCAGTCGGCCATGCCCACGCGCGAGCAGGTGCTGGCGCAATCGGCCGATCTGATCACAGCACAAGGCACCCCCACATGAAGATCCTGTTCGACACCGACCCCGGCATTGACGACGCAATGGCCCTGCTGATGCTCGCGCGCGACCCGCGTGCGCAGCTGCTCGGCATCACCACCGTGTTCGGCAACGCGCCGATCGACATCACCACGGCCAATGCGCTGGCCTTGTGCGAGCGCTTCGGCATCGACGTGCCGGTGGCGCGCGGTGCGGGGCAGGCCTTGTCGCTGCCGCCGCGCGGCTTCCCGGAGCTGATCCACGGGCGCGACGGCATGGGCAATGTGGGCATGGCGCCCGCGCAGGTGCAGCAGGCCGATGCGCTGGCCGCTCCGCAATTCATCAGCCGAATGGCACGCGAGCATTCGGGCGAGTTGGTGCTGGTGGCAGTAGGCCCGCTGACCAATCTCGCGCTCGCCTTGCAGCACGACCCGCAGCTGGTCGAGCACGTTCAAAAGGTTGTCGTGATGGGCGGCGCTTTCGGCACGCACGGGCACGGCGGCAACGTGTCGCCGGTGGCCGAAGCGAACATCGCCAACGACCCGCATGCGGCCGACATCGTGTTCACAGCGCCTTGGCCGGTCACGCTCGTCGGCCTCGATGTCACTCATGAGGTGCTGATGAGCACCGACTACCTCGCCGCGCTGGGCCGTGACGGTGCGCAAGAAGGCCAGTTCATCTGGGACATCACGCGCTGCTACGAAGACTTCTACAACGCACGCACCGGCGGCGGCATCTATTCGCACGACGCCAGCGCGGTGGCCTGCGCGCTCGACCCGAGCCCCTTCACCTTGCGCCCGGGTCCGGTGCGCGTGGCCACCGAGGGCATCGCCGCGGGCCAGACCATCCAGCTGCGCCCAGGCCAGAAGGTGCCGGCAACCGACTGGGACGGCATCCCCGCGCAATCGGTCTGCGTCGGCGTCGACGCACCGCGTTTGCTGGCCGAATTTTGCGCCTGTTTCGTGCGCTGAACAGTCGCCTGACCCGGGCGGTTTTGGGGCGAGGCGCACCCTCGCGAATCAGCGGCGGTTCAAGAACCGGTGCGGCATTCGTGCGTCGATCGCTCTCCCTTCGGTTGAAAAGCACCTGCTCGCTCGCGAGGCCAAGCCAGTCATAGCGCCTTGCCTCGCGATGCCAGTCATGAAGGCGTCACGGTCGGCTGGCAAGCTCCTTGCAATGGCATACGCAAACGTTAGCCACCCCCGTTTTTAGATTTTTCGATTGCTTCGTCACTTCGACACGAAAACGTTTGCGCAACTGTTGAACTCACCGCCGATTGCCATGCTTCACTTCGACGACACACCGCCGCGCAAAGCCCGCATCGAGATCATTCCGATGATCGACGTGATGATGTTTTTGCTGATCTTCTTCGTGCTGATCAGCCTGAACGTGATCCCCGCGTTCGGCCTCAAGACCGCCTTGCCCGACAGCTCCACGGCGCAGCGCGCGGTGTCCGATCAGCAACCCATCGTGGTGTCGCTCGGCGCCGACGGCAAGCTGGTGGTCGACGGCCAGGACGTGCCGGCCCGGGAGCTGGGCAGCCGCGTCAAAGCGGCGCATCAAAAAGACCCGCGCAAACGTTTCATCGTCAACGCCGACCAGAGCGTGCGGTGGCAAGCCGTGGTTGAAGTCATGGATGCGCTGCGCAAGCAGGGCATCGAGTCGATCACGTTCGCGACCAAGCGGGTGGAATAGTGATTGACTGGCTGTATCGACGCCGCGACCCGGCCGCGGCCGGAACCACCCTGGTCTTGATTGCCTTCATGTGGGCCGCATGGCGCGCGCTGCCGAACCACGCCGCGCCGCCACCGCCGATGCAAGAGACCGTGGTGACCATGGAGGATCTGCCGCCCGAGCCGCCGGCGCCTCCGCCGCCACCTCCTCCCCCCCCGCCGCAGACCCCGCCCGCACCGCCGGCCCCTGCGCCCCCCGTTCCGCGCCCGACCGCTGCGCCCAGCCCGGTCGCACCGGCGGAGCCCGCGCCGGCTGCGCCGCCCGCACCCGCGCCGCCGCCCGTGGCCACACCGGCACCGCCGCCTCCCGTGGCTGCACCCACGCCACCTGCTCCGCCGCCACCCGCCCCGTCACGCAATGTCGACGAGGGCTACCTCGGCGAGTTGCGCGGGTACCTGAACGGCATCAAGCGCTACCCCAACAGCCGTGAAGCGCGGCAACTGAAGCCGCAGGGCACGGTCAGGGTGTGGATCGAGCTCGATCGTGCAGGCCAGGTCCTCGGCGCCGGCATCCATGCAGGCTCGGGCTCACTGATTCTCGACAACGAAGCACTGCGCACCGTGCGCAACGGCCGCTACCCGGCCTTCCCGCCCGACGCCTTCAACGGCCAGAGCTTCCACCGTTTCGTCGTGCCCATCGAATACCTCGTGGAAGGCGGTTGACCCATGCCGAGCCGCCACGCATCACCGATCCGTTCTGCTTTCCCTTGTTCCTTTCACCAATCACCGCAACCCCTCTGAAGGAAGACAACGCCATGCGGACTTTCAAGCTCAACACACTGGCCCTGGCCATGTTCACGATGCTGGGCGCAGCCCATGCGCAACAAACGTCCGAGGTCGGCAAGATCACGGTCACCGGTGAAGGCGACAAGCTGGGTACCGGTTTGATCATTGACGAAGACACCCCCAAGGCGAAGAGCACGGTCACCAAGGCACAGCTCGAGAAGACGCGCTCCAGCAGCAACCCGTTCCAAGCACTGGCCTTGCTGCCCGGCGTGAACAGCACCAGCCAGGACGCCACCGGCCTCTTCGGCGGCAACCTGCGCGTACGCGGTTTCAACAGCGACCAGATGGGGTTCACGCTCGATGGCGCGCCCGTCAACGACTCAGGCAACTTCGCGGTGTTTCCCCAGGAATACGCCGACAACGAGAATCTCTGCGAAATCTTCGTGACGCAGGGCGCGACCGACACCGAAGCGCCGCACGTTGGCGCTTCAGGCGGGAACGTCGGTCTCGTCACCTGCGACCCACTCGATACCCAACGAGTGAGACTTGCCGCTTCTGGCGGACAACTCGACTTCTTCCGGGGTTTCCTGCGAGTGGACACCGGCAAGATCGGTGATTTCAAGGGCTTCATCTCCTACTCGAAGTCTGACGTCGACAAGTTCCGCGGATCGGGTGGCGCCAAGCGCGATCACGTGGATGCCAAAGCCCAGTACGACCTCAAAGGCGGCTCCAAACTGTCAGCGGGATTGCTCTACAACCGCTCGCTGACCAATAATTTCCGCACCCTGGCTTATGACTCCAGCAACTCGGCTACAGCAACCTTGCTGAATGGCGGGCTGCAATACAACGACGATTTCGCAGCCACGCCACCTCAGCACATTACCCCGGTCAACGGAACTGCCCAGAACGAAAGCAGCCTGGGTTCCGCTAACGCCTACTACGGCTATGCGCTGAACCCGTTTGAGAACTACCTGGTGACCGGCAAGGCCAACCTGCAGCTCACCGAACGCATGCGCTTGGACATCGAGCCGTACTTCTGGTACGGCTACGGCACGGGCGGTGTGCAGCAAACCTCACTCGCAGAAAGTGCCAGTTCGGGCACCCGCCTTCATGGCGGCATTGCCGACATCAACGGCGACGGTGACACCCTCGACACGGTGCTCGTGTACCGCGGTAGCCTGACCGAAACTTACCGGCCTGGCGTCAACATCAAGCTGAGCTACACGCTGGACAACCACAAGCTGCTGGGCGGCCTTTGGTACGAACGCACCCGCCACTTCCAGACCCAACCGGCAAGCCGTGTCAGCAACAACGGCAGTATTGCGGATCGTTGGCTTGGCAACTCCGATGTTCTGCTCAAGTACAACGACGGCACGCTCTACGAGGGTCGCAACCAAGTCACCATCTCGACGGGTGAAAGCGCATTCGTGCAAGACACCATCGACCTGTTCAACAGCAAGTTTCAGATCACGCCCAGCGCGAGCTATCGCCGGATCAACCGGGACTACACCAACTATGCCAACTCAGGCTCGGCCGGTGGCAACGGCACGGCCGTCGGCAGCAGTAGCGGCGCCGACTACAAAGTCGACAAGACCTACTCCGAAGTTTTGCCAAGCCTGAACCTCAGCTATCAAGTCAACGATCGCCTGCAAACATTCGCGGGGCTGGGCAAGAACTTCAAGGCTCCCAGCAACTTCGAATATCAGAACGCTGTTGTCCCCATCTCATCGGGAATTACCTTCACGAACGGCGTCGCGACCGACGGGACGTACTCGATCCAACTCCGGAACCAGGCTGAGCAAGAAACCTCGGTGAATCTGGATGTCGGCACGCGCTACCGCGGCGACATGTTCAAGGGCTCCATCACCGCGTTCTATGTGGACTTCAAGAACCGCATCGCTTCCGGCTTCGACGCTGTCAGCGGAGGGCGCTTCGACATCAACGTAGGCAAGTCCACCGTCAAGGGCCTCGAGATAGAAGCCGGTACGGTGCCCTACATGGGATTCAGCGGCTATGTCTCCGGCACGTACACACGAAGCACCATTGACGAAGACCTCTGGGTAGGTCGCACCACCACCACCGTGGGAGGCGTCGTCACCTCAGTCGTTGACACCTACTCTCCCACTGCCGGAAAACAGTTCCCCGACACCCCCAAGGGCATGGCAGCGGCATCGCTGCAGTGGGCGAGCGGCCCGTACCTCGTGAATGTCGCAGGCAAGTACACCAGCCCGCGCACCCTCACGCTGGCCAACGACGTAGTGATCCCGGGCTATACGACCTTCGACCTGAACGCCGCCTACCAGTTGCCCAACGGCCCCGGCAATGGCTGGAAGAACCCCATCATTCGCTTGAACGTGACCAACCTGATGAACAAGCAATATCTGATCGCGAATGCTGGCAGCGGTTCTTTGATCGGCATCGACAGAACCATCACTCCGACGACCTCGGTCTACACCGGCGCCCCGCGCTTTGCCAGCGTGACCTTCCAGGTCGACTACTGATCCACGAGGCTAGGCGAACATGAACTTCAATCTCTTGCACGAAGTCGTGCTGGTCGCGATGGCGCTGCTGTTTGCAGTGGCCATCGCGGTAATCATCGAACGGCTGATCTACTACATCTTCGTCGACCGCTCGCGCAAGCTGCTGGTGGCCGCGATGGCCAGCCGCAACCCGCTCGACCTGCAGGCCGAGCTGGAGCGGGTGGCCGTCGGGCCGCATGCGCGCATGGTGGCCGGCGTGGGCGCGCTGAAGACGGCCGACCCGGAGCGTTTCGACTTGAAGGTGCAGGCGCTGTACCTCACCCAGCAGGGCAGCGTGAAGCGCCTGCTGTGGCTGATCGACACGACGATCACACTGTCGCCGCTGCTGGGGCTCTTGGGCACCATCCTCGGGATCATCGACACCTTCACTGCCCTCGCGGCGCAAGGTGTCTCCGACCCGCAGGCGGTGAGCCAGGGCATCGGCACGGCGCTCTTCGCCACCGCCGCGGGCATCGGCATCGCGGTGTTCTGCCTGGTCTTCAACAACTACTTCAATGAACGCGTTGAACGTGTGAACGAGCAGCTCAAGGTTCTTGCGCTCGAATACGCCAGCAACTCCTGACCCCCGTCCCTGACCCCGCCACCCACCATGCTTCAACACCGCGCTCTTTGCACTGCGCTGCTTGTCGCGAGCAGCCTCACCACGGCGTGTCTGCTTGCGTCATGCGCCACGCCGCAGGCGAGCGAGCCGGTGGCCTTGCGGCTCATCGGCATCAATGATTTCCATGGCAACCTGGAAGCGGCGAACCTGAGCCTCACGCTGGCCGACCCGCAAGGCACTGCTGCCGCGCCCGGCAAGCCGGTGCGCGTGGCGGTGGGTGGTGCACCGGCCTTGGCCGGGCTGGTGCATGCGCTGCGCGACGGTGCGCCCAACAGCCTGATGCTGTCGGCCGGCGACCTGATCGGCGCCTCACCGCTGGTGTCGACGCTGTTCAAGCACGAGTCGACCATCGAGGTGATGAACGCGATCGGGCTGGAGGCGGGCACGGTGGGCAACCACGAGTTCGATGCAGGCATCACCGAGCTTCAGCGCATCGCCAAGGGCGGCTGTGCACCGACGCAGCCGAACGCGGCGGTCACGTCGTGCGCGATCAATCCTTACGCCGGTGCGCGCTTTCCGCTGCTCGGCGCCAACGTGCTCGACACGCGCGGCCAGCCGGTGCTGGCGCCCTATGTCGTGAAGACTTATGGCGGCATCAGCGTCGGCGTGATCGGTGCGGTGACCAAGACGACGCCCAGCATCGTGTCACCGTCCGGCGTGGCGGGGCTGACGTTCGCGGACGAAGCCGATGCCGTGAACCTGGCAGCACAGCAACTCAAGGCACGTGGCGTGAAAGCGCTGGTCGCCGTGTTCCACGAAGGCGGCGAACTCGGCCCGCCACAGCAGCGGGGTGACTGGAACGACACCCGCTGCCTTGACGCGCACGGCCCGATCTTCGACATCGCCAAACGCCTGTCGCCCGACATCGGCGTGATCTTCTCGGCGCACACGCACCAGGGCTACCGCTGCATCGTCGATGGCCGCGTGATCATCCAGGGCACCTCGTACGGGCGCGGCATATCGGTGGTCGACGTGGCCCTCGACCCAGCCACGCAGAACTTCATTCCTTCGCAGACGCGCAGCATCAACCTGCCGGTGCTCAACGAGCGCACCGACCCGGCCCTGCGCGAGCGTTTCGCCGCCGCACTGCCCGAACCCTACGCCAAGGCACTGCGCACCGCGCAACCCGATGCGGCGATCGGCCAGCTGGTGGCGCGCTATTCGGCACTCGCCGCCCCCACGGCGCAACGCCCGATCGGCTCGATCACGGCCAGCTTCACCCGCACCGGCATGACCGACAGCGCCGCAGGCCGCTTGATTGCCGACTCGCAACTCGCTGCCACACGAGCCCCCCAAGACGGCGGTGCGCAGATCGCGCTGATGAACCCCGGCGGCATCCGCAGCGACCTCGAATGCCTGGGCACGCCGCCCTGCAAGGTGAGCTTCGGCCAGGCCTTCACGATGCAGCCCTTCGGCAATGGCCTGGTGGTGATGACCTTGAGCGGCGCGCAACTCAAGAGCCTGCTCGAATCGCAACTCAAGAGCGGCTCCGACGAACCCACCTTTCTGCAGCCTTCCGCCGGCTTCTCGTACACCTGGAAGGCCAATGCCCCGCTCGGCAGCCACGTGCTCGACATGCGCCTGAACGGCGCGCCGGTGCTGCCGACGCAGCCCTACCGCATCACCGTCAACAGCTTCCTCGCCGAGGGGGGCGACAGCTTCGTGCTGCTGACGCAAGGCACCGACCGCCGAGCAGGCGGGCTGGATCTCGATGCGCTGCTCGCCTACATACAGACGGCTGCGGTGCGAGAGCCTTCACCGCAAGCACGCGTCACACATCTGCCTTAGTACGCAAGTAGGTTCCCCACAGCCCAGGCGCAGGAGTTGTTGGCGGGCCTGGTCGGAATGAGTGGCTCGGTTGCCGGGCCGCGATGAGGGTGCTGCCAACACCCGGTTCTCTTGATCAGTCCCTGCCCTGCAACTTTTGGAGTCAAGCCTCATGACACAGCCTCATCTGCAGCGTTCGCTGCAACGGTTCGTCCCTTGTGCCTTGTTGTTGGCCCTCTTGTCGGCTTGCGGGGGCGCGGATCGCACCGCCCCAAGCAGCTCGGCAACAAGCGAGACGCCCGCCGCCGCCCAAAGCGTGGCGCTGGGTGCCAAAGACCCCGACCACTACGAATTCGAGGCCTCGCTGGACGCCCCGTTCGTATCGACCGCCTCCACCGGCGCACGCACCTTCACGATTCATTTCTCATACCCCGGCGCGGCCGATGCGCAAACGTTTGCTTGGGCGCTGGAGCTGCTCGACAAAGACGGTGTCTCGGTGCAGAAATGGGTTGGGGAGTCGGCCTACGCCGGCAAGCCGCTGTCGGTCGACGTGACCTGGGCAGGCCGGGTCGGCAAGCAAGCCTCGCTGGCCGACGGCAGCTACAAGGTTCAGCTCAGCGCCGCGGTCGCCGACCCGGTTGCGGCCAAGTCTGCAGCAGGCAGCCAGAGTGAACGCGTCGACAAACTGCTGGCCCAAGGCCACGGCCGGATCGAGCAAGCCTGGGACATCCAGCTCGGCAACCCCGCCAAGCCCACGATGCCCGCTTTCACCGCACTGCGCGTGGCCAACGCGGCCGCAGCAAGCACAGACCGCGAGCGTGCGCAGTCGGTGGGGGCGACAAGTTCACTGCCCTACACCGTCTACTACACGAACCTACACAGCCAGACCAATGACTCCGACGGCGGTGGCGCGGTCAGCACCTGCTCGTCGTCGCAAGCAGCGCAGTCGGGGGCCTACGGTCCGGCCGATGCCTACGCCTATGCCAAGGCCGCGGGGCTCGACGCCCTGATGACCTCGGAGCACAACCACTACTTCGACGGCTCGTCAGGCACCAACGCCAGCGGCAGCAGCGCCACCGCGCGCAACCGCTACAAGGCCGGGCTGACGGCGGCCAGCAGCTTCAACACGGCCAACCCCAGCTTCCTGGCCATCTACGGCATGGAGTGGGGCGTGATCAGCAATGGCGGGCACCTCAACATCTTCAACAGCAACGAACTCTTCAGCTGGGAATACAACAGCAGCAACGATCTGTTCGGTGACCGCTTCACCACCAAGAGCGACTATGCGGCGCTGTACTCGACGATGCGCCAACTGGGGCTGGTCGGCCAGTTCAACCACCCCGACACCACCGGGCAATTCATCATCAGCGGCACCGACCTGGCCTACAGCGCCGACGGTGACGAGGTGATGGTGCTGGCCGAGATCCTCAACACCTCAGCCTTCTCGGCCAACACCACCGAGACCGAGACCTCGCGCAGCAGCTACGAAGCGGCCTACAAGAAACTGCTCGAACGCGGCTTCCACGTAGCGCCGTCCACCGACCAGGACAACCACTGCGCGAACTGGGGCAAGTCGTACACCAACCGAACCGGGGTGCTGATTCCCAACGGCACGGCCCTGTCGCTCACGAGCTTCATCGAGGCACTGAAGGCGCGCCGCGTCTTTGCCACCATGGACAAGACCTCGCAGATCGTGCTCACGGCCAACGGGCACGTGATGGGGGAGCGCTTCAGCAACAGCGGGTCACTCGCCT
>Ga0307515_10006824_pt1 | contig 22712 bp, 7 predicted proteins | sample 17_EM_MG_FD_194513 | JGI IMG/M metagenome (GOLD analysis project Ga0307515, IMG submission 194513) | Populus trichocarpa ectomycorrhiza microbial communities from riparian zone in the Pacific Northwest, United States - 17_EM | ecosystem: Host-associated > Plants > Roots > Unclassified | place... | reverse complement strand
AAAAGAAGCAGCTAAATTACAGTATTTAAAATGCTATATTGACAACATGACTCTTTCAAATGGCTTTTAGCATTGGAAATTCCCTTAATGTTCTAAACTCGTTGTCATATTATAACAAGAGTCAGTTACAGAGATAATTAATGAGATTAACTGATTTCATTAACTTTTATGTACATAGACATAGATGGTAATTTAATTTGAAATTAATTAACGGATATTCATCTAATTTAAATAAATAAATATTTTTAAATTAAATAGTTATTTTATCTTATTAATAATAAATAAAGTATAAATATTGTCTAATCTAATTCGAAATTCACGCACACGAACCTAGCCTAAAATATATATTTATATTATATAAATATATTTGTAGAATATTTAGATTTTTTTTAATATAATATAATATATACATATCTCATTATTGACATAAAATTATATATATAATTTTTATAATTTCATTATTTAATACACACACACGAATATATAGATTAACTATTTTATTTTTTATTAAATAATAAATAATAATAAAAAATTAAACACCCGAAACTTTATAAATAATTTATAAATATCTAAATTTATTACATATTTACAAAAATCCAGCATGAAAATGATGGTTACAATCCCTGTGCATGTATTACCAGTGACCGACAAGGGAGTCTCATTACCTTGAAAATTAGATGTCAAAAGAGTGCTCCAAGGATCTCTTCGGTTTTTCTAAAAATCAATATACTAGAAAATGATGTATATATATATACATCGAGCTGGAGCCGGTTATAATTTAGTTGATTACTTGTGAATCCAATCATGATCCAGAATCATTTCAGCTCGACGTCCAAGCCCTCGATCCAGTTAATTAAACTGTTTTGAAATAAATAATAACAACTGCATCACAAGGGAAAGAAACTATTTTCAGAGAGGGCATTGCAAGGCCTGCATGCCTTTAGATTTTTCCACAGGGCAAATGCAATACGGATAGGCCGTGTTGCAGGGTACATACATAGATGTTAACACATCAAAACACCAGGAGTTATTTTCAGTGTGGACAAACAAGGAAAGCCATGGAAAGGCAGGCAAGATTTGTTGGTATCTCTTGGAGGACATGATTCTGTATTGAATTTTACTGACGAAGTCCAGCCCGTGAAGGTGGAATCCTCTCTATCATCACATCCATGGCATATAGTACCACGCAGGGTTAGGAAGTTACCACGCCATCATGGTTTAATTTGTTGTTATTTTGCTCCTACGAATGGCCATCGTTTCCTTCACGGTAGGCTGTTTATCTCGAGTCCTGATCACAGTCCACATTTATGTCTTTATTCTCTTGAGCTACCATCCAGTGATAAGAAAAAGGGGAAAAAACTAGAGAGAAATAGGGTTCTTCCTGTAAGCCATCACTTACTAGTATCCCTCAAATGTCACAATCACTCACATGCACCAACTAGCTAGGCAAATCACATGTCGATGTATTATTTTTTCATGGTGTACATTTTTATCAATGATAACATTTTTGTCACCATGCCATGCATATGGGCGGAACTAGAACTTTACAAATGGGGTGTCAATGTAGATCGATGAAAATAGTTAGTGTAGTTTTAGAAATAAAATAACAAATGAAAGGTTATAGATATAATACATGATTTTCGGAGGTGCAAAATACATATTTCCTAAAAAATAAGTCTTAGTTCTAATGGTACTTTTAAGGATTTTAGGACTAATTAAGCTGTAAACTTCCTCAAAGTTTGAGGGTGCCACTGTCCTTGAATCCTTGCATTTGCGAATTGTATAATTAAGCACTAAATGATGTTCTTCGAGCTAGTTTCTTCTTCACGACTTGGATTTCATTCATAAATATTCTCTGGGCTAATAAAATTGAAATTAATTTTTTTATTTTCGTGAAAACCCAATATCAATCACATTTTATCACTTAACAAATGCATACATAGCCCGGCCACTGATATATAGAACAAGAATTGCTAAGAATATTGTAAAAATTCAACTATGGCTTGAACGTTTCGTTGGATGTATAAATATCTGATATTACATAATGAAGAGAGATGAAAAACACATGCTCGAACGTTATTAACATAGTCGTACTAACAACACTGCAGCTATATATTAGGACATTTTTGCAATAAAATCTTTCTAGAGTTTAAGAGGTGAACCTATGATTAAAAAGAGAAGAAAGGACGAGGATCATATGGCTTCCAACTGATTCAAGAAGGGACGCAAGCTGCATAGCAGATAGGAATTGGAAATGTAGAAGCAAACCTCTACCCTACCCTGAACAGTGTTGAAACTCATTTAGCAAAATGGGTCATTTAGTAATAATTGCCTGTAACTCTTTCTTCGCGTAGTTACCAACCCGGTCTGACAGGTTATTGATCTAAAACCTTACTCGAGAAGATTTGTTTTTGATATTTTAAAAAATTAATTTGGTTAAATTAGATGATGTTATGAATTAACTTTAACTTAGCCTAATCAACTTTAAATTTTATTTTTTAAAACAAATGATGTAGTTTTAATATACATTTATATTGAGTCGTCACATGCAAGTTGATCTAACAATTTGTAACTTGAATCTTGAACCGGTTCAAACCTAGCACGGTAACTATGAAACATAATTGAAAGAAAAAACAAGAAAAAGAGAAAAGAATGTGGTGAAAATTAGCGACGTTGTACCTGGATAATCAAACAAGTATGGCCCACAACATGTTATTCCTTATTAACCTGTGCAGTTTCGGCCCAAGAACGAAACTAGACATGTATCACGAGGAGCGGGACCTAGGCTAAAGCATCCAATGCATCTAATTATTGGTATCCAAACAAGCATAAACGGGATATATAAAATATGAGAGTATCCCATTGGCTGTCGCATTGAATTCCAGTGCCTTGATTGTTCTCCGAAGATCCAGCTTCTCAAGATTTCCTCGATAGAATTAAAGGCGGTGAGACTCTAGCTGCATGGCCAGTTTTGCTTGCTATTTTCCTTCACATATATGGTACAGGTTTCCAGCTGTATGTTTTCACCTGAGGTGTATCTATTTCCTGTTGTGGTTGAACCGACCGAAGTGTTTTGAACTGGACTTTTGTCCAACACCTCTTTTAATATCTTTCCGATCTAGTGAGATTCTTTCACGCCGAACAAAAAATGATCCTGGAAATTGTCTATCCTGTACAAATGGGATAAATACATCGCGTTTAATCAAATTTATTATATTATATATCTATCAAGACCATAAAATTCAAATATTGAACATGATTTTATTATATATAAAAAAAAAATTCTTAATTTTTTCCCTTCCATCCAATCAGGCTTACCAGCTCTCATCAGTATATATTCTCTGCTATATAAATACTCCATTTCCCACAGGTTTATATGTTAACTTCATTTATTACTCCACGACAATTCATCTCTTAATCGTAACCATTCTATTTTTTAGAATACTAATACGGTACTTGAGTTCTCTCTTAAGGTCAAAAGGACTCCTCGTTACATCTTAACACTGATTGAAGCATCGGAAAACTACTTCAAGGGAGAAACTCCACCTTGTTTTGCAGAATCGAAGCCTCAAGACCCGTATTCTTTTGCTGCCACGTGACTTCTCGCAGCATCCGATACTGTAATCCGGGGGACAGGTTATAGGAGATACTCATCGAACAATCTAAAGTCCGGTGGGCGGGGCTTTAAGCTTTAATACTTCGAGAGGAATGAAATAATTAAGAACATAAATAAACATTCCTCCAGCCAGGGGTTACTGCATGGAATGCTGAATCATCAACAAAGTGGCTATGCCCGCCCTTCCCACAAACGAAGCTCTCTAAATTCACTTATGATCATCGAGTGCAAGCCAAGAGCCCAGACACCCATTCTTCAAAAATTCTATAAAGTCTGGACTTACAACAAGGTCATCCATTCATAAACTGAAAGGGGGGACTCTGAGCATGATCAGTTTTCGCTTTTGCATGCAAGGAAAAGGTCAATAAAAATACAAGATCATTAAATTAATATATATATAAAAGAATAAATATAGACAAGTAAAGGACAAGAGAAGGGAAGTTGGTTTTGTTAGATTTATTTAAAAAAAAACATTATTATTTTTTTTTAATTAACATACACATTTAAAATCAAATTAAAAATAAATTTCATATATTTTTAGGTTTAACACTTTGTTAAATATTATCCTTTAAAATAAATACATTAAAATAAAACATTAACTTATTAAAAATAAATTGTTGATGAAGAAAAAATTAACCTTAAAAAATCTTTGATTAACATGTTCTGTAAATCTAAAAACCGATCCCCAATCTCATATTGAAGTATCATAGAATTTTCTTATAGTTTATATTGTAAAAAAATTAAAGAGTTAAAATTAATTTCATAATACAGTACTAAAGCTTTTAGAAAAAAGAAAAAAAATCAAATACCAAATGAGCTTTAGACTTGAGCTATATACTTGCTTAGCACAACATATCACGGGCTTAAGCTATATACTTATATTTTAAATGCTTCAAGAAATAAGTATATTAAACAATTTATTTAAGATATTTTGTATATAATTTTTTCATACATGCTTTATCTATAAAACTATACTTTTGATCTTTAAAAATGTAGAGCTATTTTTATGTTTGTACTGATATATATCTAGATAATTGTATTAGTATTAAACTAATCTTTAATTTTATATTATGCAAATTACATGCTTAAATCAAACATCAACATAACAATTTTTAGATAAAAGGTTTGTCTTTCATGGTGTCCTTATTGTGGCGCCGGCAAGGATTCTTCACGGTACGAGCGGAACCCACTTCTCCTTCCTAGAAGAAGAATGGGGTCTGCGTCATTTTGGAGCTCCTTCAATGTCATGACTCCATCGTGGGGCATAGGGAATCCTTGCAAACCGCAAAATGTCTCTCCCTTTAGATAAGGTGACCCAACACAATTGTAATTCTCTTATTTATTTACTTATTTTATCCTCTTATTTCCCTCCTCGCTATTATGTCAAACAGTAGTTCTGATTCTAAAAGACGTACTTCTTTTCACATTTTAATCGATTTTTCTGAATGAAGAAAGATGTGGAGGGCATCCATGAAAGAATATTAAGTAGACCCCCCCAAGTGAACTGACCTTCGGTGTTCTATCACTGCAAAAAAAAAAAAAACGTTTAAGAAGTTTCTGACAAATGAATGATCAAATATATAAGATGAACTTCATTAGCTAGTTTACAAGTGTTCAGGTTATCCGAGGATAAATTAATGAAATAAAAATCTCTGACACGTGTGGTAGGCACGCAGTTTTACCTTTCATTAATCGATCGAATCAATTTTGCTTTTAAGATTATCTATTGACTTCACTGTAATATTAGAATATGTTACGTACTAGGACACATTGCAAGTATATAACATTCTCACTAGAAGAAATTAGCACACATAATCACTTAAAATAGAAAGGTTAATTAGACAAACAAATGAAAAGGGAAGGGAATTTTAATTCATTGTACATAATATTTTTTAATTTTTTAATTTTATTAGATGGATCTTGCAAAGAAAAAAAATTGATAATTTATATTGAGGATAAAATTGATGTAATTAATTAATAAAAGGATAATATTGTTTAAGGGGTGGTATGGAGGTCAAAATAAAAAAAGATGTCGTTTCAATAATTTGTTTTTAAAAATTAAAATGATATCATTTTAAAAAATTAAATTAAATTTTACATAGATTTTAACATGGTCATCAAATCACTAGTTGATTTATTAGTTTAAACACGATAATTCCCTAATTCAATTCAACATAAAACCTTCTTCGAATTAGGTTTTAGATCGATAAAGTTGACGCATCGGCCAAGTCGGGTTTTATAAAACTGGTTTGGACACTACTGTAAGAAAATTTGTAGGTGTGAGTCTTCTCCAAGAGAATGGGCGGGCGCGGTGTGTGTGTGTAAGTTAATAATTGAGATATCATGTCTGCGTTTGTACAGTGAACTTACTTTGTATAAATGGCCGGCACTGCTTTTCCAACTTTAGTAGGCAGGGAAGATGATAGCGACGCTATACTTGTCAATATATATACGTACTTGTGAAATAATAATGTGTCCCGTAAGAATGGCCGAAAGAGAAGAGGAAAACGACCTTTCCCAAAACAGAAGTCCTTATTTCTTAACTTTGTTCCCATTTCCTCTTGATTAGAAATTTTGGATGTTGTTGGAGTGCAATGCTTGGAGTATGCCTCCGCCATGCATGGGAAAAGTATGTCATAAGCTCAAAATCCATGTTATGTTGAAGGAACATGAATTCTTTCAAAACCTGTTGTTTGAACTAGAATATCGAATAAGAATTACAAACTTTGAATTTTCAACGATCAGCTTTATTTTTTAATATCCAGTGGTTGCATGCCACGTGGCCTAACACCGAGATTTATATTCACGCCCTAAACAAATCAAATTGATGCTATTAAGTCTCTATAAATAGAGAGATTAATATCAAAATAAAAAAAATAAAGCATGCGTATTTAACTTTTCAATTAAGGTTGCGTTTATTTCATAGATGAAATGTTAAGGAAAGATTTTAGAGTAAAATACTAAAAATAGATTGTCTAATTATACAATCAATGTCCATTAAGTGTATACTTAAAAAACAATGAAGGGTATATATATATATATATTTGATAGGTACACCCTGCAGTTCATGACCATTAATATTAGCAGGTAAAGGTATTTGAACCGGAAATTACATAAAAAAATTATACCTTTTAGTCCTCCTTCACTTCATCAACTCATTCATCTAATGATTTTTTGACTTAAAAAGTTAGTTAACAATTTCGCATTATTTTGTATTAGTTTTTGTTATTGACTTGACTATCATCATATATGTTCAAGAGATTAAGATGTTATTTTCAAAATTATATATATATATATATATAATTTTAAAGATTAAGTTATTAAAAAGAAAGGAAATAATAAAAACCACCCAAACTAGTATTGGGTATCACATTTTATTTTGGTTGCAAACAGTTATTACTTTCATCATTCCACATGTAATTGATTACTAACTGTAGCTTTTATATGATAAGCTTGATTCTTTTCTTCTTTTTTTTAACTGTATATATATGGCGTGCTTAATTTAGCTTATCCACGAGGTGTTTTTATTAAGGCCAGATCTTCAGGTTCATATATCGTAGTCTAGGCTAATATGCAGCCTCTTCTGAACCCAAGAACTGCAGTGCACACCATAACCAAGCACTATATATATCAGAGGTCTTGACTCTACCCCACTTGCTTGCCTGTTCCGATCATTATTTAATATTTGGCTATTTATAGAATTTAGATATATGGTCCAAAATAGCTTAAGTTCCGGCCTTCTTATTAAGCTATCCGGGAAAGAGAGAGAGAGAGATTATTTATGAATGGCATCGAAGACCAATGCCTTTGACATTGTCCGAAGGCATTATAGAAAAATATTCGATGATTTGATATGGAAACAATAAGCAACCACTAATTAATACAGGCCATTGCAAGATAGCTGGATGTGGTGGTTACTCAAGAATCAAATTGACTTGATATGACTAGGCAGTCCTAATCAAGTAGATCATAATTAATTTGTAAATTGTAAAATACTTGGCCCCTTCTCGATCGTTGGATCAAATATTCCTTGTGGTCCTCAATCTTGTTGGAGAGGGGCCTACTTAGCCGTGAACCTCTCTTTAGAAATGGTATTTCAAAGATGGTCTCTGGAAGGAGGATATCTCTTTTCTTCAATCCAGACAAATGTGAATTCACATGGTCCCATTTACAGTTGAAAACATACAATTTTGAGTAAAATAGGGCTTAAAGAGAATTACGTGACTCAGGTACCGAGGTTGACAGAGGAAAGCCCAGAGGAGTTTGGCTTTACACAAACCAACAATGGCGTCTCTTTCCTAGTGAAATAGCAAAAAACAATAAACATGAGACTTCAAACTTTGGTGCTAGGTAAAAAGCAACATTACAGCATGAAGGTTCCTTTGTAGCTGGGTGTGAACAAAAGCTGCTTTTAAATCACAACGCAAGGAAACAAACGTTCAAGGAAAGTGTTTCTTTGAAGCATTCTTGTACATTGGTTTTTCTGTCCTCCGCTTCATTCTCACAAAAAAAACTCCTGTCTCCCACTCTTCCTGTCCTCCTCTCAGACACATTGCCAAGGACTCGAAAGTTATTTTCAACACAGCTATCCACAGGCCAATAAGCATCCAATTCCTTCTTATAAAATAACTAGTTTTCTACCCGCGCGTTCTAAGGTCTTAATGCCACCATGATTGTAGAGTCAAGAACAGAAAATTAAAATGCTGCGAGTAGTTAAAACAGATATACACAGTACAAACGATGGTAGAGATTTTAATTTCAAGATCTTTTTTTATATTTTGAAAATAATTAAACTGGATATCGTTCTCACAAATGTATTTAAAGCATAGACATTATTTCTTTTTTAAATCTTAAAATACTTTATGGACATTATAGTTTTCATTATATTCAAACAAAGATATAGGCATGGAATTGATTAAAGTCAAATAAAAACGACTTTCATTTGACCCTTTACTAATTAACCATTGGTCTTTCAGGAAACATATATTATTCTTTCTATATCACGGACATTTGAATGATTTCTTTAAGCTCCATCCTTTATGGTAAGTATACAAAGAGACTTTTGCCAGGTCTTTCGAATCCAAAAATATGTCTTGTCACCGTTGTTAGCCAGCCCCATTGTTAGTTCTATATAGTAGCTACCCAAACCTCTTCCTATATATTGACAGGTCTTAACAACCCTAGAGATGCATGATCGATCTTAATTATATAGCCATTATGAATTGTTGAATAAATCATAGATATTATATTAGATGTTTTTCATACTTATTTGTACTATTAAAAATATCAAATCTAATTTTTAGGTCTAGAATTATTTAAGAAAGAAAATTGATATAGTGATACAGTGTGAATTTAGATACGATAAATTAATATAGTTTCTCATTTACATCCAATCCAATGAGAGTTTTTACCAAGTTTCTACAAATAAAACCCCCCAACCAGCGTCCAACTTAGCTAATTTTCCAGTTACTTATCCCAAGCTCATTTATGTGTCCTCATTCGCTTTTTTATTCGGTTTACAGCCAATCCTTAATTACTATGTCTAAAAATCATGCAGAGTCAATGTACATTGCCGACCTTTTCTCCTCCCTGTACTGTGTCTTTCTTTACATCTTTTCCTAAAAAAATATAAAGTCTTGGAGAGGGTAATTAGAATAAGCTATTTATCAAATTAATGCAAGCTCACTATGATTATATAAATGGTAACGCATATAAATTGGAGCCATAAATAAGCTTCCAGCTACTTGAGCAAAAGCATATAATAGGCTACACAACAGTGCCTTGACTATTTCTTACCGTGTTTCAGGACGTGAAGTTGAGGGATACCATCCTCCCAAGGCCCCCCACTGAAAACTTTCACGTTTAGTCTTTTATCGGAAATAAATAACCGATTGCAGAGTACCTTGTCGTGAAGTAAAATATCAACATGTAATATTCAACCTTACAAATCAAAATCACGATATCTATATATCCGTTACTATAAGTAATTAAGCTTATTAAAAAAGATATATTCCCGCCCATATATATTATTATAGGCATTATGGCAATTATTAATCACGAATTTGAATGAGTACTTACAAAGGTATATGTATATGTCGTGCGTAATTAAGAAGATATCAAATACTTACCTCATGTACTGCGGTTTCTGAGAACGTGAAACCATGTGAGTTTCATCCATAGAAGCAATGCAGGGTGGGGGAAAAGAATAATCCAAATTATAAAGTACTCTTCAAACTTGAATTCTAGCGCACATTTACTTATTTTTTATTCCACCAAACAATAAATTCCATCTTATTCATTAAATTAAAAGACCAAAAGTATAAAAAATCTGAACACAGTATGTTAAGTATACGTGGTTTAAATTCCTGAGCTCAAAAAACATGGAATTGATTATATAAGCTCGCTTTTTTAGAAAACAATATAAAACTTCTCGACTCTATATCTTATATTTTAAAAAGATTTCAGAGCTTTAATGAAAAAAAATAAAAGATTGAATCTTCACCATCAATTTTTTTTAATTAAATTAATAAGACTATGAACAAGATAATGATCTGTATTTATAGAAATTTTAAATCTAAAAGATTTTTATTTAGATGAAATATTATATAAATCTATTCGTTTGAAATATTTTTTTAAAAAATAAATAGAATATTCTTTAGTTATAAATAATGTTAGAGAGTAATATAAAATGTTGTTTATTTTTATATTTAAAATTATGTTTTGTTGCGTTTAAAATAACGTATGAGAGTAATATATTATATTTATATTCCGCGCATATACTGATGCGTTTGCTTGGATGAGATGTTTTAGGTGAAAGAATTAAACTGATCGTAGGCAAAATAACATATATATTTTTTTTTCAAAGGAAAACGTCAACATATCTTGTGATCAGTCCATGCGATATTAATAAACAGGCAGAAGAGGGAGGCCACGAAAAGGAATGCGAGTGACGAAAGGGAGGATTGTTTCGATGCACCAAACAAGATACGAAATAAGAGAAGGAGAGATGGTATGGCCAACGGGGCCCGTTGTCCCAACCAACGCCGCATACGACACATTAGCCTAGGCTGTGTGTGAGAACTGTGTAAACCATGACACCATTACTCCTCCTCTTGAATTAACTCACAAGTTTTCCTCTCTCTCTATTTCTGTATATACAGCCATACATGTTTTAAAAGATGTAAAATTCTATCTTAACCCTTACTCAATAACTTAGAATTTTCAGTTGAATGATTATTTGATGCAGTAAAAATAGCCAGCTCTGGTAAAAAAAAAATCCATCTCTGGTACTGCAAAATGCAAAAGACATCAATTAATTTTATTTAACCTTTATATAATAGAATAAAGTCTTGAATAGAGTGGTCGTTTCACAAACAAAAATAAACACAAGAATATGCACAAAAAAAAAAAAAAAAACTTTTTTTATCTCTCGAAATTGAAAAAAAAAAAAAGGAAAAAAATAACGTACACCAAAGAGAATGAATGTGTAAGGTAGACATGTATGTGTTGTCCACATACATGGCATTAAATGATGGAGGAACACTTCTGAGACTGAGTGATAGTATCAAGTTTTTATATATATATTGATAGACAACAAGAATTCACAAAGAGTAGAAGCAAAATAGGTATAAAGATTGCTTGTTTTCTTCTCTTCATCTCCGGATCGTAGCTGTCCCCTTTTATACTTTTCTCTTGGTTCTTTGCGGGTTTTAACTTAATCTTTCCTCTTGGTTCTTTCTGGGTTGTATCTAAAGGGCTACAAAGGAGGTAACATATCCAAGACCAAGATTTTTTTTTCCCTTTTGAATAAATATTCTTTGCTTACTTCTTACAAGAACTTGAGGTTTTCAATCCCTCGGTGGATTTGCTATCCAAATAGCATAGCCCTCGAATATGTGCTGATCCTTTTTTGTCAATCCTAGATTTGTTTGCTTTGAAGAGAGAGAAACAAGCTGTACTGCATAAAGAAATCTTGAAGATGGCCGCCGCTTCATCATCTGCTACTTTCTTCGGCCGGGCAAGGGAAGAAAATGAAAACCAGATGATACAGCAACGTTCTTCAACAACCACTTCCTCTACTGTTCCAACCACAGAACCTCCAAAGAAGAGGAGGAATCAACCTGGAACACCAAGCAAGTATCTCTTTGTATCTTATACATGTCAACTCATGTATCAAATGAGTCTATGTTACTATTCCCTAATCCTATCAATCATCAATCAAACCCTATCTCTACTTCTTAAGGGACAACAGAAATATTTTTTACATGGGTTTTGTTAACTTTCATGAATACTTAATGCAAATTATGACTAACTTTTGAGCAACACTTGAACCATTGACAAGCTTTTATTTTTTTAATTTCTTCTTCTCAGACATGATGTATTCCTTACTATAAATTACTAGCTAGTTCCTTCTCTAATAGTAAATATTATTTGTGGCATTAATTTCTCATTACAGATCCAGATGCAGAGGTGATAGCACTATCTCCCAAGACCCTAATGGCAACAAACAGGTTCATATGTGAGGTATGCAACAAGGGGTTCCAAAGGGAGCAAAACCTACAGCTCCACAGAAGAGGACACAACCTACCTTGGAAGCTAAAGCAGAAGACTACAAAAGAAGTGAGGAGGAAGGTTTATCTGTGTCCCGAGCCCACATGCGTCCACCATGACCCTTCTAGAGCTCTTGGTGACCTTACTGGAATCAAAAAACACTACTCAAGGAAACACGGTGAGAAGAAATGGAAGTGTGAGAAGTGCTCAAAAAGATATGCTGTTCAATCTGATTGGAAAGCCCATTCTAAGACATGCGGTACTAGAGAATACAGATGTGACTGTGGTACTCTTTTCTCAAGGTAAGTAATAAATTTTTTCCCCATTATTAATCATACAACCTTAATGATAGTCGTCATTGATACTCATTCATTGTAGCTATAGACAAAAGTATGATGATAAAAAAGTTTGAAAGACTGAGAGTTTAAGAAGATGGGTGAGTGAAAAAAGAAGAAGAAAAAGATGAAAAGCTATAGTACTCTTCTTATCCTCTTTTGGATTACTCGTAGATTGGATCCTTCGACCACCCTAACTCTCTCTCATACACACACTCGGCAGAAGGACTGGTTGCATGTGAACAATCTGTGTACTGGCATGCTATGTGAAGGTCTCCAAACACATGATGATAACAAATTTAAGGGAAAAAACAGAAGAAAAAAATAAAAAGTGACAAATATTTCTTCATTGGTAACACCGCCAGTCCTTTAACTTATTTCTCGATTCACGTGTGTTGTAGAGAGTGTCAGGTAGTATATTGTTACTGGCCGCCGGGTTTGTTCTCGTGTGAGTCGGATGGATGTATATGTTATTGAGTTTGTTCTCTTCTGGGGTTGGCTCAGTTCTTCCAGGTAGTTCTTCCCATGAAAACGTTAGGGTTGTGGGGTTGAGATGCTTCCCTCTTTCTTCTCAGAATAATAGCGGTAATTAAGTAAATAAACTTTCAAATCTTCTTTTCTTTTCTTTTCTTTTTTTTTATCGAGGGGGTGGTTTTTACTGTCGTTTGAAAGCATTGCAGTTGCAGTCCTTTTTTTTTATCACAGATTTCCTGAGAATGTGTCATTTATTGACAACTTTCGTGGAAATGGAAAATATCCCTTCAATGGAAAAGGGGAGTCTTCATGGATTTTGCATCAATTGAAGCTAAGTTTCTGCAATAGGCTTATGAGTTTCTGGTTTTTCATCGAAGTAGCAAGTAATTCTTTCGTTCATTTATTGAGGAGCCGCTGCCTAAATTAGCATTTCAGACTTGGATTGATTTATCCTTTTTCCTGATTCATATTTCAAATTCTTTGCCCCCACATTTTCTCCCAACTTTAGAAATAAAAGCTTATTGTTCTTATTAATTCTCCTAAACGAAAATTCATGTGATATCCTAAAAAATAAAAAAATATAGAAAATTCATGTGATATCCAACACAAGTTTTTATTTTCTTCTCTCTCTGTCTAAAGGATGAAATTAAGGTTTTCTTCCTGTTCTTTACGGCTTCAACTCTTGACTTATTCGTGTAAAGGGGGGGAGGTGACAGCGCAAAAAATAAAAAATTTCCTTGTCGAAGACCAGACTATAAGATTTGGTGGTCACGTAGAATGCAAGTAAATCCATGTTATGTCTTCTTCGTTCTTAAGGTATCAAGATGAGTCGAATTTATTTATTCAATTTGCATGACCATAGAAAAACACTAGCTATTTTCTTGACATTGCTATATATTCTCCTCTTCGGTTTTACTTATTTTCCTTTTGAAGTTTACATGCATGATTTCACATGCCTACTCCATCTACTGCCATTAATTCATTTAAGAAAAACGAAGAAAATGACTTTCTGATAATATGCACAGATGCGGCCCTTAATTAATTCAAAGATTGGATGATAAGAAATTGACTGTAATATATTTTTCTTTTTTCGTTCAAGCAGTTCTTGAATCTATTCTTTTTTAGCTTCTTAGAAATGCCTCGTAAATAATAAATCATCATTATAGATGTGCATTCTTTCATTGATAACTGAGAGGTGGTCTAATGACTTTGTTTTCATTATAATTACTGTTGCAGGCGTGATAGTTTTATCACCCACAGAGCTTTTTGTGACGCACTAGCTCAGGAAAGTGCAAGGCATCCTACCAGCTTAAATACTATAGGAACTAATCTATATGGAAATAACCACATGAGCTTAGGCCTATCTCAAGTGGGTTCCCAAATTTCCCAGTTACAAGTTCATCACCCATCTGCTAATAACATGTTACGGCTGGGCAATGCTGGGGCAGCTAAATTCGAGCACCTAATTCCTCCACCTAATCCTTCTTCAATTCCGATGATGCATTCATCTGGTTTCTTCATGGGAGATGCAAATCAAGGACCATTTCCAAACAAATCCTTACAAGGGCTAATGCAACTTCCCGATCTTCAAAGCAACACTAACAACTCCTCAGCTTCCAATCTCTTTAACCTTGGCTTCTTTCCAAATAATAGCAACGCTAGCCGTGTAAGTAGCAATGAAAATGCCAACACTGGAAGCACCAGCTTAGTGAATTCCGGCTTCTTAAATGCCAACCTGTTCAGCAATGTTAATGGTGCTGACCAAGGGACAACACTATTCTCCAGTAACATGGGTGGTGATCATGTCGGATCGGGTACTATGTCCTCCCTTTTCAACACTTCAATGCAAAATATCAGCCCATATATGTCTGCTACTGCATTGCTTCAAAAAGCCGCTCAAATGGGTTCAACTACGAGCAGCAACAGTCCAACTAGTTTACTGAAAGGCTTGGGGAGTTCTTCAACAACCGGTGCTAAATCTGTTAGGCCACATGTTTCCACCAACTTTGGCAGCAGTTTCGGCAATCCAACTGTAGGTGAAAGCTTAGAAACACAGATGGAAAGTGAAAGCCAATTTCAAGGATTGATGAATTCTCTTGCCAATGGGAGCTCATCAATTTTTGGAAATGAACAGGATAATAGCTACACGGGGTTTAATAGCTCAAATTTTAGCAAAGTAGGCGAAGAAAAGTTACATCAAAGTCTTGCAGGGTCAGATAAGCTGACGTTGGATTTTCTTGGTGTCGGAGGCAGGGTAAGAAACGTTGGTGGAGGGTTTCCTCAAGGGGATCAACATAGCATGCAATAATATAAGCTCCATTGACCCTGAAATAAAGTCAGGAACAAGCCTGTCAACCGTTTGCATGCAAGTGCAAAATTACAGTGAACGGCATTTAAGAAGGAAAATAACCAAACAAGGAAGAGGCAGTTTAGGTATGGATGTTTTTTTTTTTTTTTTTAATTTTATTCAGCATTAGGGACGCATGTAGTAGGTTGAATATTCTGCAGGTCTTCAGGCTTCGCTAGGGTTTCATCAGCAAATGTTTCTCAAGGCTTCCTTCAGCTAAATTACTGTGTTCTAATTACCAATTACTATTTTTTTTTTCAATGTGTATAATATATTTATCTTACTTGCTTTGTTTGTATCAATATACCGAGGTTATTCAGCACATAAAGAGGAGGTACTGATGAGCACCCTCTTACAACTCGGAACGAGTTTTTGTTTGCTAATATCTATGAAATAAGAATTTGTGCCATGATTTACACAAATAATACCATAGCTTATATTTTGAAAGTAGTCTACAGGGACGAATCAAGGGGTGGCCCTGGCGCCTAAAAAATTTGTGCCCCATACCCCTTCACAAACGTCTTATATTTTGTCCCTGTTGCTTAAAAACTCTCGATTTAATCCTTAAAAAGTTGAAAATCTTAATCGTGTTTTCCTTACAAGGAATTTTTCTTCTTGGAAAATTTAACTAACTCTCCATAGATAAAATTAGATCTCACCTTAAAAGATGACCAATTTGGTCTGATTTCCTCAAATCAATTTTAGTTAATCCTCAAAAACATAATGCATTTATTGCTGTCCGATAACAAAGATAATGTTGAAAAAGAAGGAGAGATTTTCTCTGAATACATAAATGTATATAAACCAGCCATACGAAATATATGTGCAATTATATTGAAATAAAATATTGTTGCGGAGAAAATCCTCTGTTGATGTTGAGTGGAAAGTCAAGAACAAGGACATCTATTAAGTTTTTAATGAAGATCCTACACCCGCTAATAACATCCAATAGATTGGACAGCCAACAATTCTATTTGTTATTTGTCAACTTGATACGTGTTAATTATTTAATATGAAAAACGTACGAAATGAAGCTCTTCGACCTCTTTATTATTTCTAAAAGAATTTGTCCGGTCACCTAATACTTATCCCTAAAATCATATATCAGTGCAGAAACCAAGGAGTAAATCGCTGAATCTCAGGTTCTTTGTTTACATTTAATATTTGTTTTAGTCACATTCTATAGACATTCTCTACACATGAGACATGACATTTTGTTGACGTTGACTAGTTTTATCTTGAGATAACAAGCAGTCTCGTAACAAATAGACCCACGTTAGAGTTTTTCAACGAGAATATAGGCTGCTTCTTTTTTTTATCCTCCTCTTGTTATTAGTGGTATTGAAAAAGAACTAAAGGATTTAATAATTTTAATTGGATTCCTTGAAGGATTGTGTCTTGGCATGTTGTCTCACGAGTACTGATCTCGGCCATGTATTCTGCAGAGACGACAGGAAAAGGCAATACAATTGTTCGTTATCGCAATTATAGTGCAAACTCGTGTGCCAGCTTTGTCGTGATTATTGTCTTTCCTTTCTTTTTATGGAATCATTGATCCGTGACTGTGAAAACTATTCCCAACCTGCTTTCAAATTTTAAACTTCTTCCCAAGGCTTTATTCTGAAATTCTCTTCTCTGGTCTCGAATTTGTTAATTGATAGACTAACGCAGTGGGTAACCTAGGTAGAAAGGAGTTTTTTTTTTTTCCTTTTTGGCACTTCTTGAAAAGAGTTTTGACAAACTAGCAAGGATTAATGTTTTTTTTTAAAATAAGCAATATTTTAAAATGTTGCACTTGGAAAGTGCAAAATTTTTATTTTACATTACCAAAAAATTAGTAAATATAAACAGAAACACTGACAGACAAATTCTATTAATATATTGTGATAATCTTTACCGATAAAATTCTTCATCCTTGTATCCATTGGTAAACAACGACAAAAAAAATTCTCTCAGTATATACCTAGGGAATGATGGAGGGTATTACAATGGGATTCAAACAAATAAATTATACGGCGACATGATATTTTTACTGACAAAATGACCAACAGAGTTATTGATAGAATAATTCAGTCGGTAATGTCATTGATAATATTTAATTTATGACATGACAATCAACCTTATCCTCCCCCTCCCCTATTTCTCCTTCTTCTTTATGTGTTTTCTACTGCAACAAACAACCACCCATCTCCAATCTCAACACAATTCAACCTCCCACAACAAATTCAACCACCACAACACTTAGTTTGTCAACATTCGTGTTCTGATTCAAATTTTGTTGATGATTCTCCATTTTAAGTAAGCAAATTTACCTTATTTTTATTTGAACCCAATTTTAAAATGTTGATTTTTATTTTTTTTGCATATTTTTTGCAGTATAAGTATTTTGTTTGGGTGTTTACTTGTATGTTTTATAGTTTTTGTCATACAAATTTGTTGTATGGATTTAAGACTTGTATATGTTAGGGTTTGTTTTAGATTTTATAAAATTATATTTGTTTGTAAAATTGATGAAACCTATGTTGAATTTCTGACTTAGGTGTTTAATGGTGAAAGAAAGGTGAAGTGCTACTACGTGTATTTCATCAATGTACATGTGTTTCATACTGAAGAATATGGGCAAGGCGGAAAGACATAACAATGGGGTTTATGTTAAGGGATCGACTTCTATTGAATTTAAAGTTGATTACTATGAAAAGTTGAAAGAGGTCATTGAATTACAATATCATAGCGAGCAGAATATAGTATTTTTATTCAAATGTTATTGGTATGACACCACTGACAAAGAAATCGGAGTAGATTCCCATCATGGTTTGGTCAAAATTAATTGAAAGGCTAGACTCTGTAACGTCGATGATGTCTTTATTTTCAGCAAACAATGCCAACAAGTTTATTACACATACAATCCTTCCTTTAAAAAAGGATTGTTCAAGAGCTGATTGGTTATCTGTAGTGAAAACCGAATTCATGATAATGTTGCGATGAGGTTTTAGAGAATCACGCTGCAATTAGGTAAGATTGAATTCAGGATAATTTTTTTATTCTAATTATTAAACTTTTATTTTTCATTTACTAACATATAATTAATTTGTACCATATAGCTTGTGTGATTTTTGGTACAAGCCGGAAAAAAATAACATAACAATATGTAAAAGAAAGAGAGCTTTCAGGCTGGAATGACATGACAGTTTGGAAGCATTTCATACCACCGTATGTCTCAAAGGCTGTATGGACGGAATACATTCAGCATGTGATGTCCGCGCATTTCACTCAATAGTCACAGTCCAGTATGAATAATCAGAACTGGTGTGTTAACAGTTTCATTACAATGCATACAGACGACTCTGTTCCATTCGTTTTGCATGCAAAACAAATAGTAGAATTTTTTTATTACATCCATTTTTTTAGTTTATTTAACTGACAATATTTTTTTTATTGCAGGCTATAGTTATTGGATACGAGACAAGCCTGATGGAACTTTTTGTTGAAATACATGTGCAGAGTGATGACTGTAAAAAAGGGGTGCAACAATTCATTGATAGCACTTTATTGTATGTTGGTTTTCAATCATTTTTTTCTTAAGTTATTATTTTCTTGAATTTGATGAATTTTTTTTTCCCATGATACATATATCAACTAGTTGAATGAGAGATACGTGGAGGATCCTTTAACCCGTCCGGATATCGATCTAGATTTGTGGTTGGATGCAGTATCGTCTAGTGGGCCCAATAGAAAATTGGGTGTGCAGTCTCTCTAATACTATGGTTGAGAACTTGCGGGTGACCTTTAGTGCTTTGATATTTGGATGCTCGCAATCAATTCCAAGCGTTCAAATTCTAGGGTTTGCGGTGATGTTAGACCAACGGATATAGGATCAAACGACCCGTCTTGTTGATAAATATGAACGACTCGCTACTGATTATAAACAACTTTGCCAATTGATAATGAAGATGAGATCACAGGTGGGTGGTTCGTGTGTAGGTTGACCCCACAGTCTTGACGACAACCAGCCTCCTCCTCCAGCATCGTCTCTATTTTAGATTTATTCTATTTGAACGTATAGATGTTTAAATTTGTAATAAGTATTTGATTTTTATACTAATTTATTTGAAAATTATAAAATAAATTTATTTTAATTACTTTTCTACTTCTGTTCAATATATTTTTTAAAAAATATTACTAACAGGGTTACTGACGGAACTAGACCACCAATTTATTCTAGAAAGTTGGAAAAAAAATTACTGCCAATGCTACTATTACTGATGGGGTTACCAACAGAATTAGACCGTCGGTATATTCCAGAGAGTCGAAAAAGAATTACTGCAAATATTACTGTTACTGTTAATGTACCAATGAAATTATAGATAGTATTCTATCGGTGATATGGTATTTTTACTAATGGATGTACCGATGAAATAAAGCGGGTAACTTTTTTTGGCATGCTTTGTCTATTTGTAAATCCATTGATATTTTTATTACCAACAGACTCATTTACAATTCATAAAATTATCAACCAGAGTTTTTCCGACGTACTGTTTCTATATGTGATTCCGTGGTAACATATATATATATATATATTTTATTTTTTTGTTGAATCAAGACTATTTCTTTATATATAACAATGTTAATACAGCTTACTATACTCTTTTTAGCCAAGTGATCAGCTACCTGATTAGCTTCTCTAAAAACATGATTATAGCTGGCTGATTTCAAAAGACTTAAGTAACATAGTTATAGATTAAAAACACTACATTAGAATCTCTCAGAAATCCTCCAAAACCAGATAAACCAGGCTTGCCAAGAGATGAGCCATGAATATTCCAGTTTTGGGTACCTGCTGCCGGTTTCTCCCATTGTATTACCCTCCTATTTCTGACTAGATTACTCTGACACTTAATCCCTTATGAGTTTCTTTCCAAATCAATAGCCATATAGACAAAATGATCATCTATATTCGTATGGAACCCATAAAGCAACTCTGTGAAGGATCATAGAAAAACATCCATCCCATTGTGGTTCAGCATTATTGAAAACGTTGTCATTGCTGACTTTCCAATAGACCATATATAATGCTGAATATAAAACCAAACACCACACCTTTTCTGCATATCACCATGGCTGAAATAACTCCAATTTAGGAATAACTCGTCTACAGAACCTGGTATAGCCCAATAGACACTCCACCAATCTATAATTTTATCCACACTAACCAAACACTTTGGCAATGCAGCAGCAAATGACTTGCAGTTTCTGCATCTTCATCGCAGAATGTGAAAATCAAGGTTCTCTGCATCTCTAATAAATCCTTTCTGTGCTAGAAAATGCTCGGTACACAATCTTCCAAGAACAACTGACCATGCAAAGGAATCTGATTTTGGAGGAGCAAATGCTTCCACACATTAGCCTTGATTAATGATTCATTAGCAAGTAGAACTCCATCCAACATTATCCTACATGACTTAACCAAATAGCAGCCCCTAGCATCATATGTCCAAACCAACCTGTTTATCTCATCACAGTGGAGATATACACTTGATACCAAATCCAGCAACTGTTTTTCCAGCACCTACTCAGAATTATGCAAGTCCCTTCTCCAAGAAAATGGTGGGGTTTTCTTAAGTAGATATCCTATTAATGTACTGTCCACTCACTCATACAAAAATGAAATTCATAAATAATTATTAAGATGAATTTCATTTTTATATAAGTGAAGTGTATTGAAATGAATAATAAAAATAAAAATAATATGAAACACTCGAGTTAGATTTCAAAATTTTAATTATACAAATATTGATCTAACTAGTTATTCAGATTGTACGTTGAAATAATCTAATTAATACTTAGAATTAGTTTCTTTTTCTTCTTTATACTGTAAGTTTTTTTAGTTAGTTTATTATTTTTTTAATGATATTGGCAAAATCTTAATATATAATATTCTCCCTCGATTACTATAATAAATAAAAAAACATATGTTGTACTTTCCCATGTAGTAATGAAGATGACTAAAGAAAGGATTAAGAGAATGTTTCAACAAGACGTCAACAACTACCTTAACATCGGCATCTTATATTTGCTTGTTCTATGCGATACATTAAAAGAAGTGTGGAACACAGAACGAAATTGTGCCGATTGTGTCGTTCTATCTATGTTCAGTAGTACAGGTTTAACTCTCTCGTGTAGTCATGGATGATAAAAGCAAGGTTATACGTAGTAAGGAATTTTTCTTTGCATTGGCTACCCAATCTAACTGGAAAGTAGGCGATACCATGCTAAGGTTGCTATTGCTCTTCGAATTATATTTCAGCGTTTCCTTTTCCTTTTTCTTTTTTTTTCAAACTCAAGATCCAATCCAATTTGAGCTCTACAACAGAGATAGAATTTCCTCACCTGTGTTTTTCAAAATTTGAATCTGATAAATCAAAATGAAAACGTCAAATTATTAACCACTCGGCCGTTCTGTTAGGGGCATATATCCCAGAAGTCTAGTCTACACACATACAGATCGGTCAACTCAATGACTACGAGGCGTAATTTTTCAATTTTATTGTGGAGCTTCACTTTATCCGTTGTACTGTTCTTTCTGGCATCTTCTGATGAAATCTAGACTTGCTTTAGGACTGATGACTCAAAAGATGTACGAACAAATTATTATTGATGCCTCTTGAGTTCTGTCAAGAAAAAAGTGCTCTCTTAGGGCCTATGTGTTTTGACAATGGATCCAAAGAAATCCAATAAAACGGTGTTTTGCTTTCTGAAGAGATATTTGAAATCGACACCGCAAATCTAGAAAGGGTATAAAAATGGTGACATTTCGGTCCAGAAAAAATGCACTCCTCTAGATTTCATGTCTAATGGAATGGAATGGTTCTTTTTTTTGGAAAATATTATAAATTTTATTTTAAAATTTTATTTAATAATTTAAATTATTATATTAAAATGTTTATTTAATATAATATCAGAATTTTATTGATTAAATAGTTATAATTCGAATCATATCTATATTAAAAAATAATATAGATTATATTTTAAAATTTCAACTCACACCTACGTTATCCTGCAAAATTTTCTCTAGGAAAATTAAGCTACAACTTCCAAGCAAATGTATGGCATGTATATAACATGACCCACTGTAATCTACGAAGCACACATTTATAAATGAAAGTTCGTGAACTGTTCTATAATAACATTACTGCTAACTATTAGAAATCCAAAGTAACTACTGCACTACCATGTTTCCGAAAGGCCTTTCTTCCATGAAACAAATTACATTCCCTCCTGCCCTGCAGAAAAACCAATCCAAATTAACTTTGTTAATCTCCATTATCAATATCATATATATGTTTTCTTTCTTTCTTTTGTTATTTTTTTCCTAATTAAAAAAATTGCAATC
>Ga0307515_10006823_pt1 | contig 22713 bp, 18 predicted proteins | sample 17_EM_MG_FD_194513 | JGI IMG/M metagenome (GOLD analysis project Ga0307515, IMG submission 194513) | Populus trichocarpa ectomycorrhiza microbial communities from riparian zone in the Pacific Northwest, United States - 17_EM | ecosystem: Host-associated > Plants > Roots > Unclassified | place... | reverse complement strand
CCCCCCCCCCGCGGGGGGTGTGCAGGGTTGCAGGGTTGCTTTGTACAGTTGCCTTACTTTGCAAATAAATAATTAATTGCATCGAGCTGTGTGGTGCGGTGTGGTGGGCGGGATAAGGGCACGGGCGGGTGGTCGAAAAAGAACTCTGCTCGTTGCTCAAAAAGAAACGGAAGGGACCCAACCTACCCAGATCAGTGTGGTGCGCTGATATCGTTTGCTGCGAAAATGGCTAGAGAGTGTGCAAGAGGAAGGGAAAGGCGGGCAGATCGACATTAATACCTATACAGCAATAGCTTGTACTCCAGCGAACAATTCTCGCGTTTAACGTTTGGATCTTGACCCTACAAAGTGCTGGGTGGGCTCTAGAGCCCCGAGCTCTGATTCCCCAAGAAGTCGTTCGACTGCTCAAGTGCTAAGTATCGTTGCAACCCGCTAAGTTCTGTAGCGTGAGGAATACTGCCAATTCTTACCTAAAGCAGGTAGTGTTCTCGGCAGTTTCGATGGTTGCCAAGCTTTCAAGCGCAATCTTCGTTCTCTAACCTATCGGGGGAATTTGCGTGAGCCAATCGCAATGAGGATGCCCATCACCCAGGTGCTAATGCTGAACTGACTCCCATCACGGAACGCGTAGGCACTTTGATATTCTCTCGTCGAGAGCTATCGCACCTTTGCCGCAAAGCCTACAATTATACTGATACAAGTACTCTACCAACGGGTAGTGCGCCAAGCTACCGCAAAAAGGGCCTCGATAACACGACGAGTCTGAAGCAGAGCGCATCGAATATTCGATTATTGACGGTTTATAAAAATAGCGCTCCGCTGGTAAAGGAAATAGGACCTCAGGAACTCAGAAACTCAGAGGTTATTAAAGCTTCTAATTAGTTGTTACTACCTCTCAAAGACACGATCCCGAAGCCTACTTTTTAAGTATTTACCGCCTCATCCATCCTAGTTCTCCTATGGCGTAAATCTTCTGAGGCTACAGTTAACCCTGACTTTAACGAACACATAAAATCAGCTATATTTCGCCCACTATAATAAGGGTTTGGTATATATAGAATTATTAAGCGGCACAACAATGTGCAGATACTAAATTAAGCTTAGGCCTCTGATATCCAGACCAAATAAGGATGATCATATATTGAAACTAATGTATATATAGTTCCATAGCTGCCGGATTAAGCATAAAACCCCTATTGATCACCTTGGCATCCGGTATGGCCAAATTATTAGAACGTGGACAGGAGTCAAAAACCAGAGATACACCATCCGGTCTCTTGTATATCTAGGTCTGGTATAGCGAGGTCCGATATAGCCAAGGTTAACTGTAATAACATCACCCCCATCTCTTCAAGAACAGAGCCATCAAGCTCCTCATACCAAGTGTTCCTAACCAGCCCGTTTTTAGGCGGCTACAATTCAGGCCGGCTAGGCCGTGTTCTTGCTAACCTGGAGAGGAAATAGCGTTTGCGTTCGGCAACGACAGTTGTAGAGAAGGAATATAACTGTATCCTGTCATTTATACATAGTTATGCTTGGGAACAAGCTATGTGATGATGCTGGAGGATGGAACGTCCTTAGTTGGGACATTTGCAGCAAGGCAAGCTTCCAACTTGTCAGACGGGTATACCGTCCGTGCCCTAGAGTATGTTGGGAGCAAAAATGCATTACGACGGTGTCTCCATGTCGAATACTTAGCAGAGTGTATTTGCTACGTACTAGTACAGTTCACCTTTTCCATGCGTCAGGCCAAGCTATAGAACAATGCTGTGATGTTCTTTCATCCATATTGCTGTACCTCATGCGTCACGTCTGATACAGTAGCCACAATTCCGGTTCTTCTGTCCATCCTGTGACCGCTTTCGCTCACCATGTCCTTTTCTACTTTAAATTTACGGTCTCTAGCGTCTCCCATCACTTCTACGCTCGCAATAGAACCTCTTAATGGTGTTGTATTGCGGAGTAAAAGGCAGCGACAGTGGGATATTTTGGATCTTCCGCCACAGAAGACGACACTACAGTGAAGCCGGTTTTGTCCACTCTTAGCGGTAGCGGCCTACAGCAATGGCCTTCAGTTGCCACCAGGGTTCTTTGTATGTGGTGTTGGATATAGCATATCTACCGCTTCTCTTCGGATTGTAGCCCAATTGAATTGTCGCCATCACGTCTACCATTGTATACCCTAAGCGTCCTATAGGAGATTTTAGCCTTACGCCTACCATCAATATTTCAACAAAACAAGATATCCATACCAAGGCCTTAATCATTATGTGTTCTTACTAACCAGTCTGTACTATCGCGGTCTTAGAAGAATAGGAGAATTATTTTCATGGTCCGGGTTGTCTCGCACCAGACGTTACCCGGTCAACGGAATTTTTTTGATATGGGAAATATTTTAGATACCGAGGTAGAAGACATAGGATCACGTGACATAACAAGCTTATGATCAAATTCTTATGTAGCATAAGTACTGTAGTAAAAACCATGGTTGAAAATCTGTAATCAGTATGTACAGATGTACCACTAGAGCTAAAATTGAATAGAATTTGATGTAAATTAGATACTGATCTTTTGAACAGTTAGCCTTGACATACCTCAATTATAGCAGTGATTTCAAATCTTAATTTTATACTATTGCAGGTACTGAGTATGGTATCTACAAAGGCCAATTTATTGATATACAGTTAATGCTTTTAATATTGAATTCTGTATAAATTTATATATTTGCTGAACTCGTAAGGTATTTTAGAACTGGCAACAATATCAATTGTTTTGAATGTGGACTCAATTTTCAATAATACTGTACAGAAGATTATATTAAATGGTATATTGATGCCATATTAATCCTGAATGGCTGTCATATTCAAAATGATTTACATGGAGTTAAGCAGTACAGCTATACTATATTAAGTCAATATGTATATATTTCACACATGTTTGTACACATCTATACAGACTGCCTCTTGCCTGTATATGACTGTACATATCCAATAGCTTGTCTCATTGCTCTTCAATGCTAGCTCTCTGACACAGTAAAACAGCATCTTTTATAAGATTTAAATCTGTTTTAGTACACATTGTATACATTCACTAGCCACTATGTTATGTATACTGTTTGCTGAACAGAATATTGGATTAGGGCTATTGGTACATAAACTGATTTGTTACTATCATTTCATTGTGATTGCAATATAGATTATCTGCCATGTGCATGTACATTCTCAATGCGGTTCAATTGACCAATATTATCCTATCCAACTAAATACTCAATTATTTACAATATCTTTTTTTCAGGTATCTGGAAGTGCTTTGGTATTTTAAGCTATTGTCCAGTGCTTAAAATTTTACATTTCATATTATAATATATGTACTCAACTTTGGAAGTCAAGCTATACTAGAGTAAAAGTAACACTGTAGTTATACCAATTAGTGGCAGTTTTTCAGTATACTAGTTGAAACTACTTACTTTAAGTAGAATCATACTGGTTAGGAATGTGTCACTATATTTGGTCTTGCATTCACTTTAGCAAGACTGTTGTGTGCTATGTTGCCTCTGAACAATACAATTCTTTAAACAGATAAATCTCTACTTATACCTATAAAAGAATAGTATCTAGAGGTATAAAGATATCATATACCTTCATCAGTAGGATCTATTTTTGTCAGTGTGACCCTGGGAAGTATAAATGAATTGTTGGACCACAATTTGAGGATGGTTAAATTTCTGCATTATCTGTACCAAGGCAGTGGCAATAAGATATAACTGGAAGCGCCAGAAACAAATGAGTAAGGTAAGAGAAGAACTAGGGACAATCTTGGGAAAACCTGCAAATGCAGACCAAAAGATTGGATCCAAATCGAATCACTGTGGAGCAAACTAGATACAATGATACATTTTTTGACATTATAGCTTTTATTTTTGGAAATTATGGTTTATACTCATTGTTACATTGTTTTAACATTGGAATTCAGCATATATTCTTCTTTATATATCTGTCTAACAGTGTATCTATTGATCTACCTATGGTTGTCTATACTTGCGATAGATGGTACTTCAGTATAATCAAAGGTATATTTTGAGATGGTAAACAGGTTAATAGAGTTATTCATCTGGAGGTTAAAATGGCATAAATATAGTGAAGCACTTGGAGATGTGTGTGTAAATGTAGGGATATACATGGAGAGTGTAATTAAGCAAAATTGGACATACATTTAGATGGGGTAATACAGAAACGTAGGAAATGCACTTTAAGACTATGATTAAGTCAGTCTGGAAATAACCTTTAGGCTGTAATTAAGTAAAATTAAAGCTACAGATTGAGGCCATATATGAATTAGTGTGGTGTTGCTTCAGGAGGCTACAGGTGTGGGAATTTGGAGACTGTAATTGTGTAAACTTGGAGATATACTAGGAGGCTATGATTCAGCAAGTTTGGAGGTGATTATACAGGGCATAATCTGATATGTTTGGAGGTTCATGCTAGATATAGAGATGCAGTACAATGTAACATTTACCTGGAGATTGTTGATCTGGAGGCAGTTAATTGGCAGGGAGGCACAATGGGTACTTGTGTATTCATTAGTTAACCCACCACTGTGGGAATGTGATAAGGTAACTCAATCCTAAAGCTCCTTGAGATTTATCTGGTGGTGGTTAATCAGTATGGAGGTATGGTGCCAACTAATGGAATGTTCAGAGGATAACTTTGAACTTCAAAATTAAGGGGAGCCAGGCTTAAAGAGATGCAATCATGGACGAATACTATAGTAAGTATTACCATATGATTGTAGCATAAATCAATACTGAGACATTAATGCATATTCTATTTCACATTAATGGTAATGTTATAAAGGGGAAAGTGACAAGTATGTATGAAGATGGAAATGACATGAAGGGCTCTGAGAAATATTGAATGCAACTGGCCTTATTGGGTTTGGAATATGTTGTATTAAAAATCTTACCTGCCAGATTGGGTAGAGTATCTGTCATATTGACTGCAGTAAATTAACCCTCATATGAAATTCTCTCAAGTTTCGGTTTCTCAAAATAATATCCCCAATCTGTTCTCATTTCTATTACCCTTCCCTTTGATACTCATTCACCACTGTACTATTATCCGAGAATATAACATTCAGTTATTCCTTGCTATCCTTCCAGTTTTAGATTATGAGGAAATATCAAGTTCTGAATCAACCCAGGATTGACTGTCACTTGTAGTCAGTGGCAGATCTCTTGAACATCCATCTGGAATACATATTGTTTGCACTGGGAGTTTATGGGAGTTCGGGAGTAGTTGGATGAAAATCCAAAAGTGGTTGAATCCCATACTCGATTTCACTGATATAGTGGCCTGCAGATGCCCCTGGGATCACTAGAAATAACTCTTTAAAAATAAAGGATGCTCGGCGACTACCAAAGATGCAGCTGGGAAAGTACACACCATGTGTCGCAGTACCTTAAATCCCTGTAGAGTTATTGGAGAGAAAGTACATATTCTGTGCATATGCCAATGGTGTACATGGAAATTATAGTTAATACCTATCATTAATTGATATTTATCACTCCAGCATTCAGTTGGTATTTTTATCTATATATCTATGTCTCTATACATGAATATTGCTATTCATCTACAAATACTATATCTGAACCGGCTGCAGATGGCACTGGAGAGCAATTGGAGAGTCACCTGAAGATTGTAATCAAATGTAATTTGAGATGCACCGATGGGCCATGATTAAGTAAGTTTGACCTTCCACTTATAGCCTGAGATCACCTACGCTGAGAGATTCACTTGGAGCATTGTCATGTAACCTGAAAAATTCACACCGAGGCTGTTATTGAGTTTGTGTGGATATGTACTTTGAGGCCAAGATTTAGTAAACTCTGAGATGGACTTGGAGAAAGTGATTACATGAACAAATATATGTACTTGAAGGCAATGGCGAAGTAAGTTTGGAGATACAGTTGGAGGCTGAAATTAAGTGAACTCAAAGTTAAATGAGGAGGCTGCAATTCTGTGGACTACAGATACACTTTGTCAAGGGGTGTTTCATATTTAACTAAGAATACTATAACATGACCCTGAACCCGTATTTGGCAATAGTTGATTTCAATCCTGATAGGTCTCTGTCATATCAGATGTAATCCGAGATACCATGTTAGTAAACCCAATCCTGATAGGTTCTGGGTTCTTGTTGTTATGAGGGTTGTTAATCCCAATGATCAATACAACATTTATCGAATTAAGTATCACCGCCTATTCACAATGTTCTACTCTTTCGCTCCTCATATGATTCCCACACTGAACTTCTTGAAATCAATTTCAAGAACAAACTAATAATAATAGATATCACCAGATATATTGTATGGGTTAACTTCGTTGTCAAACTCCTCGCCTGGGGCAGGACCTGTGGTGATGTATCTCAAGATGTTGCACCGGAAGCTGGCGAGTTCTGCAAGGAAAAGAGAATACATTGCTAACAAATGTTCGCCTCATTCTTTGTGATAAATGTCGAAATTTCTAAAAATGTTAACGATATGACTCGATGCTGTTTTCGGCACTGCTCATTGGTAGGGAGGCACACAATGCTTTGGAAATTGAGCAAAGCTGATGAGTTCTCTTCGAGTGGTTTGTAGATGGATACTTTTGTTATGGTGGTGAGAGGTATAAAAGTAATAATAAATAGAATTCTTAATGATAGGTTAAAGTGTTCTTCCCTGCTAATTTCTGCCGTTGGATGGCTACTAGGGCTTGGTTCTTCTTATTGCCAGAGCAATGTGAGCTTCGTATAGTCAAGTCCTCGGGATGAAACTCCGTCAGAATTCTTGCTATGACACCATGATTGCTTGATAGCTTATCTTTGCAGCATGTGTTTAAATGCGTCATTGACGTAGCCACAACTTCCTGATAGATTATCATGTTTATATATGGGTAGCTTTATAGTACTATGCTCCCAACTAGAGTCATCCTCAAACAAGATATCGAATGCCCATATGTAACAGCTCATAACCTCAACTTGGAGATCTTGCTTTCGTTTGTACAGTAGTTGGAACATCTGATGATATGTAGTCATTCAGTACTTGTTGCAATTATATTAATGCCTCACAATGATCTGGCTATTTGGCGATTGCATCAGAGATTCAATCGGCGACCAACTGATACTCCGCCAACGCAGATCATGACAGCCTCTTGGGGTTGTGATGCGTACTAACTCAAACCAATCAGAAGGGATACTTCAGGCCTCATATCTTCAGCCAACACCAATAAGTCCCCAGACAGTTCAGGCTAGGGTCTTGACGATTTGATGACCGGGAAGTACGGTGAGGTGGTCCCACTCCTAACGAGATTGGCTCCAAGGTTCCACTCCCTTGCATATTGAATAACATCTGCTGTACACATAATCCTGTGCAATTGCAACTTTACTGTGTGTTGTCCTGCTAGATATGATATGGTAGGTGTCGTTGATAAATATGTGCATGGTGTATGTTCTTTATAAACGTTGGGATTATAGTGACATAATGGCAGCGTCATTACTGAATCGGCTAGGACCTGGAAGCGATGTACTGATCAATTTTGATGCAGTTTGAGTGAAATCCTGCGAACGATCACTCAACTGCCAAACATGATGTCTCCCCTAAATTGGTGTTATGCATCCTTTGGTTCAATGTATGATAAGAATTTATTGTGACTAATCATGTACCATTACCACTGTTAACATGAGCAAAAAGCGAAACTGAATTCCACAAATGGACCCCATGGACCGATCCTTCTGCACACTCTCCATTAGCAATCGGAACAACATATTTGCAATGTTCCACCATGCATCGAAGCATTCAATGATGTGATCGCATCGTCAAGACATTTTAAAAACATGTTTAGTCATGAAAGATAATTTAATGCACTCGTTTCTGGTGCATTTGACCTCTAGATGTTAATCATTTCGACGGTTTTTGGAACTGTTCCATCAATTTCAACAATAATCTTAACTATTTAATCCTATGAGACATCAATTATACACAAGCTTGCTCAACTCCCATTACAAAGATTAAGACACCCAAATCAACAAAATGTAAATCGGTCCAGAAGCAACACACAATCCTCCCAGACACTCCGGGCGACCTCACCAGTGCTCCTAAGTACCTCTAGATGCTCCCAGACCTCCCTAGAGCTAAGCAAAGTGCTCTCAGACTCTGCAACAGCATTTCAAGGATGCTATGAGTGTGGACTGATGGGAAAGTCAAATTTTGGAGCTCCTGAGACCTTTACGCAGATCTGCTGGAGACATCAACAGAAGCTGAGACCGCTACGTAGCTCTGGTCCGGGGGAGACTACGAGAGCAGACGCGACCACTGCGTAGCACACCAGGAGACTTGGTGCCGTATTCTCACAGCAGTGGTTCTTACATTGCCAAAGGGCATTTGGTCTTGGTTACAGTCACAAGATTCGCTACATCATAATGTGGCATGCATTATTTAAGTCTTGCTATATATATACATACGGTGAATCTGGCCTCAAATGGTAGTCGAGCATATTCAGAGGAGCACCGGGACACGCCAATGAGAGAACTTAGAGATGCACCAACTGGAGGCCATTGTGGTGAAACAATAGAGCTAGAAGGCGGAGAGCCTACCATCAACGCTCCGGCGCACCTCTTGCGACATCCAAACGGAATTCATGAGAAAGTACAGTTCTGGGAAGAGGGGCGAAGGAATCAGGTGAGAAGATATGATACTACCTGGCGTTGAGGATCCTCGCAATTGTGTATATCCACGAAATCTACGGACAGAGCGAGTGAGACCAAAAGTTGGGAACGATTGAGTGTGTATTTTCATTGTATGATAAGATCAGATGGAAACGATGTCTATCTAATCCAGGGTATGCCGAACATATACTTGCCATCACTCTGTCCACCTCAATTACCCCAGTATCACCGTACACACACCGTCGCTCCTTGAAGACGAACTTGGAGGCGGGGATTGAGCGTGTTTGGAGATGCATTTGGAGGCCATGATCGTGCGAACTTGGGGTCCGTAATCGTGTGAGTTTGGAGATACACTTGCAGGCTGTAATCGAGGGTATTTGGAGATACACTTGGAGACCGAGATCGAGTGAACTCAGACATGCACTTGGAGGCCAAGATTGAGCGAGTATGGAGATGCACTTGAAGGCCGAGGTTGAGTGGACTCAGAGATGCACTTGGAGGCCGGGATCGAGCGAGTTTGGAGATGCACTTGGAGGCCATGATCGGTCAAGATTGGAGGTGATTGATCTCAAGGTGGTCAATCTGGAGGCAGTGAATCTGGAGGCATGTGCGATGGAAGCTTAGACTCCATTCATCAGTCAACTCGTAATAGTGGGAATGTAGAGAATTGAGTACAACACGGTCCGCTGAGAGCTGAGAGACTGGCTGGGAGCGGGAGACAGTCAATCTTGGGATGATGCAGTACGCGGTGTATCCAGTACCCAGTGTAGACAGTACTCGGTGTATGCAGTACTCAGTGTATGCTGTTCTCGGTGAATGCTGTACTCGGTGTATGCTGTACTCGTTGTATGCTGTACTTGGTGTATGCTGTACTTGGTGTATGCTGTACTTGGTGTATGCTGTACTTGGTGTATGCTGTACTCGGTGTTAACTCTTGATCATGGCATGGAGGGAGAGAGAAGTATGGCTAAACTTCGTGTTCTTAGGTGACGGTAGAGGTGAGGACAAGAAGGAGAGAGATGAGAAGAGATGGGGCAAATCATCATGGAAAACTGGGACTTACAAAATTTTGTGTGCAAGTCAATTTACCATCCCCGATACGGCAGGTACGAGTCCCTATCCAGTGTGTAATTACACCGATATGAGGTCTTCCCAACCCAATCAGGCAACTCGTAACCCTGATTTCTCATATTCGCTTGTATCCTCCACATCATTCTCATCTTCATCCCCCCATCTCTCTCTTTCTCGTCCACTACAATCGTTGCAGAACACAAAGTTAAGTCATCCCTCTCTATCTCTTCGTGCCATGATCATGAGTTGACACTGAGTACAGCATACACCGAGTACAGCATACACCGAGTACAGCATACACCGAGTACAGCATACACCAAGTACAGCATACACCAAGTACTGCATACCCTGAGTACAGCATACACCGAGTACAGCATACACCGAGTACAGCATACCCAAGATTGTTTGTCTTCCCTTCATTCTCATGATTCCAAGTCAGCCCCTGAATGTAGCGTCAGGCTCCGGCGTGCCTCCCTAAACTATCGACTGCCATCAACCAGCTCACGATGAGAGCTCAAAGGTAAATTCACCTTGTCACATTCCCACGTTTGCGAGTCAACCAACTGATGGATGGACTCTCAGCACCCGGCGCGCCGTCCATCGACTGCCTCCAAGTACTCATCTAATCTCGCTCGATCACAGCCTCCGAAGTCTATCTCCAAACTCGGATGATTATGGCCTCCAAACTCGGATGATTATGGCCTCCAAGATCGCACGATTATGGCCTCCAGGTCCATCTCCAAACTCGCTCGATCACGATCTCGGAGTGCATCTCTAAGTTCACTCGATATCGGCCTCCAAGTGTATCGCCAAATACGCTCGATCACCGCCTGCAAGTGCATCTCCAAACTCACACAATTATGGACTCCAAGGTCGCACGATCATAGCCTCCAAGTGCATCTCCAAACTCGCTTGATCACGATCTCAGAGTGCATCCTAAGTTCACTCGATCAAGGTCTCCCAGTGTATTTCCAAATACGCTCGATTTCCGCCTCTAAGTGCATCTCTAAACTCGCTTCAACATGGCCTCTGAGTGTATTCTCAAATACACTCGATTACCGCCTCCAAGCCCATCTCTAATCTCGCTCGATCACGGCCTTGGAGTGTATCCCTGAGCACACTAGATCGTCATTTTCAGGCGCACCTCGAATTGCTCTCAACCACCGCCTGCAGCCAGTCCAGAAATACTGTGTGTAGATGGGTAGCTATATAGATACATAGATGAGAATACAAACAGAATACATGAGGTTTAAAAATCGTTGAATGATGAGCAGTAGCTATGATATCCAGGGGCATCTGCAATGTTCCCAAAGATGTCGTTTTTCCCAGACTGCTTTACAGTGATTCGAGGTGCTCCCAGGCTTGTCGCTGGCGCTCCCAGGGGTTCTCAATCATATCACAATCACTCCCATGGTACTCCTGTACCAGTCATTAGATATCCCAGTTACTCTGAAGGCCGGCTGGAAATGCCCTCCTACGGTCTGACACTCTCCTGAAATTAACGCATCTAAGTTTACACTCCACATCCTCTCAGAAACTCCTGGAGGCTCCCAGTGACTAAATTGCATTTTGCTGATGAATGCTGTACTCAGTGTCAACTCATGATCATGGCATCGAGAGATAGAGAGGGATGACTGAACTTTTTGTTCTGCGATCATGGTAGAGTGGTGGACGAGAAAGAGGGTGATGTGGATTGAAGATGAGAACAATAAGGAGGATACGAGCGGATACGCGAAATCAGGAGTACACCTTGCCAGATTGGGTTCGGATGACCTCATATCGGTGTTATTACCCCCCCAATTGGGACTCGTACCTGCTGTATCGGGGATCGTAAATTGACTCCAACATGAAATTCACTTTAGTCCCAGTTTCTCATAATGATTTCCCCCCTCTCCTCTCATCTGTCTCTTTGTTGTGCTCAACTCTTCCATCACGTAAGAACACGAAGTTAAGTCATCCCTCTCTATCACTCCATGCCATGGTCATGAGTTAACACCGAGTACAGCATAAACCGAGTACTTTCATCATCCCAAGATCGACTTTCTCCCGTACCTTGCCAGTGTCTTATCTCTCGGCGGATGTTGTACTCAACTCTCTACATTCCCACAATTGCCAGTTAACCAATGAATAGAGTCTCAGCTCCCATCACGCCTCCCTCCCGATCTACTGCCTCCAAGTACTTCTGCAATCTTGATTGATCAAGGCCTCCAAGTGTATCTCCCAACATGCTCAAATACGGCCTCCAAGTGCATCTCTGAGTTCAGTCGATCTCGGCCACCATGTGCATGTCGAAACTTGCTCGATCACAGCCTCCAACTGCATCTCCAAACTCTCGATCACAGACACCGAATCCATCTCGGAGTTCACTCCATCCCGGCCTCCAAGTGCATCTCTGAGTTCACTCGATCTTGGTCTCCAAGTGCATCTATCAACTCGCTCCATCATGGTCTCTGAGTACATCCTTAAGGAGCAACGGCAGGTGTACGGGGATACAGTCGTAACGGAAGTGGACTGAGCGACGGGGAGTATATATTCGGGAGACCCCTGGGTAGATTGACATCATCTCATTGTAGCATACAACGAATATACACACTCTATCTTTCCCACCTTTTGCGGGATTTCTTGGATTGACGCAATTGTGTGGATCCTCAATGCCGGGTAGTATTATATGTTGTAACCCTCTTCCTACGCTCCTCGAGCTAGGACCGCTCTCCCTCACCTAGTCGGTTTGGATGTCACGAGAGGTGTGGCAGAGCGTTGTTGGTGGGCTCTCTGCCTTCTAGCTCCGTTGTTTCACCACAACAGCCTCCAACTGGTGCATCTCTAAGTCCTCTCAATGGACGTTTCCAGGTGCTCCGATTATGCTCGACAATCAGCGGCCAGATTGACCATATGTATATAGAGTGATTCAAACAATGCATGCCATATTATGATGTAGCAAATCTTGTGACTGTAACAAAGACGAATATGACAGACAAAATGCCTCGTCGTTGTGGAACTGTAAGAACCACTGCTGTCCGAATACGGCACTAAGCCTCCCGCAGAGCAGCGCAGAGGTGTCAGCTGCTCCAAAATTTGACCAACCTATAAGTCAAATTTCGTAGCATCCTGAATGCACCTCCATAACTGCAGGTGCTTTCAGGAGCACCTGAGAATGCTCTTGCAGAGTCTGAGAGCACTTTGCTTAGCTCCAGGGGGGCCTGGGAGCATCTGGAAGTACTTAGAAGCACTGGTGAGGTCGACCGGAGAGTCTGGGAGGTCTGCATGTGGCTTCCAGACCGATATATATCTTGCTGATGTAAATCAGTTGTTGCAGATGCTAATATAATCCAGATGCTTACAGTACAAGTCTGCATCTGGGCGGAGAATGCCAGTGTTGGAGTCAGCCAATGGGCAGCAGAAACAATGTGGATTTGGCAGAAGCAGGCTGGCTTGACAACACAATGGCAAGATAATGAAGTGAGGGAGCGCTTCAGGGAGATTGCCCTGTCCATGAGCATTAGCCACAAGCAGGGTGCCAACCGGAAGCAATGGGATCTCTTAATCAATCGTTGTGTTACTCGAATCAGTGATCTGGCGTCGACAAGGCCACTTGGGAAACGGTACCTGGCGGAGATAACTAACCTCGATGGTGAGAAACCGAAGGCAGCACAGGACAAGTTTGCCGACGTTGGCCTTCGCTGAAGAATGAATCAGATCAACAAAACCGCAACGGAGAGGCAAAATCTAGGGCATGTTGGTATGTATTTCATCGCCCCAATGGTTCTTTTGCTCTGACCAATGATGGGTAGATGCAGAAGGCAACGAAAAAGAAACCTCTGGTCTCAGGTCTTCAATGATAAAGTGGCATTTTGATGCCTTGACCAATTTCTTTGTCGAGCCATTCAACTTTACCATCTCCTATGTGGATCCCGACATTGCTGGGAACAGGGTGGGTGAAACCAACACTCAGCAATTCTTCTGGCACTGGCCTGGAGACGATGAATCGAATACTTCTGATAGTTATAACAGTCGTTGATATGACCATTTAGCCAATCGTGAATGCTGCAATTGTAGTTGTGCCAGACCCCTGCAGGAAAATCCGACAGCTTTGGTGCTGCCAGGAGGAGCTTGATGGAGATGGTGGTCCGCACGTGCATAATGTAACCCAACGTTCGATACCAATACTGCTGGCAGATGGGTAACTGGGGCAATGAAACTCAACAACCAAACAATTTTTTGCATCTATCAATCGTGGCCAACAAGCCGACGGCACATCTGGTGCGCAGACACGTTTGCATGTTGGCCCCAGCTGCCTACCGCTGGATGACATCCTCCCAGCTCAAGCCGAGGATAAGAGTGGAGATATTGGGGAGGAATTGGATGATGATGCTGAGACACAGCTCCCAATTCCAAGAAAGTTCCCAACAACGAAAACAGGCTTTGAAAAGTTCGAACTGAAGCTTCAACGGAAGATTATCATTCCGCAGCGATACTTTGATGCCATCCGAAACCGTGCGCTTCGTCAGTTTGCCGATTACGAGAAACGAGTGGTTGATGACAACTATGTGGCTTGGCTACGCGAGCACGATCACATTGGAAATCCTCCTGCTGCAGGCTCTTTGGCGAATGGGAAGCATACAAGTAGCCGCCCAGCTGCTAATTAGTCATTGTGAAGAAGAAATGCACTGGCTGGACAGCTGTTCAAGGATTTGTGTTGTGGGTGGGTATATTTCTGGCACTTTGGAGAGTGGATGGATGGGTGATAATTTGGTGTTGTTTGGAGAGGTGTTGGGTCTCTTTTAGGTGTTTTGTTTATTTTATTATTACATCGGACATATTCATGCATAAAGGGCTGTGCTGAGAGCTCACCATTTTGGCATCAATCGTTGAGACAGTAGTTTGGGGGGAAGGTATAGTGGCAACGATAGGATACCATGTATGGCTATCATGTAATTGGGAGTTTGGTATCTTCACCCAGCAGAAGTTAGCCTGGATGAGTACTGAAATGCGAATGCTTTTTAGCTCATTGCGATGATGATGTTTGTAACAAGAAGCCAATCAACAACCTTGTCGCATGTTTGTCCACTGCTATCCTTTCTTCCGAGTTCTGGTCTATACAGGGAGTTGGAAGTGTCGGTGGTGGGAGAAGCCAAGATCCTTGAATCATCGACAAGATAAAATGATGCATTCCGACGATGCTTGTAATCATATCAACGCTTTCTTTCCTTTACACAATAGTTTAATCCATTTACTATACCTTCATTCACATTTCCTTTAGTGACTCCTTTAATTTTATCGTACATATCACCTGCCGCCTTTTTAAATCATGACACGAAGGCACCACACTTCTTCTGCTCCTCGTCTTCCGTCCTGCACCAAGAGAAGCAGATGATCTATCCACGAAGAGGATCCTGGTGATCATCTCAGCACGATACCCAACACTTACAATGATCGTTGCGATGACGATTCAGAGCAAGATGACCTGCCTCTTCTGGGACCATGCAGGGTAACAATGGGCATGCGGCCATCGAAAGATTCTTTCATGTCTACATTTTGATAACTGGGTGCGGCAAGTCAATTGACTGCTGCATCCGCACAATGCCTACATGCTGAGTGGCGGGACGTCTATATCTCTCGGAGGAGGAGGATGAACGCAAGCCAGTATCACAGGCATCCAAGAAGCTATTCCATGAAGCGTTTAAACGATTGAATCTGCCCACTAATGTACATATTTACTAGAGGAAGGATTGAAACGAAGCCGGTGAGCAATTGGTTGCCTGGTAGGCTGGAAATCTGTGGTGGTATGAAAACTTTGTTGACAATGCGACTGGCCTTATTGTGGGTACGGAATACAACGCCCAGACAACTCTTTCAGGCGTTCCAGCGATGGTCCTGGCACATGTAAAGCCTATAGCTATCAATTGTGCAATGATTGTGAATTCCTCTGCCCCAAATGTGGTGAAGACCACCCCGATGCATTGTTGGTGGTATGAGTATACTGCCAGGATTGATGCAGCCTAGAGAAACTCAGATCCTCCACACGCCTACATTTCAGTGGTAAATGAAGTGTCACAATGACTGTGTTCTTCACTGACATCGTGTATTACGCGCTCGCAATCGTTACTCGCTCTCGTGCAGCAACAGTATACCACAGCAAGGCCTCAATTGAAATTATTTAAGGATGTCAAACACAGTCACCTACAGAGATCCGGAAAATGGTAGCCTGGAACTTGGCCAAGGACAGGTTTACATTCCCCACAGATATTGGTGAGGTAGGTTCAAAGTTCCCTTTGTGTTTAATCATTGCCTTGACAATCAACTTAGGAGTGCAAGTTTTGATTTGCAGCGACTGAAATTGTGGATCTTATTTACCGAACATACATCTATGGCTCACGACAAATGGGAATGAATGATAGATCATTGATTGATAAAACTAACCCAGCATTCATTGCTGTCACCACGACAGCCATCCACCATTGGCTGTCGTCCTGGCAAACACGTGAGTTTAGGGTCCCACCTGAGTTTGGTCCAGGAGGTGGAGTACAGCGTAAGTGCAATACAAGAAACATTAATCGCACAGATAAAACTGCATGCAGATATGTATTTCGTCATCTCAATGCGGATTGTTGTTCTCCCTCGCCAGAGATTGAAGCCGAAAAGATAGTAAATATTCGCAGCATGATTTGCTGAAGGATCAACTCCACTGGTGTGAACCCAGTGATGGCATAACCATACAACGATCGGGGCAGCTTTGTTGAGGAGTCCATTGATTGCATCCCGGAGGAGCTGATTGAACAGCTCAGCAATCCTTTTCATCATCTCAGCAGCTTTGTTGCTGCTACTGAAGCTAGGATGCGATTCTTAGCTGTTCTGCCTATGGGTCGTTCTGCCATCGCCAGCAGCAGCAGCCAGCCCATCCCCTTCAGCAACAGCAACAGCAACATTAACAACATCACCGGCATTACCAACATCACCAGCGTTGAGAATATGGGATGAGTGGATGGATGTACGATTGTAGAGGGTGCAATGTCACTTGGAGGTTAGGAATGGTGTCGGTTATTGGATTTAGGATTTTCTTTGTTTGCTATTTCAATCTAACTTTTGTCAATATATCATAATAGAAGTAAATGTAATAGAACTGATGGTTTACTGAAGTCTGAACCCAAACATGTGAAATCATAATCGCGATGATGCATAACCCTCCCCCGATGGTTGAACAACTCCAGGGTACTGAACGACCTTGTATAAACAAATTAACTATGTTGAACCACTTCTGCATGGTACCTATCATTGGCCAAATTAAGCCATGAGGTTTTTTAATAGCAAGAACTACATGCTCAATTAAATGTATGGAGCATGCACTTTCATCATCGCAAGAGTAAATCGAACTGGGCAATGTAGGAGTACGCCTTGTGATACTTTGTGATATTGCCACAGGGAGTGTGAACTTGTCTTCAAGTGCTCGTTGACACATTCGCAAAAGTGGGTACACGGGTCATGAAGCTTGACACCAGCATCGCAACAACTCAAACAACACTCTGGAATGTCAATGCAATGCCATATTTCGGGGAAACCTCGATTTCATTCTTTTGAGTTTGTGGGTACAATACACTAAATAAATTCAATGAAGGAAATGTAGTTTTTGCTGTTGAAGGGAGAACCCTTAACACTTGACATATCTGATGCAATGACAGATACCGTGTCTGTACTGTCAATTATGATCGGTTCTGGCTGTCTGTCTTCCCGGATTCACTTAAAGATACTATATCTGGGCTCCCAAATCAATTCATGTCTTCCCAAACTATATTGCAGATATAACATCTGTATACCTAATTGCTACTTCCTTATCTTTCCAGATAATCACCTTGTCATATGCAAGACAACCCTTGTAAAATTATTTCAGATATCTTCACCATTTTTATGATGATACTTTTTTAACCTTGTCATTTCTGCAACTCCTACCTTCTGTATATGATGTTATCATGTTCATGCATTGATATCATATATATAATCTGATGGTATCCCACTCTCCTTCTTACATCTGAGGATCTGTGTCAACTTGTTCTTTTCATTAGAATCAGAAACTATTGTATTCCCCAGAATATGGTTTCTTTCATACTCACCCACAATCTTAAATTGACGAATGGAGACTGTGTGTGCTATAGTGATGATATTCACCAAAAGCACTGTGCTCCAAACAAATTCTAATGATTGCGGTAGTCATCTAAGAACTTAGCACATGCCCAAACATAGAGGTCTACATCACTTCCAATATTAGGAATTTTCAAATGGCTGGGGAACCACTATTTATTTAATCATATTTTTAAAGTGTGTATGGGTATATAATGTATCTTCAAAACCCAATAGTATTTCAGATTCTTCTTTTGCTGGTAGGCGATGACAGTTTGCTGCTAGAGCTTGATTCTTCCCATTGACCAAAAAGTGTGATGTATGTATAGTGGTGTCCTCAAAATGGGACACATTTAGATAATCTCCCAATGAGGCTAGATTCACTTGATAAATCATTGTGGAGAAGGTATCCTGTTTCCAAATGTCCCATATTGTGATTGACACTCAAATTTGATAAGTTCCCGTGATTATCAGGATGCAGTTTTAAAGCATTATGCCCATAACTAGAGCCATTCTCAGGAAGAAATTAAACGTACAAAAATGTCTGATTATAACTGCAACATGAACATCATGGTCTCGTTTGTTCAGCAGTTGGATCATCTGCCGGTACGTAACCAAACAGTACTTTACCACAACAGTAATACTATCTTATCTTTAATTAAATTAATGGGCAATTATGTTGGAAAGTTAATCAGCAACCAACTGATACTCCAAAAACACAGATGAAGATATGCATGTAGTGTTGTGATGCATACTAACTCAATTCACTGACCTGGTTTGCTTCCAGCATCTCATCTTCAGGCACTGCCATTGATCCCTTGCAAAATTGTGTTCTTAAGTTGTGACTACTCAAAAACTTGAGAGGGCCATGTGGTATTGCCCCTAGAAAAGAGATTGGCTCATAGATTCCGCATCCTAGTGTTGCGTAACATCCACTGCACATGTAGTTATGTGTCATTTCAACTTAACTACGTGTTGTCCTGCTAGATTTGATACAGTAGGTGTGGTCAATAATCATGTACATCAGCAAAATGTAATTCAGTTCGGAAGCCACACGCAATCCTCCCAGACACTCTGGGTGACCTCACCAGTGCTTCTAAGTACTTCCAGATGCTCCCAGACCCCCCTGGAGCTGAGCAAAGTGCTCTCAGACTCTGCAAGATCATTCTCAGGTGCTCCTGAAAGCAGCTGCAGTTATGGAGGTGCATTCAGGATGCTACGAGATTTGACTTATAGAATAGTCAAATTTTGGAGCTCCGGCGACCTCGGCACAGATATGTGGGTAGCTCTGCGGGAAACTTAGAGAGCAGCTGAGACCGCAGCACAGATGAGCGGGAGACTTGGTGCCGGATTCTTACAGCTGTGGTTTGTACATAACCACAAGGCATTTCGTTTTATCATATTCGTCTTTGTTACAGTCACAAGATTCGCTACATCATAATATGGCATGCATTATATAAGTCTCTCTATATATATACATGCGGTCAATCTGGCCGCAGATGGTACTCTAGCACAATCGGAGGAGCACCTGGACACGCCCATTCAGAGAACATTGAGAGATGCACCACTTGGAGGCCATTGTGGCGAAACGATGGAGCTAGAAGGCAGAGATCCCACCATCAACACTCCACCGCACCTCTCGTGACATACAAATGGAATTCATCAGACAGAGTGGTACTAGTTTGAGGAGCATAGGAATCGGGTGAGAAAGTATGATACTCCCCGGCGTTGAGGTTCAACACAATTGCATGGATCCATGAAATCTCGGACAGAGCGAGTCAAACCCAAAGTGGGGAAAGATAGAGTCTGTATTTTCATTGTATGATAAGATGGGATCGAAATGGGATGATGTTTATGTACTTGGGGTCTGCCAAATATATACTCCCAGTCACTCAGTTCACCTTCGTTACCCCTGTATCTCCGTACAGCCGCCATCACTCCTTGAAGATGTACATGGAGGGAGTTATCAAGCGTGTTTGGAGATGCACTTGGAGACTGAGAGATTGAGTGAACTCAGAGATGCCCTTGGAGGCAGTGATTGAGCGAGTTTGGAGATGCACTTGGAGGCCGAGATTGAGTGAACTCAGAGATGCACTTGGAAGCCGTAATTGAGTGTGTTAGGTGATACACTTGGAGGCCATGATCAATCAAAATTGGAGGAGTACTTGGAGGCGGATGATCTGGAGGCAATTGATCTGAAGGCGGTTGATCTGGAGGTGATTGATCTGAAGGCGGTCAATCTGGATGCAGTGAATCTGGAGGCAGTGAATCGGGAGGCAGTGAATCTGGAGGCGGTAGATCGGGAGGCATGTGCAATGGAAGCTGAGACTGTATTCATTGGTTAACTCATAATTGTGGGAATGTAGAGAATTGTGTACAACAAGGTCTGCTGAGAGACTGGCTGGGAGCGGGAGACAGTCGATTGTTGGATGATGCAGTACGCGGTGTATGCAGTTCATGGTGTATGCAGTACTAGGTGCATGTTGTACTCAGTGTATGCGGTACTCGGTGTCAACTCTTGATCATGGCATGGAGAGACAGAGAGAGAGCACTTGACTTCGTGTTCTTAGGTGATGGTAGAGTTGAGGACGAGAAGGGGAGAGATGCGGAGAATTATGATGAGAAACTGGGGCTTAGGGAACTCCGCATGCGAGTCAATTTAGCATCCCCGATACTGCAGGCCCGAGTCCCGATTCGGGGTGTAATTTCACCCATACGAGATCTTTCCAACCCAATGATGCAACTTGTACCCCTGATTTCTCATATCCGCTCATATCCTCCAGATTGATCTCATCTTCATCCCCCATCTCTCTCTTTCTCGTCCACAACTCTATTATCATTGCAGAATATAAAGTCAGGTCATCTCTCTGTATCTCTCCATGGCATGATCGTGAGTTGACACCGACTACAGTGTACACCGAGTGCGGCATCCACCCAAGATTGTTTGTCTTCCCTTCATTCTCGTGATTACGAGTTGACCCCTGAATGTGGATTCAGCTTCTGGCGTGCCTTCCTACACAATCGACCGCCATTAGCCAGCTCGCCACAAGTGCTCCAAGGTAACGGCACCTTGTCACAGTCCCACAGTTGAGAGTCAACTAACTGATGAATGGAGTCTCAGCACCCGGTGCACCGTCCATCGACCGCCTCCGAGTACTCGTCCAATCTCACACGATCACAGCCTTCAAAGTGTATCACCAATCTCGCTCGATTACGGCCTCCAAGTTCGCATGATCATGGCCTTCAGAGTGCATCTTGAAGCTCCCTCGATCACCGCCTCGAAGTGTATCTCCAATGTCGGTCGATTGCGGCCTCTCACTTTCGCACGATCATGGCCTCCACGTGCATCTCTAAACTTGCTCGATCACGATCCCGGAGTGCATCTCTATGTCCACTCAATCAATGCCTCCAAGTGTATCTCCAAATACGCTCGATTACCGCCTGCAAGTGCATCTCGAAACTCGCTGGATCATGGCCTCGGAGTGTATCTCTGAGTTCACTCGATCGACAATTTCAGGCTGTCCTCAAATTTCTCTGATGCACCACTTGCAGCGAGTCCAGATATAATGTGTGCAGATGGGAAGCTATATAGATACATAGCTACATAGAGGAGAATCCAAACTGACTACATGAGTTTTAAAAATCATTGAACGATAGGTAGTAGCTATAATTTCCAGGCGCACCAGCAATGATCCCAAAGAAGATGACATTTTTCCCAGAATGATTTACAGTGATTCGAGGTGCTCCCAGGCTTGTTGTCGGCGCTCCCAGGCATGTCGTTGGCGCTCCCTGACTTGTTGTCGGCACTTCCAGGCTTGTCGCCGGCGCTCCCAGGTGCTTCCAGGCTGGTCTTCAGTGCTCCCAGACTTGTCACCAGCGCTCCCAGATGCTCCCAGGTGCACCCAAAGTTCTCTATGGCGCTCCGAGGTGTTCTCAAACTCATTAGAATCACTTACATGGTACTGCTGTACTAGTCATTAGAGATTCCAGTTGCTCCGAAGGCTGGCCGGAACACCCTCCTATGGTCTCATACTCTCCTGAAATTGACGCATCTAAGTTTACACTCCACATCCTCTCAGACACTCCTGGAGGCTTCCAGTCTCTAAAATACATTGTGCTGATGAAGGGTAGAGGGGGGGGAGTTACGCCATCTAGCCAGGTAGCCTGGAGGCAGAGGGGGTGTTTAGGTCTTGTAATACTCTAGTAAGAGTGAACACAGTATGAATAAACAACAGCAGTGGTTCTGAGGGTTCCACAACCACAACACATTTCTTTTCTCATATTCGTCTTTGTTACAGTCACAAGATTCACTACATCATAATATGGCATGTATTATCTAAGTCTTGATATATATATACATACAGAGACGAACTCAGCGACAGGGAGTATATAGTTGGGAGTACCCGAGGTAGATAGATATCATCGCATTATACGAAATCCACACTCTTTCTTTCCCAGCTCCTGGTCTCAAGCTCCCTTGCCGAGCTTTCATAGATGCATACGATTTGTTTGGTTCCTCACGCACTTGTGCCAAGAGTTCATTGATCCCACGCACTTTGGGTAGTGTTAGCAACGGGTCCAAATTCCCGGTTCGGTTCCGGGTCCGGTTCCAACCCGGAACCGGACCGTTGCAACGGGTTTCCACCAACAACCCGGCATTTCAAATCTACTATTTTGGCTCCAATTAAGTATCTGAGTTCTGATCGTATCGTGACATGATCAGTACATAGATTGTGTAGTTTTAGCCCCTCTTTCCCCTCCCGCTCTCAGATTTGCGATCCGACCAGTATTCGTTGAGTCGCTATCGAATACCCGCACTTTTCGGCC
>Ga0307515_10006822_pt1 | contig 22715 bp, 3 predicted proteins | sample 17_EM_MG_FD_194513 | JGI IMG/M metagenome (GOLD analysis project Ga0307515, IMG submission 194513) | Populus trichocarpa ectomycorrhiza microbial communities from riparian zone in the Pacific Northwest, United States - 17_EM | ecosystem: Host-associated > Plants > Roots > Unclassified | place... | reverse complement strand
AGCAGAGGCTAAACCAGGGATCTTAGTAGCAGAAGATATTTAGGCGGACTTTATAGTAAAGTTAATAGTTTAAAAAAGGAGCTTATATAAATTGCGGAAAATAGGGTTACTTTATAAGGGATTACAAAAATAGTTAGAGTTACTATATAATAAAGGGAACTAGACTAATAGTAGAAGATATATATATATAGAGGGACGATAGTATACTATAAGGAATAAAAGAATATTTAATTAAAAGTTTTATATTTTATTATAACAATATATACCAAATTTATAAGGACGCTAAGTATGGCGTAAGCTATTAGCTATAGGAGCTAAAATCTATAGAGTATAGAGGAACTAATAAACTAGTTCGCAGATTGGATATTAAGGATAATAAATTTAATAAAGGTAAAACATTTTATAATAATAAGGTAATAAGGGCTGCTTACTAGGAGCGAGCAGACCTTAGAGATATTATACTAGAAGTAGAAGATAATTCTACTACAAAATAGGGAATATTAGTAGGGATTGAGACCCTACTAGATATAATATCTATTGCTTTATAAGATATAAGAGAAGTAGAATAGCAAACCACTTCGGCACTTAATAAAGGTAAAAGGCTAAAGGCTTAAAATTTTTAAGATAAAATAAGAGATAACTAAGACTCTTAAGATAAGATAAGGTAAGCTTAGGGACCTATAATAGACGATAACCGGTAAAGCAGAGTAGTAGCTTAGTTTAAGGATATACGAATAAGCTTGGGATAGAGGTTCCTATAAACATAAGACTCTTAAGACGAGATAAGTAAGATTTAAGACTCTTAAGATAAGATAAGAATACTAAATAAGCCTAGTTAGACTAAGGCTAGAGTAAAGCTTAAGAAAGAAGCAAGCTTAGGATTAAGAATCCTATAGAACTAAGACTTTAAGATATAAATAAGGACTATTAATAAGATTAGAGAATCCGTAATATAAATAGCAACTAGACTAGGAGATAGATATATAAACCTAGAGGACTTATTAAGAAAACGTAATATTTGGCCTAAAGATTAAAAAGTTAATACTAAGATTAAGAAGTAAGATAACTTTAAGGATCTACTTATAAGGCGCGAAAAGAAAGAAACTATAAAGGAATTTAGAGCGAGAATTGCCTTATAGCAAGAATAGAAACTAGATAAGAGATTTAGTATACTAGGTTATATAATGGATAGAGCACCTATATAAAGAATTACTAATAGACCTAAGGTAAGTATATTAAGAGCTAAGTAGCTTACCAAACTGGAATAAGAAGAGGATTTAGGAATTCCTACTAGGTTTAAGGAATAACATACTAAAGGCTGTTACAATATAGTAATAAGAAGATACTTCCTTATAGATAAGCCGTATACACTCTAGTAGCTATACTAAAAGTGGTATAGATAAAGGCATAATAATAAGTGGGAAGATTTCTATATATAGTTAGATGAAAAAGTTATCTAAAACTACCTAATTACGGAAAAGGCTATAAATTATATTAAAGGAGCCTTAATTATAATATTAAAGGATCTAGAGGAACGTTTAGAGGACTAAAGAAGTAAAAGGTGTATCTTAGTACCTATAAATAAAGTTATAACGTTTAGATTAATATAAGAAAGGTTTAAACTTAAGAGTAAAGACGAGCTAAGAGTTAACCTAAGACACTAAGTATACTATACGCTATTATGGATTGTATATATAGATAATATGTATAATATGCATAAAGCACCTAAGGATAAGTACTAAAAGTACCCTATAAAAATATATTGGTTAGTAAAAGAATAAAGGTATAGAAACGCTAAGTATATATATAATTAGCATTTAATAGAAGTTTAGGAGTTAAGAGACTTAATACTTTAGCTAGAAAGATTTCTTACGGAAGAATACCTAAATAGATAATAGTAGTAAAAATATCTAGAGAATACGTATTTATAGTATATTAAAGATAAAAAACAAACTAAGTATTGGCTTAAGTTAGACTAAGTATAAATAGGATTAAGTAGCTAATAGTTAGGAAAAGTAGAGGCCTATAAAACTAGAGGGAGCTAGTAGTAAAGCCTTAGACCCTTAAAAGAATTTAAGGATAATACCTAAATTTATAAGTTAAATGGTAAGATTAATAGTTTAAGGTATTAATAGATAGTAGAGTAATAAGAAACTATATCTCGCTAGTAGTAGTTAAAAAATAGGATTACTATATAGATAAAGGGAGTAATCTTACCTATTAGTGACAATTTTAGGGGATCTAATAGCCTATAAAGGAGGCATTATTAACCTTAAAACAGGACCTATTTAGTTAACTATTAAAGGGAGATAAATTAAGATATCTTTTAATATATTACTATTAGGGAATAATAAGGTAGTATTAGGAATGCCTTAGTTACAGGAATATAATCTAAAGATTAATTAGGTTATAGGTTAGGTTAATATTAAAGATACTTAACGCCGCAAAATGTAATAATAAGCTAAAATAGTATAGTATTAAGTTAGAGTAATATACGAAGAGACTAAGCGAGGCTTAAGTTATATACTAAGGAGATACTATAAGTACGGCAAGAAACTATAGTTACTAAAAAGTAAAAAGCTGTTAGAGTATATAGTATAAGACTATAAGATAGAATTAGAACTAGAAATAAGTTTAAAGTTCTTTCTAATCTATAAGCTTATTAAAGAAGAAGGTAGAATATTAAAAGAGTTTATCTAGGAAAACCTATAAAAGGGATATATTAGACTATCGCAGTTATTAGTAGGTTATCTAGTACTATTTATACTAAAGAAAAATAGTAAACTAAGGCTGTATATTAACTATAGATAGTTAAACAGCATTACTAGGAAGGATAGGTATCCTTTATATAATAGAACCTTATAGCAGGAACTATAATAGGCTTATTATTAGGCTAGGTATATAGGAAATACAAGTATAAAAGTTAACAACGTAATAATAACCAGTGGAGTAGTTGCCTAATAGATTAACTTTAATTGTATTCTAAAAATCACTATAAGGAAGGAACTATCTAGATAGGGATTAAAGGTCCTTAAATATATAATCATACTCCTATAAAATCCTTCTTATATATAATATATATATACTCTATTTACTTTATTATAGATTATATAGATCCTATAGATTATATAAATTACCCTATATAACCTTAGTTACTATTTCTTATTATATAGCTCTATTAGCTCTATCCTAAACTATACCTAAATTAACTAACTAGCTTCTTCTAACTCTTCTCTAAGTAGTTATAATATTATACTTAAAGCGTCCGTAATACTATCTCCCTTCTCTTTATCTTTATCCTTAAAGATTCTAAACATCTTTAAGTTATTTACTAGAGGTATAATATCCATCTAATTAATTTAGTTAATATTATTGCTTATTATACCTAAAGCAATTTCTTCTTCCTTAACTGTTTATCATGCTCGCACTATCGCTACGATATTATCTCTTAGTGAGATTATACTATCTCTATATTCTCGTTATTTAAAAAAGGGGTTAGTTTATATTACGTTAGTAAACCCATCTTTATAACAACTATCCTCTTACTTAAAGTGCACTAAAGTAAATATTTATTTATTCTGTAACATTTACTTTATCTTTAATACTAAATATACGTAACTTATTACTCTTAATAGTCGTCTAGTTCCCTAATTAATTTATCTTAAAGTTTTATGTTTAATCTGCTGCTATATAGCTAGATAATAAATTATCTATTACTCTTACTAAATTATACTATTCTTAGGACGCTAAACGGGAGGCTGCTAATACTTAGTAATAGGCCCTTAAGTCTTATCTGGCGGCGTCCACTTAGTTAATCCGTCTTAAAAAGGTATATAAGAAGGTTTATTTTAAGGAGTAGAAACTTATAAAATAGGGTCTATAGAAACTTAGTAATAAAAAAATAAATTCTCTTTTAACTAAAAAGGAAACAGATCTAAGTAGTTCAGCAACTACTCTTCTTAGGTCCCCCTTAGGTAACTTATTCTTTAGCAATCCTTTTTTATTAATACTACCTAACCTAATTTCTTCTAATACTCCTATACCTTTCCTATAGCGTTTTTTAAATTCTCTAGTAGCTCCTAGGTAGTTTTAGTGTAGCCTATTTACTTAACCTCGTACTATATTTTATTGTTAATATCCTTATAATTAACAACCTTTAAAACTTACTATTTATTCTCTTCTTACCCTCTATATATGTCTGCTTTATAAACTAGTGGCTTAATATTCCTATATACTAGTTCTAGCATTACAATATACTATATAGGGTAGATCTTTATTTTAGCTAGTAGGTTTAACTTAAACGTAACTAGTAAAATCCTTTATTTAATTTTAAAAGGTCCTAGTCTAACATAGTCTAACTTCTTACTTAGTTATTAACTCTTAAAATTTTTATATAATAGCTACACTTTATCTCCCTCCTTAAGATCTAGTCCCTTAGATCTCTTAGCGTTATAGTACTTTTTTATTCTCTCTTATACTTTCTTTATTAATTCTATAAGGTCTATATAAAGATTTATTAATATCTTTATTCTCTCTTTAGCTATACTACTCGTTTTCTTCGCCTATTATAGTAACAATAATATTCTTAGCTTATATCTATAATTTGCCTTAAATAGTAATATGCCTATTCCTTCTTAAGGTATTATATAAACTATATAACTAGTAATAGCGATACCTAATTATTCTATGCGTAATTAATATAGTGCCTTAAATACTATTCTAGTATCTAATTTAATCTTTCTATCTAACTGTCTGTCTGCGGATAATATATAGTAGAAGTTACTACTTAAATTCCTTATTTCGCTAAGAATACCTCCTAAAATGCTGCTATAAATCTTAGATCTCTATCTAATATAATTTTGCTTAATACTCTATGTTTTATAAATACTTCCTTAATATAAATTCTAGCAACGTCTTCTACTAATATTTCTTCTATATACGCTATAAAGTATCCCCACTTTATAAGCTTATTTACTATTACTAAGATTATATTATAATCTTATCCGGTAATAGGGTCTCTTAACCTTAGTAATTTAATAATAAAGTCCTATAATATAACCTCCCATAATCTCTCTAGTATTTTAATAGGTTATAGCCCTCTATATAGCTTATACCTTATTAATTTTTTTTTTAGCAATCTAGACATTCTTTTATAACTTTTTACGCTAAGCTCTAGATTCTATTAATAATATACTCCTCCTAGAGTCTTAACACTAAGCCTATGGCCCTATTATGTCCTTAAGTCATTCCCTTATAGAATTCTTCCATAAATTGTTCTGCTATACTTTTTAGGATATACTTTACTTCTCAATTTTTATATATATTCGTCTATAGATCTTCTAGCTATACTTTTAAAATCCTTTATGCCTAAAGGCTCCCTAGTAACTTATAAACTTTTTCTAGTTCTCCCTAAGTTGCTATAATCTTTAGATAATTATACCTAATTAATCTATCTATATCCTTTCGCAGTAAAGCCCCTAATAGTTTTTTCTTGTTCTATAGTTTAGCTTTACGGCTTAAAATATCTACCCGTGTATTATCTATACCCTTAATATACTAAATCTTAAAATAGTATTTTATAAGCATCTCCGCCCATTTAACCTATTTTTAGTTAAGTTCCTTTATTATTAGGAATCCTGTTAGGTTTTTATAATCCATTTTAACTATAAATAGTTTCTTAGTACCCTATAAGAATACTCTCTATTTTTTTAGTACTATAACTATACCTAATAACTCCTTATTATAGATGTTATAGTTTAACTTTAATAATATTATCTTTCAACTATAGTATGCCACTAGGTGCCATTAATTTTAATATTTCTATATAAAGTATACCCCTAGTATATAGTCTAATACATCTATTTCTATAACTCTTTCTAGTCCTAGTTAATAGATCTTAAGAACTAGCTCTTAGGTAAATAACTCTTTAATTTTCTTAAAGAGTTCTTACTATTCCTTTCCCTATACCTATAGTTCGCCCATAAAGCCCTACTGCACGCATCCACGTCGCCGCGGGTGGAAACATCATCAGGAAATCGTTTCTTTTAATGGCCAAGTGCAGAGGCGATGGTAGGGAGCCGTCGCAGCGCGTGCAGCGCGCTGTCGTCGCGGTTCTATGGTGTTGAGCCTGCGACGCGTACAAAGCATCGTACAAAGCATCGCCCTTAACAACACCAGGAGTCCTACTGCCCCCACCTAGGGCTCCTGCTCTACCATCTAGGGGGGCCATCAAGGGAAACTGGGATACGAAAACCACCCAATATACAACTACCTGGCTTGTAGCTAGGCCCAAAACTAGCCTTATTACCTAGCTAGTCGACATAAACACGTCCTAGTCGTATAATAGGACACCCTTAGGCTTGCACTAGCTCTAAGACCGTAGGGACACGGTAAGGGCGTAGGGAACCTCTTTTTTATAAGAACTTGTTAAGGTTAACGCGTTGCAGAATTATATAAAACTTATTAAGGCCCCAAGGCCACCGCAAAGAACTTATTAAGGCCCTGCCTAGAGAACTTATTAAGGCCCCTTTATAAGGGCCTATCTAGTATACAACACCCAGGTAATTTAGAAGAGGGTCTTAATAGGTATAGTGCGCGCGACCTAGACAACAGAGACGCGACAGCGACGTAATAGCGACGCGACGGCGACCAGACGGCTTGACGAGGTGGAAACACGGGTAAAGCTCTAGGCAGCGGAAACATAGGCCAGCTTCAACGGCTCTATGGCGCTTAATTAAGTGACTTACAGAAGGGTCTTAATAGGCGTAGTGTACGCAACCTGCGTATATATATGGGGGAGGCTCTAAGGAAACATAGGCTAGTTGTACAAGGACTTAATAAGTTAGAGACACAGGCTAGCTTATAAGGAGGGGGGACATAAGCTTAGTTAGTAGGAGAGGGCAGAGTAGGTCGCCTAGCGCGGGACCAAGCATCTATAACCCCTCCTGCAAAACACGGTTGGCCTATTATAAGGAAACTCTTATAGGCAACGCGAAACGGGAACTAGCAGTAGTATAGGGTATTGCGCCCCTATACTACTATTAGCCTCCTATAGGGCATAGTGCGTAGTAGCTACTGCTAGCTTTAGGGACCTTACCCCTTAGCTAGGCTCTAACCCCTAGTGCACCTAGTAGGCAGGTAGGATTACGTCCTAGCTAGAGAGACTATTACGTAGCTTAAGAGAACGGATGCGCGTATTAGTATACCAATAGATAGGACTGCTCGCTAGGGCAGTATAGCTATTTACTAGGGCGGTACTAGTCTGTTAGGCTTATTAAGCGAGCTTACCTAGCTCTATAAAGAGCTTATTAGATTATTACGGATAAGTATAAGGATATTTAAAAGAAACTGGCTTTACAGATAGCTATAAAAGCCGTTAATAATACTACTGGCCCTAACAGACTAGTACCTACCCTCTTAGTTTATGGAGCTTACCTAAGGATAAGCAACCTAGGCCCTTTTACCCCGTCTATTACGGAATGAGTAGCTATAATACGGAAGGTAATAGCCGAAATAGTTAAATTACGGGCTAAACAAATTGTTAATAACGCCTTATATTACCGCAACGGACCTAATACAACCTTAGTATATAACCTCTCGCTTAACTCGGAAGTCCTTATATAGCGTAAAAGCGGCAGCTGGAATGGACCCTATCGTCTACTAGCCGTAGAAAACGAGACGTACTGTGTACAGCTTCCTAGCGGGCCAACTAGCTTTAAAAGCACGTCCGTAAAACCCTACCTTTGGCCCGAAAATACCCATAACGTCGAGCTAGACAAACTAGAAGTAACCGCTAAACTAGACGAACTAGAAGCGACTACCAAATTAGACGAACTAGAAGCACCCTTGCTTACCCTAAAAGTCCCTTAAAAACCTACTAAATTTACTAAACCTACCGTAAAGCGTAGTTAAGGACGCCCCTAAAAGCACCCTATAACTAAGAACCCCGTAATAAAGAATTACCTAACCTCCGTAGGAATATCCGTAAGGTAATCTCTGCCTATAGATATATTAGTTCTAGTATAGGAAACCCCTTTTACAGACTTATAACGTAAAGAGATTAACGGACTACTTAAAAAGGGCGTCTTTGCGGTTATAACGGAGGGAGGCATTCTATAAGGCGTCCGTATATTTAACTTACGCTTTATTAATAAGATTAAGCACCCTAGTACTAATAAAGCCTTTAAGAAATTAAGGCTTATTATATAAGCTTATAACGACTAGGGAAAGGACCTAGTCCTTATATAATCGCCTATAATTTAACGAGTCAGTTAATGGATTATACTTATACTTATGCCTAGACTATAGCAAACTAAGCCTATAGCCTTATACTTACGGGACATCTTATAAGCCTACGTGTAGTCTAATATTTACCTAAGTAGGGATATCTTTATATAACTACCCTATAAGCTTAACCTATAACTAGGAACAATTTTATAAGTTATAAAACCTCTTTACGAAGTATCAGAAGCTAAAAACCATTGGTTTAAGATATACCACTAGCACTACGTTAGTAAGCTCAAAATGGAACAGTTGACCTACGACCCCTGCCTCCTATACAGCCTATTAAACGGCCTTAGTATTATTAGACTCTAAATAGATAATACCCTCTTCCTAGTAGACTAGACCTTTACGGACGCTAAAGAAACTAAACTATAAAAGGTAAAGTTCTTAGTAAAGCCGCGAGAGTAGTTAACTAAGTAGACCCCAATTAAGTTTAATGGAGGCTTAATTATATAAAAGGGCAACCTAATTAAGCTAACTTAGGAACGCTAAGCTTAAAACCTAAAGCCTATTATAGTAAAGCCTACGGACCTTACTAGTTCCCGCGGAGAAACCTATAAGACTATAAATATAAAGGACTAATACGCTGCACAGCGTGTAAGAGGCGCCTATATTGCCACAGTTTGTTAACCTAAATCTACCTATAACCTATCCTTTACGGCCTAGGTAGTAGACCCGCAAAAAGAAAATATTAAGTAGCTTAATAAGCGCATCTAGTAGCAAATCGATAATGCAGTAAGGGGATTTACTTTTATACCACTAAACCTAAATTCTCTTAGCCTACTAGCATTTACGGACGCCTCCTTTGCTAATAATAAAGACCTATTATTACAAATTAGCTTTATAATTATACTTACGGACCGCAATTAGGACGTAAATATACTGCACTAGTCTTTAATTAAGTGCAAATAAGTAACCCGTAGTGTATTAGCTTCTAAACTATATATACTAGCTTATGGATTTAATATAGTAGCCGCAATTAAATTAACGGTCCAGAAGATTCTATAACTAGAGTAGTTACCCCTAATTTTATATACCAATTTAAAGTCCCTCTATAACTGCCTAGTTAAACTAAGTATAATATAAGAGAAGAGGCTCATAGTCGACCTAATGTGCTTATATTAGGCCTATAAACGACGTAAGATTACGAAGGTTAAATAGATTAGCAGCGAAGATAACCTAGCAGACGCCATGACTAAGGCAAAGCCGTATTAAGCTCTTAAAGCCCTAATTAACACAAATAAGCTTAACCTAAAAGTTATAGAATAGGTAGAGCGAGACTAATAGAGTATTTATGGTTCAGTTACGGCCCGTCGGAAGGCCGTACGGTGCATTTACGGCCCGTCAAAAGGCCGTACAGTTCATTTTACGGACCGTAAGCAGGACTTACGGCTAGCTTAGAGCACCATTTAGAAGGCAACCCAGAAGGCACCTCAGGAGGGATTTCCTATATATTTCCTTACGTGTTTTATAGTTCTATTAAGGCAATTACGGAGGCTGTATATAAGTGTTTTCATTTTCCAAGTACCGCTAGTGTATAATTATAGCACCTAGTGTACGAACGCGTATTTACGCGTTCGTGCACTAACCACCTACGTGCTAACTAATTAGGGGGGAGGCGCGTTAGTATATAGACTACGTAGTCTACCTTAATAGAATCGATAGTTACCACTATCCCAAAGAGCATATAATACTATACGTATTTCGTGCCCGGGGATACAACTCACTCGTGCTATTAAGTTAGTACGAACAATATAGTATACTTAGTGTCTTAGGTTAACTCTTAGCTCGTCTTTATCCTTAAGTTTAAACCTTTCTCGTGTTAATCTAAGCGTTATAACTTCGTTTATAGGTACTAAAATTCGCCTTTCGCTTCTCTAGTCCTCTAATTACTCCTTTAGATCTTTTAACGTTATAATTAAGGCTTCTTTAATATAACTTATAGCCTTTTCCGTAATCAGGTGGTCTTAGACAACCTTTTTACCTAACTATATATAGAAATCTTCCCACTCATTATTATATTGTTGTCTATACCATCTTTAGTATAGCCCCTTAAGTATATACGGCTTATCCATAAGAAAGTATCTTCTTATTACTATATTGTAATAGCCCTTTATATATCGTTCTTCGAATCTAGTTAAAATCCTTAAATTCTCTTCTTATTCTAGTTTGGTGAGCTACTTAGCTCTTAGTATACCTATCCTAAGCCTATTAGTAATTCTTTATATAGGTACTTTATCCCTTATACGGCCTAGTGTGCTAGATCTCTTATCTAGTTTCTGGTCTTGCTATAAGGTAATTCTTACTCTAAACTCCTCTATAGTTTCTTTCTTTTTACGTCTTATAAGTAGATTCTTAAAGTCTTCCTACTTCTTAATCTTATTAATAGTCCTTATTTATATCTTAAAGTCTTAGTTCTATAGGATTCTCAATCTTAAGCTTACTTCTATTTTAAGCTTTACTCCTACCTTAGTCTAATTAGGCTTAGGTATTCTTATCTTATCTTAAAAGTCTTAAATCTTACTTATTTCTTCTTAAAAGTCTTATACCTATAGTAATCTCTATCCCAAGCTTATTTGTATATCTTTAAACTAAGCTATTATCCTACCTTATTAGTTTCCATCTATTATAGGTCCTTAGATATACCTTATCTCGTCTTAAAAGTTTTAGTTATCTTTTATCTTATTTTAAGAATCTTAAGCCTTTAGCCTTTTGCCTTTATCGAGCGATAAATTAGTACTAGTAGTTATCTACTTGCTTAATCTCTATAAGATACTCTTCCTTTCGTCTTATAAAGTAATAGATGCCGTATCTAATAGTATTATAATGCCCGTTATTAAACCTTACTCTATAGCGGTCTTAGTCTCTACTTCTAATATAACTTCTTTAAGGTTTACACGCTTTTAGTAAGCTGCCCTTATTACCTTATTATTTGCGGATATTTTACCTACGTTAAACTTATCGTCTTTAATATCTAATCTACGTAATAGTTTATTAGTTCCTCTATATTCTAAGGATTTTAGCTCCTATAGCCAATAGCTTATACTATACTTAGCGTCTTTATAAATTTAGTATGCGTTATTATAACAAAACGCGAAACTTCTAATTAAACATTCCTTTATTCCTTATAGTATACTATTATCCCTCTATATATATATGTCTTTTACTAGTCTAGTTCCCTTTATTATATAGTAACTCTAACTATCTTTATAATCCCTTATAAAGTAACCTTATTTTCTATAATTTATATAAGCTCCATTTTTAAACTACTAACTTTACTATAAAGTCTACCTAAACGTCTTCTGCTACTAAGATCTCTATTTTAGCCTTTACTCCTTAATTCTATAATTACTAGATCCTTAACCTCTAAGTTTTTATAGTTTCTTACTTTATCTCTTATAGGCTTCTTTAGTACCACTTAGGTTTATTAGCTTTACGCCATACTATAGTTTCTAATTTAGCTTTAGTTATTACGTACTTTACGCCTTATATAACTATAGAACTCTATCCTAACCTCTTTTAGCCTATTCCCTTTAGTAGATCCAATTATTAATCTTAATCGCTTAATTTATTAACTCCCGTAGGGTATCTATATCTTCTATTAGGATAATTACGTCCTAGACTTTAGCCTTAAGTCCTTATTTATACTATGCTATAAGCGCTTTATTATTCTACTTAACTTATATAGCTAGCGTTTAGAACTACGTTATATACTTAATTACTAAAGTTTATTGCATAATATCTTAGAGTTTTCTTTCCGCTATAGTTACTGCCTCTAGGTCTCTAAACATTTATATAAGTCGCTTCGTAAACCCTTTCTAGCTTAAGAATATAAATCATACCTCTTAATTAATAGTTGTTATTCCGTTTGCTTGTATTTCTATAAGGTAAAGTTTAAACTACTTAAGTGCCCTTTCTAATAGGAATAGTCCCGCATATACTATTTAATCCATAGGTATTAGTAGCTTCGCCCCTTCTTATATAACTTTAAAGTACATTTAGGTAAGAAACCCCTTAAGCTTTAATCTTTCTCCTAAGTATCTTTTAATTAATGGTAACTTAATCTTTACTGCTCTAATCCTATTAACCCTTTCTTCTAGCGCCGCATTATTTATTATTAACTAGTTAACTATCTCTTATAGTTATCTAACCGTTACAGGTTGCTGCGAATTAGTATCTACTATACTAGTATCGCCTCCTAACCTTAAGGTAGTTGCCGCCGTTAATAGCGTTATAGTGGCTACTTTTAGTGGCATATGGTTTAACTTTCTATATTTAATACCGTAACTAGGTAGTAATTATATAACGGAACCTTATAGCAAGTATTATAATAGGCTTATTATTAGGCTAGGCATATAGGTAATATAAATTAAAGTTAATAACGTAATAATAACTAGTAGAGTAGTTGCCTAATAGATTAACTTTAATTATATTCTAAGAATTACTATAAGGAAGGAACTATCTAGGTAGGGACTAAGGGTCCTTAAATACACAACCGTACTCCTATAAAATCCTCCTTATACGCGATATATATGTGCTCCGTCTACTCTATTATAGATTATATTATATGACCTTAGTTACTATTCCTTATCACATAGCTTTATCGGCTCCATTCTAGACCGTGCTTAAATTAACTAACTAGCTTCTTCCGACTCTTCTCCTAGTAGTCGTAACATAGTACTTAAAGCGTCCGTAATAATCGTCCTCTATAAATATATTAAGCTCTACCGCTAATAACTATAATATAGAGTTCTTTAATTATATTAAGTTTGTAACGAAGCCTTATAGGAAATACTATAGTAGACTTATTAATAGGCTGGGTATATAGGTATAGAATAGTTAACAACGTAATAATAACTAGTGGAGTGGTTGCCTAATAGATTAATTCTAATTATATTCTAAGATTTACTGTAAAGAAGAAAAACTATCTATAGAGACCGTACGTCCTTAAATATATAACTCCTCCCTATAGTAAAGGGTTTAGTATATCGGTATATTAGTACGTCGGTATATCGCGTTCCCACGTTCCTATATTCTAAACTTATAACGTAACTTAGCTACCCCTTATCTTATAGTTTAATCGGTTCTAGCGCCTCTTATACTATCTTAACTAACCCATTTATATCTCTCCTTAGTAGTCGTACTACTGCTAATATAAGGTCCGTAATACCATCCCCCTCTTCTTTATCTTTATCCTTAAAGATATCTCCTATCTCTAAGTTATTTATTAGAGGTATGGCATTTCTATCTTTAATTTAATAACCTTTATTATTCCTAATACCTTCTATTAGATCTTCTACGTTTAATTATTATAACCGGCTAGTAACGTTTATTCTATTACTTAGTAAAGTTATACTATCCTATTCTTATTATACGGAGAAGAAGTTAATATATATTATAATCGCAGCTTTATCTAGTCGCTAACCTTCTTCCTATACTAAGTGTACGCGAGCGAATATATAATTATCCTATAATATTTAATCTATCTCTAACACTAAGTATATATATCTTATTATTCTTTATAACCGTCTAGTTTCTTATCTAATCTACTCTAAGGTTACGTATATTAGTAGCGGCTAAAAAACCAAAAAGTAAGCTATCTAAGGCCCTTATTAAGGTTTAGCGTTATTTTAATAAGGTGCTTTAAGCTCTAAAAGCTTAACTAGATACTTATACTCGACTAAACCGTCTAATAAAGGTATATAAAAAGGTACGCTTAAAAAAGCTTTACTTAGTAGAGTAAGGTCTATTTAAACTTAAGGTTAAGGAGGCTAAAAAGGGTTCTATTTAAGAAGAGGCGGAAACAACTAATATACTAGTAGTAGGTCCCTTAAATAATCCGGCTCGTCTATTACCTTTAACTAATTCTTTTATCTTAGGCTCCTTCTTAATATTACCTAACCTGTTTTCCTCTAATACTCCTATGCCTTTAAATTTTATAATAGTTCCTAGGTAGTCTTATTATAGCCTATCTACTTAACCTTATACTATATTTTATTATTAATATCCTTATAACTTATAATTCTTAAAACTTACTACTTATTTTCTTCTTATCCTCTATATATATCTACTTTATAAATTAGTGGCTTAATATTTCTATATACTAGCTCTAGCATCGCAATATACTATATAGGGTAGATCCTTATTTTAGCTAATAGGTTTAACTTAAATATAACTAGTAAAATTCTTTATATAATTTTAAAAGGTCCTAATCTAACATAGTTTAACTTCTTACTTAGTTATTAACTCTTAAAATTTTTATATAATAGCCATACTTTATCTCCTTCCTTAAGATCTAGTCCCTTAAATCTCCTAGCGTTATAATACCTTTTAATTCTCTTTTATACCTTTTTTACTAATTTTATAAGGTCTATATAAAGATTTATTAGTATCTTTATTCTTTCTTTAGCTATACTACTTATTTTCTTTACTTATCTTAGTAATAACAATATTCTTAGCTTATATCTGTAATTTGCCTTAAATAGTAATATACCTATTTCTTTCTATAGTATTGCGTTATATATAAACTATATAACTAGTAATAATAATACCTAATTATTCTATATATAATTTATATAATATCTTAGGTACTATTCTAGCGTCTAATTTAATTTTTCTATTTATCTGTCCGTCTATAGATAATATATAATAAAAGTTACTGCTCTAACTCCTTATTCCGCTAAGAATGCCTCTTAAAATACTATTATAAATCTTAGATCTCTATCTAATATAATTTTACTTAGTACTCTATATCTTATAAACACTTCTTTAATATAGTTTCTAGCGATATCTTCTACTAAGATTTCTTCTATGCATGCTATAAAGTAGCCCTATTTAGTTAAATTATCCACTATTACTAAGATTATATTATACTCTTATATAGTAATAGGATCTCTTAACTTTAATAACTTAATAATAAAGTCTTATAATATAACCTCCTATAGTCTCTCTAGTATTTTAATAGGTTATAGCCCTTTATATAACTTATACCTTATTAGTTTATTCCTTTAGTAATTTAAATACTCCTTTATTACTTTTCTTATAATATTTTAGATTCTATTAATAATATATTCTTCCTAAAGTCTTAGCACTAAGCCTATTACTCCGTTATGTCCTTAAGTTATTCCCTTATAAAAATCTTTTATAAAATACTCTACTATACTCTTTAGGATATACTTTACTTTCTAATTTTCGTATATATCTATTTATAGATCTTCTAGCTATGCTTTTAAAATTATTTATACCTAAAAGCTTTCTAGTATCTCGTAAACTCTTTCTAGTTTTTTATCCTCTTAAGTTGCTACTAGTTTAGGGTAATTATATCTAATTAATCTGTTACTATTTCTGCATAGTATTACTCCTAATAGTTTCTTATTATTCTATAGTTTAGCCTTTTTACTAAGCATATCTGCTTTTATATTCTTAGCGCCCTTAATATACTAAATTTTAAAATAGTATTCTATAAGCATCTCTACCTATTTAACTTATCTATAATTAAGTTCTTTTATTATTAGAAACCCCGTTAGGTTCTTATAATCCATTTTAACTATAAATAATTTCTTTACACTTTATAAGAATACTTTTTATTCCTTAAGTACTGTAACTATACCTAATAACTCCTTATTATAGATATTATAGTTTAACTCTAGTAGTATTATCTTTTAACTATAGTATATTACTAGATGCTATACATTCCTATACTTCTATAGTAAGTATACTCCTAATATAAAGTCTAATATATCTATTTCCACAACTGTGTCTAGTCCTAGTTAATAGATTTTAAAGATTAGCTCCTAGGTAAACAACTTCCTTTATTTATCTCCCTATACCTATAGTTCCTTTTTCTTTATAAGCCTGGTAAACTGTTTAATATTCTTTAACTATTATGCTATAAATCTTCTCTAGTAGTTACAAACCCCTAAAAATAACCTTAACTATATTACATTATCTAGTTCTTACTAACTTACTATAGCTTTAATCTTCTTTAGGTCTATACTAATATAACTAAGTTTAATAATAAATTTTATAAAATCGGTCTTATAAAGAACTTATATTTTTTAATTACTACTAGTATCTATTCTTCCTATAGTTTCTTTAAAACCCATTTAATATATTCCCCGTATTTTTTCTTAGTTATTAAGTAGATAATAATATTGTTAAGGTATACTATAATAGACTTATTAAGGTGTTCTCCTAATATACTATTAATTTATTTCTAAAATATTATTAGTGTATTTATTAATCTAAATTGCATAACTAATAGTTTATATAGTCCTTCTTTTAACCTAAAAGCTGCCTTTTATTTATTGCCTTTCTTAATTCTAATCTAACGTGATCGGTAAGTATCCTGGCCACGCAAGTAAGCTAGCCACCTCAAAAATTAAAAGATTCATACTTTAATATCTTAATAACCACTTTATAATAAATTCTAATAATTTAAATTTAGACTTTTATATACGTTTTGCAGCTTCTATTAAAGTTGGATAGTAATTAGTTTAGTGGTTTTTAAAATATTATAATTTGGGGGCTAAAATAAAGCTAAATTGCTATATCTTAAAAACCACGCAACTAATTATTATGCAACTTTAATAGAAGCTGTAAAGCGTATATGAAAGTCTAAATCTAAATTATTAGAATTTATTATTAAGTGGTTGTTAAGATATTAAGGTATGAATTTTCTAATTTTTAGTGGGGTTTTAAGGTGGCTAGCTTACTTGCGTGGCCAGGATACTTACTAATTACGTTAATGGTATACCTATTTTAGATCTATCTTTATAAAGATTTGCGCATTACCTATCTAGTCCTAAATTTTGCTAATTAAGGGTAAAGGATATCTATCCTTTTAAGTAATACTATTTAACTATTTATAGTTAATATATAGCCTAAGTTTTCTGTTCTTCTTTGGTATAAATAATACTAGATAACCTACTAATAACTATAATGGTCTAATATATCCCTTTTATAAATTCTCCTAGATAAACTCCTTAAGTGCTCTTAACTCCTCTTAAGTAAGCTTATAGGTTAGAAAAAACCTTAAACTTATTCTTAGTTCTAACTCTATCTTATAGTCTTATACTATATAATTTACTAGCTTTTTAATTTCTAGGCTCTATAGCTTCTTACTATGCTTATAGTATCTCTTTAGTATATAACTTAAGCCTTGCTTAGTCTCTTTATATATTACTCTAACTTAGTTTACTATTATATCTTACGTTATTAAGTATCTTAAATATTAACCTAACTTATAATCTAATTAATCTTTAGATTATATTTCTGTAATTAAGGTATTCTTAATACTGCCTTATCCCGTCCTAATGGTAGGATATTAAAAAATATCTTAATTTATCTCCCTTTAATAGTTATCTAAATAGGTCTTATTTTAAGATTAATAATCCCTCCTCTATAGGTTATTAGATCTCCTAAAATTATAATTAATAGGTAAGGTTATTCCTTCTGCCTATAAGGTAATCCTATTCTCTTAACTACTGCTAGTAAGATATAGTTCCGCGTTACTCTACTATCTATTAGTGCTTTAAACTATTAATCTTACTAATTAACTTATAAGTTTAGGTGTTGTTCTTAAATTCCTTTAAGGGTTTAAGGCTCTACTATTAGCTCCTTTTAGTCCTATAAGCCTCTACTTTTTCTAACTATTAGCTACTTAATCCTATTATACTTAACTTATTCTTTAGCTAATGCCTAGTTCGTATTTTATCCTCTATATACTATAAACACATATTCTCTAGGCATTCCTACTACTATTATTTATCTAAGCATTCTTCTATAAGAAATCTTCCTAGTTAAAGTATTAAGTCTCCTAACTCTTAAACTTTTATTAGATGCTATTTATATATATATTTAGAATTTCTATACTATTGCTTATCTAGCGCCTAATATACCCTTATAGGGTATTTCCAATTCTTCTCTTTTAGATTCTTATACATTTTATATATATTATTTATATATGCAATCTATAATAGTATATAGTATACTAAGTACTTTAGGTTAACTCTTAACTTATTTTTATCTTTAAGTTTAAACCTTTATTATATTAATTTAAACGTTATAACTTTATTTATAGGTACTAAAATACATATCTTACTTCTCTAGTCCTTTAATTATTCTTCTAGATCCTTTAATATTATAATTAAGGCTCCCTTAATATAACTTATTACCTTTTCCGTAATAGGGTAGTTTTAAATAACTTTCTTATCTATCTATATATAGAAATCTTCCTACTTATTATTATATCGCTGCCTATACCACTTTTAGTATAGCTGCTAGAGTATATACGGCTTGTCTATAAGGAAGTATCTTCTTATTACTATATTATAATAGCCTTTTATATATCGTTTCTTAAACCTAGTAGGGATCCCTAGATCCTCTTTATCTTCTAATTTAGTAAGCTACTTAGCTCTTAGTATACCTATTCTAGGCCTATTAGTTATTCTTTATATAGGTACTCTATCCCTTATATAACCTAATATACTAGATTTCTAGTCTAGTTTCTGTTCTTACTATATAAGGATTCTCTATCTAAATTCCTCTATTGTTTCTTTTAATTTTTACCTTATAAGTAAATCCTTAAAGTCTTCTTACTTCTTAATCCTAGTGTTATGTTTTTTAATAGTCCTTATTCGTATATTAAAGTCTTGGTCCTATAGGATTCTTAATCCTAAGCTTACTTCTTTCTTAAGCTTTACTCCAGCCTTAGTCTAATTAAGCTTATATAGTGTTCTTATCTTATTTTAAGAGTCTTAAATCTTACTTATCTTGTCCTAAGCTTATTTATATATTACTAAACTAAGCTATTACTCTGCTCTATCGGTTATTGTCCGTTATAGGTCCTTAAGCTTATCTTATCTTATCTTAAGAATCTTAAGTCTATGGCCTTTTGCCTTTATTAAGTACTAAAGTAGTTTATTATCCTACTTCTCTTACATCTTATAAAGCGATAGATATCGTATCTAGTAGGGTCTTAAATCCTACTAATATTCCCTATTCTATAGTGGAATTATCCTCTACCTCTTTTATAACATTTCTAAGGTCTATATACTTCTAGTAAGCTACCTTTATTACCTTATTATTACTAAATATTTTACCTATATTAAATTTATTATCCTTAATATCCAATCTGCGAAATAGTTTATTAGTTCCTCTAAATTTTAATAATTTTAGCTCCTATAGCTAATAGCTTACACTATACTTAGTATCCTTATAAATTTGGTATACGTTATTATAATAAAACGCAAAACTCTTAATTAAACATTCTTTTATTTCTTATAGTATATTATTATCCCTTTATACGTATATATTATCTACTAGCTTTATTCCTTTTATTATATAGTAACTCTAACTACTTCTATAGTCTTTAATATAGTAACCCTATTTTCTATTATTTATATAAGCTCCTTCTTTAAACTATTTTTCTTACTATAGAGTCCGACTAAATATCTTCTGCTACTAAGATCCCTAGTTTAGCCTCTACTTCTTAGACCTTTAATTACTTAATCCTTATCCTCTAGGTTTCTATGGTTGTTTATTCCATTTCTTATTTTCTTTAATACTACTTAGGTTTATTAGCTCTACGCTATACTATAGTTTTTAATTTTAACTTTATTATTGCGTGCCCTGCGCCTAATATAACTATAAAACTCTATCCTAACCCTTCTTAGTCTACTCTCTTTAGTAGATCCTATTATTAATCTTAATTGCTTAATTAATTAATTCCCTAAGAGTATCCGCATCTTTTATTAGAATAATTACGTCCTAGACTTTTACCTTAAGTCCTTACTTATACTATACTATAAGCGCTTTATTATTCCATTTAACTTATATTACTAATATTTAAAACTACGTTATATATTTAATTGCTAAAGTCCTTTATACTAGGTTTTAAAGCTTTCTTTTTACTATAGTAGTTACCTCTAGGTCTCTAAATATTTGCGTTAATTGCTCTATAAACCCACTCTAACTTAAGAATATATACTATACCTCCTAGTTAGTAGTCATTATGCTATATTCCTATACCTCTATAAGGTAAGATTTAAACCACTTAAGTGCTCTCCCTGCTAGGAATAATCCTACGTAAGCGACTTAATCTATAGGCGTTCCTAGCTTTACCCCTTCTTATATAACCTTAAAGTGCATTTATATAAGGAATCCCTTAAGCTTTAACTTCTCCCCTAAGAATTATTTAATTAAGGGTAACTTAACCTTAGCTGCTCTAATCCCATTAATCCTTTCTTTAAGTATCCTATTATTATTTATTAATTAATTAACTATTTCCTATAGCTATCTAATGGTAACTAGCTAAGAGTTAGTGTTTATTATACTAGTGTTATTACCTAATCCTAATATAGTTGCTGCCGTTAATGGCGTTATAGCTACTACTTTTAGTGGCATATTATTTAACTTTTTTTACTATAACCTTAGTAGTAAATATATAATAAAGCATTATAGGAAATACTACAGTAGACTTGTTAATGGGCTAGGTATATAGGTATAGAATAGTTAATAACGTAATAATAACTAGTAGAGTAGTTGCCTAATAGATTAACTCTAATTATATTCTAAGATTTACTATAAAGAAGAGAAACTATTTATAAAAACCGTACGTCCTTAAATATATAACTCCTCTCTATAGTAAAGGGTTTAGTATATTAGTACATCAGTACGTTAATACGTCGCGTTCCTATATTCCTACATTCCTACGTTCCGAACCTATAACGTAACTAGCTATATAACTTAGCTACCCCTTATCTTATAGCTTAATCGGTTCCAGCGCCTCCCGTACTATCTCAATTAACCCATTTATATCTCTCCTTAGTAGTCGTACTACTGCTAATATAAGGTCCGTAACAAAGTTCCTATAGGTTATTAATACTTATAAACTTCTAAAATATACTATTAAGTATATAGATATCGGACTACTAAAGCGTATAATTCCCTGCCTTTGCTTATACTTTTCTAGAAGCTTATTAAAGAACTATATATATAATATACTAATCCTATAGCAACTAGTTAGAATAAGCGCTTATAATCTAGTGCTTTAATAGGCTATCCTTACCAATAGTTTAGTTAACCTCTAAAGGCGGCTAGATAGCTTCTTTAAGACAGATCGCCTTAACAAACTACTAAATCTTTAACCTAAGGAGTTGCTCTAGACGTGTAGGAATTTGACGTTTGGTATAGACAAGCTATTTAAGTAGAGTGTTCTTATAATAAGTTATACTAGCGCGCTCCGCGATATTTTTAAGAATATATTTAGTAAGCGTATAAACAGCAAATATATAACTAAGTCTCTAGCGCTAGATATCCGCTATCTTATAGATTAGATTAGGAAGGATTTAATTATGCGATATATACGGCGCTCGGCGGATTTTAAAGCTCCTTCTCTTCTATAGCGCGGATATAAGAAACTTATAAAGGACGGCGTAAATACATTTAACGCCTTCCTATTAACTGCAGCCGGTTTACTATTTAATCCCCTTATATACAGCTTTGGTAATGCTAATAAGAATATAGAGGTACTAAAAGAAGCTACTAAATATATTTATATAGTTTATTGTCCTAATATTACACCTATTCCTCTATAAATATATATAATAGTTAGTATATAAGTTGTTTAATAAATGCTAAAAGTAAAAGTAATATATTGTTTTTGCGGATATACTTCTATTATAAGCGGGTTATCTACGGATTTACTATACAACCCTTATAAGGACGGATTTAATAAGGCTATAGATAATATGCTAGAGGACTTTTAAATACTTAGGCTTATAGTACGTTTCTATCTTAATATATTATGCGAGTTCTTTTTATTAATATTAATTCTAGACAGTATATAATCTTCTTAGTGCGTAGTATATAATATAGTAATTAGCTATTTTATAGCGCGGATATATAAATATCTTCATCTTACCTTATATGGATATCTTTACCTTAGCTTATATGGATATTATAATATTAATTAAGTATATCTATTAAATATAAGGCGGAGACTTGATTCCTATATATATAGTAGTAAAAAGGTAAGAGCTACTATTTTATTATTATAAATCCGCAGTAACAGCTAACTTATATCTACTTATTTAATATCTAGTAGCCTAGCATTATGTATAAGTGCAATAATACCACACCTTAGGAATAAAAGCTTACCCTTTATCTTACTTAGGGAATCTCTAAACTTATTTAACCGGCGATCTATAGCTTAAATATCATTTACTATATTAATTACCCATTTACAAACTATATTAACACGCGTAAAAATAGTAATTGCTAAATATACCCTAACAGATTCCGTGCTAGCAAAAGTAGTAGCAGTAATAGTAGCACCTGGCATGCTAGCAATTAAAAAAAGAGGTAGAGAAGCGGCGGTAGAGCGGGTGCCTTTACGGCCGCGTGTACTACTATAAGTGGGAGTCTTAATA
>Ga0307515_10006821_pt1 | contig 22715 bp, 25 predicted proteins | sample 17_EM_MG_FD_194513 | JGI IMG/M metagenome (GOLD analysis project Ga0307515, IMG submission 194513) | Populus trichocarpa ectomycorrhiza microbial communities from riparian zone in the Pacific Northwest, United States - 17_EM | ecosystem: Host-associated > Plants > Roots > Unclassified | place... | reverse complement strand
ACTCCGACGAGGCCATCGAGACGCTGGTGCCCGAGGAGCAGCTGGGCGCGTTCCGTGCCCTGCTGGCCCGCACCCGGTGCGGCACCGTGCGGGTGCCGCTCGACTACACCCGCCCCGGCGGCCGGCAGATCACCGTCGCGATCACCCGGCTGGCCGCCGCCGACCAGAAGCACAAGCTCGGCAGCATCGCGATGAACCCGGGCGGGCCCGGCGGCTCCGGATACCTGATGCCGCAGACCCTGTCGCTGGCCAGCTCGCAGGTCGCGGCGCTCGCCGAACGCTACGACCTGATCGGGTTCGACCCGCGCGGCATCGGATACAGCACCAAGGTCGACTGCCCGCGGCCGGACGACGACGGCCCGATCGAGATCCCGCCCGGCCCGCTCACCGAGACAACCGCCAAGCAGCTGTACGACTCGCAGGCCGCCGCGAACCGGGCCTGCTGGCAGAGCAACCCCGCCTTCCTGCGGCAGCTCACCACCGCGAACGTCGCCCGCGACCTCGACCAGGTGCGCCGGGCGCTGGGGCTGCAACGGATCAGCTACTTCGGCGTGTCCTGGGGCACCCTGCTGGGCTCGGTCTACCGCAGCCTGTACCCGCAGTCGGTCGCCCGGATGTGGCTGGACAGCGTGGTCGGTCCGACCGCCAACCGGCTGGACTCCCGCTTCCACGATGTGACGGCCGCGTCGGAGCGCAACGTGAGCCGGTGGGCCGCCTGGGCCGCCGCGCGCGACGCCACCTACGGCCTGGGCGGCACCGCCGACGAGGTGATCGCGTTCGTCAAGCGCCGCAAGGCGGAGCTGAACGCGCAACCGGTCGTCTTCAGCGACGTCCCCATGCCCCTGGACGGCAATTTCATCGCCTTCCTGGCCGCCGCGCCGAGCCCGCTGTGGGGTGAGGCCACCGCGGCGATGGTGGCGATGGCCACCGCCCGCAGCGGCGACCCCGTGCCGGATGCGGTCAAGCCGATCGTCACGCCGCCGCCGTCGTCCAGCGAACCGCCTCCGGCCGACGCGCCGGAGCCGTTCAACGGCGTGGCGAGCACCGCGATCCTCTGCAACGACGACACCAGCGCGCACGACTTCCCGAGCTTCTGGGCCACCTTCCAGCGGTGGCAGCAGGAGTTCCCGATCACCGGCAGCCTCGCCCCCATCACCCAGGCGTGCGCCGGCTGGCCGGTGCCCGCGGAGCCGTTCCGGCTGCGCAAGTCGAACGGGTCGCTGCAGCTGTCGGCACACCGGTACGAGACACCCACGCCGTACGAATGGGCGGCCCAGATCCAGTCGCTGACCGGCGGCACGGTGTTCACCGTCGACGACGACATCCACGGGTCGCTCCCGTTCGTGCCGGAGTGCGCCGAGCATCTGCAGGCGTACTTCCTGACCGGCCGCCCGGACGCAGCCGGCTGCCCGGGCGTGACCTCGCCCGACGCGAGCGTCTCGGCCGAGACCGTCACCCCGCTCAGCACCCGGCGGATGCCGACCGGCACCCGGTGGAGCTGGCCCGGCCACTGATCCATCCCGCCGCGGCGGCCGGTCACTACGATCGGCCGCCGCGGACCGCGCGCGTATAGCGTGGGATGCATGAAGGTTCTGTTCATCGGCGGCAGCGGCATCATCAGCTCGGCCTGCTCCCGGCTCGCAGTCGAGCGCGGTGTCGACCTCTACCTGCTCAAGCGCAGTGCCGGCGGTCCGCGCCCGGTGCCGGAGCAGGCGACGGTGCTGCGCGGCGACATCCGGGATCCCGGCTCGGTCAAGGAGGCGCTCGGCGGCCTGGAGTTCGACGCGGTGGTCGACTGGGTGGCGTTCACCCCGCAGCACGTACAGAACGACATTGATCTCTTCCGGGGCCGTGCGGGTCAGTACGTCTTCATCAGCTCGGCGTCGGCCTATCAGACGCCGCCGGCGCGGGTCCCGGTGGTGGAGTCCACGCCGCTGCGGAATCCGTTCTGGCGGTACTCGCGGGACAAGATCGCCTGCGAGGACCTGCTCGTCGCCGCGTACCGGGCGGAGGGTTTTCCGGCCACGATCGTCCGGCCTTCGCACACGTACGATCGCACGCTCGTGCCGCTCGACGGGGGCTGGACGGCGATGGCCCGGATGCGCCGGCACAAGGAGATCGTGGTGCACGGCGACGGCACGTCGTTGTGGACGCTGACCCACCACGAGGACTTCGCCAAGGGCTTCGTGCCGCTGCTGGGCCACCCGCGCACGGTCGGCGAGCCGTTCCACATCACCTCCGACGAGGCGCTGACCTGGAACCAGATCACCGAGACCCTGGCCGCGGCGCTCGGCGTCACACCCCGCATCGTGCACGTGCCGTCCGACGCCATCGCCGCCGCCGACCCCGAATGGGGCGCGGGACTCCTCGGCGACAAGGCCCACTCGATGATCTTCGACAATGCGAAGCTGCGCTCGGTCGTGCCCGGCTACACGGCGACGATCCCGTTCGAGCAGGGCGCCCGGGAGATCGTGGCCTGGCACGACGAGGACCCCGCCCGGCAAGTTGTCGACGAGCGCCTCGACGCGGTGATGGACCGGCTGGTCGCGGCGTACCGGCAGGCGTCTGCCGGCTGAGCACAAATCAGCGCATGACGTCCTGCGCCGCGCGGGCGAGCTTCTCGTCGTGCGGCCGGCCCAGCTCCCGCGCGAGCGCGATGGTCCGGTCGAGCAGCGCCAGCGCCTCGTCGTAGCGGCCCGCGGCGCGGCATGTCTCGGCGTACGCATGCAGGCAGTCGATCTCGAGCTGCACCTCGGCCAGCGGTTCCAGCAGCTCGAAGGCGCGCCGGTGGTGTTCGAGCGCCTCCTCGGGCGAGCCCATGACGCGCAGCGCGACACCGAGATAGTTGTGGCACCACGCCTGGTTGTGTCGCAGATTGTGCTGCTCGGACAGCCGCAACGCGTCCTGCAGCGTTCGCAGTGACTCCGCCGGGTCGTCCGCCGCCAGCGCGACACCGAGGGTGACCAGGCCGGTGATCTGCGCGGGCCCGTCGGCCAGCGCGACCGAGGCCCGGGCGAGTTCGACGGCTTCGCTCTGCCGACCGAGGCCAAGGGTCACCCAGCCGTCGAAGGCCAGCGCTTGCGCCTGCCCGGCACGGCGCCCGGTCTTCTCGAACAGCTCGCGTGCCTGCCTGAAGTGGGCCTGCGCCGCCTCGAAATCGCCGAGATCCCGGCGTACGAGGCCGATCCGCAGCGCGAGACCGGCGGCGAGGTCGTCGTCGGCCGGGCCCGCCCGCTCGGCCAGCTCGTAGGCGGCGAGCGCCTCGGCGAGGCGGCCGGCGGCGGCCCGCGCAAAGCCGAGGTCCGCGAGCAGCGAGGCCCGTTGCTGGTCGCGGCCGAGACGCCCGGCGGCGGCCGCGGCGGCTTCGAGCAGGCGGGCCTGGTCGTCGGTGCCGCGGTGCCGGAAGAACCAGACCCGCATGGCCTGCGGCAGTTCGGCCACCACCTCGTCCGCGCCGAGGCGCACGGCGGCGTCGAAACCGGCGACCAGGTTGACGTACTCGAGGTCGAACCAGGCCAGGGCCTGCGCCGGATCGCCCGGCGCGGGCTGAGCGCGGTGCGGCGAGGGCAGCGTCCGATCGTGGGCGACCGCCTGCGCGAGATAGTGGCGCACGACCCGGCGCAGCGCGGCTTCGGCCTGCGGCTCCTCCTCGGCGGCCAGCTCCGCCGCGTACTGCCGGATCAGGTCGTGCATCCGGTACCGCCCGGGCGTGACCTCCTCGACCAGGTGGGCGTCGACCAGTTCCTCCAGCACCGCGCCGAGCCGGCCGGCCGGCAGGTCGGCCAGCGCGCCCGCCACCGCCGCGTCGAAGTCGGCGCCCGGCAGCACGCCCAGCAGCCGGAACACGCGGCGCTGGACCGCGTCGAGCTGCTGCAGCGACATGCCGAACACGGAGTCGAAGCGGCCGGCGGTGTCGCGCAGCCGCTCGGCCAGCACCGCCACCGTCCAGCCCGGGCGGTGCCGCAGCCGGGCACCCGCCATCCGCAGCGCCAGCGGGAGCCCGCCACACTGCCGCAGCACCTGGCCGACCGCTTCTTCCGCGGGCAGAACGAGCCCGGCCGCCCGGCCGAACAGGTTCGCGGCGTCGCCGTCGGTCAGTGGCGCCACGGACATCGGCGGCACCCCGTCCAGGCTGACCAGCCGGTTCCGGCTGGTGACCAGGACCTTGGACTGCCCGGCGCCGGGCAGCAACGGGCGCACCTGCTCGGCGTCGACCGCGTTGTCGAGCACGACGAGCGCCCGCCGGCGCGACAGCTCCGAGCGCCAGAGCGCCGCGCGTTCGGCGGCGCCGGCCGGGGGATGCGTGACATCCAGCGCACCCAGCAATTGGCCCAGCGCGGCCAGTGGCTCCAGCGGCAGCCGGCCCGGGGTGAAACCGTGCAGGTCGAGATAGAGCCCGCCGTCCGGATACGCCGCGGCGAGCCGGTGGGCCACGTGCACGGCCAGGCTGGTCTTGCCCACGCCCGCCATGCCGTCGATCGCGACCGCGCCTGCGCTCCGCAACAGCTCCTCGACCAGCGCGGACTCCGCCTCCCGGCCGGTGAAGTCGAACAGGTCGGCCGGCAGATCGTTGCGGCGCGGGGCGGGCGCCGCGCCGGCCTTGACCGCTTCGGCCCATACCGGGCGCAGCGGCCGGGGGTCGCGGCCCACGGCCCGGCACAGCGCCACGACGGTCTCCCACGGCGGCACGAGCCGCCCGGTCAGATACCGCGACAGCGACGAGCTGCTCAGGTCCGCCTCGCGGGCCAGGGCGCGCAGGCTGAGTCCGCTCAGCTCCTTGATCCGCGCGAGCTGAGCGGTCAGTTGCTCCTGAGGGCCGGGCATCGGCAACACCGTACCTGTCCCGTCGCACGCAACCGGATCGATGACGCGTTTGCGCTGCTGGACCGGGATCCGCGTGTCCCACGGTGTCCCACGGACCGCGCCGGCGCGGCGCGGCGGTGCTCGGATGACACCCAGGACGAAGGAGGAACGATGTCGACCGAGCGCATGCCGAACCCGGCGGTTCTGCTCCCCGAGGCGATGGCGGCCCTGCAGGCCGTCAACCGGGCCGTCGCTGGCGCCGGCTTGGACAGCAAGCTGCTAGCGCTGAGCCACCTGCGGGCGAGCCAGATCAACGGCTGCGGCCCGGGGGTGACCGGCGGCGCCCAGCAGGCCCGGCAGCACGGCGCGACCGCGGAGCAGGTGTACGCCGTCGCCGCGTGGCGCGACACGCCCTGGTTCAGCGACGAGGAACGCGCCGCGCTAGCCCTGACCGAGGCGGTGACCCGGCTCGCCGACCGGCCGGACCCGGTGCCGGACCGGCTGTGGGACCTGGCCGCCAAGCACTTCGACCACAAGGAACTGGCCGCGCTGCTGCTCACCATCGCGATCACCAACGCGGTCAACCGGCTCGACGCGCCGACCCGCCAGCAGGCCTGAAACACCCCGTCCGTCGTCAAAGAGAGGAAGTTGTCATGTCGAACACGACCAGGAACGGTTTCACCGACGAGGAGCGCGGCGCGCTGAAGGAACGCGCCAAGGAGCTGAAGCGAGGCGCCAAGGCCGACCCGGAGATCGAGGTTCTCGCGAAGATCGCCGAGATGTCGGATTCCGATCGGGCGATCGCCGAGCGGCTGCACGCCGTGATCAAGGCCAGCGCGCCGGTCCTCACGCCGAAGCTCTGGTACGGGATGCCCGCGTACGCCCGCGACGGCAAGGTGGTGTGCTTCTTCCAGAGTGCGGCGAAGTTCAAGACGCGGTACGCGATGCTCGGTTTCAGCGACGAGGCGAGGCTCGACGACGGCACGATGTGGCCGACCTATTTCGCGCTGAGCGAGCTGACGGCCGCGAACGAGGCGAGGATCGGCGCGCTCGTGCGGCAAGCCGTGAGCTGAGGAGCCGGGCAGTATGGGGGAATGATGTCCCGAACGCCGGCCGCGGCGGAAGACGACGGCCGGGTCCCCCGCGATCGCGACGCGGCCGGCCGGGCCCGGAACGCCCGCCCGCGGGACGGGCTGGGACGTCCGCTACCGCGCGGCATGGTGGGCGTGCCGACGACGCCCGAGGACATCGTGCTGTCCCCCACCGAGTCGCTGCGGGAGGCGGAGCGTCTGCTGACCGCCGGCCGCCCGTTCCACGCGCACGAGGTGCTGGAAGCCGCGTGGAAGGCGTCCGGCGACGACAACCGCGAGCTGTGGAAGGGCCTCGCCCAGCTGGCGGTCGGCATCACCCACGTCCGGCGGGGCAACGGCGTCGGTGCGGTCCGGCTGCTCACCCGGGCCGCCGACCGCATCGAGCCGTACGCCGCCGCGGCGCCCCACGGCATCGCGGCGGCCGCGCTGACGGGCTGGGCCCGCGGGCTGGCCGCGCGGATCGAGCAGCACGGCGGTGAGGTGCCCGGGGAACAGCTGGCGCCGCGCCTGATCGGACAGCCGCCCGCCGCTACGAGTTGATCATGGCTGGCGCGGCGGCCGCCTGTTCCTGGCGGCGGGGCAGCAGCAGCGGGCTGGCGAGGATGAGCAGACCAGCGACCGTGATGGCGGTGCGCGGGCTGGTGACATCGGCGAGCAGTCCGCCGAGCGCGCTGAGGAGGGCGATCGAGGCGCTGCTGCTGATCGACCAGGCCGACAGGGTGCGGGCGACGCGGTCCGTGGGCGTGTGTTCGAGCCGGTAGGTGGCGAGCACCGGGTTGTACAGGCTCATGCTGATGATGATCGCGAGCTCGACGGCGATCACGGTCACGAGGCCGGCGACTCCGGGCCGGACGAAGGCGAGGCCGATCAGCCAGACCGCGCGCAGCGTGCCGACGGTACGCAGGATCCGGTGCTGGCCGTAGCGCGCCACGACCCGGCGGGCGAGCCGTGAGCCGATCAGCCCGCCGACGCAGGGCGCGGCGAAGGCGAGGCCGTACTGCCAGGGCGGGAAGCCGAGCTGGCGGAGCAGGAGCACGGCCAGCAGCGGTTCGGTGGCCATGATCAGTCCGCCGACCAGCAACTGGTTGAGGTAGAGCGCCCGCAGGCCGGGATGGGTCAGCAGGTACCGCCAGCCGTCGAGCAACTCGCCGGCCCGGACCCGGCCCCGGTCCGTTCGCCGCGGATGTTCCTCCCGGCCGCGAATGGCGAGGATGCCCAGCGCGGAGAACAGATAACTGAGCGCGTCGGCCAGCACGGTGGTCACCGGCCCGAACAAGCCGACCGCCGCCCCGCCCAGCGGCGGCCCGACGGCGATCGAACTCCACGTCGTCGACTCGAACCGCGCGTTCGCCACAAGCAGGTCCTCCGGCGGGACGAGGGCCTTGAGGTAGGCGCCGCCGGCCGCGTTGAAGGCGATCTTGGCCGCGGCGACCACGGCCGAGACGACCAGCAACTGCACAAAGCCGAGCAGGCCCATCGCGTACGCGATCGGGATCGTCATCATGATCGCGAACCGGGCCAGGTCCATCGCGATCATCACCGGCCGCTTGGGGCGAAACTCCACCCACGGCCCGAGCGGCAACGCGATCAGCGCGCCCACCGCCGGCCCCACCGCGGACAGCGCGGACACCTGAGCGGGCCCGGCGTCCAGCACCAGCACGGCGATCAGCGGGAGCGCACCGAACCCCAGCCCGGAGCCGTAGGCGCTGACCGCGTACGCCGCCCACAGCCAGCCGAACCGCCGGCCAAGGGATCGTCTGGCCACTAGCGCCGCACCTCCGCTTCGCACAACCCGCCGTTGATCGCTGTGATCAAAGCAAGGCCGGGAAGGCGGAGCAAACAACTGAACCGGCGGCGAGCCACAACCCGGTGTTGTGTCAGTAGGGTCTGCCGCGTGGATCTCGACGCCGTGCGCACCTTCGTCGTCGCGGCGAACGCCGGCCAGCTGCAGGAGGCCGCCGCCGCGCTGTCGATCAGCCAGCAGGCCGTCTCCAAGCGGATCGCCGCGCTGGAGCGAGACCTGGATGTGCGCCTGTTCACCCGCACGGCCCGCGGGGTCCAGCTCACGATCGACGGCCAGGCGTTCCTGCCGCACGCCCGGGAGCTGCTGCGGGTGGCGGAGCGGGCCGACGCGTCGGTGCGTCCCGGCCGGCGGGCCTTGCGCGTCGATGTCGTCAACCGGCGGATCGCGCCGGCCGTGCTGCTGCAGGACTTCTACCGTACGCATCCCGAGATCGAGCTTGACGTCGTGACCCTGAACGCCGACGTCGAGGCCGCGATCGCCGCCGTCGAGGCCGGGACGATCGACGCGACCTTCCACGCCGTCACCGTCGCCGCGCGGCATCTGCCGGGCGCGATCAAGACGGCCCGGGTGCTCGACGAGCCGCACCAGCTGCTGGTCGGGCCCGGCCATCCGCTCGCCGGCGCGCACGCCGTCACGCCCGCGCAGCTCGCCGGGCATCGCATCTGGATGCCCGGCATGGCCGCCGGCACCGAGTGGGCCGCCTACTACGACGAGCTCGCCGCCGCGTTCGGGCTCACGATCGACGTGGTCGGCCCGGTCTTCGGAAACGAGGCGCTGCTGGCCGAGATCGCCGGCTCGGCGCAGCTGGCGACCCTGGTCGGCGAAGGCTCGCGGTATCTGTGGCCGGACAGCTACGACCTGCGGCGCATACCGGTGCGCGACCCGGCGCCGATCTACCCGATGTCGGTGATCTGGCGCGCCGACAACCCACATCCCGCGCTCGGCAAGCTCCGCGACTACCTCGAGTCCCGGCGAGCGGACACACCCGAGGCCGAGGTCTGGACCCCGAACTGGGCCGCCCGGCCTTGAGCCGGCCGGTCAGGGGTGCATGGTCGCGCCCTTGAGCACCTTGTCCACCGCGTTGCGCGGGCCGTGCACGGCCAGGCCGACCAGGTCCAGTTGCTCGGTGGTGACGGCGCGCACGGCCGCCCGGTTGTCCCGGTCGTTGCCGGTGCCGAAGAGATCCGAGGTGAACACCGAGACCGGCAGGCCGCGGCCGAGCGCCCGGGCGTGTGCCGCCTGCAGTAGTTCCTTGCCGCCCTCGAAGATCAGGACCGGTTGGCGGAACATCGACAGGTACCGCACGCCGCCGGCGTCCTGGTACGGCTCGCCGATCACCTCGGGTATCGCCGTCCCGATGCCGCTGACCAGGAACGCGGTGATGTTCAGTCGCTGCCAGGTGAGCAGGTCGTCGCGGAGCAGCACGGCGATTTTGGTGTCGAAGCGCACGGGCGTGGTGTCGGATGGCATGCGCCGATGATGCGCCGGCGCGTACCGGGCGGTCTTGTACGATTTTGACGTGGTCGCAGCGAGGATCTCCGCGTGGCGTCCGCGCCTGGACGGCGTGCTGGAGGTGCTGCACGCCCACATGACCGGCCACGCCTATCCGATGCACGCGCACGACTCGTGGACGCTGCTCATCGTCGACGACGGCGCCGTGCGCTACGACCTCGACAAACACGAGCGCGGAGCGTACGGCGACCTGGTCACCCTGCTCCCGCCGCACGTGCCGCACAACGGCACCTCGGTGACCCCGGACGGTTTCCGGAAACGGGTGTTCTACCTCGAGCCGGGACAGTTGCCGGACGCACTGATCGGCGCCACGGTCGACAACTCCGCCTTCACCGATCCGTCGCTGCGCAAGAGGATCGCCGAGTTGCACCGCATCATCCCGCAACCCGGCGAGGCCCTCGAGGCGGAGAGCCAGCTGGCGGAGATCACCGAACGGCTGCGGGCCCGGCTCGGCTGCCCCACGCTGCCGGAGCGGCTCGACCGTACGCCGGCCTACCGGCTCCGTGACCTGCTGGAGGAGAACATCGTGCCGGGGCTGTCGCTCGCCGAGGCCGCGCAGAGGTTGCACTTCGATCCGGCCTACCTGGTGCGCTCGTTCAGCCGCGAGTTCGGCATGTCACCGCATCGGTACCTCATCTCCCGCCGGGTCGACGTCGCCCGCCGGCTGATCCTCACCGGCGAGCCACTGTGGTCGGTCGCGGCCGGCAGCGGCTTCTACGACCAGCCGCACCTGATCCGCCACTTCAAACGCATCCTGGGGGTCAGCCCGAAAGCCTTCACCCCGCGGCCATGTTTGGCTACGCCTGGATGAGGTTGACCAGGTTGCCGGCGGGATCCTGCAGCTGGGCCTTGGCTACCCAGCCGTTGTCGGTGGGTGGCATGACGATCGTCGCCCCCAACTGCTCGGCCTGCTTGACCGCCGCGTCGAGGTCGGCGACCGCGACGCCGAGGACGACGGAGGCCTGTTCCTGCTCCACGATGGCCCCACCGAGTCCGCCCGGGGTGCCCACGAGTGCGTATCCGGGCCCCTTGGGCTGGACCTGCCAGCCGAGCAGCTCGGCGTAGAAGCGCCGCAGTGGGGCCTCGTCAGGTCCGGTGATGTCGAAGTGCACGACGGCGTTCGCGGTCTTGTGGTCAGTCATGTTGTTTCCTCACTCGAAGATGTGCTGCCCGGGCCGGGGTCCGCAAAGGCCTGGGCGAGCAGGCGTAGCAGCTCGCCCAGGCGTTCCGGCCGTGCCCGATAGAGCCGGTAAGTGCCGTCCACCCGCATGGTGACCAGGCCGATCTTGCGCAGCACCTTCAGGTGCTCCGACACGCTCGCCGGGGCCAGTCCGAGCCGGTCGGCCAGCTCGCCCGCGCCACGCTCGCGGACCCAGGCGTGCTGCAGGATGGACCGTCGTTGCGGGCTTGCCATCGCCCGCAACAGCTCATCCAGATCCTCATCGTCAGCCATGCCACCAGCATATTTCGTTTCGTTCCGAAACAGTAGCGGACCGGGTGTGATGCTGTCCATACCGATCCGCTGACCGCCGGTACGGCAGCGCGACCAAAGCGCGTCCGGCGACCGATAAAGTGAGGCTCATCAATGGCCGGCAGCCCGCACCGGAGGACGCGTGTTCTCACTCGCCAACAAGGTCACCGTGATCACCGGCGGGTCCAGCGGGATCGGGCTGGCCGCGGCGCGACGATTCGGCAAGGCCGGCGCGAGGGTCGTCATCGCGTCCCGGCGGGACGCCGCGGCACTGGCGAGAGAGATCGACGGAGTCTGGATCCGGACCGACGTCAGCGTCGGGTCAGGCAGCGCGAACCGCAACGGCTTGCTGGACCAATGCCACGCGAGCCGGAAGCGGAGCCGCGGGAACCTCGATCAGGTCGAATCCGTACTCGCGGTAGGTGAGCTCGTGAATCTGCTCGAAGAGGAGCGAGTCCTCGAGGCTGATGCGGCGCGCCGCGGTGGTCTCGACAAAGCCTTGGTTGCGGACGAAGAAGACGGTTCGCTCGTACGATCGCTCCGCCTTCATGCGTTCGATCTCCTCGAGCAGGCAACTCGACGGCCGCAGCGACGAATAGCGGCTCAATGCCAGCGTGCAAACCGGGGAACGGTCGAAGAAGGTGGTGCCGCGGGAAGCCGTACCGGCGGCGAGCTGCCGCTGGCGTTGCAGGGCGACGATCTGGTCGACGAAAGCGGGGCTGCGCCACGGTTCGGGGTTGCCGAGCGCGTGCAGGAGCGCGATGACGTCCGTCGCGGCCTCCTCCACGACGGCGTGGCCGTTGAGCTCCAGTTGTCGCAGAATGGCTGTCTTGCCGGCGCCTGGCGTGCCGGTGAGGATGTAACCGGGCATGGTGGTCCCCTCTTGTGGGCTGGGCAGCAGAAGGCATCCGCACGGATTCTGGTTACGCGCGAGGGAGAATGATCACGGTCGACCGCGAGAGACCGAGAGCGTGGGCTCAATCGGTGCGGTGCCGGGACCAGGATATCTCAGCGGTTCAGGTCGTGCCGGCGGTGGGTGAGCTTCTCGGCCAGGGCCGCCGGCAGCACCCGGCGCAGGGCGAAGGCGAGCGGGGCGTTGCTGCCCACGGCGTACCGGGGCTTGGGGCGGCCCGCCTCGACGGCCTTGACGATGACGGCGGCGACGCGCTCGGCCGGCACCCCGGCACGCTCGTTGCGGTCGAGAGCGGTCAGCATCGTCTCGAAGTCACGGCGATGCGGGGAGTCCGCGGCGACGTAGTTGGTGCGGCGCTCGCTGATGCCGGTGTTGATCGAACCGGGCTCGACGGTGGTCAGCCACACCCCGAACGGCGAGAACTCGTGCCGCGCGCCGTTGCTGAAACCCTTCAGCGCCGCCTTCGTGGCGACATACGAGGACCGGTAGGCGAGCGGGAACGACGCGAGCATCGAGCCCACCATCACCACCCGGCCGAAGCCACGTTCCCGCATGCCGGGCAGGGCGAGCTGGGTCAGCTTGACCGGCCCGAGCACATTGACCTGGAACAGCCGGCGCAGGGCGTCGTCGGGCAGCTCCTCGAACGGGCCGGACTGGCTCTCACCCGCGTTGTTGACCAGGACGTCGACGCTCGCGAGCGGGCCGGCCAGGGCGCCGATGGAGTCATCCGAGGCGAGGTCGAGCGGGAGATACTCCACACCGGCCACTCGACGCTCCGGCGGCACGGACTGCGGACTACGGCTGGTGCCCAGCACGCGATACCCGCGTGCGACCAGCGCAACCGCCGTCGCTCTGCCGATGCCCGAGGATGCTCCGGTGATCAAGGCGGTGCGGGTCATCGCTACACCGTACCGGCGCCGACAGTGGTGGCTCAGCCGCGGAAGGTCCGGCGGTAGGTCTCGGGCGGCACGCCGAGTTGCTGGTTGAAGTGGCGGCGCAGTGTCGTCGCGGTCCCCATCCCGGTGCGCGATGCGATCTGCTCGACGCTCAGGTCCGAGGTCTCCAACAGCTCCTGGGCGCGGCGCACCCGCTGGGTCAGCAGCCACCGCAGCGGGGTCGTCCCGGTCACCGCGGTGAAGTGCCGGGCGAGGTTGCGGGAACTCATCCCGGCCTCGTGCGCGAGCTCGCGTACCGTCAACGGCCGGTCCAGGCGCTGCAGGATCCACGGCAGGAGATCGGCGAGGGCGTGGTTGCGGCCGTACGCCACCGCGGCGGGAATGAACTGGGCCTGACCGCCCGGCCGGTGCGGGGGCACGACCAGAGTGCGCGCCAGCGCGTTGGCCACCGCCGTGCCGTGGTCCATCCGGACGATATGCAGACAGAGGTCGAGGCCGGCGGCCTTGCCGGCCGAAGTCAGCACGCTGCCCTCGTCGATGTAGAGAACGTCGGCGTCGACGTGCACCGCCGGATATCGCTCGTGCAGCAGCGCGGTGTGCGCCCAGTGGGTGGTCGCGCGCCGCCTGTCGAGCAGACCGGCCGCGGCGAGGACGAACGCGCCGGTGCACAAGGACGCTATCCGGGCTCCCGCCCGATGGGCCTCGCGGACGGCGTCGACCAGCGCCGGCGGTGGCTCCTCGGCGGCGTCGCGACACGACGGGACGATCACCGTGTCGGCGCCGGCCAGCGCTTCCAGGCCGTGCCGGATGCCGGCCCGGAGCCAGCCGCCGACCTGCGCGTCGTCCTGGCCGCAGATGGTGAAGTCGTACCAGGGGTCGGCCAGCTCCCGGTCCACGCCGAAGACCTCGCAAGCCGCCGCCAGCTCGAACAGCGGCGTGCCGTCGGTGACGGCCAGGGCGATCGAGGACATGTCCGAAACTGTACGGGACGTGTCGTTGCGGACACTCGTCATGCCCGACCGCCCGGTCCAAGCTGAACACCATGAACAACCGAATCGCGGTCCTCGGCGCCACGGGTCACACCGGCAGTTTCGTCGTCGCCGAGCTGCGGCGCCGAGGCGCGACGCCGGTCCCCTGCGGTCGCGGCACCGACCTGGCCGCGGAGTTCCGCGGCGCCGACGCCGTCATCAACTGTGCCGGGCCGTTCGCCGCGACGGCCGCACCGGTGATCGAGGCCGCCATCCGCGCCGGGATCCCGTATCTCGACGTCACCGCCGAGCTCGAAGTCGTGACGGACACCTTCGCCGGCTTCGCCGACGCGACCATCCCCATCGTGCCGGCGGCCGCCTTCTACGGCGGGCTCGGCGACCTGCTCGCCACCGCCGCGGTGGGAGACTGGCCGGCGACCGATCAGCTGACCATCGCCTACGCCCTCAGCAGCTGGCATCCCACCGCCGGCACCCGGGCGACCGGCCGGGTCTCCGCGCAACGCCGCGACGGCCGCCGCGTCGCCTACACCGGCCACCGGCTGCAGTGGCGCACCGGCGACGCGCCCCGCACCGAGTGGACCTTCCCGGCGCCCATCGGCACCCGGCCGGTCGTCGGCGAGTTCACCACGGCCGACAGCGTCACCATCCCCACACATCTGGACACCCCCGAAATCGTCACCTACATGTCGAGCAACGCCGCCGACGACCTGCACGCCCCGGACTCGAGCGGCCCGGTCGCCGTCGACGACCGCGGCCGCTCGGCGCAGACCTTCCTGGTCGAGGTCGTCGCACGCTCGCACGGCGCGCAACGGCGCCTGGCGGCGAGCGGCCGTGACATCTACGCGGTCACGGCGCCGCTCGTCGTCGAGGCTGCGCTTCGAATCCTGGCCGGCACGGGCGACACCGCCGGCGTCGCGTCGGTCGCCACCCGCTTCGACCCGAAGGACTTCCTGAGCTCACTCATGCCGCAACACCTCACCCTCACCTGGTAAGCGTCTCGTTCCGTTGTCGTTCGTCATGCCCACAATCGTGGCCGAAGCCGGTCGGGGGCACATCTCCCCGGAGGCAGACACGCACCTATGCCCGCAGGCATAGGCCTTCCGGCCGGCGGTCACGAGCGGAAAGCGCGCTGCGGCCGTCGGCCTCGGGTACAGTGAGGCTGCGCGAAATACGGCTTTTACCCGATTCAACCGATGCCCGCGCATTCGGGAGGTCGCAATGCGGTGGCGGACCGGGCTGGCGAGCGACGCGGTGCGACCGCGGACCGCGTACCTGCTGTCGGTGGTCCTCATCGGTGCCGTCGCGCTGCTCGGCGGGCTGCTCCAGCGGTCGCCGTCGCCGCCGCCACCGGGCGACCCGGCATGGGTCTCGGCCCCCAAGACCCTGGTCACCGCCGAGCCCTCCGCCAGCACGCAAGCGGAACCGCCGGACGGCGACGCCGAGTCCACAACGGACTCCGGCGCGCCGACCCGGGTGCGGCTCGGCGTATACCTCAACGAGATCCAGTCCATCGACCTGACCGAGAACGCGTACACAGTGGACTTCTATCTCTGGCTGACCTGGACCGGTGACCTCGATCCGAGCAGCACGCTCGACTTCGTGAACGAGGACGCCAAAGCGTTTCCGCGCTCACGGCCGTTCGACGAGGAGCCGCAGGTGCTCCCCGACGGCCGCAAATACCAGGGCTGGCATGTGCTGTCCACGTTCAAGTCGCTGTTCAACTTCGCCGACTATCCGCGCGACCGCCACGTGCTGACCATCGAGGTCGAGGACAACAGCCACGACGCCAAGAGCATTGTGTACGAGGTTGCCAACGCCGATGTGCAGTACGACACCGGCTCCCGCAACATCCTCGGCGGCTGGCGGATGGTGCGCACACCCTGGGCGACAGTCGGCGAGACCGTCTACCACACCGGCTTCGGCGAGCCGAGCGCCGGCAAGGCCACCACCTACAGCCGCGCGACGTTCAACCTGGAGCTGAGCCGGCCCGCCACCGGATATCTCACCAAGTCCATCACGCCGATCACCATCGTGATCCTGATGACCATGCTCACGTTCCTGATCGGCACGATGGACCTGGCCTCGCGGCTGGGCGTGTGCATCACCGCGCTCATCTCAGCCGTCGTACTGCACTCGGAGTCCACGTCCGAGCTGCCCACGGTCGGCTACTTCGTGCTGTTCGACTGGGTGTACATCCTTGCCTACCTGGCCATCTTCGTGACACTGCTGGAGTCGATCCTGGTCCATCGGGCGGCCGCCGCCGGCAAGGCCACGCTGGCCAGACGCCTGGACCTTGTGGTGGGCCCGACCGTCACGCTCCTTTACATCGGCGGAGTCGCGTTGATCGCCCTCGCCTGACCGGCAAGCGATCAGATGACCTTGCTCAGGAACTGCCGCGCGTACTCGATGATGTCGCTTCGATCGAGCTCCAACTCGCCATGGCCCCCGTCGGTGATCATGGTGTGGGCCCGATGGCCGGCCCGGCACAGCGCAGCGGCCAGGTCGAGGCTCTGGGTCGGCGGTATCGCGGTGTCGTCCAGGCCGTGCAGGAGCAGCACGGGAGGGCCGGCACCGATGTGGGTGGTCACCGTGCAGTCGCGGGTGGCCGCATCGCCGGGCTCCGGCACGTGTCCCAGCAGCCGGTGCCACGGGTTGCCTTCGGCGCGCGCTCGAGGCCAGTCCGCGGCCAGCGGATCGATCGGGGGCTCCAGCGCCATGATCGCGTCCACATCGCCGGGACGATCGATCCCCCGCAGTCCGAGGTGCAGCGCCAGGTGTCCGCCGGAGGAGTCCCCGGCCACGATGAACGGCGTCCCCGGCACCCGCGCGGCCCGCGCCTCGGCCCGCACGTCAGCCAATTGCGCCGGCCAGTTCGCCTCGCCGCTGAGCCGGAAACGGGCGTGCACGACCCGCAACCCGAACCGCTCCAGCCAGGACACGTCACCGGTCTCGCGCGCGTACCAGCCGCCCCCGTGCATCCAGAGAACCACCGCTCGATCCGCCATGATCACCGATCCTATGGCGAGGCGCTCTGTCAGGCTGCGTCGACGCTTGCGGTGAAGTCGCGGATGGCCTTCGCCAGTTCCTCGGGGGCTTCCATCGCGGCATAGTGGCCCACCCCGTCGAGTGTCACCGAGCGGATTTCGGCCCCGGTGGCCTGGGACATGGTGCCGGCCGTGAACGGGCCGCCGCCCGCTCCGACCGCCAGCACCGGCACCGTCAGCGCATGGGTCTGGGCGAGGGCCTTGATTTCCGGGCCTTCCCGCAGCATCGACTGGTAGAGGCCGATCGCACCGCGCCAGCCGTCCGGGCGCGCGTAGGTGCGGGCGAACTCCTCGATGTCCGCGTCGGTGATCGCCCCCGGCGTCGCGCTCATCGCCGGGAAGGCGAATCGGCCGAGGAACTCGCGCTCGCGGCCGGCGAGCAGCAACTCGGGGATGCCGGGCGCGGCGAGCACGCCGATGTGCCAGGCGCCGCCGTGGGTGATGTCGGCCAGCATCTCAAGGCCGAACCCGGCCAGGCCCATCTCGATGGCGGTGAAGCTGAGCACATCCTGCGGATGGGTAGTGGCCAGCCGGAAGACGGTCCCCCCGCTGATGTCCTGCCCGGTGAGGTGGACGGGGCCGACGCCGAGCTGGGCGATCAGCAGGTGCAGGTCCTCGGCCGAGGTCTTGCTGTCGTACTCGCCCGGCGCGTTGTCCGAGTCGCCGAAGCCGCGCAGGTCGACCGCGAAGACCCGATGGTCGGCCGCGAGCAGCGGGATGAGCTTGCGGAACGTCCACCAGGTCTCGGGAAACCCGTGGACCAGCAGGATCGGGGAGCCAGTGGTCCCCGCGGCGACGTAGTGCAGGGTGGTGCCGTTGACCTCGGCACGGTGGTGGGTGATCATGTCTCTCCTCAATTCGACAGCCAAGGTGTCGAATAATAGACACCCTGGCTGTCGTTTGTCCAGCCGCTGCCGTACTCTGCTTCCATGTCCCGCACCGGCGCCGACCTCGCCCTGTTACTGCTCGGCGGCTTCCGCGAGCTCGTCGACGCGGCGATCGTCGAGCTGGCCCGGCGCGGCTACGAGGACGTGCGCCCCGTCCACGACTTCGCCATGCGGGCCATCGCCGCGGGCGCCGACAGCGCCTCCGAGCTGGGCCGCCGGCTGTCGATCTCCAAGCAGTCGGCGGCGAAGACGATCGCGGTGCTGCAGGAACGCGGATACGTGGCCCGCGAGACCGACCCCCACGACGCCCGCCGCAAACGCCTGCAAGTCACCGCCCTCGGCTTCGACGTGCTGCGTACCGGGGAAGCGATCTTCGATGAACTGCGGGCTCAATGGGCGCAGCGGATCGGCGCCGGCGAGCTCGAGACCCTCGAGAAACACCTGGCAGCGCTGGTGAACGCGGCGCCCGTGCGGTTCGACACCCCCGGCTGGATGATCCGGGACCTCGGCGAGTCGTAGGTTTCGCCGCGGGATTCATCCGAGCCGAATGACGCACCGGCGAATCGGGCCGCCCAGGCTGAAGGCATCTCGGGCGAGGAGGCCTTCATGTCGGGAAGCGGCAGCTCCGCACGGCGCATGGAACGCGCGGTAGCGCAGGCGACCGCGGCCGGTTTCACCGGAGTGCTCGTCACACCCGGTCCCGACCTGGTCTATTTCACCGGTTACCGGCCCACCGCGATCACCGAACGCATCACGATGCTGGCGCTGACCGCCGGCCGCGAACCGGTCATGATCGTGCCGGCGCTCGAGCGGCCCGACGCCGAACGGGCCACCGCGGCGGTGTCGCTGACGTGCTGGGACGACGGCGCCGACCCGTACGCCGCCGCCGCGCGCCTGCTCGATCCGCGGGGCCGCTACGCCGTCTCCGACGCGGCTTGGGCGATGCACCTGCTCGGCCTGCAGCGGGAACTGCCCGAGTCCCGGTACGTCTCGATGACCGCCGCGCTGCCGATGATGCGCGCGGTCAAGGACGCCGGCGAACTGGCGCGGCTCGCCGCGGCCGGCGCGGCCGCCGACGCCGCGTACGAGCAGATCGTCGGCGTGCGCTTCGCCGGCCGCCAGGAACGTGAGATCGGCGCCGACCTGGCCGGATTCCTCCTCGAGCACGGGCACTCGCAGGTGGACTTCACGGTCGTCGGATCGGGGCCGAACGGCGCCAACCCGCACCACGAGATGGGCGAGCGGCCGGTACAGGACGGCGACATGGTCGTCCTCGACTTCGGCGGCCTGCTCGACGGGTACGGATCCGATACCACGCGCACCGTGCACGTCGGCGAGCCGTCGCCGGAGGAACGCGCGGTTTTCGAGATCGTGCGCCACGCCCAGCAGGCGGCGTTCGAGGCGGTCCGCCCCGGCGTCAGCTGTCAGGAGATCGACCGGGTGGCCCGCAAAGTGATCCGCGATGCCGGCTACGGCGAGTACTTCATCCACCGCACCGGCCACGGGATCGGCCTGACCACACACGAGCCGCCATACCTGGTCGAGGGGGAAACGCACCCGCTCGTGCCCGGCATGTGTTTCTCCATCGAACCCGGCATCTACCTGCCCGGCCGGTTCGGCGTACGCATCGAGGACATCGTCACGGTCACCGCGGACGGCGGCCGGCGCCTCAACAACACCAGCCATGACCTGCACATCGTCGCGTGACCGGCCGCGGACGACGGGAGAACCCGCAATGGAACCGGTGACATCGGGGCGCTTGCGCGCCCGCGTACTCGTGGCGAGCCTCGGCCTCGGGCTCGGCAGCCTGCTCGCGCTGGCGGCCTGCGGCGACGGCAACGGAGGTGTGACGCCGCCGTCGGAGCGGCCCTCGCTGGAGCGCACCGCCACCGCGGAGGCGGAGTCCCCGCAGCCGACGCGAACCCGCACCACGGACGCGACCAGGACGACCAAGCCCACCCGGACCACCGAACCCACCCGGACCACCGAACCCACCCGGACCACCGAACCCACGCGGACTACCAAGCCCGCGCCCACGCATACGGAAAATGCCACACCCGCGCAGCACGCCGCGACGACCACCGCCGCAGCGACGGCGACCGACTCTGCCGTGCCCACCGGTGACGACGGCGGCCTCGGGCCGTTCGGCTGGCAGTGCCTGCTGTTGGTGCCGTTCGCCGCGCTCGCCGTCGCGCTGCTCGTCGGCCGGTCACGACGCTCGCAGGCGTGGGACGACCGGGCCGCGGCCCTGTCCGGCGAAACGCGTACCGTCATCCGCACCCGGCTGCCCGCGGTGTTGTCGACAGAGACGCCGGCGGAACGCGCCCTCGCCTGGCCGCCGCTGCGCGCGGACCTGATCCGGTTGGGACACGGCTGGGCCGCGCTCGCCGGCGGCGGTGCCGACGAACCCCGGCGCTCCTTCGCGGCGCGGATCGCCACGCTGGTGCGGGACCTCGTCGCGGCGATCGACGGCGAGAACGAGGCGCTCGCGGCGGGACGGGACTGGCGGCTGCTGCGGCCCGCGGTGGACGCGGCCGGGCAGGCACTGACGGCAGCGCTCACTGGGCAACCGGTGCCGGGGCCGGGACAGTACCCGGGCGGCGAACCCGGCCCGCCGGGAACTCCGGCTTGACGCAGAGCTGCCGGCATCGGTGACTTGTGACTAGAGTTGTCGTGTGCCTATAGTCGTGCGTATGACGATGAAATCGCTTCGCCTGGTCGGGACGCATGAGATCCGCGAGCTGCTCGGGGGCACACTCGCCCGGCAGCGCATCTACCAGATCACCAGCCGGAAGGACTTTCCGGACCCCTACGCGACGCTCGCCCAGGGCAAGCTCTGGCTGACCGGCGACGTCGAGCTGTGGATCCGCGAGCACCGGCCGAGCGCCGTCAAGAACATTCAAGCCCGCAGATCGCTGCGTACGAGGAGACGCACCCGGCCCTGATCGGCCCAGAAGTCGAACCGCTGGTCAGCCGCGTCCGTAGGGTTGGACATGGCAGAGTGGCGCGACATGCCGGCCGAGGCGCTCATCGACGGCCCGCCGGTGGGCGGCGAGTTGTTGCTGCGGCGTACGTTGCGGCAGGTACGCGCCGAACGCGCGAGCCTCTCCGCCGGCACGGACGGCGCGCGGATGAGCGTGGTGCTCCAGCCGGCCGCGGGGCAGGTCCGGGTCAGCGCGCGGATCATCGGCGGGCCGGGCGGGCGGCTGTGCCGGCTCGTGGCCGTCAACCGCACCGGCGAGCGGCGGGCAGTGGGCGACCGTTTCCTGGCGGCGGACGGCACCACGATCGAACGGGTCACCGACGCCGCCGACCTGGTGACGATCGAGCTGACCGACGCCGCGGGCACCGTCCTCGCGTCGGCGCCCCTCCCTACCCCGGCACGGTGACCAGCGGCCGGCGGATGAAAGCCTCGTGCGCGCGGCCATGAGCCCTCGGCAATCGCTGCGGTCAGCGGCTCAGGTGTTCGTGCCGCATCTTCCACACACCGTGCTGCCGCGTCACGACGTTGGTGCCGCGACCCTCCCCCGAAGCCGGCTTCCCGTCGACGACACCCGTCCAGCGAAAGCGGTAGCGGCACACCGCCAGATCATCGGCCACCGCGACCCACTCGAGCTCCTCGATCCGGTACACCTCGTCCTGGATCGTGGCGAAGGTGCGCTCGATCGCGGCTCTGATCGCCTCGATGCCGTGATAGGAGCCCTCGGTGAACCAGTAGCTCGCGTCGTCGGCGATCAGCGGCGCCACCTGGTCGAAGTCGTGCCGGTTGGTGGCCTGCTCGTACCGGCGCATGAAGGCCGTGAGGCCGGCCGTCCCGTCGCTCACCGGACCCCCGGCAGCACGGTTCCGATGATCCACACGACGGAGGTTACCGGTTCGGGTGCCGCGCGCCGCCGGACGGGCAGCGTTGACCGGCCGGTGGTCGCCGTTGTCGGCGCGCCTCGTGCTGGTTCGGTCCGGGCCTGTCCTGCGACGATCTTGGCCATGCAGCAGGACGACTTCTGGCAGCTCGTGCGGTCGCTCGGCCCGGACCCCGGGGACGCCGACTTCGAGCGCCTGACCGGGGAACTCGCCACCCGCAGCCCCGAGGACATCATCGGCTTCGAGGACCGGCTCGCGGCCCTGCTGTACGCGCTGGACACCCCGGCCCACGCCGCCGCCGCGCGGGCCCACAACGACTGGTTCCTCTACGTGCGCTGCGCGGGCGTCGCCGCGGGCCGCGGCACGTACGAGGAGATCCTCGCCCAACCCGCCAAGCTGCGCCGGTTCGCCAGCCGCGAGGCGGAGCACCTGCTGTCGGTGGCGTCCGGCGCATACGAACGCAGCACCGGCATGCTGTGGGAACACCAGACGCCGGTCAGCTACGAGTCGGGCAGCAACACCGCCGCCTGGGGCGACCCCGAGCCGATCCGGGACGCCGCCGGCGAACCACCGGGGCCGCAGTCCTGGCTCATCCTGCGATCCGTCATCTTCCTGCCGGACGGATGGCCGGCCGCCTACGACCGGGTCGTCGATCACGTCGGGCAGGCGCTGGCCGCCGATCCGGCGTGGCAGGCCTGGTGGGAGGCCGCCGGCATCCCGGAATGTCACCTGTGGCTGTATCTGCAGGCCGAGGAGATGCTGGGGCCGCCGGGCACGACCGTCAAGGTCGGCCGGGAACGCGTCGAGGCCACGCTCTCCCAGCAACCGGCCCCGTTCCCCAGCACCGAGCCGGCGGAGCTGCTGCCCCGGGTCGTGGCCGACGTGACGAGCACGCTCGACGCGGTCCGCGACCGGCTCGGCCTCCCGCCGCTGCCACCGCTGAGCGTTCCCGACCTGCCCGCCGATCTCCCACGGGGAACGCAGCATCCGGAAACGTTCGGCGAACTCTTCGCGGGGGTGGGCGCGCGAAGCATTCTCAAAGCGCTCGCCCTCGCCCTCATCGGCCGGTTCCGGCGCGGGCGACGCCCCGGACAGCCAAAGCCCTAACGGCCGGCGACCCGCCGGAAGAACGTCCAGATGACCTGCGCCACGCCCGGGGTGGCCCCCACCGCCAGCGGCCAGGCATGGGTTCCCCCCGCGTACAGGGAAAGCTGCACCATCTCGCCAGAACCGCAGCCCGTCCACGTCGTGCTGGTCAGCGTGCCCGCGCCGGTCGTCGCCGGGCCCGCGCGGCACCCGTTCGCCTGCCGGTACTGCTCGACCTGTTCCTCCACCGTCGGTTCGAGATAGCCCTTCGCCGTGTGCCGGGTGGCGGTCGCCGTGAGGGCCAGGTCCGGGTCGGCTGTTCCGGCCGCCACGAGCAGTGACACCGGCGCCGGGTCCC
>Ga0307515_10006819_pt1 | contig 22715 bp, 18 predicted proteins | sample 17_EM_MG_FD_194513 | JGI IMG/M metagenome (GOLD analysis project Ga0307515, IMG submission 194513) | Populus trichocarpa ectomycorrhiza microbial communities from riparian zone in the Pacific Northwest, United States - 17_EM | ecosystem: Host-associated > Plants > Roots > Unclassified | place... | reverse complement strand
ACAGTAATTAAACTCTGCTTTGCGGGGTTGACTTAGTACCCGATCTCAGTTTTAAAAAAGCTAATTTAGATTTGACTAGTTGGTATTGTTGTTACTTTTCAAAGTATTTTTTATTTGGAAATACATCAAAATAATATTTTTTTATTTTTTAAAAATTATTTTTGACATCAGCACATCAAAATGATCTGAAAATATCAAAAAAAATATTAATTTGAAGTAAAGAAAAAAAAGTAAAAAAATTTTAAATAGTTTTGAAACTCGGCCCGGCTTGGTAGGTCGATCCGGGGCTCGACTAATCCAGAGCTGGAACCAGACCGGGTTGAAAAAAATAGAAAAAAAAAATCCTGGTGTGACTCAACAAGATCAGGTCACACATTGAGTAGTTATTTATCAAAATAATATCATAAAAATTGCACTTTAAATTAAAATCTTAAGCCTTTTTGAGGCGTGTATAAAATAGTGGTAAAAATTATTTTAAAATATTTTTTATTTAAAAATGTATTAAAAAAATATTTTTTTATCTTTTAAATTTATTTTTTACACCAACACATCAAAATAATTTAAAAATAATAAAAAAATTAATATGAGAAAAAATTTAAAAAAACTCAAAAGTTCATGAAATAGTGGTTGCACCACCGCTCCAAACATACACTAAAATTCATTTTTGACATCAACATATTAAAACGATTTAAAAAAAATAATTCAAAAAAAAAATCAATTTTTTCAGAAATAAGGTTCGATCGCACTCCCAAATACAAATCACGTCTGACTTTTAGACTATGAGGATATTTAGCATTGAGATTCAATCTGTTTTTTGTTAAAATTAAAATTTGTTTTTCTTTAAATTAATATTTTTAGTATTTGTTGATCGTTTTGATATAATAATATCAAAAATAAATTTTAAAATTTTTTAAAATTATTATTTTAATATATTTTTAAATAAAATATACTTTAAAAAACAACTAATAGTTCCAAACCTCTCCACGGTATTGACAGCACTTTAACGCTATTCTCTGCCACAATTACAAAAAAGGTCCTGAATTCCTGATGCAGACTTAGAAACAACGCTAGTCTCTCTGTCTCTGCACTCTTTCACCCCTCCTTTTTATCCCTTTGTTTGTTTGCACAAAAATAATTTTTTTAAAAAATTAAATTTTATAAAAAAGCTAATTATTTTTTATATTTAATAATATCATAAAAAAATAAAAAAAAATATTTTTCAATGCTTAACTATATCATAAAAAATAATCTGAAAAACTACTTACTAATATATATTTTTCTAATTTATTGAAAAAATAAAAACTAAATCTTACATATAAAAAGGTTGAAAAAAAATAAAATAAAAAAAAAACATCTAATTTCATAAATTATTTTAAATAAAATAATTATAATTAAAAAAATAAAGACTAAATCTAAAATTAAAAAAATTAAAAAAGGATGAAATTGAAAATAAAACTCAATTTAATAAATTATTTTAAATAAAATAAATAAAAATTAAAAAATAGAGATAAAATATGATAGATAAAAAATTTTAATAAAAAAAATAATAATAAAAAATAAAGATTAAAACTTATATAAAAATAAATTTTTTTAAAAATAAAATAAAAATAAAAAATATTCAAAATAAAATATATAGTAATGAAAAAATTAAAGATGGAGTTTGATATCATTAATAAATAACAATATATTTTTAAATTTTCATAAATCTTCAAAAAAAATATTTTTTATTAAAAATAAAATAAATTTTTATTTAACTAAAAAATATTTTTCTTTAATTAATGTTTTTAATAATAAACAAATAATTTTTTTAAAAAAATAACATTAAAAAAAACTACTTTCATTAATGTTGCTCATGTAACTCAGCATAGCCCCTCTATCTGCAAGACAGGGAGGAAAAAAAAAAAAAAGAGAGCCAAACACCACTCTATTTTACACACCCAAACCCTTCCTTTCCCTTCCCTGCCCTCCCCTCCCTCCTTCCTTCTCTATTTCAGATCCAAATTAATCCTCTAAGTTCCGTTACCACCTCCAGGTAACCAACCATTAAACCCTAACTAATTTTATCTTAATCGCTATTATCTTTTCGATCTGTAATTTTGAATTTCTGTCGCAATCGCTCATTAATCGTAACATTATCGATTTCGATTATGTTCAGCATTCAGTTTTGATTCAGTGATTAGTAATGTAATTAGCGATGATTACGTTTGATTTTGTTTGAGTGCAGGAGGTAGAGGATTGGTCAATAAAAGGAAGGATGTTTGGCGCTAGCAATCGTAAGTTATTTTTTATGATTTTTAATTTTTTTTCTATAATGCTGAATTCGGATTTCTTTTGAGTTAGAGGAAAGAGGTGAAAAATAATGAAAGAAACATGAAATAGATACGGAATGGAAGTGAACTTAAAGCTGATTATAATTACAGTGCTGCCATTGCATATTTTTGTGATTTTTTGCGTCGCGAATAGATGGATGGATGATTGTTGACGTGCTATTTTCATAATTTTGGCTCATGTTCTGTTGGGAGTGTAATTTATTTGTCAGTGAGATTCCGTATGGGTAATGTGTGTGCTAAAGAGTTGAAATTTGTGTTTTGTAACAGCTTTTGGACAATCATCAAATAGTCCGTTTGGGACAACGCAGCCGGCTTTTGGTCAGACCAGTAATGCAAGTAATAATCCTTTTGCGCCGAAGCCATTTGGTAGTCCAACAACTCCTTTTGGTGCACAAACAGGGAGTTCTATATTTGGGGGCACTTCAACTGGAATGTTTGGCACACCCCAAACTTCTTCATTCTCTGCAACAAATGCTTTTGGTAGCTCAACGCCTGCTTTTGGAGCATCTAGTACCCCTGCTTTTGGAGCGTCTAGTACCCCTGCTTTTGGTGCTTCGTCGTCATCAGCATTTGGTGGTAAGTTTTTATTTTTATTTCCTTTTCCACCGGTTATCTATTCCTGGGTTATGATTTTGCTATGTAGAAGTAAGATTGTTGTGCTTGTACAGTAAATGCATATGGATTGTTGACTAACTCAGAGATGTCGTAAACTTTTGTCTTGGAAGTCTTATAGCAGACAAGTTTTCAATTCCTTAGAAAAGCAAGTGTTCTAGGAGGTGATTTGGTTACACAGCATGTTGGTTATTTTTCTAAAATCTGAATGCTTGTTGTTGTTTGGCCCTAGTTTTTGAGCTCATTGTTTCATTATTGTTTGTTTTCTTCAATGAAATTGGTAGATGTTGAGATTTAATTAATTATGATACATAATGTTTACTATTTCATTTTTTACCTGTGCATTTGTTTTGACTACTCTCTGCTCTCTGTAGCAGACTTATACTCACTTGTTTTTCTTCTTAACTTGGTGATTTTCTTGCCTTTGTGTTCTTCCTCATCAAGATTTTACTGGCTAACTTCATCTGCCTTCCCTACTAGCATCTGTATATCAAGACAAACACATGCATGTGCTCAAACACTCATGCGTGCACACACTTTAAGTTTGTGTTAGTATCCTTTATCTGATTGGTTTTTTTTCCTGGTTTTACAAATGGACAGCACTTTCTCACTCTTTCTATATATTTATTTGCAGGTTCTTCTGTTTTTGGTCAGAAGCCTTTTGGAGGCTTTGGGTCTACTGCTCAAGCGAGTCCTTTTGGAAGCACAAATCAGCAGTCACAACCAGCTTTTGGGAATAGTTTATTCGGTTCCACACCTTTTGGTGCACCAACTCAGTCTGCATTTGGCGCTACAAGTACTCCAGCCTTTGGCGCTACAAACACTCCACCCTTTGGTTCCACAAACACCACTCAAGCCTTTGGCGCCACAAGCACCACTCCAGCCTTTGGCTCCACAAGCACCACTCCAGCCTTTGGCTCCACAAGCACCGCCCCAGCCTTTGGCGCCCCAAGCTCCGCCCCAGCCTTTGGCACCCCAAGCACCACCCCAGCCTTTGGCTCAACGGCGACTCCTGGTTTTGGTAGCACAGGAACTACATTTACCAGTTCCCCGTTGTTTGGAACTGGTGGAGCTTTTGGAACTTCCACCACTTCAGGTTTTGGAGCTTCAACTACCACACCTGCCTTTGGGGCACCGACTACTTCTGCTTTTGGGGCTACTTCATCACCATCCTTTACGTTTTCATCCAGTCCAGGTTTTGGCCAATCAGCTTCTGCTTTTGGGAGCAGCCCATTTGGAAGTACTACATCAACTTTTCCAGCCCAGACTTCTCCCTTTGGTGAGCCTTTTTAAGTTTATTGTTTTGCAATTTGCAACAAGACCTGTCTTGATAACGAGAGTTGTTTTTCTAGAGTAAAAGGAACTTGAATGGCTTACATTGCTTGACTTGTATTTTTATGATATGGTATGTAGGAGCCCAGAGTACAACATCACCATTTGGGAACAATGGCTTTGCCCAGTCAGGTTTTGGGGCGCAACGTCCTGGAAGTAGAGCATCACCATATGCAGAAACAGCTGAGGCAGAAGGTGGTGCACAGGCTGGGAAATTATTGTCGATATCAGCCATGACTGCATACAAAGATAAAAGCCATGAGGAGCTAAGGTGGGAGGACTATCAATTGGGAGACAAAGGTAATTTGTTTGTGATTACGTTGGAAAGTTCTGGACATTTTTATTCTCATTGCTAATAACAATGAAAAACACACACCATGCATATTTTCTCCAACAACTAATGCTGTAATATTGAATTACAGGTGGACCGCTTCCTGCTGGTCAATCTCCTGGCGGGGGCGGATTTAATGTCTCAGCCTCACAGCCAAATCCTTTTGCTCCTCCAACTGGACTTGGTCAAACGTCTGCAAATATATTTTCTTCAACAACTACAAACCTGTTTGCTCCAAAAACTCAAACATCTACACCTTCATTCAACACAACCTCCTTTGGCCCTTCAACATCTTCCAATCTCTTTCAGTCATCAACAACACCTGCATTCTCAGCTGGTTCATCTCCGTCTCTTTTTGGATCAACAAGTACACCTAGTTTTAGTTCAACACCATCCTTGTTTAGTTCTACTGTAGGCCAAGGAACTGCTTCACCATTTGGTTCTAGTATGTTTAATAACACCCAACCATCTCTCTCATTCCCATCAACCACACCTTCACTGGGACAGGCTACTGCATTTTCACAGCCCAGTCCATTTGGACCAAGTACCACTAGTTCATTGTTCAGTAGCCCTTCCACTGGTGGCCTTTTCTCAAGCACCCCGTCTCTGATAACTCCAAATCTGGGGGGGTTTAATCAAATGACAGTAAGTAACAATTAATGTTGTCGAGTACTTTATCATCATATTTAATTTCTTCATTTTATGAGCAGAAATGATGGTATTGAGCATTATCAGTTTTAATACCTCCCAAGCAACTTAAATTCTCAGCTCCATCCCTCATTTATTTCAAGCTCTTTCTGCTTGTGTACATGGGTGGAAGTGGAATGAAAAACAAACATTCCAAATCAGAAATCCTTTTTGGCAATTTGTGTAGCTTGTTATGATTTGTATGCAGCATGTGCATATTTGCGAGTGATTTAAGTTCCAGTGTTGGCACATCTGGTAAACTTTTATGACTAACTATAACTTTATCTGTAGCCATCTCAACCAGCACCTTTTCAAATGTCTCAGCCAGCTCAGAATGCAGGTACTTTTGCCTCGAACTTTAGTCAGACACAAGCAGGTATCTTTGTTTTTCTTTTTCATCATTTAGTTTTTAAGCATTTAATTTATGGTGCTGACATTAGTTGTGTGCTATTTTTCAGCTGGTATGAGTGGCTTTGCTGGTGTATCAAACAATTTGGGGCAATTGTATGTTTTTGCTTCACTCTCTATAGTAGTTGTCTGTATGCATGTGGCAGTTGTATGTCTTTGCTTCACTTTCTATATTTAGCTGCTGTGTGCATGTTTGTTTGATTTTTCATATCATGTATGCTAAATGTACATGCTTAGGAGACGTGTTCTCCTTCCTGCTCTGCAATGCTTATGTTGTTTTTATTAAGACAGGCTTCCTGTCTGTTCTTAACATGTGCACTCAATGTGAATAGTGTTCTGTTACCCCTCTTTCTTATCGTTCGTGAAAAGATTCAAGCTACTGGGTAATTAATCAATTTATGATGCATATAACAATGTTTTTTTGTTTAACAGGTCTACCCCACAAAGTGCTGTTGCTATACAACCAGTTCCTGTTACAAATCCATTTGGAACACTTCCTGCAATGCCTCAAATGTCTATTGGTCGAGCTGGAACTACACCTTCAGTTCAATATGGGATTTCTTCTATGCCTGTAACTATAACCTGTTCTGAACTGAACTTGTTTACTATAGGGTGTTACATTGATTTTTGACTTTTTTTTTTGTTTTCATAATGTAAATCAGCTTTGCCTTATCTTTACTATTATTCTGTGTTATTGCCATTGATTCTTGTGTCTATAAAATGTAATTGGAGAAATAGCGGTGACTTTTGGCTCTTTATTTTCTATCAGGTCATTGAGAAACCCTCTCCTGTTAGAGTATCATCCTTATTGACTTCTCGGCACCTGTCACAGAGGAGGATTAGGTTGCCTGCGAGGAAATATTACCCTAAGCATGATGGTCCAAAGGTGATTAGATTTGCAAAATTTGTTCCTTAAAATGGCTATTGATTGCCTTGTCTATAACTGGATTTATGGAGAGGTTGCACATTGACCTGCTTCTTTGCTCAACTATTGCATTCAGGTTCCATTTTTCAGTGATGAAGAAGAAACGCCCAGTACACCAAAGGCGGATGCTCTTTTCATTCCGAGGGAAAACCCAAGAGCTCTGGTGATTCGTCCTATGGACCAGTGGCCTTCAAGGGCAAGTGCAGAGAAAGCATCTCCAGTGAATGCATCTGCACCAGTACATGAGAATGGTAAATTTCCAATCTAACAATGCTACCTCAGGTCTGCAATATTTTTGTAGTGTGTTGGCATATTCTGGCTAACTTTGATTGACACATGGAAGGGATAGGCAATGATGCCCCAGTTATTCCAATGCTCTAGGGCTTTACTTTCCTTTCATTCTGTGTCATCATATTATAGCGTCATTGTTGCTGTAATTTGTTTTTTTTAACAGTCCAAATTTAGCTTATTACCTTCTTTTATCCAGGAAAAATTTCAGAATCAGACTTTGCCAATCTCTCAAATGGTTACACTGCTGGTGATAAAAATAGTAAGATATTGTTACATTTGTAATATTCACCCTTTCTTCATTTGTGCTGAATGATTCCCGAAATTGACATGGCCAAAACTGCTGCTGCTAGTTTATGTTGAAGAGTTTGATCTTGCCCACTTAATAAGATCTTTTGGGAGGTTGCGTGGTATATTCAAACTTCTGACTGAACTTCATATGACAACCGATTTCATGACTTCCATCCGGTGAAGTCTACGCTTCGAATGTCATTTTCTTCAATAGGCACACTTTTCCATGGAAACACAGCTGTTCTCCATTTGTTGCATGTTTAAATTTACCTTATGACACATACGTCTTGTGCATTATTTTAACCTCTCAAACCCAAATATATTCTTGGGGTTTGTGTAGTTTTTTTTTTATTAATTTCTGTAGCTTATTTCAAAAGGATTTTCTTTGGGTATGGCTTCTATTGTCCCTGAATGGATTTTTTTTTTTTTTTTGCTTGTGCTCATCACTATTTATTATGCAGAAAATTTGGCTGAAAATGGTGTAATCAAGGAGCAAGCCCCCCATGTCAAAGTCAACCAGAAACCTAATGGAGTCCATGAGGATCATTCAGCTCAGAAAGAAGAGTCCTACATGACACTCAGTGGTCACAGAGCTGGCGAGGCTGCAATTGTGTATGAGCATGGAGCAGATATTGAGGCACTAATGCCAAAACTGCGACGTTCTGACTATTTTACTGAGCCTCGTATCCAGGAACTGGCAGCCAAGGAGAGGGCTAAACCAGGTTTCTGCCGCCATGTTAAGGATTTTGTGGTTGGAAGGCATGGCTATGGAAGCATCAAGTTCTCGGGTGAAACAGATGTTCGACGGCTTGATCTTGAGTCCCTTGTTCAGTTTAATAACCGGGAGGTTATTGTGTACATGGATGATAGCAAGAAACCACCTGTTGGACAAGGTCTCAACAAGCCCGCTGAGGTAACACTTCTCAACATAAAATGCTTTGACAAAAAGACTGGACGTCAGTTCACAGAAGGACCAAAAATAGAAAAATACAAGGAGATGCTCAAAAGAAAGGCCGAAGACCAAGGCGCCGAATTTGTTTCATATGACCCTGTTAAAGGAGAGTGGAAGTTCAAGGTCAACCATTTCAGCAAGTACATGCTGGAGGAGGAAGAAGAGGATCGGGATGCGCAAGCTACCGCAGATTGTTGACAACTGCAGGCAGTCCCGAGGGAGTGATGCAAGGGTTTTTGTTTGTTTTCGAGGCGGCCTGGACTTGTATAGGATTTTTATGTAAGTTGTGATATATTAGCGCGAGTAATGTGGTTGTGTATCACTAGCTCTTGCTTCTTCCTTTCCTTGTCCAAGTTCTTACCCTTCATCTTTTCTGCTCATCGGGCATGTTGTTCTTTTAGTCTCACTGTTTCTGATCTTTGTAGGGGACAAAATGGAGGGATGGTCGATTTCCTTTTTCTAGTAAAATTGATTCCTTTATTGTGTTTGAAATTCCTATTCAAGTTTCTCTTCTTTGTGAAATCTCGTCTTTTACTAGTAGAAATCACAAATCCCACTCGTTGGTGATTTCATTTGTAATCTAACAAGGGGTGAGGATAGACATAACCCTAGGTATGGATTGCAGGCTGGTTTTCATAGGATTGAAACTTGGATCGGATTTCTTGTTGATTAGACAAGACATTAATTTAATTTTATAAAACATGGTTAACTCTAGGTTCCCTTTTAGGTTAATTCTTACATGATCATGAAAATAGTAATTAAGTTTCTACTAGTATCTCAAAAACGTGAACAAACTTGGAAGATTATAACAAAATCAAAATGGTATCATTATTCAAATTTCTTTTAAGCAAAAAATAAAAATTTAATTATATTATTTTTAATATAAAGCATATGCAAAATTTCCAAAATAATGGTTGTGTTTTTATGATGAAAAAGAATGATATTTTTTTTTAAAAAAAATATCTCAATTCGATGACAGTGATAACTGTTATGGTAAGGTAGTACTAAGTGATGATATATCAATAACTAGAATTGATAATATTATAATGGTAATGATGAAAGTGATAATACAACTAATCATAATATATAATTTTTTTTAAAAAAAAATCAATTTAACCGTCATATGATTATTTACTGGAAAAAAAACATCCCTTGTATTATTTCAAAAACAAGTTTCTAAGATTTGAGCGATGCAACCCTTATTACCATGATGATCTAGAACCAATAAATACTTTTTCAAGCCAATACTTATTTGGATTCTCACCTTCTATATCTCTCCTCTCATTCACTCAAAAAATATTTCCCAATACTTAAAATACTCTCTACACACACTTCATCTCCAACAAATTCATGGCTTACAAGTGGTGGATACCTTAAAAAATAGTTAAACTGTTAACTCTCATTATTTTCATTAATTTTAGGTGATTTTCTCTCTCTTCTCTCTAATTCAATGGCTAAAATGTAAAGAAATTAAACTTTTGGATTAGAAGTGAAAATACAAAAACTATAAAGACCGTACAAGAAAAAAAGAATTCGATGTAAATGGATAAAAATCAATCACCTAAATTTTTCCAAAAACTAAAACAAAATTCATCAAACAGGCTTTTACAAAAATAAAGGAACAAACAAGGGAAGGAAATGTGGGTTGGGCTGGGCTTCGGAAAGACCCATCCAGCAATTTCAAACTGGACCAAGCAAAAGGGCCTACATCACCATATCATATTTTAGGGTTTAGGCCCTAAAACACAAAAACTTTAGGGCATTTTTTGTAACACTCTACCCTGCTTTACTCTAAGCTGCCGCCCGCTGTTATATAATAAAAAAAAATTCTGGTTTTGTGGCCTTGGAGAGAAACAATAGTTCGAGAGGGCTGCCACCGACGCCGAGAAATCATGAAGACAATCCTCTCTTCTGAAACGATGGATATCCCAGATGGGGTTAAGATCAAGATCAATGCTAGAATCATCGAAGTCGAAGGCCCAAGAGGGAAGCTTACAAGGAACTTCAAGCACTTGAATCTTGATTTTCAGTTGATCAAAGACGAGGAAGGGAAGAGAAAGCTCAAGATAGATGCCTGGTTTGCTTCAAGAAAGACCAGTGCTGCTATTAGGACAGCCCTTAGCCACGTTGAGAACTTGATCACTGGGGTTACCAAGGGCTACAGATACAAGATGAGGTTTGTGTATGCTCACTTTCCCATCAATGCCTCCATCACTAACAGCAGTACTGCCATCGAGATCAGGAACTTCCTTGGCGAGAAGAAGGTAATGATTTCTTACTACTTTCGAGAAACCAATTGTTCTTTAAGGCCGGTGTTAGTGTTTGATACGTTTTTCTTCGAAAACTTTTTAATTTTAGGTTTAGAAAGTGAAAAAAATCTTATTGTTCAACTGTTGATAATTTAGCTGGTAGCTGATGGTTTGTGAGATTATTCTATTGGTTATTTTTAAATGATGTTGCTATTGTATGACAAATATACAAATATACAAAGATTATTCTATTGTTTATTTGTTGCTGATCTAATGCAATTTTGATCTGAGACATAGTAAATGTATTGAAATATTGTTGTGAGATTAATCTAAAGGAAGAACATTCATTTGGTTTTGGTGTAGTTCTGTGTTGAATTTTTGTCAATGGATATGGATATGATATGAGTAGTTGTTGCCAGTCAGCAGTGTTATGAGTTTTGAACATGTAAAAAAAACCTGATGTTTACTTTTTGCGGATGATTTTTATTGGTGGATCAATTTGGTAATGCTGTTTGTGTTTGGTTTCTTAAGGTGAGAAAGGTTGACATGCTGGATGGTGTGTCTATTGTTCGGTCTGAAAAGGTCAAGGATGAACTCGTCCTAGATGGCAACGACATTGAACTTGTCTCCCGGTCTGCTGCTTTGATTAATCAGGTTCGTGTGTGCAATGATGCTTGCGTACCTGAATGTGCACTTCTGTATCTGAATTTATTCTTTTGTTCAAAAAACTTAGGTGCACCTTATTTTATATATGAATCATGCATGCCCAGCAGCTTCCATTTTTCTTCATTTGCTGAAAAGGTTTTTTTCTTTGAACAGAAATGTCACGTGAAGAACAAGGATATCCGCAAATTTCTTGATGGGATCTATGTGAGTGAGAAGGGAACTGTTTTTGAGGAAGAGTGAGTCAAGGAGTTTTAGTTTTGTTCATCTGGTAGTTCTCTTCGTGCTCTATTAATACCCTGGATGCTTAAGATGTTTCATCGATTTTGTCTGGAGTTTTCATTTTATAAAATTTTGATTGTTCTGCCTATGTTTTCAATATTTGATGTGCCATGGGATTGCTGTCTTGCTCTCTTTTTAGCTACCAGCACCGATGCTATTGTTACCAAATCTTGAACATTGCTAGATAGTTTGGAGTCATAAACCATGGAACGGAGTCCAAAACTATTGACAGGATAGGAGACGCAAAATGGAAGAAATTTCTGAAATAAAAAAGTTGACCTAGGAGGTTGAAATTGAAAAATAAAAACCAAGAGCCAAAAAAAAACGAGGCAATTGAGAAAATAACAAAAATGTCACATGAAAGCAGCTAAAGAAATTGAAAATTTTACTGACACGCCACTTTCTACTAATGAAGACACCAAACTAGAAGACGAAGTTACCAAGTAGCACTGGTTTTCTTGCTGTGCTCTTGAAATAAGGGGGGAGTAGATTTGTACATCATTGACAATATTTATCTTTGCTGCATGAGAGTGGATGCTTTAGATTTATGAAATTATTCATGTGAAGAATCTACGTAGAGGATCATTGCTTTCTTTTTTCCCTCATAATTGTTCATGCAAAGGACCTGAATCGAATAAAAGCGACGCCTCAACCCTAAAGATAAAATCAAACATTTTCATGAGGGTAGTGGTGGTCACGTATGCTTTTCAAAACAGTGAGCATTCACAGAGAGATTACCATCCAACGAGGGTCAAATACAGAGGCCAAAGCAGCTTTCTCAAATAGAGGGTCAAAAAAGCAATCTCAAATGCTTTTCAAAAACAGAGAGCACCCGTAGAGAGAAATTACCGTCCAAGAGGGCCAAAGAAGCATATCTCAAATGCTTTCCAAAACTTTGAGCAGAGACATTGCCATCCAAAGAGGGTCAAAGAAGCAATCTCAACTGCACAGTAGTAATGGCCCTGCTATCCAAATCAAACAATTCCAGAGCACGCACTTGTTTGTCAGTATAATTATTAATTTATTAGAAGAAACATCAAGGAGCTAAAATATAAATATAAAATATTTCAATTCTAACCACCGTGTCTCCTGGATAAGAGTACGAAACAACAGACTTTATGAGAGACGGTGCAACTTTAAAACAAAAAGAAACCTAAACCTATAAATGGAAAGTGATCAGACGTATAGCAAAAGAAGGGAAACGTCAACAATTTTGAAGAACACCAACCTCAAAAGAACACATCTTATAAATAGATTACTACTACATTTTCTCTAACTGCACAATGTGTGAAATCTTGGAAGAAGACAAAAACAGAACAAAGGATAAAAGTCAAATTTGGAGGTGGTTCGAACAGTTCGCTGGATATCTTTGATGTTCCTCTCAAGGAGAACACAGTGGAGTTTCTTTGGCACGATCCCTCTATATACAGTGGAACCTATAGTTGTGCCCTTTACTAAAACAACTTACCTTAATCCATTTTATAGCATTTTTCTCTATTGCTGTCAATTCATTTATTCCAGTCTTGAATAATAATGTAAAGTAATATCAACTTGTAAGGGACTTGTATGTTATAATATTGGCTCATCCCATGTCGTCGATTTTTGACTCACATGGAATTAAGAAAGTAAGAGGACATGATTCTGTATGCTTGTCCAGTCATTTCTAATGATCTTGAAGAGGGGGACACTTTCCACCCGCGAATAAATTACGTATCTGGTGTCTTTGAAAATGACAGGGATGCGATTCTCTGCTGACACTTCCCACAACGATGTTGTAGGTTTACTTCATTGCTAGTAGTTTTCACTTCCTTTATTTATATGTTGCCATTCGAGCGCTCTTCTTTATCCATCATGGCCTGCATAATGAAGCTTTACAAATCTTTGAAGGGTGCGGCAATTAGCCATCAAGTCCTGTTGGCAATGACTTTCATTCAGTTTGGTTTTGCAGGGATGACCTTAATATCAAAGGCAGCGCTAAATGCTGGGATGAACCCTTTAGTGTTCAATGCCTATCGGCAAATGATTGCCACACTTGTGTTGGCACTCCTTGTTCTCTTGATGGAGAGGTTGGTGCTGTTCTTCTCATTTCTATCTTGATCATTTCATGTTGTTTTGCTTTCATGTTTGGCTTGACTTCAGGTAAAATGATTCCTACATGTTTTTCATTCACTGGCAAGCGGTAAAACAGGGTGGATGAACTAACACTCTCTATCACTTTATCCCTGTAGGAAGAAGAGCGGATCGGTGTCATTCAGCCTCTTCTGCAAGATTTTTGTGGCTGCTTTATTAGGGTTAGTTGATGTATCGACAGCTTTTTCAATATAGAACTGTTTGCTTACACTTTTAACTTTTGTTTGACAGGGTTAAACTACTTTCAAATTCCTAACTAAATGGTGTCTTTTGTTAATGAAACAATTTGTAATCATCTTCATGAGTGAAGCTAGATTAATTTTTATGTGTCTGACTGATGAAAACGTAGGCCAACATTGAGCTTGGATCTATACTACGTAGCGCTCCATTTAACCTCAGCAACATTTGCAGCTGCTATTCTCAATTCCATTCCAGTTGTCACATTTTTCTTAGCTATCATTATGGGGTAAGATGGATGATTTTTCTTTTGCTGAAGAAAAAAAAAAAGTGCCAAAGATAGTTTGCAAAATTATCTGAAAATTTGAAATGGTAGGTTGGAGGCTGTAGGTTGGAGATCATTCTATGGTGGACTAAAGATCCTTGGAATAGTCATAACTGTTGGAGGAGCCATGCTGCTTAGCTTCTACCGAAGACCTTCGACGAGACATCCTAACTCACCAAGTCCTGGCAGCAACGATGGAACATTCTTTGTTAATAAATTGGAGGGTAGAACGAGATTGATCTTAGGACCTGTTCTAATGTTCCTTTCTGCCATAGCTTGGTCAACATGGCTTGTCGTTCAATCAAAATTGCTGGAGCTTTATCCAGCCAGGTTACGCCTCTCCACTCTACAGTGTCTCATCGGTTCTGTGCAATCTACTATTATAGCTGCAGCCTTGGAGCGAGAACGTAACTCATGGAAGATAAGATGGGATATTCAACTTGCTTCCCTTGCGTATTGTGTAAGCCTCAGCTTTCCATACACTACTTACTGTCATTACCATCTCACCATCATTAATATTTATATCCTCCTTTTGCAGTTCATATTCAATTTATAACTTGCTTGAACGAATTGCAGGGTGTATTCGTAACTGGGGCTGCATATGGACTCCAAATTTGGTGTATAGAGAAGAAAGGGCCGTTTTACGTTTCCATGTTTTCTCCACTTGCATTGCTTTTAACTGCCATCTTCTCAGCAATTTTATGGGCTGAACGATTGAACTGGCAAAGGTTTGTTGCTTTCAAGGGAAAGATACAAATAGTAATAATAACCACAATTAAAGTTTTTCTATTGTGCAGCCTTCTTAGTTTGTATCTTATGTTTTTGGTGTTCTTTCCACAGTATATTGGGAGGCATTCTGATTGTTGGAGGTCTTTATGGTGTCCTGTGGGGAAGAAGCAAGGCTGAGAAACAAGAAATACATAATGGTGAATCTCCAGATATTGAAAAACACTGACTGTTTTCTGTGCTTGTGTGTTTCTCTCATATATAAAGTAGTGTAGCAAGTTATATCTAGTAAATTCCTACTCAGACTGACAATAAATTACCTTTTCTTAACCTCGAATGTCCTTTTTTTCCCGTTCTTCTTTTTGTCTGATAAAAATATTCAGCAGAATGACATTAATTATTCTATCGCAAAGATGGAAAGGAATTGGATGCTCTCAACTCAAGTCTTTATTAACCAACCTTTTTTTCCTCCAAAGGAATCACTATCGTTTATGAATGTTGTTTCCAGGTTGCCAAGGGTGATATTCACCACTGTAGAAATGCAGAGTTAAGAGCATCCAGTTCTAGCAAACATACACAATTTAGACCACATACATAAAAATTCCCTTGGTATTTTCTTACATAGACAAACTAACAACAGGCTGATGAAGAACCTTACAAAATATTTTGTGAATTTCATGTCAACTAACCATAACCAATCGACAAGGAGCCAATTGGGTACTTGAAGAATAAAGACATAAAGTTGCTCCATCTAGACATCAGAATTGAAGCACAAACAAGTTGATCTATTATTCCCAGGAAATGAGGTTTAATCTTGAACAGAACATGTTCGTGTCACAAAATACTCTTAATATATATATTTCAGATAGTGGCCATAGAATTACAGCAGAAAATGTGGATATGGAAAAGGCAAAAGCATCTTCAGAAATAGCTGGCTACTGGTTCTTTAAGCATGCTCTTTCAGTAATAGTGGGGCATCCTTCTTATCTAGCATGTTGCTACGCTGATTGTGAATTCCACTAGCTTAAGAAAGAGGTGTCATTCTTCCACACGAGACAGAGAATTTATTATAGAAGAAGTGGCTGAGATTGATCCTTTGTTACTATTTAAAGGGAAAAATGATGAACTGTTTTCTCTTCCATTGCAGTGGAAGCAATTCTTAACCATGCAAGCCTGTGCTCCATATGCAGCGATGTTACTAGTTCAATTCGCTTATGGAGGATCTAATATCCTCATGAAAATTGCTCTTGAGAAGGGACTCAATCAAATAGTATTTGTGGTTTACCGTCATGTCATTGCAGTGATTTTGTTGGGCCCTTTTGCTTATGTAATTGAAAGGTAAACAAGTAAGATTGTCGATGCATGTATTTGTGGGAAATTAAGTTTTTTGATGCCTTGATGTACTCTAAAGCATATAACATAAGTACTAACAGAATGGTTTAAGACATCATGGATTCCTAAGGAGAATATGAGAAAATTTGTAATTTTTGGAATGTATTTGTAAAGCAGGAAGCAGCGCCCTTCGCTTTCATTGTCAGTGATCATAAAGATTTTTGTGCTTTCATCACTAGGAACTACCATCCATCTTAATGTTTACTATGCTGGTTTAGCATACACTTCTCCGACAGTTGCAAGCGCGTTGAGTAATGTTATCCCGAGCTTGACATTCATCATGGCAGTTTTACTCGGGTATGTATGTGCTCAACTGACCTTATAATGAATCAATTTTAAGTTCACCAGATCAAATTTATTGATTTGCTTCCATCTTACTCAGGATGGAGAAAGTGAAGACTGAAAGCCCTAGAGGATGGGCGAAAATGTTGGGCACGACTATTTGCATAAGTGGCTCTCTGGTTTTTACCTTCTGGAAAGGAGGATATCTGTTTAAAAGTTTTGAGAACAGAGCATTAATAAACATCTATAGCACCAAAGGTTCTGCTGGTGAATACATGCATGCTAAAGAAAACTGGATTAAAGGTTCTGCACTTATTCTTACCAGTCATGTTGCGTGGAGTGCATGGCTAATTCTCCAGGTAGTCATTCGTCTGTTTTATTTGAAGTGGATATGTTCATTAAGGTCTTGCTGATAATTCTCACCTGCTCTCTCAGGCTGTGGTTTACAAAGTCTATCCAGCTCGTTTATCGCTGAACACTTTGATTTGCTTCTTCGCATCAATCCAATCTTCTTTTCTTGCGCTGTTTTTTGCAAGAACTACTGCAATATGGAAGCTGGACTGGAATGTGCAGCTCCTGACCATTATATACTGTGTGAGGGTTTCTGAAATAACCATCTAACTTTGAGACTGCTAAATTGCTTGTTACTTATGTATATTATGTTTATAGGGAGTTGTGATCTCAGCATTAGGCTACTACCTGCAAACCTGGTGTATTAGTCACAAGGGGCCAGTTTTTGTAGCTATGTTTAGTCCACTACTAGTTGTCATTGTTGGACTATTCTCAGCATTTGCATTTGCGGAGAGACTTCATTTGGGCAGGTGAGCTTTTCAATTCTAAAGTTTCTCCACCCTTCCCGTTCATCAGTTAGTTACAGGTTGCCATTTCAAAACAATTCAAGCTGTCCATTCTTATTTATTCGTACCATTATTTGGCATTTCCCAGCTTGATTGGAACAGGTCTCATTGTAGTGGGTCTCTACTGTGTACTGTGGGGTAAAAGGCAAGACAATAGCGCTGCTCAGAAGCCTGATGAAGGAAGAGGCTTGGCTAATGGTAAAACAATGGAAATTTCCATAAATGACTACCCATTGACAAATCCTGACACAAGCGGAAGGAAGTGAAGTTTCAGACTTACCTAGACTAATTCAAATGCAAGACTGTCAGCAATTATCAAAGTGGCTTTTGAAGTCTCAGTGGTGTCTTGTATTTGAATAAACTTCACCAAACACACTTCTTTTCTACTCATCAACAAACAATGATAAATGGGATCTCTTGCTATTTGCTGACAAAGGATCCACCAAATACAATGACTAGTTAGTGGGAGTTAATGCCCTGAGGCATCGTCCATTTGCCTAGTAATAGTAACGTTGTGATGAATGGACTATTTCGTTTCAGTGTACTGGGTGGTATTCTTATTGATGGAGGTCTTTATGGTGTCCTGTGGGGGAGAAGCAAGGCTGAGAAACAAGAAATACATAATAGTGGATCTCCAGCAGAGAAATCTTCCGATATCGAAAAAGACTGTTTTCTGTGCATGTGTTTCTCTCATATATAAAGTGGTGTGGCATGTTATATCAAGTAAACTGCTTCTCTGACTGACAATGATTTTCTTTTTCTGTTCCTTTGCTGTCAAATTCTCTCTCAACCTCTAATATCAATTTTCCCCCCTTTTCCTTTCTATCTGATAAAAATATTCTGCAGCATTACATTGATCAATCCATTGCAAAGATAGAAGGAATTGGATGCTCTAAACTCAAGTCTTTATTAACCACCCTTTTGTTCCCACAAACGAATCATCATCGTTCACAAGTTTTGTTTTCCTAACAAGAATTGTAACAACACGGGATTTTTTTTCAGATATCACCGTAGAAATTTATAGTAAAGAGCATCCAATTCTAGAAACACACAATTTAGACCACATACATCCGAATTCCCCTTCTATTTTCTCACACAGACAAGCTAACATTAATAGGCTGATAAAGAACCTCACAAAATATTTTGTGAATTTCATGTCAAGTAACCATAACCAAACGACGAGGAGCTAGTTGGATACGTTGAAGAATAAAGACATAAAGGTGCTCCATGTAGACATCAGAGTTGAAGAATGAACAAGTTGAACTATTATTCCCAGGAAATGATCAGGTTTAATCTTGAACAGAACATGTTCGTGTCACAAAGTACTCTAATATATATATTTTCAGTTTGTGGCCATAGAATTACAGAAGAAATTGTGGATTTGGAAAAGGAAAAAGCATCTTCAGAGATAGCTGGCTTCTGGTTCGTAAAGCATGCTCTTTCAGTAATAGTGGGGCATCCTTCTTATCTAGCATGTTGCTACACTGATTGTGAATTCCACTAGCTTAAGAAAGAGGTGTCATTCTTCCACACGAGACAGAATTTATTATAGAAGAAGTGGTTGAGATTGATCCTTCGTTACTATTTAAAGGGGAAAATGATGAACTGTTTTCTCTTCCATTGCAGTGGAAGAAATTCATAACCATGCAAGCCTGTGCTCCTTATGCAGCGATGTTACTAGTTCAATTCGCTTATGGAGGATCTAATATCCTCATGAAAATTGCTCTTGAGAAGGGACTCAATCAAATAGTATTTGTCGTTTAACGTCATCTCATTGCGATGATTTTGTTAGGCCCTTTTGCTTATGTAATTGAAAGGTAAAGAAATATGATTGTGAATTCATGCATTTGTGCGAATTAAATTTTTTTGATGCCTTGTGTGCTTTTAAGCATATAACATATAAGTACACTTCTCCGACAGTTGCAAGCGCGTTGAGTAACGTTATCCCGAGTTTGACATTCATCATGGCAGTTTTACTCTGGTGTGTATGTGCTCAACTGACCTTATAATGAATCAATTTTATGTTCAACGGTTCAAACTTTATTGATTTGCTGCCATCCCATTCAGGATGGAGAAAGTGAAGACTGCAAGCCCTAGAGGACGGGCTAAAATGTTGGGCACGGCTATTTGCATAAGTGGCTCACTGTTTTTTACCTTCTGGAAAGGAGGATATCTGTTTAAAAGTTTTGAGAACAGAGCATTGATAAACATCTATAGCACCAAAGGTTCTGCTGGTGAGTACAGGCATGCTAAAGAAAACTGGATTAAAGGTTCTGCACTTATTCATTTTGCGTGGAGTGCATGGTTAATTCTCCAGGTAATCATTCATCTGTTTTATTTGAAGTAGATATTTTCATTAAGATTTTGCTGATAATTCTGACCTTCTCACTCAGGCTGTAGCTTACAAAGTATATCCAGCTAGTTTATCACTGAACACTTTGATTTGCTTCTTCGAATGCATCAATCCAATCTTCTTTTCTTGCGCTGTTTTTTGCAAGAAATCCTGCAATATGGAAGTTGGATTGGAATGTGCAGCTCCTGACCACTATATACTATGTAAGAGTTTCTGCAATAGCTATCTAACTTTGACACTGCTCAATTGCTTTTTACTGATGTATATTCTGTTACAGGAAGTTGTGAACTCAGCATTAGTCTACTACCCGCAAACCTGGTGTATTAGTCACAAGGGGCCAGTTTTTGCAGCTAATGTTTAGTCCACTGTAAGTTGTCATTGCTGGAATATTCTCAGCAATTGCTTTTGCGGAGAGACTTCATTTGGGCAGTTGAGCTATTAAACTCTAAGGTTTCTTATCTCTTCCTGTTCATTGGTTAGTTACAAGACAATAGTGCTGCTCGGAAGCCTGATGAGGGAAAGGGCTTAGCTAAAGGTAAAGCATTGGAAACTTCCATAAATGACTACCCGTTGACGAATCCTGACACAAGCGAAAGGAAGTGAAGATTCAGACTTACCTGGACCAATTCAAATGCAAGACTGTCAGCAATTATCAAAGTGGCTTTTGAAGTCCCAGTGGTGTCTTGTATTTGAATATACTTCACCAAACACACTTTTTTCCTACCCACAATAAAATAAAGTTTAAATGGAACGTCTTGCTTATTGCTGACAAAGGATCAACCAAAAACAATGACTAGTTAGTGGGAGTCAACGTCCTCCGGCACCAATATCCATTTACCTAGCAATAGTAAGGTTGTGATGAAAGAACTATTTAGTTTCAGTATTCTACTGCATGGCTTAGATTTTTGTTCTTTTCTGAACTGAACTATCAGTTCAGTTTAAAGTAACATCGCATTGCGTTGGCCATATCAAAAAAGCCATGCTATCACTTCTAAGAGTTCTTAATATCAATCACAAACAGGACTTCAAGTCATTCTTTACGTACTGAATTGGAATCACTTCAATCTTGGGGTAAGTTTTGCTACAGTAAGTTACCAAATTAAGGATTGCAGGGCTGAATCTGACTTGACTTGGGAACCCAACAAGAACAAAAACACCAGCAGGTCTTCAATTAAGACAGACATGTATGGATCAAAACGGTGATTCCCCGATACTGTGTTGATCATAAAGTCTAGTAATTTGGACGAGGCCTGCATAAAAGATATTAGACATCAAAGAAAAAAAAAAGGAAAGAAGGAAAGAGAAAGGAATATACTGTGTTGAATAGTGGGGCATCCTTTTAATTATTAAGCATGTTGCTGGAGAGATTGTGTCTTCCACTACCAAAAGAAAGATATGCCATCTTACACTTAAGTGATGAAGTGGTGGCATCAAAACTAGAGATTATTTTTTAGCCATTTCTTTTTATTTGTTATGAATTTTTTTTTTATATTCTGATTTTTAGGCTTAAATTTAGCTAGATATTTGTTTGACTTAGAATAAGTCTATGTAATTATGTAATCCCATAGATAAATTAGATTATGGATGTTATGATTCCTTTTCTTTATGATTAAGATCTTGTAATCTTTGATTTTGCCTATAAATAAAATTTGAGAGTTGGCAATAACCTCCATGTTCTTGTTCCGCTCCTAGTTCTTTGTTCTTTGATTAAGCTAAGTTCTTGAAATACCATTTGACAACATTTGGTAACTTCGATGTTCTTGTTCTACTCCTGGTTCTTTTGAAATACCATTTGACAACATTTGGTAACTTCGATGTTCTTGTTCTACTCCTGGTTCTTTGTTCCTTGATTAAGCTAAGTTCTCTTAATATCATTTAACAACCCACCTTTTATCTTTGAAGGGTTGTAAATGAAACACATAGATTAGTGAGGTTTGAAAATGAAAGCTTCAGGCTTTCCGGCAAAAACATCAATATTCACAAGGCAAGATTATGGTGTATGGGACTTTGATTTGTAGGAGAGAATGATAAGCAACTAACTCTACTAGAAAACAATTCCATAATTGCATAGATAAAGTTCTTTAATGAAGAAAAGGAAAAACAATACAAAGCTTTTACTTGTTTTCTTAATGTTGTGAGTGAAGAATTAGAATTATAGCTTGTCAAACTGCCAAATAGGCATGAGATAAGTTAAAAGTTAAATTTCATGGTGATGAGAAGTCCAAAAAAATACAAATCTTGAATCTTAGAAGACAATTTGAAGGTCTGAAGATGAAGAAAATCGAGACTGTCAAAGACTTCTCAAATCAAATTTCAAATATTGTGAATTAAGTAAGGCTACTGAGGGAAGATTTTCCTGATTCAAAAATATGAGAGAAGGTTCTGGTAAGTTACTAGAGAAATTTGAGCACAAAAATTGCTCTCTAGAAGACTAAAAACGATTTATCAGAAATGAGTCTTCAAGAGTTAGTAAATGCATTACAAGTAGTGGAGCAAAGGCAAACCTATCGACAAGAAGGCACAGGTGAAAGTGTCACGATCCGAATTCCGGATCCATGACTGGCACATAGGCAAGGTTCCCCTCCAAGATTCCATACCTATACGAACCCAAACTTATCCTAACTCAATCAGAGTTCAACGCAACATTAATAACAAAATCAACTTCATAATATAATTGAATTGTCTTAATACAAGAGTTCATATAAATTCAGAGTTTTGGAGCACTAACTAGACATAAAGGAAAGGTATAAAGTACAACCAAAGAGCAGGTTCTGAAGGTCCAACAAAAGTGACCTGCTATAAAGCTATAAGCCTGAAAAGGTAAATAATGAGATGGTGAGTTCAACAACTCAGTGAGTAGATAACATTCAATATACACACACGAGGTAATATAACAAGGATGAATATATATACAATTATGGCTCTAGGTTCTTATGGAAAGGTTTCTCAAATAGGCCATAACAAGAAGATCATATGGTAAAACTCGTCAGAAAATTAAAATGCAATGAGCATGAGGCTCCGTACTGTGGGATGATCAGTCCACACAGGTTGGTGACTCCCCCGACCAACTAGGGTTCAGATACGATGTGCACAAAGACTAACACTACCCTATTAGCATGGGTA
>Ga0307515_10006817_pt1 | contig 22719 bp, 2 predicted proteins | sample 17_EM_MG_FD_194513 | JGI IMG/M metagenome (GOLD analysis project Ga0307515, IMG submission 194513) | Populus trichocarpa ectomycorrhiza microbial communities from riparian zone in the Pacific Northwest, United States - 17_EM | ecosystem: Host-associated > Plants > Roots > Unclassified | place... | reverse complement strand
TTTTAGTATAGTACCTATAGCGAAGCGTAGTTTAGTATATACTCCTTTAAATATATCTATAGGTTTATATAGCGCTAAATTATATTTAGAAACGCTTTAGTAGGCTAAAATAACCTAGTCCCTTAGACTATTTTTATTTTAGTAAGTTTTAGTAAGGCTATATTAGATTTTCTAGAGTTTATTAAAAAGTAGTTAAAGGCACTCTAAATAAGTCTTTATTAGGTTAGAAGTAATAACTCTTTAGAATATAATCTCCCGCTATTTAGATATATAAAATTAGCGATTCTTATTAGTCTTAAAGTGGGCTCTAGTAAGCTAAAGTATTGCATTAAAGTTATAGTTTTTACCTATAATATAGTTATAATAGAATATTACTATCTATCCCTTTAATATAATAGAGAAAGCGTAATAGTACTAGTAGCATTAAATTTTAACCTTATTATAACAGTTATAAAAGACCTATAGTTTTACTCTAAGTATATTATATAGTTTTTCTCTAAGCTTCTTCTTTTCGTCTAAATATACCTTTATTAGATTTGTAACTTCTTATAATAAAGGCTTACTAGTTAGCTAGAGTAGAGAAGGTAGAGACGGAGCAACTCTAAATAGGAGAGTACCTTTAGGTAGAAGAGTAGCTCTAGGTAGGGGGTTAGCGTTCTAGGGGTTTTAATATAAATTAAAGTTACCTTCTAAAGAATATAGGTTGTTTTTAGGTTTCTATAGTTAATATATAATCTTAGCTTCCGTCTATATTAGTTCTTTTATACTAATAATAACTACCTAAATATTACTAGCAATTAAGTTACCGTTCTTAGTAATATATACCTTATTCCTATAAAGAAAGTTTTAAAAATCTTAAACAATATTAATATTGCTAAGTGCCTAAGTATTAGCAGTCTATCCTATAAAATCCTCCCTAAAATACTCCCATAGTTATAAATTAGTATAATATCTATTTTAGTAGAATATAATATAGTATAGGAGAAAGCCGTTAACTTATTTTATAGTATAAGTTATTATATTAAAGGCGAATTTATTTTAATCTTTATTAATAAGTTTTATATACTTAACTACCCTTAGTAGTAAGGAGTCTTTCTAGTTATTTAAAGTAGGCGTAGCTATATTTTTAAAGGGAGGGAAGTGTTATTAGTATAGGGATTATTATTTAGTACGCGTTTAGATATATATTTACAATTATAGGGCTTAAAACTAGTTCTAGCCTTAAATTATAAAGACTTATAAAGTGTATTATTTTGCGTAATAGACGCAAGAATCTATAATCTTAGAAAGGCTTAAAACTAGTTCTAGCCTTTAAATCCTTAGATTTATAAAAGAGTTCTATATAAGGTTTAGGACCAGTTCTAACCTTAAAAGATAGCTTTCTTTAGCACGAGTAGCACTAGTATAGTAGCTTATCTCTTCTTAGTAGAATACCTAGCTGTTCTATAGTATAATAGTAAAGTTAACTACTAATTAGTGTTAGTTATATAAGGGGATATCACGTAGCTACAGTTCGTAGATAGTATAATAATTGTTCTGTATTCTTCTTAAAGAAAGGGGTAAGGAACTTAAGGTTCCTTACCACGCTAGTGCCGCGGCGATACGTAACGGTAACTTGCCGTATGTAACGGCAACTTGCCATATATAACGGCAATATGCCTTATATAGTAACTACTTACCTTTATTCCCAACAAAGCCATTACTTACTTACGAATTCGCAATTAAGATATATTTAGTAGGAGTCTTATCTAAGTCTTAATAAAGAGCCCTTCCGGAATAGAGCGAAAAGGGTAGAATATTAATACTAAAAGTATCCCTTAGCCCGTCAAGGTTCTTAGCGTAAGTAGTCTATACGGAATATTGTTCTTAACAAAGTTAAAGGCTTCGTATTTCTTAGAACGGCGGCTTAATTCCACCGGTTTAATTAGTAGGCTCTTATTAATACCGTAAGGACTAATTTTAATAGGTTAAGGGATAACCCTAATTACAGCATAGAGTAAACCGCTAATAATAGTAATAAATGTAGCAAGTAACCCATTCTTATAACTACTAAATATAATAATTAAGAATAGACTTTTTAGTAAATAAATAATTTAAACTATAGATATTAGGTTTAGTTAATTGGATATCTTAAAGCTTAAATCTTATTTATTTTATATAGTTAAAATTAACTATTTAAATAGATTTTTATAAACTATATTTTAAAAAATTAGCCGCTATAGTAGTAGAATACATCCCTACCTATTTAATAAAGAAGTAACCACTTCTAATTATATCTACGGTATAATATTACCTAATACCCTATCTAAATGTTAGTCTATTATACGTTATTATAGTTAAATTAAATTAGTTAACCTCTCTCCCCTTCCCGCCCTCCTTTTTAGATAATTAGGTATCTTTAACTAACAGTTAAGGGTATAGGTAGGCAAGTATTTAGCCTATATAAGAAATTAGTACACAGCTAGTACATTATTAGAAGTGTTACTGTCGGGAATAAGGCAATTTGCCGTCACGTACGGCAATTTGCCGTCACGTGATGGCAAGTTGCCATCACGTGTCGCCGCGGCACTAGCGTGGCGAGGAGCCTTAAGCTCCTCGCCCTTCCTCATTCCAATCAAAAGAAGCTTTATTAACCAACATCACTGTAACCCTACTCAAGTAGTCGTTATTGGTAAGTCACCCTATATAACTAACACTGATCAGTAGTTGAATATACAGTTAACTATAGAGCAGCTAGGTTTTTGAATAGAAGAGATAGTCTTATATAGGGGTGCCATATGCGCTTATATAGAATAGATCCTAGCGATACCGTACTACCTTAGACTTGCGGAAAACTAGTAATAGAAGTGTTACTAAGTACTAGGAGATACTAAGTTACGTCTATTATATAGAATAACCGCGTTTACAAAGATTTGGTTAAGTACTTTAGGTTAGAAGTGTTACTAAACCTAAGGTCCTAAGTTAACGTCTAAAACGCGTTAAACAACATCTTAAATTGCCTACCTCTTAATAGTAAACCTACGAGATCCTATAAAACCGAAAATCCTACCTACCTTTAACGTACGACACCCCGTTAATTCTATACCTACTATAGCGTTAACCTACCTAAAGAAGTATAAGGAAGATATTAACCTAAAGACATAGAATAAAGCTATAATTAACCTTATAAACGCTAATAAACAAGACTTAAATGGATTTTTATTATACCGTATGGTATATTATAAGGACAGTGAATATAATAATACCGCGCTATAGAAATATATAAAGGAGGACTTTATTAGATAGATAAAGGAAATATAGGCCCCTATAAATAAGGATATTGTATAGAACTTCCATAACTTCCTTTAGAAGAATAAAGTATTTGTCCCTAAGGATGGGGGTATTATTAGAGATAATATTTAAGAGCAGGTTATTAATGTAAAAGAAGAATACAAATAGACTCTATAAGAGATTAAGCACTAACTACGCACTATAAGGAAGCTTAACTTATAATAGAACCTAAGCAATACACCTCTAGAGACGAACCTATTTCTACCTTTAACTTCTCTATATCCAATTTAACCCGTAACCTTAACGTTAAATACTATACCCTAACAAGAGCAGGCACAGGATCCTATTACTTCGCGATTTAATAACCTTTAGACTCCACCAACCAGACCTACGTCCCTACTACAGCCTATAATGCAACCCCCACCTCCTCCATCTTAATCTTAAATTAGAGGTAGTTTAAAATTGCTTATAAAGCTTATAAAGCTCTATTTAGATTAGGAGAAGAAGTTTAGCGGGGAATTATATAATATTCTTAATTTAAAACTACGTATCTTCTATAATTATTACTAGAAGGTAGAAATAGAGTCTAATTAATACTATAACGCCTATTCTGTTATGCTTAAGGGCCGAGCTAGTACCTTCTATTATAATTATTTAGTAGGAAAAGGATATAATTTTAACCGCATAATATATAAGTTAAGATGCTACTTTAAAATAGAAGAGAATAAGTAGCAGTATATATTAGAATGGAGAGAGACTACCTTTCTAAGGATTATTACTATAAACCCAGGTATCCCTTAGCTTAATTGTCTTTAAAAGCTCTTTAATTAACTTTAGACAATTTAGCGTGGTTTATCCGAATTATATTAAGAGGACTTTAGCCTATATAATTAAGTTATTAGCGCATATTAAGGTGTTAAAGAATATAACCTTACTCTCTTTAATCCTGTAAATACTTACGAAGGAGTGTATACTTAATTAAGATCTTCTATTAGTACCGCTCTACGCTCTTAAGAAGTATAGTAATTTAATGCCTAACTCTAACCTACTTTAATTAACCCGCCTAACTAATATAATTATAACTAGACTAATTAAATATATAGTGGCCGGGGTAGGCAATATAGTAGAGGGTATAATTAATAACTATAAGATAAAGGTGGAGGTCCTTATAGAGGTTTATTTCAAAGTAATCGCTAAAAGAAGTACTACGTTTATAAAAAACCGAATTACTAGTTAACTAGGCATTCTCTTAATAAACGAAAGGAGGTATATAATAAGTTCCGCCAAAGTATAAGAAATATTAAAAATTATAAGGTTATTACGGCCTACTTTTAAAGCTTCCTAGTTTAATATAAAGGCATAAAAGATCTTAAGGGTAAGGTTAATAAGGCTAAATAGCTCCTTATAGATATAGAAATTAAGAAGTACTTACCTAACTAATACTTTACTAAGTATAGTAAGGTAAATAGTATATAAACCGTTACTATTCTTAATAACTAATCTACGCTCCATTTTACCATAAAGTTAGATATCTTTAATAAGCCAAGGGAGAGTTCCGCGTTCTCCTTTAATAACAGATACTCGGCGAACGTCTTCTATAGTATTATGCCAGATACTAAAGCCACAGGAGTATCTATAGTAGGAGAACCTTAAGTTCGAGCCCTTTAGCAGCTTAATAGCTCTGTTTAGATTAACTATTTAACGACAGGCTAACACACAATTCGTTTTAGCAAGGGTACTGCGATCTCTATTAGCATAATTAGGGTCCAAACCCCCTTAGGGTACATTACCTTTTACGTCGTTTCTATAAACACCCCATTTCTATTTTGCATTAGAGATATAAATAAATTAGGCGTTAAGCTTAATAACCTTAAGGATATACTTATTTAGGGAGATAATTAGGTGCCCGTTATACGCAAGTAGGATTACCCCTAGTTGCTCCTTTATTAACTAGAAAAGAGTATTACTTAAAGCTACCTAACTAAGTTAGAGTTACGTTAACTATACCGTTAATTTAGCCACCTATTTATTTATTAATTACTTAGGGTTCTTTAGCGAGTAGGTTATAAAGTTAAGGTTAAGGTAATTAAGTATCTTATAAAGTACTGCTATTACTACTAAATAAACCAGAAGTCCCCTAGCCGATTTAAGTTTACCCTTAAAGATAACTACAACTTCAACTTCTATATTATCGTTAACGTTATATACCTTAGCGGCAAGCTAGTACTCCAAATTATTAACTTCTTAACCTCCTTCTAAGCCGCACGTTTTTTAAAGGATATATTAGCCAGGAACGCATAGGATATCCTTTAATTATACTGGATTAATGTCTATCTAGGACCCCCTAATTAAATTATCCACAACGCAGGAAAGAACTTCTTATTTATAGAGTTTTAACAACAAATAAAGGCAATAGTAATTAAGGTTAAGGAAGTCCCCGTTAAGGCACATAATAGTATTAAAAAAGTAGAGTAATATTACGCGCTATTACGCCGCGTATATAAGATTATCTCTTTAGAACTAGAGGACGCTAGTAAAGAACTTACCTTATAAATAGCTATTAAAGCCGTTAACGATTTTGCTGGCCTAGATAGACTTATACCCATATTACTAGTCTTTAGCGCCTACCCTTAAATAACTAACAATTCTCCACTATCTCCCTTTATCGTGTAATAAGTTAAGGCTATTCGCAAGGCAATAAAGAAGGTGCGATATCTCTACGCTATACGCTAGGTTAACAACGTACTAGGAATAAGAAATAGCCTAAATACCTTAACTGCGCTTAATCTGCCACTCTAGTCTAAAGTACGCGTATAGCATAAAAGGGGAGGATAGTTAGGCCTATATTAACTTATTATAATTAATGGTTAAACTTGCACTATTTAGATACCTTACGGACCCACTTAATTCCGTTTAACTATTATTAAGCCTTACTATAAAGATAACAGTTCCAAGCCTTTATAGGATACTATAGAAGATGCCCTAGAGGAGAGCTACAATTAACGTGCTCTAGAAGGCGACCATAATCCTAATATAATTGTAGTAGATACGCCACAACTACGACGCGGTAGAGGTCGCCTAAAGGAATTATAAAATTACTAACATCTTATTAATTTTAAAGAGTAATTTATTGCCGCTATTAAGAATAGAATTAAGCTATTAATGGCCTTTATAACAGCTAAGGAGAAGGCTAACTTTAAACTTACAAAATAGCTCTAAAAGGAAGGTTGTATTATAACTCCAGAAGCTCCTTTCTAAGCATCCGATAAGTAGGAGATTAATAGTCTTATTATAAAAGGGGTCTTTAAATTTAAGAAGTATAACCCTACTAAGTTTGATAAAGTTTATATCTTTAAGTTAAGAATAGTCAACAAGATTAAAGGTAAAGCTACTAACGCCCTATTTAAGAAATTAAGGCTTGTTATCTAAGGCTATAATAATAATAGTAAGGAGGTAATTCTTATATAATCTCCTACGATTTAACGAGCTAGTTAGCAAGTTATTATTACACTAGCTCCCTCCCTAATAAAGAATAGAATAGCAGTCTATCTGTAAAATATTACTTAGGCCTATACCTAATTAGAGACGCACCTTTAGCGCTTAATATTAGTATACCTTCTAGAGTAAATTCGCCACTAATACTCTAAAGATATAATTATGGTTATGCTTAAGCTATTATATGGAATCGCAGAGGTAGGAACTTATTAGTAGGCTACCTACAGTAAGCACCATAAAGAGAAGCTTTTAATAACTACTTCTATATTTAATTCATACTTCCTTATTATAACTATAGGAACTCTATTCGGAATTGTCGGCATATAAACCAACAATATAATTATCTTAGGAGATAACTAATTCTTAGCTCTTAAAGAAGACGAGCTAGTAAAGGCAAATCTTATAGTAAAGCTAAAGGAAAAGCTTAATTTGATAACACCATTACTCTTTAATAGATATATCCTCTCCCTAAATGAGGATTCTATTGCTTTATGCCAGAAGGGTTAAGGTAAGAAGATTAATATTATTAACGTTAATTCTCTAAAATAAGGATACGTAGAGTAACGCGCTTATAAAGCTTATATCGCTTCTATCTATTAACCTAAGGCTTTATTTAATTTCTTTGTTGCCGCTTAATACTAGAAACCAACTAAGGATAACGTTCTTGCCCTAAATAAGCGTCTCTTTTAGTAAATAAACCATCTTAACTGGGGACTACTCTATGTGCCTATTAATTTTCCTACTGCTAAGCTCTTTATATTTGTTAATGGATTGTTTATAAATAATAAAGATTTTAGCTTCTAACTAGGATATAAGATTATTATCGCAAACAAATCTACCGGAGAGAATGACTTTATAATCTACGGCAATCTTATCTATTAGAGCTTAACTAAGAGTAAGTACATTACTTAAAGCGTTCTAGTATTAGAGATATATAGAATAGTTAGCGGAGTTAATATAGTAATTATAATTGGAACTACCCTAAAGATAATTATAGATTGACTCGAACTTCCTATTATCCCTATAATCGTATATACCGACTTATACTCCCTCTATAAGTGCTTAGTTAAGCTTAGTACTATAAAGAAAAAGCGCCTTATAATCGATATTATGGCACTTTATTAATCCTATAAACGGCAAGAACTCTTTAAGATTTAATGGATTAACGGTTAAGATAACCTAGTAGATATAATAATAAAGGCAAACCTAAATAAGGCTTTAGAAACGTTTGTTAATATAAATACTTTACGCGTACGAGTTAAAGGTTAGGTTAAAAGGGAGTAAGAGTATAACGCTTTACGGACCCTAATTTTAACTAGCTAATTAGGATTTTCTATACCCGGTATGGAAAATTGCTATTGGCTCGCTTATAGCTAGCGCCTTAGCGGCCCTAACGGCCCTAATATAATGTTTACCCATAACTTCTTAGTAAGAAAGCACTACGTGCTAAGAGGCAAATTTTGGGATAGCGAGACTTATATTATAATAGCAATAGTAAGTAAGGAGGATCTATATTTGTTATAATAGTTAAGCAGTATTTATATATAGAGGGCAACTACAAAAGAAGAGTTGCTAGTGTCGGGAATAAGGCAATTTGCCGTCACGTACAGCAAATTGCCGTCACGTGATGGCAAGTTGCCATCACGTGTCGCCGCGGCACTAGCGTGGCGAGGAGCCTTAAGCTCCTCGCCCTTCCTTATTCCAATTAAAAAGAAGCTTTATTAACTAACATCACTATAACCCTACTCGAGTAGTCGTTATTGGTAAGTCACCCTATGTGACCAACAAGTTAATATCTGCTATATTAGTGCTATAGGATTCTATTAGGACTTAGTTTAGCCTAATACTATTACCTTTATAATAAGCTTATATAAAATTAATTAAATAATTAAGGAAAAAGAAAGCGAGCTTAGTAGATAAGAAAGTAAGCTTATAGATAAGGAACTAGTAGAATAAAAGCTGCCCTATTAATACTAGAAATTTAAGGACATATTCTCTAAAGCAGTATCCGATATACTTTTACCTTACTAACCGTATAACTATAAGATTAAGATTAAGCAGGGTAAGGAAAATACCCTTAGCTTTAGCCCCCTTTATAAGCAGTTTATTACTAAATTATAAGCTATAAAGCAGTATTTTATTAATAACTTAAATAAGGGCTTTATTAAGCCTAGCTAAGCCCCTTTTACCTTACCTATTCTCTCTATTAAAAAGCTAAATAGAGGACTTTGCTTCTGCATTAACTACTATAAGCTAAATAATATAACCCGTAAGGACCGCTATCCACTTCCCTTACTTAATAAGACTTTAGCCTAAATAAGTAGAGCTAAGGTCTTTATAAAGCTTAATATACGCTAGGCCTTTTACTAAATTAGGATAAACCCCAGGTCTAAGGATTTTACTATATTTTAAACCTATTACGGAATATATAAATATAAGGTACTCCCTTTTGGACTAACTAACGGACTAGCTACGTACTAGCAGTATATAAATAATGTACTCTTTAACTACCTTAATAACTTCTATATAGCCTTTTTAGATAATATTATAATCTACTCTAAGAATAAGCTAGAATACGAGAAGCACGTCTATAAAGTCCTATAACGGCTCTATAAGGCTAGCCTCTAGGTTAATATTAAAAAGTTAGAGTTTAGTGTTAAGCGTATAAAGTACCTAGGTTTTATTATTAATATAGATAGAATTAAAGCTGACCTAGAGAAAACGGCTATAATTAACTAGTGGGCACACCCACGGACCGTAAAGGGGGTATAATTATTTTTAAGGTTTTATAACTTCTACTAATACTTTATTAAGAACTACAGTAGGATCGCCTGGCCTCTTAACCATCTTACTAGAAAAGACTAGCCCTTCTACTTTAACGCTATATATAGGTAGGCCTTTAATAAGCTTAAAAAACGGCTAGTATCGGCTCCCCTACTTACCTATTTTAACCTAGAACGGCCCTTAATGCTAAAAACTAATACCTTAAACGGCGCGATAGCTGGTATTTTTTCCTAGAAGTAACTGGACGGAGAATAGCACCCTATTATATACTATTTAAAGACTATAATAGATGCTAAGCTAAACTACTATATCTATAATAAAGAAATACTGGCTATTATCTCTAGCTTTTAGCACTGGCGTATATAGCTAAAGGGGACCCCTAAGCCAATTAAGGTAGTTTTAGATTATAAGGCCCTTACGGCTTAGTAGGCACGCTAGGCGGATATCCATTCTTAGTTTAACTTCTTAATTATATATAGACTAGGCGCTATAAACTGTGCAGACGTTCTTATAAGGTATAAATAAGACCTAAATAACCAGACGGCTATAAAGATCTTATTACAGACCTAGATACTACTATAGCTAAAATACTTTAACCCTTAAATATAGAATCTTTAAAAGCCGAGATATATCCTATTAACTCCTTAGAACTTAACCTTATTAATAAACTGCTATAGGTAAAATATACGGCCCCTTCTCTATAGGAGTACTATAAAAGGGTAAAGGACGTTACTAGCCTATAGTCCCTTAATATAACGGAACCTTATAGTAAGTACTACGGTGGGTCCTGTTATTAGGCTAGGTGTGTAGGTAATGCGTAAAGTCAACAACGTAATAATAACTAGTAGAGTAGTTGCCCAATAGATTAACTCTAATTGTATTCTAAGAATTACTATAAGGAAAGAACTATCTAGGTAGGGACTAAGGTCCTTTAAATACACGACCGTACTCCTATAAAATCCTTCTTATATATAATATATATAAGGTACATAAGGTATATACGTTCCGTCCGTTCTCTACATTCCTTACGTAGCACATTATATGACTTATACTACCATTTCTTATTATATAGTTTTACCGGTTCTATTCTAGACTGTGCTTATATTAACTAACTAGCTTCTTCTAACTCCTCTCCAAGTAGTTATAATATTATACTTAAAGCGTCCATAATACCATCTCCCTCCTCTTTATTTTCGTCCTTAAAGATTCTAAATATCTCTAAGTTATTTACTAGAGGTATAATGTCCGTCTAATTAATTTGGTTAATATTATTACTTATAATGCCTAAAGCTTCTTCTTCTTTATACGCGCAGCGACGCGCCCGTACTGTTGCTGCAATACTATTACTAGGTAAAATTATGCTATCTCCGTGTTCTTATTGTGCAAAAGAGGGGTTAGTTTATATTACGCTGGCGAGTCCTTCGTCTTAGCAACCTTTCTCTTACTTAAAGTGTACTAAAGCGAATATTCGTTCGTCCTGCGACGTTCGCTTTTTCTCTAACGCTAAGTATACGCGTCCTATGACTCTTAATAGTCGTTAAGTTCCCTAAGTAATTTGTTATAGGGTCTTATATTTAATCTGCTGCTATAAAGCTTAATGGTAAGTTATCGTAAGCCCTAGCTAAGTTAAAATATTCTCGCGATGCGGAATAGAAAGCCCTAGATGCTCAAATCGCGGCGTCTACTCGTCTTCTTCGCCTTAAGAAGGTTTATAAAAAGGTCCGTTCTAAGGAGTAGAAACTTGTAGAATAAGGTCTACAGGAACTTAGTAATAAAAGAACGGATTCTCTTCTAACAGCGAAGGAAATAACTCTAAGTAGTTCGGCAATCGCTCTTTCTGGGTCCCCCTTAGGTAACTTATTCTTTGGTAATCCTTCTTTAATATTACCTAACCTGTTCTTTTCTAATACTCCTATATCTTTCTTATAGCATTCTTTAAATTTTCTAGTAGTTTCTAGGTAGTCTTATTATAGCCTATCCACTTAATCTTATACTATGTTTTATTGTTAACGTTCTTATAACTAACAATCTTTAAAACTTACTATTCGTCTTCTTCTTACCCTCTATATATATCTGCTTTATAAACTAGTGGCTTAACTTTCCTATATACTGGCTCTAATATTGCGATATACTATATAGGGTAGATCTTTATCTTGGCTGGTAGGTTTAACTTAAATATAACCGGTGAAATTCTCTAACTAATTTTAAAAGGTCCTAGCCTAACGTGGTCTAACTTCTTACTTAATTATTAACTCTTAAAATTTTTATATAGTAGCCACACTTTATTTCCCTCCTTAAGATCTAGTCCCTTAGATCTCTTAGCATTATAGTATTTCTTTATTCTTTGCTATACTACCTTAGCTGTTTCCGTAAGGTTTTTATAAAGATTTATTAATATCTCTATTCTTTACTTAGCTGTGCTACTTGTTTTCTTTACTTAATGTAGCAATAGCGATGTTCTTGGCTTATATCTATAATTCGCCTTAAATAGTGACGTACCTATTCCTTCTTATAGTGTTATATTATATATAAACTATATAACTGGTAATAATAATACCTAATTGTTCTATGCGTAATTAATATAATATCTTAGATACTACTCTAGTATCTAATTTAATCTTTCTGTTTAACCGTCTGTCTGCGGATAATATATAGTAGAAGTTACTGCTTAAACTCCTTACTTCGCTAAGAATACCTCCTAGAATGCTGCTATAAATCTTAAATCTCTATCTAATATAATCTTACTTAGTACTCTATATCTTACGAATACTTCCTTAATATAGATTCTAGCGATATCCTCCGCTGAGATTTCTTCTATATATGCTATAAAGTATCCCCACTTTATAAGCTTGTCTACTATTACTAAAATCGCATTATAATCTTATCCGGTAATAGAATCTCTTAACTTTAGTAACTTAATAATAAAGTCCTATAATATAACCTCCTATAGTTTCTCTGGTATTTTAATAGGTTGTAGCTCTCTATACGGCTTATACCTTATTAGTTTATTTCTTTAGCAATCTAAATACTCCTTAGTAACCTTTCTGGCTATCCTTTAGATTCCGTTAATAATGTACTCCTTCTAAAGTCTTAACACTAAGCCTATAGCTCTATTATATCCTTAAGTTAGTCCTTTATAAAAATCTTCCATAAATTGCTCTGCTATGCTTCTTGGGATATACTTTACTTCTTAGTTTTTATATATATCTATCTATAGGTCTTCTAGCTGTGCTTCTAAAATTCTTTATACCTAAAGGCTTTCTAATAACTTATAGATTTTCTCTAATTCTTCCTAAGTTGCTATAATTTTTGGATAATTATACTTAATTAATCCATCTATATCTTTTCGTAATAAAGCCCCTAATGGCTTTTTATTATTTTATAGTTTAGCCTTTTAACTTAAAGCGTCCGCTCTCGTGTTATCTGTACCCTTAGTATACTAAATCTTAAAATGGTATTCTATAAGCATTTCTGCCCATCTAACCTATCTTTAGTTAAGTTCCTTTATTATTAGGAATCCTGTTAGGTTTTTATAATCCATTTTAATTATAAATGGTTTCTCTATACCTTACAAGAATGCTCTCTATTCCTTTAATGCTGCAATTATACCTAACAACTCCTTATTATAGATGTTATAGTTCAGTTCCGGTGGTGTTATTTTCCGACTATAGTATGCTACTAGGTACTATCTATCTAAATGCTTTTATATAAAGTACGCCCCTAGTGTAAAGTCTAATACATCTATCTTAATAACCGTCTCTAGCCCTGGTTAATAGATCTTAAGAACTAGCTCCTAGGTAAACAACCTTTTAACTTCCTTAAATAGTTCTTATTATTCCTTTCCCTATACCTATAGTTCTTCTTTCTTCGTTAACCGCGTAAATGGCTTAATATTCTTTAACTATTACGCTATAAACCTTCTACAGTAATTGTAAAACCCTAGGAACGATCTTAACTGCGTAACGTTCTCTAGTTCTTACCAATTTACTATAGCCTCAATCTTCTTTAGATCTATATTAAGTTGGCCTAGTTTAATAATAAATCTAATAAAATCTATCTTCCTAGTAAAGAACTCGCATTTCTTAATTGCTACTGGCATCTGTTCTTCTTATAGTCTCTTTAAAACCTATTTAACGTGTTCTCCGTGTTCTTCTTTAGTTATTAAGTAGATAATAATATCGTTAAGGTATACTATAATAAATTCATCCAAGTATTCTTCTAAGATATTGTTAATTCGCTTCTAGAACGTTACTAGTGCGTTTATAAGCCCGAATTATATAACTAATGGTTTATACAGTCCTATTTTTAACCTAAAGGCTACCTTCCATTCGTTGCCTTCCTTAATTCTGATCTAATAGTATACCCATCTTAGATCTATTTTTGTAAAGATTTGTATATTGCCTATTCTATTTTAGATTTTGCTAATTAAGGGTAAAGGATACCTATTCTTCCTAGTAATGCTATTTAACTATCTATAGTTAATATACAGCCTTAGCTTGCTATTCTTCTTTAGGACGAATAGTACTAAATAACCCGCTAACGATTATAATGGTCTAATATATCCCTTTTATAAGTTCTCCTAAATAAACTCTTTTAATACTCTACCTTCTTCTTTGGTAAGCTTATAGATTAGAAAGAACCTTAGACTTATTCCTAGTTCTAATTTTATCTTATAGTCCTATACTATATACTCTAACAGCTTTTTACTTTCTGGTGACTATAGTTTCTTACCGTATTTATAGTATCTCTTTAGTATATAGCTTAGCCCTTTTTTTATTTCTTTATAGGTTGCTTCTACTTAGTACTATACTAACTTGGCTTATTATTGCATCTTACGGCATTAAGTATCTCTAATATTAACCTAACCTATAACCTAATTAATCTTTAGATTATACTCCTGTAACTAAGGCATCCCTAGTATCGCCTTATCCTTCCCTAACGGTAGGATATTAAAAGACATCCAAATTTATCTTCCTTTAATAGTTAACTAAATAGGTCCTATTTTAAGATTAATGATGCCGTCCCTATAGGCTATTAGATCTCCTAAAATTATTACTAATAAATATAGGTGCTTCTTTCTCCTATATAGTAGTCCTATTTTTTTAATTACTGCTAGTAAGATATAGTTTCTTATTGCTCTACTATCTATTAATACTTTAAACTGTTAATCTTACTATTTAACTTATAAATTTAGGTGTTTTCCTTAAATTCCTTTAAGGGTCTAAGGCTCTACTACTGGTTCCCTCTAATCCTATGGGCCTCTACTTTTCCCAACTATTAGCTACTAGATCCTATTTATACTTAGTCCAACTTAGGCTAATACTTAGTTCGCTTTTTATCCTTAATATGCTATAGACAGGTATTCTCTAGACATTCCTACTATTGTTATCTATCTAGGCATTCTTCCATAAGGAATCTTTTTGGTTAAAGTATTAAGTCCCCTTATTCTTAAACTTCTATTAGATGCCAGCCATATATATACTTAGCGTTTTGGTATTTCGCCTTATCCGTTATCTAATATATCCTTATTAAATACTTCCGATTTTTATCTTTTGGTGTCCTATATATGCTGCACGTATTATCCACGTACGCTATCCATGACAGTATATAGTGTGCTTAGTGTCTTAGGTTAACTCTTAGCTCGTCTTTATTTTTAAGTTTAAACCTTTCTTATATTAATCTAAGCATCGCGACTTTATTTATAGGTACTAAGATTTGTCTCTTGCTTCTCTAGTCCTCTAATTACTCCTTTAGATCTTTTAACGTTATAATTAAGGCTCCTTTAATATAAGTTATAGCCTTTTCCATAATCGGGTGGTCTTAGATAACTTTTTTATCCAACCATATATAGAAATCTTTCTACTTATCGTTATGTCGCTGCCTATACCACTTTTAGTACAGCTGCTTAAGTGTATACGCTCTGTCTATAAGGAAGTATCTTCTTATTACTGCATCGTGACAGCCTTTTGTGTGTCGTTCCTTAAATCTAGTTAGGATTCCCAAATCCTCTTCTTATTCCAGTTCGGTAAGCCACTTAGCTCTTAATGTGCCTGCTCTCGGCCTATTAGTGATTCTTTGTACTGGCGCTTTGTCCCTTATATGACCTAATAGACTAGATCTCTTATTTAGTTTCTGCTCCTACTATAAGGTAATTCTCGCTCTAAACTCCTCTATAGTTTCTTTTCTTTCGCGTCTTATAAGTGGATCCTTAAAGTCTTTATACTTCTTAATCTTGGTATTAACTTTTTAATCTTTAGGCTGGACACTGTGTTTAACTAGTAAGTCCTCTAGGTCTATATGTCTGTCTTTTAGTCTAACCGCTGCCTAGATTGCAGATTCTCTAATTTATAAAGAAGCTCCTTACCTTTTGCCTATAGGTGTCCTTATTCGCACTCCGAATTCTTAATCCCTTTAATTCTTTAATCCTAAGCTTGCTTCTAACTTAAGCTTAGCTCCCACCTTAGTCCAACTAAGCGTTCGTAGTATTCTTATCTTATCTTAAGAGTCTTAAACCTTATCTATCTCGTCTTAAGAATTTAATACCTATGGGAAACTTTATCCTAAGCTTATTCGTATATTCCTAAACTAAGCTACTGCCCTATTCTATCGGTTTTCGTCTATTATAGGTCCTTAGGTGTACCTTATCTTGTCTTAAGAATCTTAGTTATCTTTTATCTTATCTTAAGAATCTTAAGCCTTTAGCCTTTTGCCTTTATTAAGTGGTGAATTAGTACTAGCAGTCGTTTGCTTACTTAATCCCTTTTAGATACTATTCCTACTATCTTATAAAGCAATAGATGCCGTATCTAATGGTGTTATAATGCCCGTTACTAAACCTTGCTTTGTGGCGGTCTTAGTCTCTACTTCTGATGCTAATATCTTAAGATCTTCTTTCTTAATATCGCTGAATGGATTTTTCCCGAAGTCCCTTTCTAAATACTGCCTTATTAATACTATACTAAAAGTTGCTATTAGATCTTTGTTGCATTTATAGAGCCTATTTTGCTCTTTATAGTCTTAGGTGGCTTTTAGTTTCTCTAAACTAGGTTTCTATAGCTAATAGCTTGCGCCGTACTTAGCGTCTTTATAAATTTAGCACGCGTTGTTATAGCAAAACGTAAAGTGGTTAATTAAATAATCCTTTGTTTCTTATAGTGCATTATCGTCCCTTTATATGTGTATGCTGTCTGCTGGTCCGGTTCCCTTTATTATATAGTAACTCTAACCATCTTTATAATCTCTGGCGAAATAACCCTATTTTCCGCAATTTATGTAAGCTCCCTCTTTAAACTATTTTTCCTATTATAGAGTCCGCCTAAATATCTTCTGCTGCTAAGATCCCTAATTCGGCCTTTGCTCCCTGGACCTTTAATTACCTAATCCTTATCTTCTTAGTTTCTATAATATCTTACTCCATCTCTTATAGGTTTCTTTAATACTACTTAGGTCCATTAGCTCTGCGCTATACTATAGTTTCTGACTTAGCTTTAGTTAATGCGTACTCTGCGCCTTATACAACTATAGAACTCTGCCCTAACCTCTCTTAGTCTGTTCCCTTTAGTAGATCCTATTGTTAATCTTTATTACTTAATCTATTAGTTCCCTTAGGGTATCTGCATCTTCTATTAAAATAATTACGTCCTAGACTTTAGCCTTAAGTCCCTATTTATACTGTGCTATAAGCGCCCTATTATTTTACTTAACTTATATTGCTAGCGTTTGGAACTACGTTGTATATTTAATGGCTAAGGTTTATTGCGTAATGTCTTAAAGCTTTCTTTCCGCTATAGTTGTCGCCTCCAGGTCTCTAAATATCTATATAAGTCGCTCTATAAATCCATTCCAGCTTAAGAATATAAACCGTACTTCTTAGTTCGTTGTTATTATTCTATTTACTTATATCTCTATAAGGTAAGGCTTAAACTACTTAAGTGCTCTTCCTAATAAGAACAATCCTATATACGCTATTTAATCTATAGGTGTTACCAGCTTTACTCCCTCTTACGTAACCTTAAAGTATATTTACGTAAAGAATCCTTTAAGCTTTAATCTCTCTCCTAAAAATCTTTTAATTAATAGTAACTTAACCTTTACTACTCCCATCCTATTAACCTTTTATTTAAGTGCCGTACTATTTTCTATTAACTAGTTAACTATTTCTTATAGTTATTTAACCGTTATAGGTTGTTATAAGTTAGTATCTGCTATACTAGTATCACCTCCTAACCTTAAAGTAGTTGCCGCCGTTAATGGCGTTATAGTAGCTGCTTTTAGTGGCATGTTATTTAACTTTTAATACCGTAACTAGGTAGTAATTATATAACGGAACCTTATAGCAAGTACTACGGTAGGTCCTGTTATTGGGCTAGGTGTATAGGTAATACGTAAAGTTAATAACGTAATAATAACTGATGGAGTAGTTGCCTAATAAATTAACTCTAATTATATTCTGAGAATTACTATAAGGAAAGAACTATCTAGGTAGGGACTGAGGTCCTTTAAATACACGACCGTACTTCTATGAAATCCTTCTTGTATGTGATGTACGTAAGGTATATAAGGTACGTACGTTCCGTCCGTTCTCTACGTTCCTTACGTAGCACATTATGTGACTTATACTACCATTCCTCGTCACATAGTTCTACCGGTTCTATCTTAGACCGTGCTTATATTAACCAACTAGCTTCTTCCGACTCCTCTCCAAGTAGTCGTAACATTGTACTTAAAGCGTCCGTAACACTTAAAAATAGACTACTTAAGCACTAGGTACGGCTAGTAGTAGTAAAGGAATTGGACTTATAGACTTGGCTTATTGCTAAAGCATATACCTAGGTCTCTACGGCCTACTTTAAAAAAATAAGACCTATAGAATTATTGGCGACCGCTACTACTAGCCTAGAATAGTTATAAACGTTAACCGTTATATACGGAACTGCGATAGCTACCGTAGATCTATAATCCCATAAGATAAGACCCTAGGACTATTAAAACCACTCCTAATACCAGAACGCCCCTAGTAGTATATCTTTATAGACTTTTATAAGCTGCCTATAGACCGTAACAGATACGATATAGTTATAATCCTAGTTAACCGCTTTAGTAAGCGCCCGCTTTTAACCCCCTATTATAAAAATATTAATCTAAAGAGGCGGCCTAACTATATATCTACTATGTCTACTAAATCTATGGACTACTAAATATTATTATATCTAATTACAGGCCGTAATCCATATTAGCTTTCTAGAATAAGTTTACCTAGATTTTAGGTATTAAGCTAAAGCTTTTTATAGCGTACTACCTCTAGATAGATAGTTAGACGGAAATTATAAATTAATACTTAGACGAAAGACTTTAGCCCTTTATTAACTACTTCTAAGATAACTAGGCTAAACTACTACCTCTAATAAACTACGCCTAAGCGACCTTACCTTATAACTTTATAGGATTTGTCTATATCTAACTAGAAATGGGCTACTTACCCTATATAAGCTTTAACTAGGAAAGACTAGAAGGACCCTAGACTGTATACAAAAAACTATTTTATAAGGAGGCCTAGTAGTACGCTAAGCGCTTAAAAGAAGCCTAGACGGTAGCCTATACAAATCTAGAAAAGGCCTAGAAATTAATATAATAGTAGGCGAATAAGTATAGGCGAAAGCCTAACTTTATTATAGGAGATATAGTCTAGGTTATAATAAAGAACTAAAAGATAGAACAACCTAGCCGTAAACTAGACTATTAGATAGTAGGACTATATAAGGTCCTTAAAAAGATAGGCAACTTATATAAAGTAAAGCTCCTAGATTTAATTAAGGTTTACCCTATTTTCTCTCTGGATAAACTATAAAAAGCTATAAATAACCTATTACCTAGATAAAAGAATAAACCTCCCCTACCAATTTAAGTTAATAGCGACGATAAATAGGAAATTAAAGAAGTATTGGCCTGTAAGCTTATAAGGGGAATATTAAAATATTATATTAGCTGGAAAGGATACGACTTAAACCTCGCTTAGTACCCTATATAAAACTTTATAAGTAGTCCCTATAAGCTTTAGAAGTTCTATAGCCGTTACCCTAATAAACCCAGACCCCTAAAGTACCTTAATAAGTAAATAGAATGCTAGAATAGTGAAGATAATAAGCTGCCTATTAAGTATAAAGATAAGAATACCCTATAGATATAATGCGGATATATAAAGCGTAAAGGCAGGCTTTTTTAAAAGGGGGGGGGTAATATTATAGCGCTAGTGGAAACTAGTAGATTATGGCTAGTAAATATTGGTGGATTATAGCAGATAATCGCAGACAGTTTTATATAGTTTTAGATAATTACTATTACGTAACTAAAGGATTGTATATAACGTCGAGCGGCGCTACCTTTCGTCTCCTTTCCTTTCTTTAGCTTTAGATCCTCGTTTATAAACTACTAATCCTATAGGCTTGCGCGTCCCTCTTGCCATACTTGTGCCTTAATTAATTAAGTCGCTAATATATATAGCTTTTAACAAAACGCTTATTTATAATATATTAAATTTAATATCTACTATAGCGATAACCTAAGATAATAGATATTTTGTTTAACTAAATAATATTCTTCTAATCTTCTAATGTCTAATCGGCGTAATTTATATAGAACTTAAGCCTCTTAAGCTTTATCTTCTCTATTAATCTAGGCTTTCGCGTAAGCTTAGTCTTTCTTAATTCAGAGGCTCTGAGTATTTACTATACGGTTATAGTACTAACTCCTCTAACTTCTATAGTAATATAAGCGCATATTTTCTCTCTACTATATCTATTACAACGGACCTTCTCTAGTATTGCATTCTTAGTATCTTTAGTTTATTTAGATGGATAGCTAAGGCAAGAAGCGTCATCTACGTAGGTATTAAGGACGAGAGAAGGAGAAGATTTTGGGTTGGGGCCTTGATCGACTACACGGCGATATATATCTTGTATAGTTTATTTGGAAATTTATATTATTTTTATAATTTTAGTAGCTAAGATTCTATAAGTTCTAAGAGTTACAATTTAAGCCCTTGTAGCTGAATTATAGCCGCCTATAAAATGTTTAGTAGTAGATCTTTTAGTAGCTATTTAAAATATTAAAAAGAACTTAAAAGCTGCGGAATTAAGCCGGTAAAAACTAACTTGGTATTAGGACGCTAAGGTCCTTAGGGTATATAGTAACATAACAATAGTAACGGAATGCAATAAGTATCTGGTTCTTAATAAAGTAAAACTGTAAAACTAAATTCTGCTGTTCTCTAATACAGGGCGACTACGTTTTGTAGGCGCCTCGCCTGCGCCTCGCCTACGCTAAGCCGGTTACGGCTAGTGCGTCTCTATGGCCTAATAATTACCCCCCCCTTCTTAAGCGGCTGTCCTTAGCCGACGCTATTATACAATAGGAGCGCTATTATTGTCCTTTACTAAATAAAAAGTATGTAACAAAATTTAAGTAAATTAGACAATATGTAAATAGGATAATAGGATAATAAGATAATAGAACGCTAGGGCCTTAGTAAGATCTATAAAGGTAGGAGTTCCTACCAAGGTAGGACACTAGATTTTCCTTCCTATTTAATTTTAATTCGTTTAGCCTATAATTCGCCTTCTTCCTAACTTCTAATTAATTATAAATCGTAAGTATAGCGCCGCCGGTTCGCCTACTAGTAAACCTTCCGTAAGTATTCTTTATACTAGCTTATAGCTATCACTAACCCTACTAGGCGCTATTAAAGCTCCCACGCCGCTCGCAAGCCGCTCTCCTGGCCTTGCTAGAACTAATCTACCTCCACTACGCCAAGCGTATAGCCACTGCTGGGCGGGCTACCTGCGGTAAGTAGGCCAACTGCAATTATAGGTACTGCCAATAACTAAATAAGTCGTGCTAAGTAGTAAGTTTAAGTGCGTTAGTTTAGGTTCTAATAGCTAACAGACTAGGTCTCTAAGGCCTTCCATGGCCGCTTAAACGAGCTACTCGCCCTTATTAATAGGGCTGAGCGCCAGCGGGTTGCTGGCGGAGACACGGCTGACCTTAACGCTCGCGTCGCTGCCGCCCAAAAGTCCTTTATAAAGGATGTTAAGGCCTTAGTGCACACTGGCGCTAAGCATGGTTTCCGCTAGCGCCTAAAGGGTAAAGACTTTCCCCTACTCTAAGTACAGGAATTATAGGCTATCCGTTATACCCTTAAAGGAATTCTTAACGTAATACGCGCTTTAGTATATATTATAGCGCAGGTATTTCGCCGTTATAGTAGATGCTAATAGTACCTATAGGCTAATATGCCTCCTATTATAAGGGATAAGGAGGAGGATAAGGGTGAGGAGGATAAGGAGGAGGGAGAGGAGGATAAGGAGGAAGAGGAGGAGGAAGAGGAAGGAGGGGAGGAGAGGGAGAATTCGTTAGAGCTGTAGAGTATCTATATTTCTATCGGCGTACTACTATTGCTTCGCTATTATTCCGTTATCGCCCTACTAGTAGGGCGTAACCCTAGTTATAATTAAAAGTTTTTTATTCTCCTACCTACTTTCTTTTCCGTTTACCCCTTAGGGTAAAGTAACTATTATATGTCTCCTTTACGTCCTTATTAATGTCCTCTACTAGGACCTATTTATTATACTCTTCTAGCTAGCCTTTTTACTTAACTAGGTACTATAGGGTCTATTTATATCCCTTCCTTCCACGTACTTCTTCTACCTCGTATTAGTCCTTTTAGTCCTCTTAATTATCTAGCTTAATAGGCCTTAGTAGAGGGTCTCTAGTAGTGCCCTTATATTATTTATATAGCTTTAGTAAGCTAATATAGAATACTAGGTGGATATAGTAAGACATAGATAGATATAGTTGGTATGCTTACTTTCTAACTAGTTCAGCTATACTAAAAGGTCTAATAAAGCGTGCTATAAGTTTCTTACTTAGCCTTTTTAGTTTAAGGTTCTTAGTTAATAGTAAGACTAGATCCCCTACTTTATATACCTATAGTTAGTAACAATAATTATAGTATTTTGCCTATGCCTTGGCGGCGCTTTCCTAGCGCTTCGCCAGCGCTTTACGTTTAAAGGATATTCTTTTAATTCTTTTAGAGGCGGCTAGAATAGAACTACTATTGTCTACCTAGACCTTATATTCTAGATATAGGTAAAACCTATAGTAGGTATAAAACGG
>Ga0307515_10006816_pt1 | contig 22719 bp, 24 predicted proteins | sample 17_EM_MG_FD_194513 | JGI IMG/M metagenome (GOLD analysis project Ga0307515, IMG submission 194513) | Populus trichocarpa ectomycorrhiza microbial communities from riparian zone in the Pacific Northwest, United States - 17_EM | ecosystem: Host-associated > Plants > Roots > Unclassified | place... | reverse complement strand
ATTGCCAGCTTAACCGATGCACAAATCGAATTCCTGAGTGATGTAGGTCCCGCTCTAACTCCGCGTTATCTACTCTCTCTCCCTCAAGCCCATCCTCTGCGTCGCTCAACCCACGTACATTTTACCTCTGTATAGGCCCGAGAGATATATCAGAACAGAATAGCGCTCGAGAGGGAGTATTCCGGTAAATTGTTGCTCCTCGCCAACAAAGCGACAGAGAAGAAGTCCAGGAAGATCGCCGCCCTCGTGTTGGGAGAGGAGCCTACCAAGGCCTGGGGGGAGGAAGACGTCAGGAACAGGTACGATTTTTCTCTTTTTCACCCCTCGGGTCAATCAAGTTCTCATGTGCCACAGCACCCTCGGTCACGCCTACACACAACTAATCAATTCCTTCTCCGAATCCGCGCAGGACCACGTTAATCTCGCCGATGGGTTGGACGCTCAGGTCGTGAACGTACTCAAACTGGTGGAGAAGGGGCACGAAGAGGCTAAGAAGAAGGTACACCTGTTCGGCACAACCACTCCCCCCACGTCTAACACTGGACATACGCCACAGCAAGTGAAGGCGTTCCAAAAGCTTCTCTCTGATAGAGATCGCGCCTATGGGGACCGTACCAAGGTAGGGTAACTCTAAGTAATACCCCCGCGTTTCTCGTAACCTAACCTCATACCATCAGAGCAAGCAAATGGTGCTTTGTTTGTCTGTCAACCACGGGCACAGTTAGCTAACGCACAGGGTTTAGTATGATGACGATTGTCTGGAAGTTGAGACATACAGACAGAAGCAGGTATGCCTTGAGACCCAAGGTCCATCATTGTCGCAGATTTCAAAGTCGAAATTTAGGACCGGGCACACGACGACAAGCACTCCGGCAGGGCGGCTAAACAGTACGAGCAGCAGCAGGTAGACATGCAAAACAGCAAAAAGTCAGGATCAGTCCAGAAGCTTGTCGGTCGCGAGTGACTCAAGTACACACCCTCCAGCTCGTACATCATCTCCACTTCTATCGCGAACAAGGTCAAGGCCAAGTTTTACGATGTAGACATACCAGCCCTGGAGAACGTGCGTAACGACTGTGTCCTGCTGATAAATTTCCCACTGACCGCCTTTGATTAGCTCTACCGTACGCCAACCTCTCAACCTTAAACCCGCCAGTACTAATACCGCCCTTAAAGAGCGGCTGCAAACTGGCCTCATCGAGAGGGTAGTAAACATCCTCAGCCATGCTCAGGCCCTGACTTCTGGCCACCTCGACACTCTCAAGAAGCGCGTTGGAGTAGTTGAACAGGCTCTGGGGGACGTCAGCGCAGGGAAGGACCAAAACCTGTTCGTTGACTTCAACATCCGTCCCTTCATCGCGCCGGCCGATTGGACTTTCGAACCATGTGCTGGCCACTATGACTCCGTATGTTGCAATCGGCCTTGAGACCTCCCGGTTATCATGCTGATAGTCTCCGTATAGCCAGGGATGGTCGTAGACCCAGCACCGAAGGTGGTCTTACAGAACAGGCTCGTCAGATGTAGGGCAAAGTTGGGGGAACTGAAGCCTGTGATGAATTCCAAACGTACGCAATGCCAGTGGAGATACATCCTGACGTTTTGACACGATCAACTAGAGAGAAACGTCGTTCAATTAGAGAAGATTCTCACGCCTCGAAACATCGGAAATGCGGACGACGTTACCTTTGTAGGCTTTTCTATGTTCTCTTGGGTGTCAGGTGTCGAAACTCATCTCATCTTGACAGAACTTGATTGATTCTGTGCATGACTTGACTGCCCACGCCACATCGGAACAGATCTTGCTCGCAGAAATAGAAACAATCAGTGAAGCCCTCGACGGTGATGAGGGGGAACAAAGTCCTCACGAGTTCAAGAGTGCATCCTTCTCCATACCAACCACTTGCGGCTACTGTCAGGTAGAACAGCATATCCAATTGTTCTCCGTGCCTGAATTTGTGACGAGTTTATCCTAGACTTCGATCTGGGGTCTGAGCAAACTGGGAAAGACGTGTAAACCTTGTGGTGTGTCGGTCCATGCCAAATGCGAACTCAAGGTGAGTTTCAGGTACGTAAATGAACCTTTCGCCGAGTTAAATCACGTTCCGTAGATACCAGCAACTTGCACTGGATCCAAGCGCGTCGTGGGGGGCTCGACACTCTCATCGAGGGCATCCATCGTATCGAGGGGGAGTACCAAGTCCGTGTCTAATCCTACACCGTCTTCTTTCGCTCGTTCGGAACCGCCACCGTCACCAGAGGTCGTACGGGCTCGCGTGGCGTTCGAGTACACTGCGACATCGCCTTATGAGTTGAGCATTGGCGAAGGGGAGGCGGTCAAGGTTTTGGAGGAGGACGATGGGTCCGGGTGGGTCAAGGTGGCGAATAATTCGGGTGGTAAAGGCCTGGTCCCCGCGTCCTATGTGGAGGTGGTTGGGCCTGAGGAGAAGCAGTCTAACGTAACCCCAAGGAAGAGTGCGCAGTACGGTGCGTCGATCTATCTCCATCGTTTCCCTGTATACTCATACTCCATCGCGACCACTTGACTACGACCACCTGTGACCGCAATCCGTGGTACTCCCCGCAGTTCGCGGAGTGTATGATTATCAGGCGGCGGGTGAAGATGAGATCGACGTCAAGGAGGGGTGCATGATCCAGTTGACTGCCGGACCCAGAGGTGGGCGGAACTACGGAGACGGATGGTGGGAAGGTCGGTGTTTCATTGTGTTATCGGCGTCTTCTGGCGAAATTCCTCTCGACGCGGGAGGTTTTCCTTCCGCTCAATACCCCCGCATTTCTTGCGGTAGCCTAGTTCCGCCCGTCGTTCAAATGTTCATATACCGGGGAAGCCGGAAGGGAAAATTTATGGGGCCAAGACAAGCAAGCCCACGTCTTGCGGGATTCGGCACCTTTACCGTGTCCCCTTCATCCAGTGCTTATTGGATCCCCAGTTCCGGCCCTTATTGTCACACCTGTTTCTCCTGTCGCCGGACACTTACATTTCGCATAGGCATCAACGAGAGGGGGAAGAAAGGGATATTTCCAAGCAATTACGTGTGTTGAGGCATCCTCGACAGGACACGTCCGGTTCACCAAAGTCGGCTAACTTGCTCTTCCGTTTAGGTCGTGCTAGCTTGATTGCCGGAAGTCTTGGATACTTGTTTTGTACTCGACGAATGATAAATTGTGACATCTAGGCGCCCAGGGTCGCCTTTCCAGAAACCCGTACACAACCTCACCGACGTCCAGGAACCGGCGCAACCAAACCAAGCAACACTGCGTGGTTAATATATGAAACCTGGGCACGACCTAGAAGTATGGTAATCACCAACCGAATTTTGCATTTCACCCATACGGGCCGAGGCGGACAACGAATGGCGGATCCCTTAGGATTCTGTGCCTTCTATGTGTGAGGTTAGGTTACAGACTGTAACGCACGGGGCCCGCAGATTAATCGATAACAGTTCGAATATTCATTTCCGGCTGTTCTGCGCGGTTTATCAGAAGATAGGGGAAGGCACCTCATGGCACGACGTAATGTGTGTGTGTGTGTGTGTTAAAATCTCGGAGACCACGCTGCATAAATGACGACACGCTACCGCGGGAAACGGATGCATTTTGGCGGTCATCGCGTTATGACCGGCGTTGAAGTATTTAAGAGCGGTGAATGTCAGGCGACAGCGAACGCTGGATGCTCTTTCCCTCCCTATCTTGCACGGCTTTACGTCAGCTCTTGATATGGTGTCGCAGGTATTCCTTCCAACTACCTGGTTTCCCGAGTAACAAAGGAGATTAGACCATTGTACGTCTGGGGGCGCAGGTATTGGGATGAATGACTGCGGCGGCGTATCTGGTTTGACTGGTGGTGTTCGGGAAGGTTCGAATTAATTTTCGACGGAAGAAACTAACCACCGACGACCCATAGAACTTCGAAACAAGCCCGCCAGAACAGTGCAAAACCCTCCAGGCTTCCAAAAAAAGAATCGACATGGTCGCCTGGCTCTTTTCCCCGAGCACTGTTAGGAGCGATGGCGTTGGCACGCGCCTGCAGCGGGAGGTAGAGCTGCCCTGAAAAAAAAAGGTTTTTTTAGGCTGACCATCCCTTTTTAGGGGTCATTACTTATAAGATCTGCATTACCTGATCGATCAAAACGGGCTTCGGCAACCGTCAACCAGCAACCCTGTCAGCCTGAGAGGGTCGAGGCCCGACGGCTTGCCTCTTGGCCAAGGAACACCGTCGAGCGTTTTGTTTCTCGTTCTAATTTTTTCTCGTTCCAGTTCTCTCATCCAGGATTTGTTTCTCATCCGCTCGATGGTTTCCACCAGCGCGTCTGAGTTCGCATCGATGGAGTCTTGGGTTGCCATTGAACTGTCAAGAGGAACGTGATGGCCCTACCAAGGGGTAAGTGAGTTGGCACGGGCGCGGAAAAAGGAACCAACTGTATGTGTTTGTGACTGTACATCATGCATACATACATTCACTACCCCTCCCTTGGAGCTCGACTCGGCGTCACGGTTGACAGCATCTCTCGCTCCCCAAGTTTGATCTATTGTGTTCGCACAACTCCCTGGCAATCGGTGCGATCCGGAACGCCTGACGTTTGTAATACCGAATCCTGAGTGTGTAGTGTTGTGATGTTATACATACTCCCTCCAGGAAGCGCACAGGGGTTGTAGATCGTTGTACGTTGCGAACATACGTAAGGACGCCTATTGTATCGAGGAGCGAGGACGCCCGTGCTTTGTCCTGGTTGCTGATTTAGATTCATCAGATGGAACGTGCCAATAGTCATGGCGGATTATCACGGGGATTGGGGAACCATCGAGGAAGCCATTGAGACTGAAGCGGACAATCGCACCGTTCAAACTTCAAGTACCCGGAAAGTTGATCGGAACTCTATCCCTACAGCTCCAGAGTTGTCGGTTCCTTGGCGCCGTCAGAAACAACGCTCGTCCCCGCACTCTAATGGTCCTACCTACGTGGCCAGGACTGGTGAAGTGGAATGGAAAAAGTGCGGCACACATCTTCGTGTATTCTCCGCTATCTCTGATGCCTCAGAGCTGTCGTTGTATCCAAGCGGCACGCAGACCATTCCAAGAGCAACGAGCGGGGTTGCGTTGATGATATTCGCCTTCTGTCCGTGACCAACGGACGTCACCACACTTACCAGTGTTTCCAACAAACCTTTCGTAGGCGCACCGTTGCCTCTCAATCCGACAAAATTCTCGGTAATTCTCAAACGGCCCGTGACCTGGACCAAGCCCACTAATTTGACATTGAATGAAGGAACCATGGTACCAAGTCAGGATGCCGGACAAGAATGTTCCAGATCCCTTCAGGGCCCCAAGATACATGGATCACGTTAGAAGTAAGAATTTGGGGTGTGTCCATCTTGAGCGGAGGGACACCCACAACCGTGCGGCTGAAGGGATTCGCGAGCCACGCGCAGTCCGAAGGACAGGTCGAGCCGTTCACTGTCATATCGCAACCATTTTACATCGAGGCACCCGTCGATCGTCATCAGTAAAGGGTGATTTATTCTGTGAAGTAACCGGTCTATACATTAATGAAGATATCGGTAAGGTTCGCGAAATGTACAACGCAATATCTATTGACTTACGAAGGAACTGTCGGGTTGCGGATGGTGTGAAACCCGTAACTGGCATTATTCTAGGGCGGATGGAGGTGTTTTATGGACGGCCGCCAGAGACACCATCCAGATCGATGCCCCCAACACCCGTTTCACGGATCCAAGGCAGACCCCTGCCATCCAGAAGTGAGTCGAGGGGGAGGACTTGGGTCGTTAACCCCCTAGGTGTGAGCTTTACAAGCTTCACCTTTGCAAACCTGGAGCACAGTGACCCTGGTCTTGGTAGCTTTTTGCTCCATCAAGAGTGAGTACGGTTTGCGTGAATGAGGACGAAGGCTGACCTCGTTTGTAGCGCCAGAAAAAACACCAGGGATGTTCGCCAACCCTGTTGTGGCCCTTCCTTCCGAATTCGCTGGCGGCGGGACCCACGTGTCCCCACAGCGGTGGAAACTGGTCTTCGACAGCGCAAATAATTCGGCGTTCAAGACGACGATCCTTGCGTTGCACGTCGACGCCACCCTCGGCTATCGTCTCTTGCTCTCCTACCATCTGATTAATACTTCGCCCGGTGTCACTCACCATATCCACTGAACGGTGACTCTAGCCTACAGCACCTCCGCAAAACTCTGCAAGCGTTCTAACAACGAGTACACTTCCTAAGGGGTCAACCAAGCCGTTGCATATACAGCTTTACTCACCGGCCCGTACTATCACAGTGCTACCCTTCGAAAGGTCATCGTCAAAGGAAAAGATCCGTATGACATTTCAATTCTTAAGCATGCTGGCGTCAGGAGATCCTAGGCCCCAAGGAGGGGTCACCCTTCCTCAAGTTCTCCATGTTGACTTGCGATCACGGAACCTGTTCACGGGTTGACAATTTCTTGTGGTCTACGGAAACAGAGATTTTGATCCGAATATTGCCTGAGCACGGCGGCGAAAAGTATGCGGCCGAGGGCTGTGTCAGGGGTTTGAAGATCACTTTGCGGTATGACCCTCTCAAATGCCGGCCCTATTTTTACGGGCAGCTCCGTTTCCCTTGCATGGTATTGACCAAGAATAATGAGGCAATGGTGACTCGGTCGTCTTGCTGATACTCGAGACTTCCCGAAGAGCATTGGCCCTGACGAGGAAATCTCTCGAATCATGGGAGACCGGTACGCAGGCGTTGAGAAGGCTCTCGAAGGATCACAGGCGTTTATGAGAACGGAAACTCAGAGGCAGGAGGCAGGAGGCAATGGTGGAAATTAAGTGACGCTTTCCAATGCTTCGTGGAACCGGTTTCACCCTCGTTTGTGGATGGGTATAGAGTATCCTTATCCGAGTTCTCAGATACGAAACCGAGTTCAGCGATGTAATCGTATGACACTTCGCCCCGACGCTCAACTGGGATAGGGTCGTGGGAACACATCCCCAGCCGGTGGTCTCTTCTGGTGTGAGAGAATCGAGCATTCGGACAGGGGGTATGACGGGGAGGGGGTTGTGGTCGCCGCTCATAGATGTGGTCTCCCCATCAATCACATTCCGGCAAGTTTCGCGAGTGGCCAGCTAGTTTGATTGTGAGGATCACGCGCGCTGATTTCCTGGGAGTGTTCCCTCTTGTTTCTGCGGCTATCCGGAAATGTGAATGCTTCAGACACCCAAGGGTGAATCGAGGAAAACAAATTTGGCGCTATATTTGACTCATACATCGTGAGTTCACGAGAGGGTATTGTGAAGGCCAACCGAGGTAGCCGGGGAACGGTGATCTGAGGAAACCAGCGTTGATATCCAACGACCCGCGTCAAAGACGAAAGCCTGTCATAGTACGGTGGTCGTGCGTCACGGCTTGGTAGAGGAGTCAAGGATCCCCATCTCCTTCCAGCGTTCCCACAACGCGCCAATCCCGACCGTGGCGCCCGGCTGTCCCTTTATATCCTTGATATCCAACAACTCATACTCCTTTCCGAAAGCTAGGAAGTGGGCGAAGAGTGAGTTGAAGTGAGGCTCCGAGCGAAGGTGGAGAATCTGGGTATAGTGTGCGTGATATATATGAGCGAAAACGCGTAACAGCTGGCGGTACACATGTTTTGCAGTGGATGGGAAAGTCGGTGGGAAGTCACGGCCTGCATCAGAGGTAAAGAGAATGATCCTGAAGATGGAGGAAGGCACCATGCACGTACCTGACTTGGTAGGGAACGCGTTCTCGTCGTTAAGCAGGTTTTGTACCCAGGTCATCACATAATCTATGTATGTTGGCGCTGGGAGCTGTACATGCTTGCGATCTGTGTTGATCCATGTGTAATTGAGCCTGCAGGGTGTCACGATGACATATCAGCATCTCCGATGATATGACGTTAAAGGATCGGCACTGACGATGGCCCTGCAGACATTGCAGGACACGTTTGTTGTGTGCAAAACTCAGATATCACTCCGTAGAATAAGTTGAGATTCTGGTAAAAGTCGAAAACTGCTTGGCACGTGAGAACAAGTGGATTTGTTATGGCGGAGAAGTAAAACGGACTGTTGCAGGCGACCCACTCCATAACGTCGACATACTTGGGCAGCATGACGATCGTTTTGAAATTGCCAGTAACGAGTGCTGCGTCGACGAATGGACTGCACAGGTAGAGTAGTTTGGCCCCACCAGACCCTCCATTCGACTGTGGTTGGGGAGAGGGAGGGAGTTGGTCCGACGCAGACGGAAATGTTGCAGATGTTGGCGTGGTTGAACGCTTTGGTCGAGCTGGAGCGCGGTTCATTCTTCTAAGTCGTTAGCGGACCGGTTGTTCAGTCTGGTTGTAAGAGATGTGTATTGGCCAACGTACCCTAGAGAGTTGAAGAAAGACATTTTGCAGATGGAGGTGTTGTCAAAGTGGCAGTGATCGTCGTTGTCAGTTATGGCTCGTTTCGTCGCTGACCAGAACCGAGCAGAAGGATCAATCCACGTTCTCCTCATCGCGACAGGTTCCGTCGCTTCCATAAAAGTCCCGCTCATCGTCCAGGAGCTCTTGTCTGTAAGCTTCCTGCGCGTGTAACGAAGGCAACTTCTAATGCTCCGTCGTTACAGTATGATAATGTCAAGATACAAGTCGTCGCGACAAAGCCCTCATTGACCTTCTTTGACGCCAGTAAGATAACGGAGACAGGCACCAATGTTTGGGCAGATGAAGATGAGTGGGATGTACGCATTCACAGTAATTGTTCATCCAGATATCATGACCGTCACTCCTATAGCCTAACTATAAGATTGGTGATCCAATTCTACATATCGAACTTCGCAGATGGGCAGACGTTGTCCTCATTGCCCCGTGCTCCGCTAATACGCTTTCCAAAATTGCGCACGGCACCTGTGACAACCTTGCGGTATGATCCCTCGCTTCTGCCTCCGGTGCCCCAGGCTCAAGTGGAAGAGCGTTCAGACATCGCTCTTACGCGCTCTTGCGCCTACGACGCCAACATACGTATTCCCTGCAATGAATACGTTGATGTATGAGCACCCCCTCACGGGCGAGCACCTACGCGTTGTAAAGGAGGTTATTGGGTATCATGTTTTTGGGCCCATGGGTAAGGCCTTAGCTTGTGGGGACGTCGGTAAGGGGAGCTTCTTACCTACCAAAGATGTCGCTAAACACCCTCAAAGGTCTTGGTGCAATGACGGAGTGGACAGATATCGTACAGATCGTAGTAGACCGCTTCAGCCTACGAAAGTCTACGGTTAAGCTGGGTGGTTCATAATCGTTGTCCACTGTTCCCCCGTTGTACCCTCACGGGACGGACGATGAGCGGGTTGTGTTCGCGTTTGTAGCGAGACCACAATCGCTTTTGAAGTAGGATTACGCTTGGGTTTGTAGTTCTAATACTTACGTATTTGTTACAATTTGTTACAATCCAACCACACGTGCATGTTCGATCAGTCCGGTGGAAACATCGTGTCAGAAACCCGCGTCTTCCTCTCCTCCACCCACACCATTCCCCGGGGGAGTTTCCGTTGTTTGGAAATACTCTCCAAATGACTCTAACGCGTAGAAAAAGCAAGGCCGCTGCCGCTGCAGCGGCTGCTCAACAAGAAGCCGCTTCCTCCCAGGACACACTTTCCATTTCGACCCCGGCCGCGTTTACCATTTCCCTCCCTTCTGACGTCGACCTCGACGCGCTTAGCGCACTCATTCCCGGAGAACCACTAGAGGCTCCTACCGAAGACACAGTCCTTCATCTGTACAGGACGTTATTGGCCCATGTGACACAGCTAGACGCCACATCCCGCGAAGTTGAGGAACTGCGTGCTGAAGCCGAGAAGAAGGAGGTCGAACTGGACCAGGCATATCAGGACCGGGAGAATGACAAGAAGGAGATTGAGAATCTCGCAGATAATCTGCAGAAAGAGCTAAAGACGGTCAAGGCTGAACGAGATGAGTTCGGTACGCACTCCTGTGGTTTGGACGGCCATCGCTACTGAATTGACGTCGTATTGGCAGCGACCGCGAAAGTCGCCCTTCAAACCCAACTCTCATCCGCTTCGAGTTCCCACACCGCGTCGTCCGTCGAAGTGGACAATCTCAAGACTCGCATCGAGGATGTCGAAAGGGAGAAACGTGACCTCGTCAGTATTGTCAGTAGACTAAAAGAGGACTGCGCGCAGCGGGATGGTAAGAAACTGCGTTCTGTGATGGCTGCCTTGCATGCTGAAAATCCATGGCAGAGGAGATTTCTACCCTCCGCACCAACCTCAAACAGTCAAGGCACGAATATCAGGGACTGGAGGGCCAAGTTCGAGAATTGCGCTCAACCGAGAACTCGTCAAAGGTATTTCAGCGAAGCTCTGCATTAGTTTTCACATTAAACGTTCTCCGCACTCTAGTACAAGCTTGACTCCCTTTCTCAACAACTCGCATTGGCCAAGGAAGAGTCTGAGCGGGCTATCAATGAACTCAACCAGAAATCCGATGAGTTCTCCAAATACAGGAGGGCCAAACACGCGGAGCATCTGGAGGTTCAAGTGGAACGCGACTCTCTAGCTCAATCTTCATCAACCTCGGAAAGCAGTATCAAGGCTCTTCAGGCTGCTAACAAGTCCCTTTCTCAACAACTTACCCAGGCTCTCACTCGCGTCCAGGATTTGACCGGGCAACTCGCTGAGCAGGAGGCCACATATTCCAGCGAAGCTGCAGGTTTGCGCCGTCTTGTCGTCATGATGGAGGAGCGGGAACAGCACGCAAAGGAAATCGTTGATGGCCTTGAACGGGATTGGGCGACTATCGGCGAAAAGACTGAGAGGAGAGAAATGAAGCTGAAGGACGAAATTGAACGTGAGGCAAAGAGGGCCGAAGACGCCGAGAAGCGAATTCAAGAATTGGAGAGGCTTCTTCGTGGACTGGATACCAGCGATTTCCCCGCTGCGCCTTCGATCTCTACTGCTGGTGGCATCCCTCGAACTCCTGGGAGCGCCCCCTCCACTCCTGCTCGCGGCAGTGTCTTTACTTCTCCTGGAGACCTTGGCATGATGGGCCTTAGCCCCACTGTTGCCATGGCCAGTCGAGCCCAGCGTAGCGGCAAGACCTTTACCGAGGTATACGCCGAATACGTCAAGCTTCAAGAGGAGTACGCCCGCAAATCCGCCGAATATGACCACATGGATAGGACTCTTCAGGCCGTTCTCGCCCAGATCGAAGAACGCGCTCCGATACTTACGCAACAGCGTCTCGAGTACGACCGTCTACAGGTTGAAGCGGGGCAGTTGGCTTCACAATTGGGTTCTGCTCTTACAGACAGGGACGCCAGCGCCACACTTGCTCAAGAGACTTCCCAGAAGTTGAAGAAGACCATCCGGGAGAACGAGTTACTGGAGTCTCAGTTGAATGACCTTGGTCTTCAGGTCCAGGCATTGACGAAGGAATTGGCGAGGATTCAGGATCCATCCATCCCTTCAGACGAAGAACTTGAGGCTGATCCTTCAACGACGCCTGCCACGAACATGGAAGAGGTCATTATCAACAATTTGGTCCGGTTCAGGTCGATCCAAGGCCTTCAGGAGCAGAACCAGAGGTTATTGAGGATTGTCAGGGATCTCGGCGCAAAAATGGAGGCGGAGGAGAGGGAGTATCGCGAAGGTCTTCAGCAGGAGCAGGCCGAAGCAATTCTGGAAGCTCACCTAGCGCTTCAGAAGATGCAGGAGGATCTGGAGAAACAGAAGAAGAGCCACGAGGTAACGGTCCAGGCTTACCAGAAGGAGAGGGAGGCATTGAAGGTTATGCTTGTACGAGCTGAGGCTCGTGCTCCTGGGTCCACCTCCGGGATTAATGGCGACTCTGGCGTTAACGGTGCTTCTGATTCGGAGCTCGCCAAGGAGCTGGCCGAGGTTCAGAGCCAATTCGAAATGTACAAAAACGAGATGGGCACTGACACCATCAAACTCAGGGAGGATGTCATGTTGGCTCAGAAGGAAGCTGCCCAACTCGGTGCTGCCCTCGCCAAGGCTAATGCCAGGGTCGAATACCTCACTGGTAAGAACATCCAGGTTACACACAAAACGTTGCTTATCCAGACCTTCAGATCGTCAACGGATGGCCCAGGAGCAAGTCGCCGTCTCCGCTCGTGAGATCGAAAGTTTGGCCAAACGCAACCAACACCTTCATGAGAAATTCACTCGCGCGGACATTGAGTGCCACAGGTTCACTGAAGATCTCCTTACTACAAACGCGAAACTCGATCAGTTGCGCAATGAATCCGCCAACCTCCGTGCCGAGAAGAGAATATGGGAGGTGAGCTGACCCCTAAACTATATTCCCCGCGGTATGTTGAGGATGTTTCAGAGTGTTCAAAGCCGTCTGGTGGAGGAGAACAGGACGTTAGCGGTGGAGAGATCTCATCTTTCCGATCTCATGTCCAACGTCCAGAAGATGCACAACGACCTCGAACGTTCAGGGGAGAACGACCGCAGACGATTGGAGAGTCAAATTCAAATGCTTGAGGGACAGACGTGAGAGTATTTTCTCTTAGAATCCAGTTAATATCTCAATTTTTTTTTCTCTTTCCAGTCAAGACCTGAGGAGCCAGCTCAGTCATGAGAGGGACTCAGTCCGCCACATCTCGCTTCAGAAGGAAATTGAGGCCAAGGATTTGCAGACTCGCCTTGAGAAATCGGTATGTATGAGATCTAGCACCCATCCACACATGTCTGATCCTGTGTTAGATCGAGGAACTGGGCAAGACACGCGAGTCACTCGTCGGTGCTGAAACCAGCAGGAAACATCTCGACGAACGAGTACAGGAACTCACCCGACAACTACAAGGCAATGAGGAGAAGTTGGCTGTCTACGAGAGAAGGTCTACCACTGGTTTCACCACGGGACCGCGCCCAACGGACGAGTCCTTGACTCGAGAGCAGCAGCTCGAAGCTGAGGTCGCCGAATTGAGGTAATTTAGAGCTTCGTTATACACTGCTGGTTCTGATCCCCCAGACAGAGCCGCATTGAAGATCGCCGAAGTTGACCTTGCCAACGCTCGAAGCCATGTCCTCCAGTTCCAGGAAATCAGCAATGCTAACGAAGAAGCCTTGATCTCCCTCAATGCTACATACGACGAGTTCAAGGCGTCTACTGAATCGCAGATAGCAACGCACGAGGTAAGGGTCAAACAACTAACAACGGGCGCGGAATCTCATCTTCGTGTCCAGTCCGAGCAGTCTTCTTTGCGCGAGAAACTCGAAGCGGTGCAGACGGACTTGCATAAGAGCAATGAGACCCTCGCCACCGTCCAACAGAATCTGGAGAACGAGCGTAAAGCTTGGACAGAGGACAAGAAGCTGTTGGAGGACACCATCGCTGACATGAGTTCCGCCGAAAGGAGTATCGAAAACTCCCGGGCCTCGCGACAAGGGGAGATCCAACAGTTGGAGGAAAGAGTCAAGTCCGCTGGAGATAAGTACAGCCGCGAAGTTATTGCACACGCCGAATCGATCAAATCTGTGGAAGAATTGAGACAACAACTTGCCGAAACAAAGCTTACCGTCCGCGATGCGACAACAGCCGCGGAGTCCGCTCAGGCGAAACTCTCTACTTCTGAAGTCAGTTGGGGTCAACAGAAGAAGGCCCTTGAGAGGGAAGTTACCGAACTAAATGCTCGGTAAGTCACCTGGCTCCTTGTCCCTGCCTGCCCTCTGATTTGTTCATTAGTTGCAAGGATCTCGTCGCCCAGAACACCCTCCTTCACAACCACCTTGAGTCGGTTAGTACACAAGCTGCCAAGATTCGTGACGCTGCGAACTCTTCTTCTACGACCCCGGGAGAAGGAGAAGGAGATTCCTCAGATGGCAAGCTTTCCGAGCTCCGGTCGGTCGTTGGATGGCTGCGAAAGGAGAAAGAGATCGTGGAGTTGCAGCTGGAACTTAGAAAACAAGAGACTACCCGCCTCAAGACACAGGTTGACCATTTATCTCAGGGTTTGGATCAGGCCCGTGCATCACTTTCAGAGGTACAGTACTTTAGTTTGCAGAACTCGTTCACGCTCACACGATGCACAGGAGCGGGAGCGCGCCGCCGAGGCAGCAACTACCCAAGCCGATCACGATATACTGATGAGTAAGATCAACGAACTCACTGTCTATCGCGAAAGCAATGCTACACTCCGCGCTGAAAGTGAGGCCAAGGGCAAACGTGTCGCCGAGCTGGACGCGAAGTTGAGGCAAGTAACCGATGAATTGGCTCCCGCCAAGCAAGATTTGCTTGTACTTCGGGCTGAACTGGATGCTCGCGACTCGCAAATCACCCGACTCACGCAGGATAACCGCAAGTGGCAGGAGAGGAACCAACAACTCCTTACGAAGGTACAGCAGCCGCGATTCACTCACGTCCAGCAACTTACGAGGTGATAGTACGAACGGATCGACCCTGATGAGCTTCAAGCACTGAAGAACGAGAACGAGCGTTTGAAAGCTGTCGAAGCGGCGTCAAAAGAGAGGCCCCCAGTGACGGATAACACGGAGGTGGTTGATCAACTCAAGAAACAGGTTTGCTCTTGTACTTCCGGTTAGGCCCGACGCTGACTAAATCACAGGTCGAGAGTTCGGAGAATAGAAACAAGGAATTGACTCAGCGTGTCCGACAACAAGTCACCGGGCTGAACAAAGCGGTTATGGATTACAAGAAGCAAGTCGCAGCCCTCACTGCCGAACGCGATGCTCTCAAAGTGCAAGCACCTTCCACTGTTCCCCAGGATTCCCCAGACCTGAAGACTCTCCAAGATGGAATCACGGCGCTTCAACAGGAGAAGTCGTCACTGGAGGCCTCTCTTAATGAAGTCAGGGCCAAGGCCACAGAACTGTCGAATCAAACCGCCACTCTGGTCAGTGAATATCATTCCTGCTTGATACCATATCTAATTGGTTTCCAGGCCTCGGTACAGAAAGAGAGGGATGCCCTTCTCGCACAGAAGGAAGCATGGACCAAATCTGCTGCCTCGTCCACCGCAGAGGGCGGATCCTGGGAAGAGCAGAGAACTCAGGTACTTAGAGAGAGGGACGAGGCACTTGTCAACTGCAAGGTTGGTTGTCTACAATTCTTCCATGACCAATTCTCAATCCGCCCTACAGAAAGCTCAGGAGCAGGAGAACCAGTTGAGGAACCAGCTGAAGCAAAACTACATGCAGATCGTGAGCACTACTCACCTTGTCATTTCGTTGCTGTCCGCTAAAACTTCCATTCTAGTCTGGTTATCGCAAACAGTTGCAGGAACTGGAAGTGGAGAAGAAAAATTCTGCCACCAAACGGCAGGCCGCCATCGACACTGCGGTCGCAGCCGCCAAAAGCGAGAACCCTCCCTCAACGGTTTCGAACGAAGAAGTTGAGGAGAAACACGCTGATGAGCTCAAAACCTTGGAAGAACGCCTTCGTGCCGAACACAAGAAGGAACTTGAGGCCGCTGCCGCGAACACCGTTCCAGGAGTGACTGTGGAAAAGAGCGCAGGAACGGATGTCGAATCCGCCATCACTACCGCAAAAGTCGAGTGGGAGAAAGCGCACGAAGAGGAAATCGAGAAGGCCATCGAGAGGGGTAGGGTGGAACAACAAACCAAAGGAAGGTTGAAGGACGCCCAGCTCATGAGGACGCAGGCAAAAGTCAAGGAATTGGAGGCCAAAGTGCTGGAGTTGCAAGGCTCTGGCGCCGCGTCAACTTCTAATCCGACCACTGCCCCCGCACCGAAATCCGCCCCGAATAAGCCTGCTCTGGCGCAAACTCACGGTCAGAAGCCCACTCCCGCTCCTAACAGACCTCAACAAACGGTGGCACAGAGCAAGCTTCCGAACCGGCCAACTCCTCCGACGCGGGGCGGTGGCCCGGGACGTGTTCTGGGTGGAAGGGGTGGAGCACCGACCATGGCAGCATCGACTTCCCAGAACACCGGTGGTGTGTCCATCATGGGTGCCGCTAAACGACCAAGGGAAGATGTTGAAGGCGAGACATCGACCACGGACAACTCTCTGGCCAAACGGCTGAAGCCCGCCGAGAACAAGCCCGTCCCTCCAATTAAACGACCTCCCCCTAAGCAGTGACAATCTCCTGGTCTATAACGTTGATACCGTGTATTTGTACCTTCAGCATGTCTCCTGTGTATATAATGTCTACCGCCATATAATCTACTACAGAGCTCCTGCCTATGCTTCAGTAAATGTATCGTTTTGTCAGTTCTTCGCTGTTGAGTATGGATCTCACAAACTGCGCAGCGACGCTGAGCCAACTGGTGGTGAGTTGCGATTAAACTGAGCGACGGGCAGAATTCCAGTAACGGCGCAATGTGAAGGCGGAGTCCATTCTCTTGGTAAGACAATACAAGATACAAATTCACGAGAGCAGGAAACAGGCCGACGTATCACAAGAGGTTATTAGAGCTTAGGATAGACTGAACTTTGGGGGAAACCTTGGACAGGACAGTCAGTGTCTCATGCTATGTCGCGGCCAGATCGGGTAGGAATGAATACGCTTAGCGCAACAAACGTACCCATAACTGTTTCTGAACTTTAGCGCCTTCATCGGAGATCACGTTGTCGCTGGGTTCTGCAAGCTTCGAACTAGTGATGTACGCCCCCTTCATCTCGCCCGGTTTGTCCTGGTTTCCCAACGCGGCGAAGATCAATTGTCTCGAACCACGTTCAGTGGGCCACGAGATGAAAATGTCCCAGAACCAGAAAACTATAGCACTGGACAATGGAACGTTGCGCCGCAATGCAGAGATGGATAGACCCGGGTTGACGGAATCGATAATGAGTGGGCTGTCCTTTGATAAGCTCGACGCGAACTCTCTAGCGAAAAAGAGGTTTAGGAGTTTTGATACAGTGTAACGCGTCTCCATTGGCTTCCTGGAGGTAAAAACGTCAGAGACACTCGGAACAGGCTTGAGAAGAGTTTCTTTCTAACCCCTTTGACTTGGATTTATCGTTCAGCCAGTCAAGGATCCCTTGGTCGGAGGTCGGCGGCTCAAGGGGTGGTGACCAGTAATGGACGGCACTTGAAACAAAGACCAAACGAAGGGCGGTGCCCTTTGACGCGGTCCGAAGAAGCAACGGAAGGAGAAGGGTCGCAAGTTGTGCACTTGCAAGGTGGTTCACCTGGACCCTGGATCCTGGAAATGAGCCACCGGCCGAGATTACAGTCACTCTTAATCGAGACGTGGGACCTCCCTCTCAACCTTTTCACAGAAGGCGTCGACCGACGCATAGCTCGCAAGATCAACGAGAAAGAGTTCAACGTTGTCAAAGTTTGTCGCTTTCTTGATATCTATTTCAAGACGGTCAGCTCCTGCCTCCATCACTGGGAGGGTAAGTGAAAGGGTCACCTTTGACGGCCTGCTTACCCTTGGCCTCGTTCCGACACGCAATTATTAATTTTTCGGGATTCATGGAAGCGAAATGCTTCGCGGCTTCGAAGCCGAGTCCGGTGTTTGCCCCAGTGACCAATACGACCTTGCCGGTTAGGTCTTCGGTTACGAGGGGTACGGGGCGCCCCCATTGCTCTCTCAGGAATTGAAGGAAGGTGTGCTTGGCCATGGGTTGGAGGGGGTATTGCACGGTCTTGGGGCTCTCCGTTCTTATACCCACGTCGCCAGGGAAATTGGCACAAAGCGGGTGCGGCCATGACGCAGGCTACCAGCCATGCGTTCAAAGTTGGTCAACACCATGTATTGGGGCCACCTGGATCCCGCTCAACGGAACCACATCGCTCCGAGCCAGCTCAGCGTGAATCGAATACCGTGGGAAGTATGTGGGCTTGTGGGGTTCGTGCGAGATGGTCGAACAAACAGAAACACATGTGAAGGTCATACCTCCAGGTTTGCAACTCGCAGAGGCTCCAAGAGGGACTATTGAAGATGTTGACCACGGAAATTGGAGAGGACCAGAAAGTTGGAGCGGGAGGGTAGCCTGAGGTTTAATCTAGAACGACGGGGGTAGATGCCGTCACATAGAGTATAGGCGGGGTAAGATGAGTTTGGAGAGTCGGATGAACGGATGAACGAACCCAGGCTTGGCCGCCGCCCGTTCGTCTCTAGTGTTCACATCGTTGCCGACGCCACGTAAGTTCAGAACTGCGATGCTCAGATGAGACAAATTCCTTTTCGATGTTTCCAGCGACGGCCAAACAGTCAGAGGCGCCACGAGATTCCGAATTATCGCTACTGTCGTAGGCGAGGGGTGCAGACCCGCCAGCACCGCACGCTCACGTCGATCCTGGAATCCCGATCCGGTCATGATCCTCTTCCTCGAATCAAAAACATCCTGGCAGACCTCAATAGACACACCTCTCGCGTTCACCTTCCCTTGACAGCCGTGTCCGCAAAGACAGAGTTCAGGCGTGTCGTCTCTTGGATGCTCAACGCTGCCATGGTCACGGAGCCAACAGGACCAACCACCCGATCATACCTGACCCCGACTGGGCTGAGGAAGATCGAACCGTACTGGTACCCGTATACCACCATGGCCAAAGGACGATGGTTAGGCCGGGAGATGCTAGAGGTTGTGTCCACGGAATTCCGCGACCGGTCGATAGACTACTATGTAAGTCTTCCAAGGTTTTGTTCGAGCATCCCAACGAGCAACACCTGTCCAGAGATATGCCCTGGAGTCCGGGGTGACTACCATCAATGGGGAAATTGCCAGACCCGATACCATAATCCGGAACGGTGACCGAATAGAGTTCGGTGTTTTCACCTCACCACGACATTTCCTGTGAGACTGAACCTCTGGTCCAGGAATGTCGTACACAGGCATGAACCCCCCGTCACCGCCAAACCTGTGAAAATCATCCATCACGACGCTGAAAGGGAATTCGTCGTCATCGACAAGCCGGGGAGCATAGTGGGTCGTTCCTCAGCGGTATGACTGGTGCTTAACCTAGCCTTGCAGCCGGTCCACGCAGCGGGAAGGTATTTCCGGCATACACTTGTGGAGATCCTCAAGAACGAGTTTGGCTACGAAAAGATATACAGTGGGTTCACGCGTCTGATCGTGCCGATACGCTGAATATTGAGTCCGTTGTCCCCGCCAGCTGTGAACCGCTTAGATAGGCTGACTTCGGGCTTAATGGTCCTCGCTCTGTCGAACAAAACGGCGAGCGAGCTCTCTGCGGAGTTCAGGGAAGGAAATATCAGAAAAGAGTATATCGCCCGGTGTAAGGGCGAGTTCCCAACGTGTGTTTTGTATTTTCCCCTGACACTCCCGCATCGTCATTGACGATGCCGACTACCGCGGAACAGCGAAGAGATTACTTGTGATCAACCGCTCCTCACGGTAGATCGCCAAATGGGATTAAACATCGTTCACTCAGACGGCAAGGTGAGAGGATCCCTTCGTGGCGTTCCAGACACGACCCATACCGATTCCTAGCGCCGATTCTGATAACCTATCTAGCCTGCTACGACTATCTTCCAACGAATCAGATATGACCCGAAAACCGACACGAGTGTGTTGCATTGTGAGTCGAGGGTGGCATAACGTCTCCTTCAGTGACGAACCCCTGTTGCCCCATAGGTCGACCGTTAACTGGGCGGTGTGAGTGATGGAGCATGACCTACACATCAGAAGGTTGACCATCCCCGCAGCACATCAGATCCGAGTGCATCTGCAATATCTGGGGCATCCGATTGCCAACGATCAAGTCTATTCAGAGACACGGATCTGGGTATGCTCCAACTCACGCCTGCTTCGTAGTACAAAATCTTACCTTGTCAAACCCGATCAGGGCGACAACTTAGGCAAAGGGGGTGTGGACCTGACACCTAGCGACGAGAGATCCGCACCTCTGCCACCCTCGGAGTTACCGGCGAGTTCGGACAGACTGACCAGATCAGACACAGTACCCCAGGTAAACGACGGAAAACTCCTACCTCGGGAGACAGGTCATGATATTGGCATGGGTTCACCTGTTCCGTTATCAAAAGAGACGGTCGAGGTCATTACCAGACTCCGGAACCTAAAGGTCTGTAAATATTCGCTGTCTCATCTTCCTAGGGCGGGGGCGCTCACAAGCCCATTTCAGGACGAAGATGAAGACTGGAGCCGCTGGCGAGATGCCATCTTCAAAGCCAAGGGTGCACTGGCACCGAGGGACGTAAAAATTAAAGCAGCACCTCCGCAGAATCGACGGAAGCGAGGTGGTCCCGCTGTAATCGAGGAGTCAGGAACATCCTCAATTACCACACGGATAGGGCCACAACTAACAAACGAGGAGGCTGTCGCAAGAATGAACGACCCCGAGGCCACCGGAAGAACAAGCGAACGCTTACTCCCCTTGGACGAAAATGGACATGAGTATTGTCCAGAATGCTACCTTCCGCTTCACCCGGACCCCAAGCCAGAGAAACTGTACATATTTCTACATGCGTTGAGGTATACCACAAGTCTCGGATCCTTCGAAACGGCGATGCCAGATTGGGCTGCGGAAGGATGGACACGGAACAGGGACTGATGGTATAGATAGTGGAGTGCGACGAACGAAAGCAGATACACATAACACGGATGGAGAGGTACAACACGTTGATCACTGGGGTAGTGCGATTAGAATTGTCAGTGGTGCACCAAGATGGTGACGCATACCTTGATGAACTTTGTCATAAATTTCCTGTGATGTCGTGTAAGCTTCAATACGGGGTATGTTTTAATTGTGGACGTACTTGTGGAATTCCGTGCGTAACAGATCGTTGACGAACTGGCCACCCTCGTTCTTCCGGGAACTCATTGCCTGATTCTTGAATACCAAGTCTTGGTAGAAGTGAGTTCACACATCACTGGACATGAGGAACAGGGTGTCACCGACCATCATCCCACCTACGCTTCACGGAGAAAGTCCCTGGGGCAGTGGTGTTTATGCCGGTGGGGTTCTGCCCAAGCGCGGCGGCCAGATTTAGCAAAGGGTTCGCAGTCGCGATTTGAGCCTCTCTATCTGCGGTCTGTTGAGCGTTTTGGTCGACTTCCTGCCTCGCCTTTTCTTCCGCCCTTTCGCGTTTGATCTTCTCGAGTTCACGGAGAAGCTCAGCCGTATCATCCTCCTCTTCGGAATCCTGGTCGCTGCGCGTTTACAGGTTCAGTATTATGGATCCTAGCGAACCGCTTCAGGAGCGCACCTTTCGTCGCCATCATCATCATCATTTTTCTCTTCCTCGTCATCTTCGTCATCGTCTTTGTCCATCTCCAGAGCCTCCTGCAGGAGCTTCCGCCTCTTGTTAACCTCATCATCCCCCGTCGCTGGGGTTCCTTCCCTTGGAGCTTCGATCGCGGCTGCCTTCCGCACATCCTCCTCTAAAGGAAGTTTACCCTCGGCCTTTCTCTTCTTATTCCTGGCTTCAGCTTCAGCAGCCAAAAGTTCGGCTCGAAGGTCACGTTTCCTGACATCATCCGACGACGTTTGCCCAGGTTGTCTGTAAATTCCCAACCGCGATCAATTCCACCTCGCTTTTCGGGGAAGAACAAACCAAACATACCGGAACTTCAGTTTCGTGTGGGCAGCCATGTCTCTGACCGAAAACTGGCGCGACCCAGCTTTCGTATCCTTGGCCTGCGCGGGGTCCCATGTTGGTCTATGGGCTGTAGACATTGTGAGGTTTTAGAAGTAGGATCCTAACTTGGCAAGAGTTGGTGAACGGAGCGCACAACAGACAACGGGACAGATCACGTGTGGTAGGTGGGAAAAATTCCCACGCATGCTCCTCCCTGGGTCAGCGACCTCAAAAAGTGCCTCTACTTTTATTTGCTGATGACGCTGCTGTGTGGTGTGAATGACCGGGTCAAGGACCAGAGGTATCGATCAATTAAATTTGAATGTTTGAACTGGCTAGTCTGGGGATGGGTTCACGCGAAGCGTTCATACTAGTGCGGTCAGGCTGATTCCTGTGGCTCCTTACTGTAAAGTATCCCGAACCATGGGTGGTACTATGCGGGCTGCTTTCACCATGCAGACCTGTAGCGTTCTCGCGGGCGCGAGTTCCGTTCGGCCAAAAAGTTCGACCGTTTGTGTGTCCCGTATCTGCCCTGACATTGTACGCGAGTGCTTTAGCCTGACTTTTTTGCACGGCACCGGCGGCGAGGTAACGGTGGCTCTCAGTACCTTTAGGCTGGCCTTAGTTTGAAGTGAGGGCCTGCCCCCATTCCTATGGCCTAAGGCTATGTCCCATCTCCACTGTTCACGCACATCTGCATCGCTGTTGTTCTTCTGTCGTTGCCGTCACACTTTTTGCAATTCAGATTCAGATTCAGGCTGTAATCACTCGGCTTTGTGGGTCTGCTCCTGCCTTTTGGTGCAGCGACAGCGAGGCGTCCTCAAACCTGACGCCACGCAATTCTCTGTGGGCCTGAGCAACGCACTTAAGGTCACTGGATACAAACATCTTAAGGACGTTGTCTCACATTCAAGATTTAGTACGACACGCTCCTGCTCGGTAATGTAGTTGGCACATGGAGGAGTATCTAGTCGTGTTCTGTCAAACCCCGATATTGTGGACCGAAACCTGACCGAAACCTTATCGACCAACCGGCTCCCGTTCTGTGATCAGGTCCCTACTTCAAACTATATCCGCTCAGTGGGTTCGGCGGCGGGAATCCTCTACGCGACAATCAAAACCCGCCTGAAGATACCAAGTCAGCAACGGCCATCAACGGTTTTGTGACGCGT
>Ga0307515_10006815_pt1 | contig 22723 bp, 28 predicted proteins | sample 17_EM_MG_FD_194513 | JGI IMG/M metagenome (GOLD analysis project Ga0307515, IMG submission 194513) | Populus trichocarpa ectomycorrhiza microbial communities from riparian zone in the Pacific Northwest, United States - 17_EM | ecosystem: Host-associated > Plants > Roots > Unclassified | place... | reverse complement strand
CGACTCGCCATTTCAACACCCCCAAGCCTCAATCCCAACGCCCGTCACACCGTCACACACTTCGATTGGTTGGTAACCGGATCTGTCAAACCCCAACCCGTTTCACATTGGGTCATTTGCTTCAAGTCGGATTCCCGACCCGCCTGGCAAAGGGCAGCTGCAAGAGCTGGCTCAGAAGACACACAAACTCCTGCTTGATGGTAACAGCAACCTCTTGAGGTATATCTAATATTCTCAATACCCCTTGTAGAACTAGAAGAACGAAGGCAGGGATTCGCAAAATTAAACGCAGCGTACAAGGCTCTGACAGACGAATTCTGGACGGAAGAGGGTCGCAGTCATTTTGATATATGGGGTGAGGCTAAGAAACAGCTACCATTGCGAATCGACTCCCTCGCTGCCGAGGTCGCACCTGTTGAGTCCCTCGCCGAAAGGTTGGCTGCTGAAGCACGGGAGAAGGAGGTAAGCCATCGACATGGTGATTTACAGTGTCTGAGTGCTATTTCCACCTCAGAACCCCTCTGCGTCTTCATCAGCGAAGAAACAACACCAGCCCCGATCAAATGTTCTATCTCGCCTGCTGGTAAAAGCTAGAAATGAGAAGCCTTATGATCCTCCAAGCTTCTTTAGTGCGGGTAAGCAGTATCATAATTTCATTATTCATTGGCCGACCCCATTCAGATTCTACGTACCGACAGAAAATTCAAACAGTAAATGACGAGATATATAAAATGCGAAATGAAGCTGCAGAGGAGACTGTGGTTAGTACATTCGATATATCCAGTAGCCACTAACCATGGTACTCCATAGCGCTATGCAGAGCATGATAGGAAGTGCGTTGTTGCTCTAAAACACGTAGTATCCGTCTTCTCCGCTGTGAACAGGTACACAATCTCGTACCCTCACTCATGACTGCCACCTGACAGCCATTATTTCCTGCGCCGCTCTGTCAGCGACCTTGCCCAGGTTCTGAATGTCACATCATCGCAGCTCTGCAGTGTATCATCTTCCTTGGACGCGTCGATGGAATCTGCCTCCCTCGCTGAAAGACTAGATGAAAGCTTTACTTCATTGATACAACCACGCCGGTACACAAGCTATGACACCTCTTCCTCCTTGCGGCCAACCACAATGCTTTTAGGCTGTCCTCTTCCCGATGACCTTGATGATGCCAGCATTGGACAATGTGCCGTCAATAAGGCATTTGAGACAATATTGAGCTCAGCCGCTAAAATGCACCCCAACTCCTTGTATGAAGCGATATGCGATGCACATAAACAAATGGGCAATGATATCAAGCTAGTAAGTTATCTGATTACGTGGTTGCATGCAAGGTTCGCTCATGTCATTGTTGCATAGGCGGCACTCCAACTGGAATCATTATGGGACCCGTCTCAGCCAGATGGCGGTCTGGAAGCTGTTGATTACCTGACCAAAGCACCTAGTGCTAGTCTTCTAGTAGTGAGTTTACACCCTTATCTGCTATAGGGAGCCACTCACCACATGATAGTATTTTTTGACCCGTCTCCCTGAACCATTTCTACCACTTCAAGATTCAGAGATCAAAATACTTTCTGACCAGAGTGACGGACTTTACCCAAGTAGTATTTCTGCCATTGCCGGTGCTGGTAATAGGATGGGTACAACAAGACGTTGCAACCTTGCCAGACTCTTCCTCACACTCCGGGTACAGCAAGGTAAGGCGTACGGGTGGGTGTATCCCAATCCCGAGGGGTTGCAAATTCTCATTCGGGTGAGTGATTGTGTACTATTCCATTAATTTTCTCGTCACCCACCTAAATTCACCCACCAAGTCCTCGGCCCTCCCTCGTTCTGGCTTAGCGAACCAATTTGGGAAGACCATATATTATGCTCATTATTTAATCGGCGGTGGTTTTGGCCGTTCATTAGTACTGCCAGCTGCCTTTATCGAAGAGTTGAAGGGTGCAGGACTTTATCCATGAATACGGTTGCTTTATATCTCTTCAGAGAGGCCGTGTATGTGGGCTGCAATTTTGAGAGCGCCACGCTATACTTACCAGCTAATGAATCAGCCTAGCGCAACGCGCCAGACGAGTACCCGGTTATCCACGTTCATCCCAGTATTATATGGCTTGCCAATCGCCATACCCTCATAGTCAAAAGTCATTATCGGCCTGCCAAAAGTCGTCAGATTACCCCAAATATTCGTTGGAGGGTTATGGGATGATTTCTCACTAGAGTGAATAAGAAGTAGTCGTCCTTCCCGTTGCAATCGTAAGCTGGGGTGAGGGCTAGTGCCTCCCACTTCGCTGCGAACAACGGCTGATATGATCCAAAACGCCACCTTTGTGCAACCCGAAGCGAGCGAGTTGACGAACTGGACGAACGTTTAATATGCAGTGGGGGTGATGCTGCTGTCCAAGACTCCTTTGGGCGCAGCGGGGTTGGAAGGTGGGTCGCTTTTGGTTCTCGCGATGTTGGTAGCGCCGGAGCTAAGGTGTCAATCAGATCCTCTGCCCTGAGAACAGACCAAAGCTCATCGAGCGAGCATCGATCGACTAGCGAAGAGAGACTTGTAGCTTTTATCCCGTTTCGAGTGAGGTCTTTGTGGTGTCTATCCTTATTCTCTGTTCCGTTGGCCCGTGTGCGTCCGACGCGTTCAATGTCCCGCCTCTTGCACCTCACACCACCACGGGTTTTCTGTAGATGTACGCCTTTCACGCCTTATCGCCGATCACTAGCCCGTCTTCTTTCAAGGTTGCGAACCGTAACCTCTCTGAGACAACCAAGGTCTTTCGTGAGGCGAAGGTCACGGTGAAGCCAGGGTGGACGTTGTACGCGATACTCCTAGGGCCTCAAACGCACCCAACTCTACCTGACACGTTTAGAGTTGTCAGACACGTACCAGCCTTTCGCCCAGCATCTATCAGTTTGCACCAGACGCGCGCGACGAATATGGGGTGAAGCGCGCTTGTTCTCCAGCACCTAGGACCTCCCTGTCTACACATGCAAACACCAAACTGCTCTATGGTCAGTACAAGCTCCTCCCAGAATGCAAAACCTTCCCGCTCCCAGCCGCTCAAAGCCTTTCAACGCGCTGCCATCCTGCGCAATCGTTTTTCTCAGCTACGGTCATCCTGCGCGCTGGAACTCATGAGGATACCGCGATCGAACTCGACAAGCTCGAAATTGATCGCATGTCCAATCAGACTAGCACTGGCGGATGCATGGTCAACGTCGTGGCTGGAGCTGACACCCCTGCGAGGGCAGCCAAATCGCCAAACATGATTTACTTAATCGGTATTTTAAAAAGGATGTTGTCGTGTAGCGTAACGTGGGTTGGTTCCGGTCTGCCTGTCCTTAGCATTATATTTACGGTTGCGGAAAACAGCTGTCAGACTACCAACTCTCTTGTTAACGACAGACACATCCTAACACTTATCACCGTCCGCACAGCACATTTGGGCGCTCGTGTTCCATTTCGGGCATGCGCTCCTGGCGGCTCCCACATACCTGGGCTCGGGTTGTTGCCCCAGGCACAGCTGCGGATTAAGTCTGCCGTGCGTCATTTTGTGAAGAATTGTTATTTGGGAAGTACAGCCGCTACGGCCGATTCGATAGTGGTATTCTCGTATCTCTCGCGGGGTACGTCCGCTCCTGTTCTCCTACCATTTCCCACCTCACCTTCTATTCTGATTTTCTCTCCCCTACCGAAAAAACTAACGAATGAATGAATAGCCCGACATGAAGCGCTTGTATGGGCCGAGGATCAGACTGGAGAGTGTGTACGGCAACAGAGAGGTCGTTTTTGAAGAGCTCTTCGCGCATTGTAAGTCCCACTTTGTGGCTTTTCTCGTCCTTACTCAGAGATAGGTGCTGATGGATGGTAAGCGAGAGCAATGGTCGGCGAGCTGGTACAGGATACAACCAAGGCCATCGAGAGGAGGCGCTACACGCTTATGCATACGTGCGTGTATCCTCCACGTATTTTCTCTTGATAGTGTGACCGACCCCCTTGTGTGTTCGGGTGTGCAAGCCGCTCGTGATCAACTTGAAACTATACAACGCGAATAAATGCCACATCTCGGTCATACCCACTAATCTCGATGGTTCTTATGTTTCCGACGGGGCGAACCGATCTCGGTGGCTTGGCGTAGACCAGAAACCATTCAAGGCGAGATTGGGTAGGAAAATATCCTGTACGTCACCTCTTCTCTTCTTCTACCCACCCCGTTCAGATTGATATATGACCGCCTCCTTTAGTTGGGTGTCAACCGATCAAAGCTCATGACGAAGATCTCGTCGCTCGGTCGATGGATATCGATTCACGAGGAGTAGGACGGAGTTTGACCGCTACCGCATACGAAACCGAAATAGATGCTAGGATGAAGATACAAATTGGGAGTAGGCGAGCCAGGGAACACGGGTGTTTTTCGTTCCTCCATGTAATTCGGAGGATGACGGCCAACTAGAGAGATAGTTTTGATATTACAAAGACGGGAGTACGACGTTGTTGCACTCGTTGGGCCGATACAGATTTATAGTGCGTCGCATGTTTCGTACCCCTTCCCGTTGAGGCTAACCACACTCGCACGTATAGTCGACTGATTACATTTCCTTGACTTCAGTTCTATCCGTTGCTGACTCCTGAAGATCGTGACTCTCTCACTCGGATCTGACCCGTCGCTCATTCTTCACTTCCCGCACTACCCGGAATGAGCGCAAGCGCCGACGACGATGACCTTCACTCCTGGTCCAAGAGCTAGGTCCGGCGCATCGCACACACTACCTGGACGGTCCTCGACATTGAGTTTACTCCCAAAGTGAAGTTAATGTTCCCACGCACATGGGACGCATTCTCACTCCTCCCGAAAAAGGTAATAAGTGCATTGAGGGACCTGAGATGTTACTTACTATGCCTTCTCGATACTATGGCCGTAGTTAAGGGGAATTTATGTCACGACTTTGGGAGGCACATACCGTCGTCGCCAAAAGTCTGCGATCGCTTCCAGACGTTGCGATTCAGCGGATAGAACCTCAATAGGGTTTGCCTCGGAATCCATCGTTGTCGTCTAGGTCAAAGGCCGACAAGCGCTTGCCAGCCTTTCCATATGCGTCCGATCAACGCAGTGAACAGTTGGTGAGAACCGCAAGGTTCACCCCTGCTCTCATGTGTACCATTCTGAGAATACGTTCAGAATACGTTCAGTCCCCTGTTGGAGATAGATACGCTGCGCACCGAGCATCGGTCTTGTCTTCCGTTCCATCCCGTTGTCTTGCATTCCATTTTGTTGTCTTTGCATTCTTGTGGCTCGTGATATCGACTCTAACATTTCTCGTGGCTCTGGTATGTAACTAGCTGTGGTCTGGGTATTCAATAGACGTGGTTTTTGACCTTTGCCATCCCCCTCCATTATTCCCGGGGGACAATCAAATAAGTCAACAAATGAACACAAGCGCAGAGATGTAAATAAGAAACTAATACTAATACCAGCAAGAAGGCGCACAACCCTGACACAACCCCCTCGACCCATAAAGGGTGGGCCCCTAAAAATCAGTGAACTCTGAGGCATAGACCGACTATCCTATGTTGAACCTGAGCGATATGCGGTTTCCTTTGCTTCATGTCGGAAGTGGTCAACCCTTCACGCACAGTCAAGTCCAAGCTATCAGTATAAGACCCATGGAGGAACGAGGGGCCTTGTGGTTTGCTGTGGTTTGACTCAGTTCGTTGCAGACAAGTCCCAGGGCATTTACATTTCTACCTACCAGTATTCGGTCGAACAAGGTTGGTCATTCGGTCTTCTCATGAGAGTACAGTGGTGGTACAGGGGACGTTGAAGCTTCCTGCCTACAAGCTTTTGGTACATTAGCACACTCATATCCTTGCATATACACAATAGCCAAGCAAGCACTTCAGGAGATTATTCACACACCATGACTCCCCACAGCCAACAAGTCATCTATGCATTCACCCTTCCATTTGGAGTACAGGTATGGTTGCCTCGGTGGCAGAGCAAGCATCTCCACACCCTGCAATTTATCAGACTACTACCTCTCGGACAATGATGATCACTGCTATTCGTTTTTGGTAAGACCGTTAATGCCCAGGTGGCCTAGTAATGGCACAACGAAATATTAACAATGACTATCCCAATCTGGCGCTTGAGAAACTTTCCTACTGCCTTTGAAACACATCACGACCTGCAGCCATCATGACTACGCCGACCTCTGCAGAATGATACACAAGCAACTTCCCAAAACGACTTGAATTACTTTTTCATTATGATTTTTGTGCTCACAGAACTGCACATTTCATGGGCGATGGTCTTTGGTCAGAAGTTTGTCATTTTGTTGGATATCAGGAATTTTCGGTAAAATCCCTATGCGTCTGCCATGCCCATATCCGAATAGTTATGCCTGATTATTGGAGGCAAAGTGATATAACCTCCGTGTGCTACGCACACTGCTCTATCACGGATAATCCTTTTTACGCGATCCGGAGTATTATGATTCCGATGTCACACGATGTATCTATAACTACAGATCGTGGTTACCAATGTGGTACATGCTTAGGAGCCATTCCCTCATAATCGAAGACATTTGTATAGCACATATGTGAACATGGGTGAGCCTCGCATTTCTTACCCCCTGCGCACTCGTGTGTCAGGCGTTGACATTGACGACACGACGCACCATGCAGAGGCAGGCTGGCAAGCACGTGTCAAGCTTGACCTAGACGACAACAATGCATCCAGAAACATACCCAGATAAAATTCTATCCGCTGAATCCCAACGTTTGGAAGTGTTTGTGAACTTTTGGCGACGACGGTATGGGTTTCCCAAAGTTGTGACATAGAAACTTCCTAACTACTAGCATAGAGTTGAGATCGAGAAGACGTAGTATGTAACACATCAGGTTCCTCTACACTCCTCTTATCGTTCCGGGTAGCCTCGATAACCTCAGCAGACTCTGGATTCCCGGCAATGGGCAGCTGCAAGAGTTGGCCCAGAAGACACGGGAACTCCTGCTTGATGGTGACAGCAACCTCTTGAGATGTACCTAATATTCTCAATACTCTTGTAGAACTAGAAGAACGAAGGCGGGGATTCGCAAAATTAAACGCAACGTACAAGACTCTGACAGACGAATTCTGGACGGAAGAGGGTCCCAGTCATTTTGATATATGGGGTGGAGCTATGAGGCAGTCACTATTGCGAATGGACTCCGCAGCTGCCGAGGTCGCAACTGCCGAGACCCTCACTGAAAGGTTGGCTGCCGAAGCACAGGAGGAGGTAAGCCACCGACTATGGTAACGTGTAGAACTTGGGTGCTATTTCCACCCTAGAATTCCGTTATGTCCTCATCAGCCAAGAAGGAAGCCCCAATCGAATGTTCTATCTCGCCTCCTGGGAAAAGCTAGAAGTGATAAGCCTTATGATACTCCAACTCTCTTTAGTGCAGGTAAGCAGTATCATAATTTCATTATTCATTGGCCGACCCCTTTCAGATTCTACGTACCGACAGAAAGTTCAAAAATTAAATGACGAGAAATATAAATTTCAGAATGAAACTGCACAGCAGAACGTGGTTAGTGCATTTGGTTTATATCCAGTAGTCACTGACCATACTGCTTCATAGCGCTATGCAGAGCATGATAGGAAATGCGTTGTTGCTCTAAAATACGTAGTATCCATCTTCTCTGCTATGCATAGGTACTCAAATTCATACCCTCTCATTCGTAACTGCCACCTGACAGCCATTATTTCCTGCGCCGCTCTGTCAGCGACCTTGCCCAGGTTCTGAATGTCACATCATCGCAGCTCTGCACTGTATCGTCCTCCTTGGACGCGTCAATGGAATCTGCCTCCCTCGCTGAAAGACTAGACGAAAGCATTCCTTCATTGACACAACCAAGCTATGACACCTCTTCCTCCTTGCGGCCAACCACAATGCTTTTTGGCTGTCCTCTTCCCAATTACCTTGATAATGCCAGCATTGGACAACGTGCTGTCTCTAAGGCATTTGAAACGATATTGAGCTCAGCCGCTAAAGTACACCCCAACTTGTTGTATCAAGCGATATGTGATGCACATAAACAACAGGGCAACGACATCAAGCTAGTAAAGTACCTGATTGTGTGTTGCATGCAATGTTCGCTCATGTCATTGTTGTATAGGCAGCACTCCAACTGGAATCATTATGGGACCCGTCTCAGCCAGATGGTGGTCCGGGAGTTGTTGATTACCTGACGAAGGCACTTAGTGCTAGTCTTCTGGTAGTGAGTTTACACCCTTATTTGCTATGGGGAGCCACTAACTAGATGATAGTATTTTTTGACGCATCTCCCTGAGCCATTTCTACCACTTCAAAATTCAGAGATCAAAATACTTTCTGAACCGGATTCCTTCGTTTCCCGTGATGATATATCTGCCATTACCGACGCTGGTAACAGGATGGGTACAGCAAGACGCTGCAACCTTGCCAGACTTTTCCTCATGCTCCGGGTACAGCTAGGCGATGTGTACCAATTGGTGGACTCCAATCCCGAAGGGGTGCAAATTCTCATTCGGGTGAGTGATTCTGTACTATTCCATTAATTTTCTCGTCACCCACCTAAATTCACCCAAGACCTCGGTCCTCCCTCATTCTCGCTTAGTGGGCCGATTTGGGGGTATCATATATCAAGCTCATCATTTAATCGGCGGTAATTTTGGCTGTTCATTAGTGCTGCCAGCTGCCTTTATCGAGGAGTTGAAGGGTGCAGGACTTTACCGGTGAATACGATGGCTTATATTTCTTCGGAGAGGCCAGTGTATGTATGCTGCATTGTTGAGAGCGCCATGCTATACTTACCAGCTAGTGAATCAGCCTTGCCATGAGAGAGGTTGTGCAGAAGATTTTGACCTTCCTGTTACGCTCATAATCATCCCCTAACCCTTATGTACTGTGAGCATATGCACTATGAGAAATTGTCTTGAATCGACCATACTTGTTGTTTTCACATGTTGCCTGGTGTTTATTTTGTGTTCGCTCGGCTACGGTGATTCTCGGGCAATAGGTAGAAGAGTAACGACTTAATACAACTCAATCCTCCGGCATTAACGGTAACACTAATCCCAAAGGAAGGAGCGGCGTTCGAAGAGGTCGATTATTAACTAAAGAATGGAATTGTCCATTGGGACCAGGTTATTCAACTAGACGCCAATCAACTTCTCGATCGTGTCTCTGTCGATAGTTGGTAGTGCAACGCGCCAGACGAGTACCTGGTTATCCACGTTCATCCCAGCATTATATGGCTTGCCAATCATATCGCTACACCGTCGGTGGTCAAAAAGTCATTATCGGCCTGCCAAAAGTCGTCAGATTCCCCCCAAATATTCGTTGGAGGGTTATGAGATGATTTCTCACGAGAGTGAATAAGAAGTAGTCGTCCTCCGCGTTACGATCGTAGGCCGGGGCGAGGGCTAGTGCCTCCCACTTGGCCGCGATTAACTGCTGATCCAAAACGCCACCGTTGTGCAACCCGAAGCGAGCGAGTTGAATTGAGTTGATGTACTGGACGAATGTTTGATATGCAGTGGGGGTGATGCTGCTGTCCAAGACTCCTTTGGGCGCAGCGGGGTTGGAAGGTGAGTCGAACTTGGTTCCCGCGATGTTGGTAGCGCCGGACGTGTCGATCAGATCCGCTGCTCTGAGAACGGATTGGGACCCCGTGTCAGTAACGAGCGTCGTTCGAGCAATAAACAGAGAGGCGATACGCACTTGTACTTTGATTCAGTATCCGTATCACCAGCGCCCTTCCCATCACGAGCCAAAACTAAGAACTGGTTATCGTTGAGCCACAGAAGCTCCCTTTGAGCGAGTGTGTTTCCCTTGCTTGACTGCGGGAGGGGGACGATGTACTGTACTCGGTGTCGAGCTTGATGTTATTCAAATTCTTCACGTTGTACTTGAGGAAACGAGTATAGCGATTTGTGGCCTTGCTTGGTCCACCGTCCTGCACCGGTGCGGATTGCAGAAGAACGTACAGGCTTTCGCCGCAAGGAGAAGTGGTCAACCCCTCAAAGCCTATGGAGTGTGTCTTCAGTTATGCCCTTCAGTCCTGAATAATACATACCAGTGGGGACAAATCCTCATCCTCATCTCCTTCTCCTTCATCATCAGCTCCTTCTGCCACACCTTCTTCCTCCTTCTCTCCTTCTGCATCACCTTGTGTACCAAGCACTGCTTGGGTGGGCGGAGTAGGTGCCTGCAAGGAGAAACTGATGAGTTTGACCTTCTGTGGGGTAAATACTAAAGACTTACATGGCAGAGAAGTCGCTTAGTTGGTGCTAAAGTATATACCTCAATGTCGACATCAGCATTCTTTTGGAATACTGCATCTGTGAGCTTCCTAGCATAGATCTTCCAGGCTCTCTCTGAATCTAGCTTTGCCTTCTTTGCTCCACGTGCAGAAATCTTGGCCTCAAGCACATCTAGAGCAATAGAAGATACCTTGCATCGCATGGCCAGAGCTATTGCCTCCAAAAATTCTTGGAATGTTGTATCAAGACGGATTGAGAACTCAAATGCACTAAGGTTCTTCTCTGTGCGCTTGTCTGGTCGATTTTGGCCCTTCTTACTGCCCTTCTTGAACCTCCCAGCTGGTGTGGTGGTCGTCTCAATGACTGTAATGATGAGATTATGGTCTTGCAGCACTTTTTTGTATCGATTTTCATCTGTAAGACGCGCCTTTTTGCATGGAGGACCTTCACCTTCATCTGGTATTGTGTATTTGTCACTTTAGGAGTGCCTGATGCAGCAGTAGCATGTGCTAACCATTTGAAAGTTCAATGTCCTCCGGGACACATTCTTCACGGCTCTGTGTGCGAGATTGGGTGCATACTTGAGACATTGAATGTAATTTTGGTGATATATATAAGGTTTACAGGCAGGCGAGGGTAAAGCAGAACGGCCAACTCAAATTGAATAGAAAGCGTTCATCACCACCAACTTTATTTCCCCGCCCCATTAAAAAAAAAAGCGACGCGGACATTATTTTCGGAAAGGACAATAAGTACGCCTACCACCCATTGCCAGCTCGGTCATTGCCAGGAGTCCCCCATTCCCCTCAGGATACTCCATCAGCGGTATCACGTCCACAAATACCCATGAACAAAACGTAGTAACCTCGCATGCAAGCAGCTCGCTGAACGAGGAAGAGTCGGGTTTTGCGGATCCTCTATTCAGTCCCTCAAAACAGGAGAGAGAAACACGCGGGACCTCCTTGGCATTTCACCCCGCCTCCTTGGGTGACCCAGCCCTGCGAACTCTTTCCCCTCCGCCCGTCAAGGTTAATTTGGTCGTTCGGAGGGGCATCACCGTCCCCAGTCGGCTCCTCCCGCTCTGCCGCCACGGAGATGGTCTCATCGGTCCATTGAGCGGTCCCAGCTGCCCTCACGACGGATCTGAGCCCGGAAATTCTGCATCGCTCACTCCAGAGGAAGGTTTGATTCAACTCCAAGTTCGGACGCAGCAACCCGACAGCAACACACGGCTGGGATATGGCCGAGGCTTCGAGCATATCAGAGGACTGAATCCTCGAACTCACCCAATCCCTGCTCTGCCCCAAATCTACACTATCAGCGTCCCAATAAGCACTCGTCTTGACGACTCAGACGACGCTGCAATCGTAACAAGATCAGAAGGATCGCTGATTGGATTAATCTCCGAGTCTTCCTCAGACGAACCGGAGCCTTCCAGTACTCGTCCTGATGATGCTACTCTAGGTATCACCATTACCAGAAGCAGAAAAGGCTCTAATGCACCTTCTGACCACCTTCACTTCTCTTCGCGTGCTAGAGCAGACAACTATGAGCTTCCTCGATTTCGAGCCAGGTACCCCACCCTCGTGTCTCTGGCCTGCGACGCAATCACCATTCTGCGTCGCGCAGTCTCAACTGATCACCGGTTCCAGTAGTTACCCTCCCGAGAGCGTCGATAGACCCGCCGAGCAGAGCGATGTCGACACCTCAATCAAGAGTTATGAGCAGGAGCAGCGTGACTGGGGGGCTAGAATGGGTGCGAGCCCTATACAGAGCCCCGAAATCACGAATCACTCCATCCGTGGTCCCAAAACCAGGTCGAGCCTATTACAACTCAGTACCCGTTGTGCAGATTCTGGCAGCGGCGTTTACAGTAGTGGCGCTAAGATGCAGGGCGGTGGGATCACTGGTGCTTACCGCACGAGAGCGGTTGGGCAGCCCCAACGGCGACGGAAAAGCGGAGTGCGTCGTAATCACCGTCCGAAAAGCAGCGACCAGGAGGCGCTTCGATAGGGCTTCAGGTGGGACCAGTAGTGTCATTCGAGCAGTCGGCGTGTACCCTGAGATCAGTTCAAGGATAACTGATAGAGGGCGCTCACCGTTAAGACCTAAGAGTGGCATGACGATCGACGATTGCTCAACTATCGGTGCCTCACGAGGGTCATCAACCCGCCCAGCTATATGCAAGGCGGAAAACCAATCATTATGTAGAAGGACCGTCAGTCGCTGCCGTTCTTCTGGCGCTGGTTCGGAATCCAAAGTCAATTCCTCCGATATCTCCCACTCCGCTACCGTACCTCACTAGTATTTCACTATAAATAACCTCCGCTCTAAGGTACGCGGACTTGATTTGTTCCATCCATTTGATACCCCTAATGGCGCGTCGGTAGATCAATGGCTGTATATACCCAGACCTCGAATACACGCAGAACCTACTGGTCGTACGTTGTTGACCTTCATGTCTGAGCATCCCTTATGGAACAACGGTGGGGCTCGGGACAGCGTACCCCGTCTTCCTTCTGGGTACGGAATCGACCACCCCATTGCATTGCTGAGTCAACATGTTGATTGGTTCTTTGCAACCGTACTAATAACCATAACGGTTTCTTTGGCATCCTTTATACGTCGCATATATTATGTTGAGACCTCTACCGCTTGCCCACACCTCGCCGCTCTCGAATGGCCCCAAAACGTGGCACCCGTCGATGACCATATATATATAATGCGTGGTGGCGATACGTTCATAGGACAACTCTGGGCCCAAGAGGGTCGGCGGGTAGTTTTTGGCCGCCATCGGGCACTGATGCACGTTCTAGGCATTATACCTCAAAGAAATATCGACTGCCTATTCACGCTGCACAACTGGAGACATGAATGGAACGCGCCACGCCTCATTTCTCTTCCCCAGGGACGCATATCAATCATGATGCCACACCGACTGGCGCACTTCTGGCCCTACTTCGATCTCCTCTCCGGCTTCCTTCAAGCACTACCGGAATGAGATGTCGACACATACGATCTAGCAAATACGGAAACCGCGCCCCAATGCCGTGGGTCTGTGTCCCTAGGGCGTCACCTCGGGGATGCCCTTATGGTGGATAGAGAGCTGACAAGGATTCGGTTTACAGCACGGCGACGATGAGACGACGGACGTTGGTACTCTCGATGATAACAAAGTGTACATATGAATTCCGAGATATGAGATAGATTCTTCACACATGGTTCCCAGCAAGCATAAAACTCGTCCAGACACCTTCACAGTCCGCCCTTTTCCTGCAAACCCTCGACGCGAGCGAACAACTCTCTCAATGCCTCCTCAGCCGCTACGAGGTTCCCGTATATGGCAATGAGGTGTTGCACTGTTCCTTGATCCACAGGTTTGATTTTCCCTTCAAGCTCTCGCTTGTATCGGTTATCCTCTCTTTCAAGCACAGAGGTCACCAAATCTTTTGCGACCTTCGAACTGAACTCGATCGTTCCAATAAGGCACTTCTCTCCTCCCTCTTTGAGACTCCTGATCCAGTCGTCCACAATCTCGTCCTTGTATCGGTTGTAGATGACATCCATATCGAGATGATAGGCTCGAGAATTGAAATTCCGTGGCCAGATGGGGAGACCGAACACAGAGGGCACAGAAGCGAGCATCGTGATCGGTGCGCGAAGCACAAAGCCTCGTTCGTCGATGCTTCGCTGGATGGTTGCCTCAGCGTCGTTCCCCTGATCAGATTCGGATTCACCGTCGCTCGTGACAGGACTGATGACACGGAGGGCGGTCTGTATCGTGTGGCGGGTGGCCGTCATCTTGATCACGTTACGGATATCTCGGAATGCAACTTGACGGATATCTATGGACTGGGATTCGAGGTCACCTAGACGATATCAATACACCCATGCCATTTCATACGGCCCAGAAATCCACGTACCAACAATTGCCTCACGAAGTTTAGGTTGAAGCCTGGGATCCAGGAGCTTGATCGCATCCCGCAGAGCCTTGAAACGCTTGTCCTTTGCTCTCTCGGCCAGCTTTCGCATAGCCGTCACGTACTCCAACTTGACAGTATTCAAGGCCGAGTGGAGTTCTCGCTGACTTAACCGCAGGAACTCTTCGGCATGCGCGACAGTCTTCACAGTCAGTACTCTAACGCCCTATAGGCCACCTGTTGAGTACATCTTGTCAACGCGGAATGTTCCTACGCACATACTCCTTTTTCACCTGCAGAGGCACCTCGGGGTCCACGACCTAGGTCCCCGTCCTCTGACTGAATGGCTCCGAGCCTCCAGTCTTGCAATGTCCTCACAATTGCCTGCCCAATGAATCCATGTGCTTTCTCCGAGATCACCGACGATGCCCTTTCGAGCATCAGGCGGTTCTCTTGGATTTGCATATGCTCCTCTCGGTTCCAAGTATCCAACGCGGCCTGGAATTGTTCGCGCGCTCGATCATACCCCCGTTTTGCAGAGTTGTAGTCGTCTTTGGTTCTTCTTGCCTCAAGGAGCTTTCGTCTGAAGGACTAAGTCAAGGAAAGGCGAGCTATAACAGAAACAGGACGTACTCCTGAACGTTACTCATTTCCCGTATCTGTCTGACGATCGTATCTGCCTCTCTAAGGAGCGCGTTGATTCGAGTGCTGTCGACCATATTTTTGGTCAGTTTTTGGATGGCCCCGGGAAGACCACTGGCATGGAGTTCCACTTGGAGTTGATCCTGCCATCTTTGGGTGGAGAACTGGCCATAAGTAGATTCTGGGGCTCCCACCCCTAGAATTTTAGCGGCGCACTGGATGGCTGTTCAGCGCAGGCTGTTGAGAATAGTGGTCCACGTACATGATAACCCACAAGCCGCTCATTCCAGATGGCCTCAAACGGAGGTTTGGTCACACTAGACTTGTCGAGCAAATCCCTGGCACTTAGACCCATGAGGGAGGAGCAAGGGATCACACGATTGGTGTGCAGGACACCTTTCGGCCAGAATGTCTTTGTCACAGTCTTCAGTTGCTCATCCATATTGTCCTGCGAGACTTGGTCCAAGTGAGTGCAAACCACCACGTTCGCCCTTCCATTGAACCCATTCGTGACAAGTTCAGGGAGACGTTTCCAGCCACTACGTGAGATCTGCTTGAACGACACAATCGGTACAATCGCGTTCGAGTCAGATGCCACGAGGCGAACAAGCGATTCAAAATTGAACTGGAGAACGAAGGTCAGGCTTGATCATATGGCAAAAACGGGAACCTCACATCAGGGAAACCTTCACCGATACCCTGGTGGTGAATCAGTCATAGCTAAAGTGGTGTGATTACATTCAGAGATACTCACTGGTAAGTCGATGAACTGAATATGAGGATCAGCAATTGGCAAACACCGTAAGAGTATTGCGACCAACCTCGTATATACCATCCATTTTGTGACCACGCAGTGAGTTGAACTCGACCGTGAGCAACGGCCACTCGACCTCGCTCATATCAAACTTGAGGTCGAATCGTTGGCACAATCGGACGATATCGTTCAACTGACCCAGCTGAAAATACCATTCAGTTCAAAATAGAGCTATCCAGCAGGACTTGAAACTCACCAAGGTCTTCACTTTCTGTTCCCCAGTCGCCATTGGAGGCAATTTAAACCCAGGTGTCTCAAACTTCAGTAGGTTATCGCGGGTAGCAGCATGGAGGTCAATCCACTGGCTGTGTATCGTCCTGAGTAAAATTTCTTCTTCCGAAGGTTCGGATGGGGCGTCAGAGATCAGTGCTTCGAACACATTCTCCGGAGGAGGTTGGTAGGTCTGCATCTTCCGGCCGTACTGATGGGCCTGAAGCATCCTCAGCGCGGCGACGAATGGTTCAGCCTGGAATTGCAGTTCAGGGATTGTCTGGCCTTCGACATGGCGAAACCGGCATGGCCAAGCTGTAGAAGGGAGTTCTGCAGCGATACTCAGTACAGGATGTGGCGTGCGAGAATTAGCAGACTCACCATCGGATGGGAGAATCGCACGACCCATGAGCGCATTCAAGAACAGCGACTTGCCGGCCTTGACCATTCCGCAGAACGCAATTGCAAAGCGTTGTTTCTTCGAGCGTACGATTGCCTCTTTCAACGCCTTTTCCAGCTCCTCCACTGCCTTCTCGAACTCTGGTCGCTCAGGATCGTCGGCGAAGTACGCACTGTGCCACTTTAACTGCTCTACTGTGCTGCTCCATAAGAGCTCAAACAACGAGGTTTGCAAGGCGGCAATATCTCGAACCTGCGTATCTAATTTGCGGACGCGGTCATCCACCCACGCTTTGCCGATTCGTCGGGCTAGCTGCTCGTGTCGAGTGGCCGTGTTGTGATTGTGGTTGAGGATCGCAAACGTAGGTAGATTAACTCGACTATCTCCTTCTGGTGAGACGGCAAAAGGATGGACGTGAAAAGCGTGGAGAAAGGAATCGAGGGCGTGCCCGACGCGGTCCTGAATATTGCCGATGTCATCGACAGTGGAACGGCGACGAATCCACTGCTGAGCGACGGCATAAAGATTCCATGCAAGTTTGAATGCACGTTCGTTATTCTGTTGGCACACAAAGATTTCGTAGGTCGCGTCTGTGAGCTCGCCGATAAGCTCATGACGATGTCCTGGCCGAAGGTTGGCCTTGAGGACGTCGAGTACAAAGTTGAGAGCTCTCCTGGGTTTCTTGCTCCCGGAGGGATTCACTACTTCCTGGCGATTTCCTGGTGGGTTCTCCTCAAGCAGTAATTTCGTAGCCTTGAGCGCTCTTTCAAGGCTTTCCATCGCTTCCTTTCCATCCAGTCTGTGATATTGTAAATCATTAGCTCTGTGAACATATGAGCTTGCATCACGTACCGTTGGATGAAGCGCGCATACAGAGAGCGCTTATCAAGATCAGTATCGCTCTCCATGGCATTCAGGAGGACCTTGTACACCAGTGTGTCGGACTTTAGGCTCTCGACCCCCTTGCGGAGCTCCTTCAGAGCTTGTTTCTCCTCGTGTTCGAGCTCGATCACCTTGTCGACCGCCTGGCACACTGCCATGGCTGCTGTGCCGACGAAATGCAGAATTGCAAGAATCGTTGAGGGATCCGCCATGATGGGACGCAGGGGAAGAGGATAAGGTTGGGCGCTTTAAGATCGATCGATCCGTGATCGAAGCTGGCACCTTGGCGCCTATATGTCCAGTGGCTCTATTAATGGTGCGCACTATTGCTTGGGGTGAAATAAAGGCGAAGCTGGTTACATGCAAGCATGAAGTGCCATATATAGATGGGCTGGTCGGAGTCGGAGCATGGAGACGTGGAGACACGGAGACGTGGAGACCTTGGAGGCCACCACAGTAAGACGCGAGTATATAGTTTTGTAATCTCGTCGACAAATAATCTTGTAGCGGCCGAGACAAAGTATTGCCATTGTCAAAAGGGTTGGCACAGCCCTCCAGTGTTGCAGTCCCTTGATTATCAGCAAGGCCTCCTTGTCCGAAATCCCATAATTCCGTTCTGCAGGTGTCATCGATTTTGAATAGAATGCTACCAGGTCACATCTGTCCCCTGCACCAAGGGTCTCTTAGGCAGTCAAAAGTGGGTGCCTGTAAGGGCCTAAAGGCCTTTCGCAGACTGCGGGTGTGGGGCTCACAGGCTGCGGGGGGCCTTTAGAGGGGGGCTCGCAGGCTGAGGGGGGTGTTATGGAATGGAACCAGGCGAGCGGGAATGGCCAATTATTTATACCTTTATGTACGCTCGCTACTATCATTGATTAGTTAGCGCACTATGGGTTGGATATGAATGGTTTATTTATTGTAATTTTATCTCTTGAGTAAAGGCATCATCGCACGAGTTATATGATCGTGTGCCTGCCCTCGAGAGTCCGATTCAGCGCAGGCTTTGTTCACCACGGTGGTGCACAAAGGAACTGAATGGACACTGAACACAGGTTCTACACAGCATTGGTATCCATGTAAATGAATATGCGCAGCATCACTATGACAATCGGCGATGCAGACTTGGCTGTGTACTTAGTAACCTGCTACAGGCACTTGCCTATAAAAGGGGCTGCCCCTGGCGGAGTTTGAATATCATCCAATCTTTACCCATTCACATTCTGACATGTCCTAAATACTTAAAATAGCCCATCTGCAAGCCGATCCATAAGAGATATGGAGTGCGCAGGACAATAGGTAAAAGGATAGTTAGTAAATAAGTTTTATTACATATTCTACTTTGTATAGCATTTGATTACCTTTATCTATCCAGTGCTACCCTTCGTAGTCACTCTGCGCTCATTGACAAACCGTCTGAGGAGTCATATCCTGAGGGAGGCAGGGAAGGAGATGAGGGGATTGGAGGGGGAGCGGGATTGGAGGAGGGATATCGGAGGGAGTGGAGGGAGCGGAGATCATCAGAAAAGGGAGAAAAAGGAAGAAAAAGGAGATATTATCGCAATATGTAAATTTTCGTTGTCAATCTAATGAAAATACAAAGCAAGATCGATACAAAGCAGTGATACGAAGCAAGACCATGTGACAGGACTGCCAAATTTTGCGATCTGGAAAAAGGAAAACTCCCCAAAGGGCCGTTCTTGCCTAAAAAAACCTTTGGGCTGGCAATCAAATTTTCCGTAATGGGGCCGGACTGAGGGGGTCGGGCACAGTTTGGACCATGCAGAAAATTTTATTTTAAGTCTCTACATTGTTTACAGTGTTTTTTCTAACTACATAGCATGGGCATGGGGAGGAATTAGCCCACCTGTCAAGTCAGTGGCTGTGGTGGGGCCTTTATGCTGTCACCTACCTTACCAGTATTCAGTCGAACAAGGTTGGTCAATTCAGTCTTCTCATGAGTGGTGGTACAGGGGACATTGAAGCTTCCTGCCTACAAGCTTTTGGTTCAATAGCATACTCATATCCTTGCATATACACAATAGCCAAGCAAGCACTTCAGGAAATTATCCATGCACCACTGCTCCCCACAGCCAACAAGTCATCTATGCATTCACCCTCCCATTTGAAGTACCAGTATGGTCGTTTTGGTGGCAGAGCAAGCATCTCCACACCCTGCAATTTATTGGACTACAACCTCTCAGACAATGATGATCACTGCTATATTTTTTATTTTTATTTTTTTTGTGGGAAAGGGAGGGAATGCGTCATGCACCATCGCACCTGAACGCGGATGTGGAGGACTCCATCAGGGCTCGCCAAATTGGCCTAGGGCCTTTGGACGGGAGTGCCCTGTGTCCTACCCCCTAAAACCCCCCTTCGCCAGTGTTCCAGCTGCATCCCTTTATGTGAAGTTGATTTGTGGACCTGCTAATGGGTCAAACTTGGTCAGTTTTTTCTCCGCCCAGAGCTTTTGTAGTTTCTTTTGCTTCTTTAGTTTTCTGTCTTCCTCCATGAAGTGCGTCGCGTTCCAGCTCTTTGTTAATAGATCTGTCAATAGTCCTTTTAGTATCTGTGTAGTCTCGTTAGGAGTTACGTCCTGATTTTGAATAGAGATCTTTATTTTTGATTTCCATATGGCCCACACCGTCATCGAGATCAGTATTTGCAGTCTTTCGGAGTCTTTATTCATGTCATGGTTGAAGGTGAGGGCCGCTGTTCCTCTAATTAGCCCCCATGGTGGTACAGCAGTGGGGCAGAAGAGGAAAAGGCCACAATCGTGGGCACAGGCACAAGCACAGGTATGGTTGAGTAGCCATGGCTGAAGTGACTGGTGGAGTAGCACGAGGGGTTAGCTCGCATCAGAGATTGGTGAGCATTACAGTGGTTCAGGCCTGGCAAACAACCGGTCACAGGTTGTGGGGCACAGCGACAGAGAATGAGGGCCGGGCTTAGGCGGCGCAGGTCGGTGAGGTTGAGTGGCAACGGCAGATGAGGGCCACACAGGCGCAACAGGTCAGGCAGCGGACAAGGGCCACATGGGCACAACAGGTCGGGTCGCATTGACAACGGACGAGGGCACAGCGGGCCACAAATGATGGAAAAGGGAGGGGACGCAGGTCGATCACGTCAAGTGGCGAAGGCAGATGAGGGGCACATGGGTGCAGCAGGCTTGGCCATATAGCGACGGCGGACGAGGGGGCACACAGGAGCAGTGGGTCAGTTGCATTGATGGTGGACATGGAGGTAGCATCGATCACACAATCCCCTGAGTGCAAGGGTGGTGATGTCGGGGACCCACAGCATGGCGACGACACTTCCGCTCTTGATAAGTGACCTCCAATGCACGGGAATCACCCCTCGCGACTTCGCTTGCGCAGTAGTAACCTCCCTGCGACTTCTAGTGTGTGGTACTAACCCGCCCGTGACTTCCATTACGCGGTATTGACCTCCCGCGACTTCCTTTGCATGGTACTGGCCTTCCCGTGACTCCATTTGCGCAGTACTGACCTTCCTGCGACTTTCCTTGCGCGGTATTGGCCTGCCGCGACTTCCTGTGCGCGGTACTGGCCTTCCCGCGACTGCCTTTGCGCGGTACTGGCCTTCCCGCGACTTCCTTTGCGCGGTATTGACCTCCCGCAGCTTCATTCGCGCAGTACTGACCTTCCTGCGACTTCTAGTGCGTGGTACCAATCCTCCTGCGACTTCCTTGCGCTGTACTAACCTTCTCACGACTTCCATTGCGCAGTAATGACCTCCCGCGACTTTCTTCGCCTCTTGACTCGGCTTTCCCAACCTCCATGGTTCCTACCAGCCCATACCTGCACACTGCATGCGCAGTTCATGGTGCCCCCTAGTGCCCAGCACCCGGACTGGCACAGATTACTGACCTCCAAGGGTGCTGGCAAACAAGGGGCACAACTGCGGTGTCGTTGCTGGTCCGGCGTGGCTAGGTTCCGTAGGAGAGAGGATGCCTCAAGACGATGAGGACTTTGGCTGATTAAACAGGGGCCACCTGGGGCAGACGGGGGGGAGCTAGTTGGGTGGCAGCAGGGACCAGTGGCAAGGGCAGCACGGCAGGCAACTGTGATAAGTCATAACCCATCGGCATGACCTCCTGATGCATCACACAACCCCTAGATGGAAGGCCATGCAACTGGTGAAGAGAATGGCATTGGGGGGGGGTGCATCAGAGACAGGATGGAGTGGGTATGAATGGGTTCTGTCAGTTGTGGCATGGAGGGTCGGCTGTTGCAGGGTGGTGGTCTGAGCTTCCAGTCTGAATAGCAGTTTTACGAGGTGCTATACTCGGGCCAGGTACCCTATTCCAGGGTGAGGTGATCTGGCAGCAGTTTCATGAGATGCAGCTCAGGACGAGGTGCCACACTCATGTTCTCAGCAGCAGTTTCATGAGGTGCAGCTCAGGACAAGGTGCCATACTCACATTCCTGGCAGCCAGGTGCTACCCATGCAACCCAGCAGCAGTTTTACGAGGTGCAGCTCGGGCCAGGTGTTACCCCAGCAGCAGTTTACTGAGATGCTAAGCTCGGGCCGGGCGTTACCCCAGCAGCAGTTTAACAAGGTGCTAAACTCGGACAGTGGTGCTCCTCTGCAGGCAAAAGGTGAAGGGTCCAGGCTGCTGTTAAGCGGTCTGGATGGACGTGGTGGTTGTGAGGACAGGCGGCGCAGGCGGAGCGCAGGTGGCGTCCAAGTTGCTGCTAATGGTCTGGATGGCTGTGCAGGCGGAGCGCAGGGCTCATAACCTGTTGAACGAGCACGACCAGACCTAACGCTGGAGAGTTGGGAGACAACTGTAAAGTATATATGGGCAAACACTGCACTAAATATACAAACCAGGAACAAAACACGAAACACCTAAAACATGGTGTGTGATGAGTCACACCCACTCAACAATTTCTACCACTTCAAGCTTCAGATATCAAAATACTTTCTAACCAAAGTGCTGGCTTTCCCTGGGATAAAATTTCTGCCATTTCTGACACTGGTAACAGGATGGGTACTGTACTTTTGGGGACAATGGGCCAATGGCACTTGTGATGCCTGTAGACAAACAAGACCATTTGTAAATAGTTTACCAACAATATTTTAGTCTAATTTGTGCATCACCAGCCAACACCTAGCAATTTCATGCTACAAGGAGCACTTGACCAAAAAAACTGATCTCACTTTTGGCTGGGCCACATGCACCCACCCACTCACTTACCAACAATGAACAATGAAACTCAACATACAATAGGGGCATTTTTAACATTTTTGCCCAGCAGTTTTCTCATAACATGGACTATAAATCATCACACCCATTGTCAAACTCAAGGATTGTCCTGACAGGCCTTGCAATACAACTCATACAGGGTGTAAAGCAGTGGAGGAGACTGTTGGGTCTAGTACAGATAGCAAGGCTGCCCTCATTTTGGAGGAGAGCAAAAGTGGCTGGGTTGGTGGTCCTGCCAAGAATGATGATTCCAAGGCCTTATCTGAGGCCAATGATCTTGACAATTAGTTTATACCCATCCTGTAGTATAAAGAATTATAAATCATATATTTTTGTGC
>Ga0307515_10006814_pt1 | contig 22725 bp, 25 predicted proteins | sample 17_EM_MG_FD_194513 | JGI IMG/M metagenome (GOLD analysis project Ga0307515, IMG submission 194513) | Populus trichocarpa ectomycorrhiza microbial communities from riparian zone in the Pacific Northwest, United States - 17_EM | ecosystem: Host-associated > Plants > Roots > Unclassified | place... | reverse complement strand
GCGATAAAACTTAATGGATATCCTTATCGCGATAAGGATATCCATTGCATCTTATCGCGATAAGATTTATCCAAAACCACCCTGGTTTGGATAAGAAGAAGGATATAACGTATAAGCCGCTTAGTAAGAGAATCCGTTCTCTATACTGCCTGTTTACTAATTTATAAATAGCGCTTAATAGCAACTCTACTGTTCTTGGCCACTGGAAACGGGCTTACCAACTTAATAAAAAAGGCAATTTAATTAAGCCTAAAGGAACAATTAAGCAGTACATTAATCAGTAAGACTATATCTAGAATGTATAGTTTAAAGCTTTTAAGCTTATACTAATTCGCTAGCTAGTATACTGCTATATTACTTACTACCAGATTAAAAACGTCTACTTCCTGGAAATGGTTTAGTATATGCACAAAGGCCTAGCGAAGTTAATCCCGTCGCGTAATACAATTCGCAGCTAGGTGGTAAGCGAGTTTAGGAAGCAGAAGAGATAGCTGCGAGACGACTTATAAGACGCTTAATTAAATATCTACTTATCCTTTAACCTTTGGACGTCACCAAACTACTACGCAATTATTATAATAATTACTTACTATATTAATAAAAACAGCCTTTAACAGATAAAGCTTTTTACTATATAACGCCTTAAGGGCAAACATAGCGGCGTGAACTAGTCTTAGATTATTCTAGATATAATCGGCGAGTATAAGATCGGTAGAAGAATAGGATATTTTATGCTTAATAACGCGTTAAGCAACGATACGGCCGTGGATTTAATACTTAAAACGCTCTATTTAAAGATATTAGAAAAGCAGCAGAAACGTCATTAACTATAGTGTCTTAGCTATATAGTTAACCTATATGCGTAGGCGTTCCTTCTAGGCAAAAAGGCGGATACTATATTAGAGGAGCTTAAGCTGGCTTATAGTAGGTATGACTTTAAGTTAATTATAAAGATCTAGAAGAAGTAGGGCGCTCTTAGACGTCTATATAATATTATACAGTATATTTAGATATCGCTATAGCGTTAGGAGGAGTTTCGGAGGATTGTTATAGGGGGGGAGTGGTTAGAATTTAATATGCTTAAGGTAAGTATATAGGCTCTAGATAAGATTTAGTGATATTCGCCACCTAGTAACGTTAAATTGCACGGATTTCATTAGCTATGGCGTCGGATTTTATAATATCCGCCCTATGGTCGCAATATTCTCGCTCTATAGTTACAATATTTAACTTTTTACTAACTTCTCTACTAGCTTATCTAAAGTAATGCAACGCGATAAAATTTATATTTTAGCTCTATTATACGAGCTATTAATTATAGGCCTTATATATAACGATTTTGCGACACCCATATACCAAAACGCGGCAAGGGCATTAAAAACGATCGACTTACTACCTACCACTGGTTTCTACTTAAAAAGCTCTTCTCTATCCTCCAGCCGTTCTATAAAGCTACTATATATAGCTAGGGCTATAAGCATATACTCTACCGCTGGTTTACCACTATAGATTAGCTTCTTAACTATACCTATAACGCCTAAATTAACTTTTAAGAGCTTTGCGTTAAATATGGCGACTATAAAGAATACACCTATCTTAAGGCAGCGGCCTGCGCGTTATGGGAGAAGTGTAAGAAGTACTATAAGCTTGCAGATAACAGCGCCGTATACTATACTACGTAGGTGCTTTTACTAGATAAGAAGTGGTGGTGGTTTTACTAGAGATTTAATTATAATAAGAATAAGATAAACTAGCTTGGCGGTAATCCTAAGGATTTAGAGAATTACGGAATTTAGGGCCTAGTGGAGGACCTCTGGCTGGAGGAGTATAAGGGTAAGTATAGTACTCCCGTAGTTGTTAAGCTTCCACCACTAATACACTTTATATATAGTGAGATATTTAGTGGCCTAGAAAGCCATAAGCAGATTAAATTAGTACCTCTTGGTAGAACTAACGCCTACTAAACCTATATTAAAAGCGACCCTAAGGAAGCCGACGATCCTCTAGCTTACTAGAATAGCCTCTACCTCTTACAGCCTAACCTTGCTCGATTTGCCCTTAATATACTAGCTATACCGTTAATAAGCGCTAAATGCGAACGTGTGTTTAGCTCCGCTAAGTACCTTATTACTAACCCCCAAAACCGCCTTAAAGCCGATATTATTAAGGTAAACGAGTGCCTTAAGTCCTAGTTTAGGCGTCCTTAAATAAAGGCCTTCGCAAAAGGCGTAGATCCTAACGTTAATAAGCAATATAAGGAAGAAGCTGCTGCTAAGGCTACTAATAAAGGGAAGGCTTAAGCAGAAGACGACACGGTAGTAAATACACAAGAAGCGGATAAGTAGGAGGATAAGGAAGATGAAGATAGCAATAAGGATAGCGATAAGGAAACTAAAAGCGACACTATTAAATATACGCTTATTAACGACTAAGCTGCTTCTTAATACTATGCTAAGACTAGTGATAGTAAGTCTACGCCTCTTATTAATTCGTTAACTATTAAACTAGCTACTAACGTCGCTTAAGCTATATAGGTCCCTAACCCGTTTTATAACTCTATTTAACTACTCCTTCCCTCCCTTAAACTCTTCTACTATATTATATACTATATTATACTTAAATATATACTGTTTTATCTGGTTTATCTAGTTGAACCGGTTCTAGAACCGGTTTGGAGCTTTAATTTGATTTTTGGATTGGTTTTAAGGCAAATTTTAGAACCGGTCCAAACCGGTTATATCACTGCGCTATATCCTCCCTTCTAACTAAGATTTTGTAGGGCGGCTAAGGAATCTAAATTTATAAAAGGTGGATTTAGTTTATAGTAGGTGGAAGTCGACATAAACAAAACTCTGAGAGTGGATTTTATATTTACCCTTTCGTCTAATATGACCTACGCAAGCCTACCAGAATCAGTGTGGCCAACAGTTAGCGTCGCTGGCAGCTAGCTGCTGATGTAAGCAGTCAGTCAGCGTATATAGTTGTAATAGTTAGTCAGCGTACATTTATACAGCGCGCTGACAGCTCGCTGCTTAAGTGGAAGGAAGGATTAATTTGGTGGTGTTTTGAAGCTTTTTTTTAAGGATCCTCGGATCTTCGGCTAAAATTCGGGTGGGAAACCCTGGGATATTTATACTAAATTGTATGGTTATCTCTAAATTCCCCGTCGCGTCTATATACGCGTTTTGTCCACTGAATGCCAACCTTTATTACTACAGGAAAATGCAACGAACTTTATATTTTACCCGCTAGCAATATAGTAGAGCTTCTTCCTCTACTCCTTCCTCATCTAATTCTTAATCTATGCGTCCATCAAGCTCTTCCGTAGCCCGTAGACCTCGCGGATCTACTTCCCTTGCAATTGAAGACACGTCCGAACCAAATGAGCAGAATAACTCTATATCGCGAGAGCCTCCACCAGCCGGCTAGAACTACGGCTGCATATTCCTAATTAACTGGAAGAACCTTTTCCTAGGTAAGCACGGCAAGCTTACTAGTTATTATGGATACCGAGTTATTAATAAGCGGTTGGTTTCAAAGACAGCCTTTATATTACCTATATGGAAGCATGGAGCAGATCTATTCTGGGACGGACCTTAGGGAAGAAAGAGACTCTGGCTATGTAAGATCTGCCATCTAGCTCGGAAACTGGCTGCATTACTTACAATTAACGGCACAGATTATATTATTGGCCATTTAAAATTAAAGTATAGTATTGTATTGAACCCCAAAAGCTATAGTGGTACTCTACGTCAATCAGCCGCCTTAGGTCTAATTGATCTAGCTGCTTAAGACTCTCCTATACCTGGCGGCAGCGAACGGCAGCCGTTCTGGGCAGCTGGCTATGTACAAGCCTACGTTAATTAGATAATCCTACAGGATATTACATTTCGGCAAGCTACGAGTACTTACACTCGCGCGTTGCTGATATTCGACCGTCCTTCTATATAGGAATGTCTTGCAAGCTCGCATATGTTACTAAGCAGCTGGATAAAATCTGCCTTTGAATGCCGAAGCCTTAATATCAAGGACCTCCTTATTGTCTTATAAAGCAAAATCTACCTTAGCTGCGATATCTGGACGTCGACGAATGGAATGTCGCTACTTGGTGTAGTAGCTCACTTAATTAACGAAGGTGGTAAGCTTCAATTAATCCTTATAGGACTCCCAAGGATATGAGGCTCGCATACCGCTGAGAATATAGCAACAGCTTTGGCAGTAGTTATTTAGAAGTATTAATTTGAATATAAGCTTGGCTGCTTAATAGCTGACAACGCCACTAATAATGATGAACTCTATGAGCACCTTTCCAAAAGCCTCTTTATACTGAAAAGGGAACGACTCCGGTGTATTGGCCATATTTTGAACTTTACCGTTAAGGCCTTAATATACGGCAAAGGCGTCAGCAAGCTTGAACGCTTACTAATCGGTGTAAGTGACGAAGCTAAATTTGACCTTATGCGGCAGAAAGGCGCCGTCGGTAAGGTTTATAATATTGTTAAATATATTATGCGATCTACGGCTTGTCGCGAGGACTTTGCTGAGAATTAAACCCAAGCCTGTATAGAGGACGAGCTCTTTAATTAAGCTGAACTTATACTTATTAAAGACGGAGGCGTTCGATGGAACTCTACCTACTTTATGCTTCACCGAGCGTTGCTTCTTAAGAAAGGAATTGATAAATACTTGCTTTCTTGGAGGAAGCCCGCCAACGACAGCTACGACCTTATATAGGACTTTCTTACTATAGAGGATTGGGCGGAAGTCGAGCAGCTCGTCAAGATCTTAAAGCCCTTTATATTAGCCACTAAACGCATAGAAGGTAACGCCAATAACCCCGGGCTTGAGGGCTTATATAGAGCTCTATGGGAGTCAATTATAAATATGGAACTTCTTCGCCAGGTCCTCGTATGAACTCAGCAGAGCCTTAAGAACGAAAACGATTCCTTTATTAAATCTGGCGTTAACATAGCTCTGGAGAAGCTTAATAAGTATTTTGATAAAATAAAGCTTGAGAGCCCGTACTACTTTATTGCAGTTATCCTCCATCCCTCTCTTAAACGCGCCTACTTTCGCGATAAGTGGAAACGATGGCTACAGTGGTGGAAGCACGCCGAGCGATGCATGGAAACAGTATTTGATGACTATGTCAATGAGCAAGTAGATGAGGAAGATGAGGAGGTAGTTAAGTTACGACGTAGGAAGGTTCCTTGCATATCTGGCGACGATTTGGGCGACGAATATTCGCAGTCTCTACTAGTTGATGAGGACCTCACTTCCTCACGCTCGCAGAAACGAATTAAACTTACTACTAAGCTTAATTGCTACTACGACGCAGGCCTTAAATTTATTAAGATCCGTAACAAGAACGGCAATGAGGTGAACGACGTCGTTCTAGATCCTCTTAATTGGTGGCTTACTACAGGTCGAGTACTCTATCCAATCCTCGCTAAGATCGCTCTAGATCTATTTTCTATACCAGCAATGAGCTCTGCTTATAAACGAGCTTTTAGTTAAGCTAAGAAGGTTGTTACTAATGAGTGTAATAAACTCGCAGCCGACATGATTGAAGCAGATCAATATCAGAAGTGGTGGCTTCTCAAAGGCCTTCTACCAAGCAGCTTAATTGACTGTGTTGGCTCTGACGGCGCCTCAACTACGCCTTGGCTGACGAATTTGAATACCAACCTAACTGGCTATAAGCCAAATATAGTGGTAGAAATACTAGCTGAGACAGGTAGGCTTACCGAAGCTTATTTCTTAATAGAGTCTAACTTTAAAATAGAGCCCGCTTAACCACCTAACTTAAGTCCTTACCACTGACGTCACTACCGGTGCAAATACCTACTTCTTTAAAACCTCCGCGGCGTGCTGATCGAATCCGACGATATTTGGATACTATTTGGGGTTAATTAGGGTAGATCTAAGATCGGACAATGTCAATATTTGTATATACAGAGGTGCTGCCAAAAATTTAGAATTTAAACTCTATAACTCTATCAGATCTATATATATTACCCGATTAGGATCAGCGCGCTGTCAGCTTTACAGTCAGCGTATGTATATTTCCAGCGAGCGTCCAGCGAGCGGCTTGATTGACTACAGTCAGTCAGCGGAAGGCGTCGTCGCTCGCTGAACGCTGACTGTTGGCCACACTGACCAGAATTCGGCCTCACGACTGCAATCAGTGCTTTTATTAATATTCAATATTTATCGATAAGGATTCAGTATTTCTCAACACCATAATAGTATACTATTGAATAATAATAGAGATATTTAAATAGTTTTGGTTTATATTTAATTCAATAATATGTTATTATGGTGTTGCTAAAAAATACTGGATCCTTATCGATAAGTATTGAATATTGATAAAAGTACTGACTGCAATGATAATCACGACCGAATAATGAAGGGGTTTAAAGCTGGTTGAGGATAGAGGTATCGGCGTGAGGGCTGGATGGTGATAGAGTGCTGAAGTGGAATGTATTTGGAACTGTACGAGATATCAAGACTCAGGAGAAAGACACAATTGGATTCCGGCGCCGTTGCTATGCAAATGCCTACTCTAAATATACTAGAGTGAACTCCTGTGACCAGAATTCCTTATCCCAGGTCGCGACCCTAAGTTCTTTTCGCCCTATCGCCTACCCATCATTTCCGGAACTCTGACAGAAAGAAAATATGGAAAGTCTAAGAAAACGAAGCAGGTAGGGCTGACTCGACAGTGCAAAAAGGTTGTAAGTCTGATGTAATATCAGCAGAAGCGCTATGAAGAGCACGTTTGGAAAATGCAAATAAGAAATCAACAATGAAACCCGTATGGCCTGACTCGGGAGACAAAATCACTACCTCTATCCTTTAAAGCCCTTTTATACTAACCCGGTCTGTGTCAGGAGAGTAACAAGAAAAGCAGCCAGTCCATCGAGTTCGAAACGACCAGAGATGCCAACGTTAGTGTCAACAAACCTCATCAAATCCACGACAAAACGCTGGAAAACTCGGATCACGAAGTGCCCCTTGAACTGCCGACACCATCACCAGCACTTGTTTGTCTTCTCCTCCTTACAATCGTCAACTTTCCTGGCACAGCCACCGGTGTGCCAGTAGGGGTGACATTCTCTTCGCGCCGCGCCGCTCCACTGGCTAGATTCATCCTTGTAAACTTTGTTCTCGGCAACCGACTCTTCGTCGAACTCGCACTTGAGCTCGAACTTCCGTTTCCGACTCCATTTAGACCAGAAGGAATACTAGATGTGCTGCTGGTGCTATCCCTGCTTGCTGGCCTATGTGCTGGCGTGCGCGCCGTGATAGAAGTCGCGGCTCTTGTTAGAGGAGCTGGAGTAGTGGTGGAATCAAGCAGTGACAGTCCCGTATTCGACTCGAACGCCTCAACATTGCTCCGGCTTCTCAGGTGTTCGTCCCTCACACTGGGCGTGGGCGGCATGCTGGCGCTGTGTATGAGTGGTGGAGGTGTCATACTTGCTAATCCGGAGGTGGAGCCAACACCGTTAGAGTTACCACTCGCGCCACGACCTCGTGATACAGGGCGACGGAGGCCGCTGCCCCGGGAGGAAGATGAGCGGCCGATGCTGTCACATGCTTTGACGAGCTCTTCAGCCATCTGACGCACCAGGATAGCGGGATCCTTCTCTGCGAGATGGAGAACAGTGTCATAAACGCCGAAACGTCTGATCAGAGCACATTCCTCCTCGGTGGCATCGCATATGGTTCTAATGATCCTAAGGAGATTGAGACGCGCGACTGCGTCTTTGTGACCGAGCTTTTGAATCGTACGGGTGAATATTTCGGGAACTGCAAGAGACGCAGCAATGGGCGGGGAAAGACGCATAAGTTTCTGCAGCGGTTCGAGCATAGACTCGAATGCATTCTGTGACGTGTCGGGGGAAGTATAGGCGTCAATGATTGCGGTAGAAAAATTAGAGGCGAGAAGGTATTGCTCAACTCGCGCAGTCTCTTCCTGAAGCCTACTCAATGATTAGACTCTATTTGTATTTGAAATAAGATACTTCAGTCCTTACCAAATGAATATCGCATCAAGGGCAGTGACCTGCCAGTTCCGATCCGCAAGCATGGAGATGTAGAACTGTAGCCCACGGTTTTCCCAAAGCTTCTTCCTTGCTACTTTGCCTGAATGCGCCAATTCGCATAGAATGGGTAGCGCGAACTCCTTTAGCGGCCATTCAGTTTGCACAATGTCTTTAAGAATTGGGATAACATCGTTGAGTGCAGCCTCTTCCTGACGCGAGCGATTGTGCCGACAGAGATTGTACATTGTGTTAAGGATTTGGTTCGAAATTTCGCGGAACAGAGGCAGCTTCTTTGAGGATCTAAGCAGGTCCGTCAGTACATCGATTGCATTGGAATTCTGGAGTGCTTCGTGGGTTGAGGACAACATAGACAGGTTCTTGATGAATTTGAGCATCGTGACTTGATGATTGGGAGACATCTTCTTGAGGTCTTTGAGCACGCCTGCAGAGCAATCAGCCACCAAGGATTAAGAATTTCAATAAACTGTCTTACGCTTCAAAATCATGCGATCAGCAACAAGGTCTTTAACGTGACTCTCAGCTTGAGAGAAAATAAGGAAGATATTCACAATGCGGCCTTCAATAAGCTCAGCAAGTTCATCCTTTTCATCTAAAACGCGATTCAAGACAAGAGAAAGTGGATATAGAACAGAGCTGCGGGAAAATATTCGACAGAAATCGTTTTTGGGAGTTGGTCCCTTTCAAAGTATTAGCTTTATCTAATACAGTGTAATGAATACGTACCTGAAGCTCAAATACACTCCAAACGCCATTCACACCGATTAACACAAGGTCGCGTTCAGTGTCGATGTCTTCTTCGAGAAACTCCACTAACACATTGATGCCACCACAGCCAATGAACATTTGCAAAGTAAGAGTAGACGTTTGATACATCTGCCGCACAAACGCAGCAGCCTCTTTGCGAATTTCGCTCGGATATTTCTTGTGCGCAAAGCTTGATATGATCGGAATGCCGCCTAAGAAAGATAAGCTCTCCTGAGCCTCGGCGTCCTCTAGGATAATCTACAATTTTGGCTTCCGTAAGTGGCGTATATATATGGAATGAGGGTTCAAAGTCATACCATGTTGACAATCCTCAGTAGCTTTAAAACTACATCTCTTGGAGGGCCAGTGCCGAGAATCTCAAGGATGGGTAACATGCCATGCGATCTGAGAACGATCGCCTTTTTATCTGGTGATTCAAGAAGAACTTGTTGCTGCAAATTTTTAGGAGAAGCAGAAAACGTTTAACGAGTAAAACATACGAGCTGCTCTGCTAAGTCTGATAGCACACCGTTAGGTTGCGTAGTTTTGAGACAGCCAACCAAGTTTTCGGTTAGCTTCGCTAAGCGATCATCTCTATCGCGAGCGACATTATTCTCAAGATCTGAACAAGCTTAGTAACCTCAATTCGTGGAACAGGAAATCGTCATACTAATATTCTCTAATCCTTCCTCTAAATTGGCAAAAGGGTCGGATTCGTCCTCGTCCATAGCGATCTGGCACAGTTAGATGTGAATTCACATAACACATAGCTTAGAGACTTCACATACAAATGAAGATGACATCTTGGAAGTAATCATAACTAAGCTGTTCTGCTCTGAGCCGCTGTCACTGTCTGCCTTTGGCAGGCTGGGAACGTCGTGTCCAAAGATGTCAGAGAAATCTTTGTCCTTATCATCTTCTGCATATTTTTGAATCTCAATCTCAGACTGAGAGCGCTGCATGCCCCTTCGCTCAGATGTATAAGAGGCAGAGCGTTGCCGCATACTCCCACATTTCTTCGCATTCTGGGTTGAGCGTGGGGCGGTCTTAAGATCAGATGGATGAAATAATTTAGGCGAAAAGGATTCCGCGGGATTGGCCTGAATTAGGTCAGTGATGGAGTTACGAGGTTAAACCTTTCTATCTCACCCGCATGGCCTTTAGCTTTCTCTCAAAAGCAGCGTCATCGGCAGCGATAAGATCAGAGTAGTCTTCTACAGAATTTTCTCGAAAGACGGCTGTCGGCCGTGCCAATGACGCGACTTTGCTTTTCGACAGTTGAGTAACTTTTGGGATACCTCGAAGAATAGCAGTTTTAGGCTCAAATTCCTGCCGGGAAGATGAGTTGTTAGGAGGTTTGGCCTTAGAACTAGAAGCCTTCGCCTTAATCGATGTAGAAGCTCGAACCGTATCTATGTCATCGGAGTGATCGTCTGAGGCGAAGTGATGTGAACTCTTAACAGTGAGATCATCACCACCGCTTTCTTCAGTGCTCATAGGCTCTTCTGTTACATATTCGAATGTAGCATAAGATTTTAACTTTTCAGATGAAAGTAGGCCTGCGAAATTGTCCTGTGGTCGGAGGTGGGGCAAGTGTAGTGCACTAGGACTTATTGAAGATACAAAGTCGTCGTCCCAGTTATCGCTTGTATCAACTTCAGGTGAACGATAGAGGTCTGCATTGGGCCTAGCCTTGGTAAGATTCACTCCACCTTTGGGGGGTGCTGGCGTTTTCAGTGACGGCAGAGGTTCTTTTTTAGGCGGGCTAAGGCTAGAAGACAGGGGTCGTGACGCTCTTCGAAGTGAACCATTGTTGGGAGATTTCAAGGCTTCATTCCACTCCTGGACGCTCTTGATGGCTTCGTCGTACTCGGTCGGTTTAGTGGGAACTACAGAAACAGTTCTCTTTGCACTTAATATCCATGGGTGCTTCAATAACCGTTTTGCTGATATCCTAAGGTTAGGGTTCTTCTGAAAACATTGCATGAGAAAATCGCGCACAGCCTGCTACGAGTGAGTACATGTTTGAATTAAGGTCAGAGCGTATGCGATATAACTGACCGGAGAGGCGCTGCCAGGGATAGGGGGATGTTCATCGTTCACAATTCGAAATAATGCTTGCATGGGTTGCAATTTGTGATAAGGTGGTTTGCCCTCGATCAACTCGATGACGGTACATCCTAAGCTCCAAATGTCCGAGGAAGTTGTTGCGCCTGATAATTCAATGACTTCTGGTGCCATCCAATAGGGCGTTCCTACTACGCTAGATTCGTCTAGTCCGGACGCTTTAGTAGCAACTCCGAAATCCGCAAGCTTAACGAGACCCTCTTTGGTGGTGAGAATATTGGCACCCTTGATATCCCTATGGATGACGCCCTGCTCGTGGAGGTATAGGAGCCCATGTAGGACCTGAGACATGTATAGTGCAACCAGATTTTCAGGAAACTTCCCAAAATTTTTGCAAATCGAGTGTAGGGAGCCATTCTCGCAATACCTAGTTACTCTCAGCCATAGCAATGGATAGGCAATGATAGTAGCCTTACTCGAGAATGATGTAAAGAGAGTCAATTGACTTAACGAAGCCATGATACTTGACAATGTTTGAGTGCTAAGTTTCAAAGTCAGCATATGTTCCGGACAGACTTCTAGAAATTAATACATTTAGATTTTTCAACAGGTCAATTTCTAGCTAGATAACGTGTCAGCCGTGGCCCAAAGCACTTGTATAGTTTCATACCATTATAGTTTTCAGCTCGCTCTTCGGTAAATTTTCTAATCGAACCTGTTTGATTGCTACAGCCTCTCCGGTACCCCAATTCAAAGCCCTATAGACAGACCCAAAGGCTCCTTTGCCGAGGCAATCCCCCAATTGCTATCCATAAAAACGCCATTAGCCATTGTATCCATTTTGCGACCGCTCCGAGTTGTAGCTCCACATACATAATCCTTCAATCCAGCAACATCTTGTGCCGCTCTTTGAGCATGCCCTTCTCTACTTGGTGGAGCCGAGGCTGCCTTCGCTGACCTTGATTGTCCTGGTGTTCCATATCCTGCCTGTCGCCCATTCTTCTGCTTATCCGGCGGATGGGAAACCATCATGGCCCCAGATTGGTGTGATCCAGGAGACAATTATGACGAGGCCTTGATCTCGGTCGTCGTCGAGGAGGGAGGTCGGTTCGGTGAGTATGGGAGGTTAGAGGTCTCGGAGAACTTCATAGCACGCTCTGAAAGGTCGCCTTCCGCCGCCTGCAAGTGTTGACCCGACGCAAGCACGCTGCCTCACGGGTTTGAGGCGTGCTATAAGCGTTCTATCGTAGGGATCCTGGCTTGGAATATTGTTACGGGTTGATTGCACGCGACTGCTTGACGATCCATGCACGCGCTGATTGCCAGTGCTCCTGCGGGCTCTGCATAAGGTTAAAACTGCGGCCTGTGAGGTCTGCTGAGCCCCAAAGTGTGAATATTGGGGCACAAAAGTCAATTCATGGATGGCAGATTGTGGTTTGCTGCTGGGGCGCATCATCGGGAGTCTGCACTAATGTGTGGCTTGCGTTGGATCTTTCTCCGGCGGAAATGACCGAGCCATCTCCGTCCGACAGTCCACTTCAAAATCTTCCTTCTGGGAGTGTATGAGATATTAGCCTTTTAACTCGTCGCGACGAGGTCCTGGACCCTGGCCTTAATGCTGTTATTTAAAGCATAATGTGCATTAATGGACACGCTGTCACGTGGAGAGTGAAGACGTGTCCCTGTTTTCAATTCCTCCCACTTAGCTGCTCTGCTACAGATCATAATATGCGTTACAGTCGATCTCCCGTCTTCCTCCTCCATTGTTCGTCGTCATCAAGAGCACCTCATAGACTCACCGCCAATCTTCGTCCCCCGCTTCGATGCCCTATCCGCTGATATCCGTGCGTAAGCTACCAACCAGATACCACATTGAACACGCCCCCATCGACAGCAAGTATCTCGCCATTGACATATGCATTCTTCGTCAGGAACAACTAAACGGCCATAATTAGCTCCTTAGTCTTCGTTTCATACAGGACACACTTACCACAGCTTGTGCCATCTCCTCATCACTTCCGGCTCTCATCGCTGACACGTGCCCTTTCTTCTGTACCTTCTCATCCGGCAACTCACTCTTCATATCTGGACCACTCTGCTTTGCCATCATCTCGCTTGGGAAGTAGCCAGGTGCAATACTGTTCATGCGTACTTGCGCTTTTTGGAACTCGGTACTCATCAGCTTGGTAAGGTGAACGGTGCCGCCCTTGGCAGCACTGTATGAGAAATGACCCTGAGCATGCCGTATAATGCCACTCATGCTAGAGATGACGATGACAGATGCCGAAAGATGGTCATGAGTCTCGGTACCAGCTTGGAGCAAGGGGAGAAACGCGACGGTTGTGAAGTAGACGGATGTCACGTCCGTATTGTAGGTTTCGTTTCACTGCTCAAAAGTCTCGTTTCTCTTTCAAATTAGTAGCTGATTCTTCGTCAGGCTCAGCTTTGGCGCCGGAAATGCCTGCTGCACAGACTGAGACGTTGTTAGTCCAATGCTGTCTGATCCTGTGGAACGTCCAAGTTGATACCAAGAAGATTGATGTACTTCTCCTTTTTGGAGAGATCGTTGTAGATTTTTGCCAAGTCATTCTTTTTCGTGACATCGCAAGGTCCAAGCCTAAACGATAGTTAAGATCTTCGCACGCTATGGACCTACCGTGGTTGACACTTACGGAATGATCTTTCCGCCCTCTTCAGGGTCATGAGATTCAGACGCGCGAGATCCACGGCGACAGCGATGTCAATACGCGAAGCCTAACGGCTGCTAATGGAGAATCGTGCTATATCACAACGACCGGCTGATCGTGTTCTTTTATGTCGACGATCTTGCGACGATATGCCGCAGAGAGAACTTACCAAAGCTTTAACTCTTCAAGGAAGAGTTGATAAAGAAGTATGAGATTGCCCGACCTCAACGGAAGCTTGGCTCTGCTAGAATTCCTACATTAATAAGATCGCTAGCACCATCCATCTAACAGACTTTCGTCTAGTATATACGCCCCTACACGAAGCCGCAGTCAATCGAGCAATCGATTGGCGCTCTACTAACTATTTAGCTTATTTACACCATCTCTTTATTCACCAAGTTCTTGATTCAGACGGCATATTCGACTCAACACCATGCCAAGATCCATGATACAGCTTTGACCTATAAGAGCTCAAAGCTTGGGGGTGTGTCGATCCAGGTCGGATTTTGCCGATTACCCTGCTCCTGTTCCAGTTGCCTGTCACCCTATGACCCACACTGTTTCTGTTGCCTGTACCCCTTGTACCCCCCTTTGTTGCCTATACCTTCCTCGTGTATATATAGTTTTTTTTCTTCATAGTTTGAATAGACAGTCTTCCTCATCCTCTCCTAATCTACATCAGATCGACATATGTCTACCGGAACACGTTGTCAAATACTCCAGCCGCATAGGAGAAATTAAGTCTCCTTCACCGGAATGGACAGAGCGCGAAGTTCAAGGTTTCGCTTCCTAACTCTCACGAACCCATGCAGAGGTCCTAATAAGATGAAGACAAATCCGTGTGGGGTCCGCAGAAATTTTGCCGTAGAACTACTGTCGATAATCTACACAAGGGCAAGAAATCTTCCAAAATGGAAGGCTGAGCCCTCATTGCTGGTCTTGAGCGCTGTGGACACGCCAATCCGAAGGGATGAGGCCACTTCATTCTACGGCTAGTCTTTCAAGCTCAATCAGTTGCGATTTTTGCGGAATTAGTCTTTACGTACCCCAAGCCCTACTAAAGTGGGTTGAGTGGTCACTATGATGCGGTTACTTCAGCAGTAGGCACGCACCTTTTCACCCATTTATCAGCGCTTACGGACCTCAATCTCCATTCCCAAGAGCATGGAAGGCTTTGGCTCTAGTTTCCTATGAGCACGATCAACGGAGCGAGGAACTATAATTTGTATCTTCTTGGATTAGGTTCCCACCCCCTGATCTTTACATTTAAGTCCTGTCAATCTCTGCGATTGGCATCATGTCTCCAAGCCATGTAGCTATAGCATTTATCTCTTGAGCACTATTACCGTGCTCGGTTGCAAGGAGGTGGTTCCAATCCTTGATATTCCGGAGTTTCTGGTTTTGAAGACGTGACTGGAACCATTTCAATTGTTCAGAGGCGATCGCAGGTCCCTCGACTAGGCTCTCGGTGATGATACCATGTTGGACTTTGAAGCATATCCGCGCCTATGCTGTTGTTAGTCACTTAACTCGACATCCATCTATCGAGGATAGAGAGACAGAATACACCCACAGAGAATGGTATGGTATGAGGCGCCTTCTCATGGCCATCTTGGTCCACAAGATGGCTCGAAAAAGTGAACTGGGGCGTTTGGGAGTATGTCCACTCCAGAGTCTACACAAAGATCAGCATAAACACCGTCACATGCATGCAGTAATGCACGAAAGACCACTGGCAACGAACCTTCAGCTCATCATATCCTTTCCGGATTTCCGGAATGCTTAGATGCTCTTCGCCAACGGTCACCACAGTCGGGACATTTCCAGCATCGCGATACATTGTCGCAAACCCATCTTGGATGGATTTCTCGAAGACGTGGTTCACTAATCCAATATTGCCGACCGGAGAGCTTACACTCTCGACACCCCGCGCTCTAAGATATGGCTTTGCAGGAGAATGCAAGTATTGTGGTATGATATGCAAGTTCGGCGATGCGAGGAGACAAGTGCCGTGGTGCAAAGCCCGTCTTCGTGTGAGTTTGTACGCGGAGCCAGAAACCTTAAGCGGTCGCGGGCCAGCTCCATCATCAGAAGTATACGGTGTCTTGTGCGTGTCCTGAGGATCTGTATCATATTTTCTATGGCCTTGATCCAGGACGATGTCGTGTCGCTCATTGACTCTTGCCCGGTCAATGCCCAGTTTCCGTAGAGCTCGCACTACCATCTCTGCGTGCTTGTCGCGTGTGAAATTTGCGGGCGGGCAGATGATGCTCCAGTTGACATTGCCTTCATCGTGGAAGACAGTGCCGCCACCCGAGCGTCGTCGCACAAGGTCGACGCTGTCAATGGCTGGTGGTTCGGTCTCTTTCGCCTTGCCTGATTTGACCACGTTAAGGATCCCAAGGTTAACCTCTAGCCATGGATTCTGGTTGCGGCCAATGACGATGCAAGGGCGATTCGTGTAGAGAAACAAGACTGTGGAGTCGGGTGGTGAAGTCTGTAGAAGGTGGTGTTCAATCGAGAGATTGAGGTACGGGTCGTTGGACCGCGAGATGTAGCTCTGGATGCGATTGGAAGGGTCAATAATTGCTTCGGAAAAGGACGAGAACCTGCGACGGATGCCCCGAACGTTGCTACTTTGAAGAAGTTTGCCAGAGCTAAGCTGGAGAAGTAACCCCCTGGAAGGAGCCATCATGGCTATCTTCATAGAGCTCTGTCAAGAAAGTGAACAAGGTTCGTTGGTGGTTGGTTGATCGGACCGAATATCCCTGACACGCGAATACGAAAATGGCGGTGGCGGAGAACGTTAAAGTGAACCTCATCTCATGGGATGGCTGGAAAAAACCCCATAATGTGGAGAAAATGGAGTTCTGTTTTCTGATGAGATCTAGTGAGGATGCTAAGTGATTGTGCGGAAGGCCAGGGCATTTATCGACGGATGAGTGAAGACATCTCCAGCCGAATGTGATAGAATACACCTAAGCATCAGAGAAATCGGTATGAGCCTTAGGATCGCTTGGGGAAATCCTCATTGCATTCTGCATTTTGGGATATATTTTGGATGGGCTCCCTATACGTACGGATTTCCACGTCTCCATATCTCTCTGCTCCCCTCACCCAGTCTCACTTCTTACATTAAGTCAAGATGGAGGAAGAGAGACTTTCTATCCTCCTTTCATTTCTTAATTCTCAAGGTTCCTTGTGCTTCATCGCTTAGACCTTGCAAACATGTCATGCTTCTCTGGAGTGGGAACCCCCCTTCTCCTAGATATTTCCCCTGTTCAACGACGTGGGGAGAATCATTCCTACGTATTTTTACCCACGTCTAAGACCTCCATATTCTCCCTCTCAAATTCTGGAATTCAAATTGCTGTGATGGTGTTGCTGATGTTTGGCGGGGGGTGGGTATCCCAAGGCTATCCCTTGGGACTCTGCAGAGATATTCACCACAACTCTGCACCCATATCGACACAACACCACCCAAAGATTATTTTCTATTATGCTTTAATCACTCGGCGTCATTCTATACCCGCCGCAGTTCTCTTTGATGTAATGCGAGAATACATCACGGGGCTGTGGTAGAAATTGTAGCTATTAGTGGAGAGCTAGTGGATTGATCTATGTAGATTAATTATTTCTCTCTAATATAATCAAGAAGCGAGGAGCATTTGGTCCAGTGGTCAAAGCAACATACTAACGTGTTCAGTAGGGCCCCGGCTTGCGGGTTGGACGTCGGTAGTGCTAGGTAAGCAACATCCAACTTCCAAAAATGCTCCTCGCTTCTTGATTCAAATTTTTTTTTTTGCCTCCCGTGAGAATAGTTACTACCTTTTTCCACCCTGCCGCTACTGTCTATGCGGTGTCTGCAAGAATATTGTAAACGGTAAGGATGGTAGCATAAGAATGAATGAAATTTTTTTTGGCCTAAATCTATGTACTGACGTAATCTTTTGGTGTTTTTATTGCAGTAAGGCACTGCGAATCGAGAGGCCGTTCTAGGCCTCAAGGTCGCGGGAGGGGTTTAGCATCGTACATCCGCATTCTTCCCTAACATGGCTTTCAAACCCGCAGCGAGCTGTTCTGAAAGACTCGCAACACCATAGAGCAATACTTGCAGTGATAGCTGTTACTGCAGTTCGATTCTGGTATTTCGTACAATCCTCATTCATTTTTGTGAGCCTTCAGCTTTCAACTGTGATACTTCAAATCTTTCACTTTCCCACACAAACGCCAATTGTCAGGGGTTACAACCACCGGCTTAGGTTGTCATTATTACTTTATCCAGAATACACTCGCCTAATTCGTAACCACGCACCCTGCTTCTACAATATTTACTTCTCGACAGAGTAAATCAAATGCCACGGTCACTTCATTGTCTCACGAATCATGCTAGACAGCCCCAAACATCTTCACAGTAGTTGTGTCAGCACAAGTAGCGACCTGATTATCGGAATTTATTGAAAATACTTTAATCTAATAGTTTATATAGCAAAGGTGAACCTTACGAAATCCCGTCCCAAGGTCAAAGCCGCGAAGACGCAAGTTTTCTCACTTGCTGCTAAAGCACCTCCACATTAAAGGAACAATAACTTTAAGGCGCATTTACATCTCAAGGAACTACTTCAGTAAAAAATATGTATTTAGAGCCGAGTCCATCAAACAAGACGGCAAGACGGCAAGGGCCAAGCAACCATTCCACCAGTCCTTCCCACAAGATTGAAAGCCGCGGAAAAAGCGCAAAGCCTCGATTAAGGTAGCTCAAAAGAGCATGAGGAACTGAAGGACCGAGGTTCATAGTCTTAGATTGTAATGCGATAAGACAGATAATTCAGCGAGTTGGGGCACGAAGAATAGTATCAAATGGTGTGAGAAATTATTCCAACTAAGCACATCTCCTTTGACACCCATTCAACTTCCACTATCACTAATCTCACAAGAGATCAAAGCGAATTATTTAGCTGACGGATTCTAGTGACTTCAACAATCATTGTTCACCATTTACACTGTTCTGTCTATTCCCCAGGTCTTACTGATCCGTTCTCACTTCCTTACTCATCATTAACTCACCGATGATCTGTCGCCTAACGCTGGGCTATGGCACCTCTTCGATACTCTTGACGCTGACCTCCTTCCTTCCATTCAGCTTCCTCTTCAGCGCGCTACTCTGAGGATACACTGCACTCCAAAAAAAAATTAGCAAGCTCCTTCGTCGACAAGATCACAACTTTCCAGCGCTCTACCTAAACTTGTCGCTCAGAATAGAGCACCTACCAACTCTCCTCAATCGGTTCGGCCCGCCTAGCGGCTGAAGAGACTGCAGACCATGCCACGGGTCGGCTCTCATATGGTCCTCCCAAAAGGCCTTGCGCTCATATTGAAAGAATCCTGCTTCGGAATGGCAAGGTGTGCGACGGCCTGCCATGGATACGTTTTAGGACCCCATACCTTCCCCGCATACTCAACTGGCTAGTCATCCAGATTCTCGCAGAGCTGCACTTGGAAGAGATATTCAGCTTCATGCGCGGTATGGAAGTTCTGCAGCCAGAGATGTAGGATGTCGTCGCCGTGATCTAGTTTCACGGTCTCCTCATAGAGCATCTCTGTGTCTCTGAGGTCGGCACAAGGCAGTATTTCACCGCATAGTCCCCAAAGCGGTAAGCTGTCTGGCTGTGCTGCCGCGTACTCTCCAGGTGCATGTTCCGCAAGCGGTCGCGCACCTTCTGCAGTTCGGTGTCTGGCCGTTTTCGAGATGTTTGTACAGGTCTTTCTGGTCGCTAGCGTACTTGATCCGCAGGCCGATGATTTCTCTGGTGGTTTTGGTGTCCGCCAGGTCCACTGCTGGAGTTGAATTGAATTCAATATCCTGTGTTGGGTAAGATGCGCCTGTTTCGAACGTGTCGCCAGTCACATTGAAGGGTTTCATAGCAAAACCACGAGGTTGGGGGATGCGGTCCTAGACTTGAATATCAGACGGCCATGGCCATTCCTAGTTAGGACAGCTATGCAAGCTTTTCTGAATAGCCATTCCTGAAGTTTCTCCTACCACTTTCTTAACCCCGCGTACAGTAAAGGATAGTTTTGTGATGCCCGGCTTAGCTGTTTTTTTGGTGTGGTGGATAGGGAAAAGGAATCAAAACTGGCGGATCCCTAGGCTTAGAGCTATACCGACACACGCACGGATATTCGCCGCCTTTGGAAAAGAGCTCCGTTTGTTTCAAATGCCTAGGAAGGTCATCAGGGACCATAAATTTGCCTTTTACGGTACCTTGGGTTCGGGCATGTATGCCTGGGAAGCGTCAGCACGTTAACTTTAACAGAGATTTAAAAACCGTGTAGAACAAGGAAAGATCCCCTGAATTTGATTTCAAGTAAGCATTCGAGACCCTGGGTTCTTTAGAGGAACAATAGCATCACAAAGAGGAAAAAAGCATCTCACCTCCGTACGCATACCGAGCTTTATTATAATGTGTTCATTAGATGGCATTGATCATATCCGCCACGGCCTGAATGTCACCAGCTTCGCTAGGAGGGATCTTTTCGGCGCCTAGAGCATCCCAGTGGATGTAGCTTCGGCTGGTAATGTCTGTCATTGTTCAAAGATGGGTATGGATATTAGTTTGACATGGAGAGGAAGCTCATTTGTAGGGTTCGGAGGCTACAAGCGGCTTTATATGAACATAGTGGTGAATTACTGGCTGCGGGGATAGTCTAGATCATGCCGTTGGCTCGCAGTAGGCGCCTTAATGTTGACGGACGATTGTCATGAAGAACTATCTATCGAAGAATTCGACTCTGAGGGCATGGTTTCAGTTCTCAATAGAGAGTGTCGGCTACTTTTCTTTAGGTAGAGCTCAAGGAGCAAAGGTCTTTCTAATGTGCATTGATTTCCAGTTGAAACTGAAAGTTGACCTCACAAAGTTCTTTCATCTCGCAATTTTCGTCAATACTAGCGTCAAAAAGAACAATTGGTACTGATACCGCCCTACCCACCTTCCCTCGCAATGGTGGCGCCAGACTATTGACGTGAGATTATGGCGTTGAATAGTGCCCTGTCCGGGTAGATGGAGTGGCCAATTCCAAATAGCAAACCGCGGAGGGCATTCCACCATATAGAGTTGAATAACCTATTTCACAAGCAGCTAGCTAAGGATTATTTCCCATTCATCATGAGATCTGATTCATATCTGTCACTAATAAATAATACATGACTTTTCTGCGGTGGTCCAAATCCGGGGAAGCACCAAGCCCTCAACAAGGGTGCCCCTCGGCGCTACGCCTGTAGCGCATGCCTTATTACGCAAGCCCCAAGCCACTCCGCCGAGTCGAATAATGGCCACGACGCCAAGTTTATATGCCAATTAGACACGCTTTCTACTTCCCCTCGGACCAAACAAACCACTCATTTTACCGTTGCTACTCCGCGACATGTCGGCCGCGGGATCCTCAGACCCGGTGCTAAACTTGTCAGGTACGTATGCATCTCCACTGCTGCTAGAGCAAGGGTCGACGATGGAGTGAGCGATGAAGCGAGGACCTGAGATTTGGGACGGGCATATGCTGGACTGTGCTGATAATTATTGTGTTTAATAGCTTCGGCCTCGAAATTAAAGAAGAAAAGCAAGAAGAAGAGAGGTGCGGGCAGCAAGCCAGATGGGAATGGCAGCGTCACTGTCAATGGGAATGGCGCCGCAGCTGCATCGGAGGTGGATGTCGAGGATGAGATAGAGCCAGAATTGCTGACTGTATGCCTCACAAACGGACAAACTTAGGGCAGAGGCTTCGGGTGCTGACAAGATGCTCCAGAAGACAATCGCCAACGACACATCGACCGACGACGACGACGTTGACGACCTCCCAGATCCGTCAGACCCTACATCCCCATTACCGAACGGCAATGGCGCACGAAACTCCATCTCTAGTGCCGTTGCTGTTGGCATTGCGCGCAGCCGCAGCAACCAAAGCATCACTCCACCTATTCTGGCCTCAAATACCGACGAGCGGCTAGAAGCGCTAGTCAAGGAGCGGGATAGCCTCCGTATAGAAGTCATAGAACTGCGGAAATCTCTTGAGAATATACAGGAGAAGCACGAGGAAGAGATCACGGGATTGCAAGAGCAGCTGGAGGAGTCGCAAGCCGGCAAGGAGCACTTTGAGACGCAATATAGGAACTTGCTAGGCAGGGTGAATGGAATTAAAGCGTCGCTTGGAGACCGGCTGAAGGCTGATGCTGTATGTGGAGCTGTTCAACGTCACTTCATGAGTTTGGAATCGATTTTCATTGAGGAACTAGTCTAACATGACTGCAGGAGAAATTGGAGCAAGCCCGGTCTCAAATCGAAGATTTAGAGGAACAAAACCACGGTCTTCAGGAAACCAATGAGGCCCTCGCAGTCGACATCTTGAGACTGCGGAGGGAATCCGAATCGCAAGCTTCTGAGATTGCAAACCTTCGTAGCCGCGCCAACCTCTCACAGCAGAATTGGATCAAAGAGCGGGATGAGTTGATCCAACGCGAAGCATTCGTGAGGGAGGAATTTGAGAATGCTAAGCAAATGATGCAAGACTGGGAGGTAGTAGCCATGAATGAAAGGTCGCTAAGGGAGACTCTTGGTGATAGGGTGACGGAGCTTGAGGAACAACTAAGTGCCCAGAGGGAAGCATATGAGAAAGCGGCTAGTGAAAGAGACAGTCAGAGCTTGACCGTAGATGGTTTGCAGAGGGCGTTGCAAGATATACAGGATGGTAAGCTCGTCTTATGAAGGCTTCTATCTAAGGTCATACAATTAACGGGGACGTAGCACGGAAAAGGGAACTTCGCGAGCTGGTAGAGCATTCTCAATCTCAGCTCGAAGAACTCCGCAAGCAGCTGCAGGCAGCCGAGGAGGCGTCTTCCTCATCAAAAGCAGCGCTTGAAGCGACGCAAAAGGAACTTGAAAGGGCATCGCCGTTCGAGAAGGAAGTCAAGGAGAAGAATCTTCTTATCGGAAAACTACGGCATGAGGCTGTGACGCTGAATGATCATCTCACAAAAGCGTTGAGGATATTGAGGAAGGGAAAACCTGAAGATAATGTTGATAGGTATGTTTTGCCCTCTCTAGCTGTGAAACTCAAGTGCTAAGTTTCACAGGCAAATTGTCACCAACTATCTCCTACACTTC
>Ga0307515_10006813_pt1 | contig 22725 bp, 17 predicted proteins | sample 17_EM_MG_FD_194513 | JGI IMG/M metagenome (GOLD analysis project Ga0307515, IMG submission 194513) | Populus trichocarpa ectomycorrhiza microbial communities from riparian zone in the Pacific Northwest, United States - 17_EM | ecosystem: Host-associated > Plants > Roots > Unclassified | place... | reverse complement strand
TATAAATGTAGGGATAATAGGAAGTTTAAGTTAATCTATAATTATCTTTAGGGTAGTTCCAATTGCAATTACTATATTAACTCCGCCAACTATTCTATATATCTCTAATGCTAAAACACTTTAGGTGATGCGCTTGCTCTTAGTTAAGCTCTAATAGATAAGATTGCTATAGATTATAAAGTTATTCTCTCTAGTAAATTTGTTTGTAATAATAATCTTATATCCTAACTGGGAGCTAAAATCTTTATTATTTATAAATAATTTATTAACAAATATAAAGAGCTTAGCGGTAGGAAGATTAACCGGCATATAGTATAGTCCCCGGTTAAGATGGTTTATTTGCCAGAAAAGACGTTTATTTAGGGCAAGAACGTTATTCTTAGTTGGTTTCTAGTATTAGGCGGTAATAGAGAGATTAAATAAAGCCTTAGGTTGATAGATAGAAGTAATATAAGCTCCGCGAGCGCGTTGCTCTACGTATCCTTACTTTAGAAAATTAACGTTAATAACGTTGATCTTCTTGCCTTGACCCTTCTGGCGTAAAGTAATAGAATTTTTATTTAGGGAGAGGATGTATCTATTAAAGAGTAATAGTGTTGTTAAGTTAAGCTTTTCCTTTAGCTTTATTATAAGATTTACCTTTACTAGCTTATCCTCTTTAAGAGCTAAGAATTGGTTGTCTCCTAAGATGATTATATTATTAGTTTATATACTAACGATTCTAAATGGGGTTCCTATGGTTGTGATAAGGAAGTAGGGATTAAATGTAGAAGTAGTTATTAAAAGCTTCTCTTTATAGTGCTTACTATAGGTAGCCCACTAGTAAGTTCCTACCTCTGCGATTCTATATAATGGCTTAAGTATAACTATGATTGTGTCTTTAGGATATTAGTGGCAAATTTACTTTAGAAGGTATGCTAATATTAAGCGCTAAAGGTGCGTCTCTAATTGGGTGTAGGCTTAAGTAATATTTTATAAATAAACTGCTATTCTATTCTTTATTAAAGAGGGAGCTAATGTAATAATGACTTGCTAACTAGCTTATTGAATTATAGGAGATTATATAAGAATTATCTCTTTACTATTATTGTTGTAACCTTAGATAATAAGCCTTAATTTCTTAAATGGGGCGTTAGTAGCTTTGCCCTTAATCTCGTTAACTATTCTTAACTTAAAGATGCGAACTCTATCAAACTTGGTAGGGTTATATTTCTTAAATTTAAAGACTTCTCTTGTAATAAGACCGTTAATCTCCTACTTGTTAGATGCTTGGAAAGGAGCTCCTAGGGTTATAATATGACCTTTCTTTTAGAGCTATTTTGCGAGCTTAAAGTTAGCCTTCTCTTTGGCTGTTATAAAGGCTATTAATAACTTAACTTTATTCTTAATAGCGGTAATAAATTGTTCTTTAAAATTAATAAGGTGTTGGCGATTTTATAATCTCTTTAGGCGACCTCTACCGCGTTATAGTTGTGGCGCATCTACTATAATTATATTAGGATTGTAGTCGCCTTTTAGAGTATGTTAATTATAGTTCTCTTCTAGGGCATCTTCTAGGGCATTCTATAAAGGCTCAGAATTATTATCTTTGTAGTAAGGCTTAATAATAGTTAAATGGAATTAGGTGGGTTTGTAAGGTATTTAAATAGTGTAAGTTTAACTATTAATTATAATGAGTTAATGTAGGCCTAACTATCCTCCCCTTTTATGTTATATGCGTACTTTAGACTGGAGCGGCAGATTAAGCGCAGTTAAGGTATTTGGGCCATTTCTTATTCCTAGTGCGTTATTAACCTAGCGTATAGTATAGAGGCGTTGTACCTCCTTTATTGCCTTATAAATTGCCTTAGCTTATTATATAACGGAGGGAGATAGTAGAGAATTATTAGTTATTTGTGGGTAGGCGCTAAAGACTAGTAATGTAGGTATAAGTCTATCTAGGCTAGCGGAATCGTTAATAGCTTTAACAGCTATTTATAAGGTAAGTTCTTTACTAGCGTCCTTTAGTTCTGAAGAGATAATCTTATATATGCGGCGTAATGGCGTGTAATATTGCTCTACTTTTTTAATACTATTATATGCCTTAATAGGGACTTCCTTAACCTTAATTGCCATTGCCTTTATTTATTGTCAGAACTCTATAGATAAGAAGTTCTTTCCTATATTATAGATAATTTAATTAGGGGGTTCTAGGTAGATATTAATCTAGTATAACTAAAGGGTATTCTATACATTCCTAGCTAATATATCCTTTAAGAATCATGCGGCTTAGAAGGAGGTTAAGAAGTTAATAACTTAGAGTACTAGCTTACCGCTAAGATATATAACGTTGACGATGATATAGAAGTTAAAGTTATAGTTATTTTTAAGGGTGAACTTAAATTGGCTAGGGGACCTCTAGTTTATTTAGTAGTGGTGGCAGTATTTTATAAGATACTTAATTGCCTTAATCTTAATTTTATGGCCTGCTCGCTAAAGAACCCTAAGTAATTAATGAATGGATGGGTGGCCAAAACAACGGTGTAGTTGGCGTAATTCTGACTTAGTTAAGTGGCTTTAAGTAATACTCTTTTTTAGTTAATAAAGGAGTAACTAGGGGTAACTCCACTTGCGTATAACGGGTACCTAATTGTCTTCCTAAATAAGTATATTCTTAAGGTTATTAAGCCTAACGCCTAATTTATCTATATCTTTAATACAAAATAGAAACGGAGTGTTTATAGGAATAATGTAAAAAGTGATGTACCCTAAGGGGGTTTAAACCCTAATTGTGCTAAGAGAGATTATAGTACCTTTGCTAAAATGAATTGTGTATTAGCCTACCATTAAATAGTTAATCTAAACAGAGCTATTAAGCTGCTAAAGGGCTTGAACTTAAGGTTCTCCTACTATAGATACTCCTGCGGCTCTAGTATCCGGTATAATACTATAGAAGACGTTCGCTGAGTATCTGTTGTTAAAGGAAAACGCGGAGCTCTTCTTTAGCTTATTAAAGATATCTAACTTTGTAATAAAATAGAGCGTAGATTGGTTATTAAGAATAGCGACGGTTTATATACTATTTACCTTACTATACTTAGTAAAGTATTGGTTAAGTGAGTAGTTCTTAATTTCTATATCTATAAGAAGCTATTCGGTCTTATTAACCTTACCCTTAAGGTCTTTTACGCCTTTATATTAAACTAGGAAGCTTTAGAAGTAGGCTATAGTAACCTTATAATTTCTAACATTTCTTATACTTTAACGGAACTTATTATATGCCTCTTTTTACTTATTAAGGGAGTGTCTAGTTAACTAGTAATTTGGCTTCTTATAAATATAGCACTTCTTCTAGCGATTACTTTAAAATGAATCTCTACTAGGACCTCTATGGTTGCCTTATAGTTGACGTTAATTATACCCTCTTCTATATTCCCTACTACGGCCACCATATATTTAATTAGTCTAGTTATAATTGTGTTGGTTAGAAATACTTAGTTAGGTAGGGTTTTTGGTATAGAACTATTAAGATTCTTATATTTGTATTATAGTACCTATAGCGGAGCATAGCTTAGTATATACTCCTTTAAACGTATTTATAGGTTTATATAGCGCTAAGTTGCACTTAGGAATGCTATGGCATGCTAAAATAACCTAGTCCCTTAGGCTGTTCTTATTTTAGTAAGTTTTAGTAAGGCCATATTAGATTTTCTAGAGTTTATTAAAGAGTAGTTAAAGGCACTCTAAATAAGTCTTTATTAGGTTAGAAGCGATAACTCTTTAGAATATAGTCTCCTGCTATTTAGATATATAAAGCTAGTAATTCTTATTAGTTTTAAAGTAGGCTCTAGTAAGCTAAAGCATTATATTAAAGCTATAGTTTTTACCCGCAATATAGTTATAATAGAATGTTGCTGCCTATCCCTTTAATATAATGGAGAAAGTGTGGTGGTACTAGTGGCGTTAAATTCTAACCTTGTTATAATAGTTATAGAAAACCTATAGTTTTGCTCCGAGTATATTGTATAGTTCTCCTTTAAACTTTTTTTCTTCGTCCGAATATACCTTTATTAGATTTATAACTTCTTATAGTAAAGGCTTACTAGTTAGCTAGAGTAGAGGAGGTAGAGGCGGAGTAACTCTAAGTGGAAGGGCACCTTTAGGTGGGAGAGTAGCTTTAGGTAGGGGGTTAGCGTTCTAGGGGTTTTAATACAAATTAAAGTTGCCTTCTAAAGAATATAGGTTGTTTTTAGGTTTCTGTAGTTAACGTATAATTTTAGCTTCTGTCTATATTAGTTCTTCTATACTAGTAATAACGGCCTAAATATTACTAGTAATTAGGTTACCGTTCTTAGTAATATATACCCTATTTCTATAGAGGAAGTCTTAAAAATCCTAAATAATATTAACGTTGCTAAGTGCCTAGGTATTAGCAGTCTATCCTATAAAATCCTCCCTAAAATACTTCTATAGTTGTAAATCGGCGTAGTATTTATTTTAGTAGAATATAATATAGTATAGGAGAAAGCTATTAACTTGTTTTGTGGTATAAGTTGTTATATTAAAGGCGAATTCGTCCCAATCTTTATTAATAAGTTTCGCGTACTTAGCTACCCCTAGTGGTAAGGAGTTTTTCTAGTTATTTAAAGTAGGCGTAGCTATGTTTTTAGAGGGAGGGAAGTGTTATTAGTATAGGGATTGTCGTTTAGTACGCGTTTGGATGTGTATTTGCGATTATGGGGCTTAGGACTAGTTCTAGCCTTAAATCGCGAAGATTTATAAAGTGTGTTGTTCTGCGTAATAGACGCAAGAATCTATAATTTTAGAAAGGCTTAGGACTAGTTCTGGCCTTTTAAATCCTTAGATTTGTAGAAGAGTTCTATTTAAGGTTTAGGACTAGTTCTAACCTTAAAAGACAGCTTCCTCTAGTATAAGTAGTACTGGTATAGTAGCTCGTCTCTTCTTAGTGGAATACCTAGCTACTCTGTAATATAACAGTAAAGTTAACTACTGATTAGTGTTGGTTATATAAGGGGGATATTACGTAGCTACGGTTTGTAGATAGTATAATGATTATTCTGTGTTCTTCTTGAAGAAAGGGGTAAGAAACTTAAGGTTCCTTACTACGCTAGTGCCGCGGCGGCACGTGATGGTAACTTGCCGCACGTAACGGCAACTTGCCACACGTGACGGCAATATGCCTTATATGGTGACCATTTGCCTTTATTCCCAATAGTGGTATTTAAGGGGGAAATATCCGAGGCTGTGTATCGGCTTTAACCCCTAAAACGTTAAAATACTAGCTGCGGTTACAGCCTTACTAAAATTTTTACCATTGAAATCTAAATACTGGCCTTTGACGCAGAAGTATTTATCCCCTTTATCGTTCTCTTTTACCCCGCCTAAGTTAAATCTTATACATCTACGCTTATTAGTGCTAAGGCATTTCCTATACACTAATTTATTTAGCTTAAAGAGAGTCTAAAGTAGATTAAATATAATTTCTCCGCTATCTTATAGTGATATAAGGTGCTATTTTATTAAGGCGTATATATCCCTAATATAATTTACTAAGAGGTTAAGGTAGGTGCTATTCTCTAGGGCTCCCTTATAAGCTTCCAGCTTAGGGAAGAAGTAGTATAATAAATTTCGCTTAACCTAGTCTTAAGTTAGCAGTTAATTTAGGGTATTAAAAAGTCTAATAAATAGTTTTATACTGAAGGTTTATCTTCCTTAAGGAAAGTTTCCTTTATACCTTATAGAATGGACCTAAGTATATCCCATAGGCCTTTAGACTTAACGTTAATAAAGTATATTATACGTTTAGTCTTCTTATTTATTGTTTCGCCGTTAGTAATATAAATCCAGTAGCTATTTTTATGCTTACTAATACGTATACGAATAATAAATATATATTTATTATATGCGTCCACCTTAGAAGGTACTATAGAGGATTTAATTATCTTATACTTTAAGGTTGCATTATCCTAGCTATATATGGTAAATTAGCTAGGGTTATACTTTTAGTTTCGCTCAGGACATACATTTTATTAACTATCTTATACTCCACCTTTAAAGCTTAGGCTCTCGGTTCTTAAAGTTAAGAACTATTTATAGCTTAAGGCTTAGTAGCCTTAGAAGTATCTATAGCGCCAAATATTACTTTTACTGCCTTTAATATATCCTTAAGTAGCTCCGTAAGGTGAATAATAGTAACTAGGTCTAAGGGCGGTATAATTAGGCTAAAAAGAGGCGCTTGTAGACTTCTATAGCTTAGGGGAGTATCTAAAGACATCTTAGGTTACTTTATAACCTTAGGCTAGTTTAACATTATTGCTTTATAAAGCTTCGGTAACATAGTGCTAAATTAAAGTATAAAACTATTAATAAGCTAAGTGTATAGAGGAAGCTAATAGTATTATTTTTTAAGAGAAACCAACCCTCTTTATACCCATTAGTACCTTTTAGGAGACGCTAGAGTAAACATATTATTATTATTATAACGTAGCTTAGACTATGGGCATATTACTACCATGTATACGAAGAGATTGTTATATACTAGGGATCGCGGCTCTAATCCTAAAGGGGTAGATTACTATTTAAATTAACAATAGAAGCTAGGGAGCTGGTTTAGGCGTTCTAATAAATAAAATTAGAGCATTCCTTTTATTTAGCTCGGTATCTATACGCCTAGTATATTATAGCGGAATAGAGATACTTTAAAGAAAGTATAGATAGTTTTAATATACAACGGCTTACAGGATAAGGTTTAAATTATAGTTACTTGCTAAGTTATGGATATTTTCTAATAGGACTTTAACGAGGTTTTAACTAGGTTCTAACTAGATTCTAAGCGGACTTTAACTAGACTTTAACCAGACTCTAACTAAACTCTAGCTTTTTATACCTGTAGGAGGTATATAAGAGAATAAATAAAAGTATAATTCTTAATAAAGCCGCTCCTAGCTAGTAATATACTTAGTATTAGGCGCCTCCCTAGCTTACAGATTTAAGTAGATAATCTTATAATAAAATCCATATAAATACTTTCTGGTTTACTCCCCTCTCTATTATATATATTAAGTAGGGCATAATATAAATATTTAGACGTTAGTCTATAGTAATAAGTAGGCTTAGGTAGAGTTATATATCGCTCTCCCCTTTAACTACTTGGGGCCATGCAACGCCACAATTTCCTCGGAGAAGCGGCTGAGGCACCTGAGATAAGATCGTGGAGACTATATATACTACGGGCACGTGCCTCCGGCACGTGACCGACGGCCATCCGAGGGGTGTCCGGGGGTTGTCCTGAGGGCAACCCGAGGTGACCGCAATAATATCCCTTACATTATTGCCATCACTGGTACGAAGGTTATCCGACCTCGATGTTCCTTGGCTAAAAATTATATAAATCGCCCTTTCCCTTAGCTTTTAATTGACAAATTTCTTCCCAGTGTTCAGAAAGGATGAGTCTTTTCCACTAGTTATAACATAGGAAATATGCAAGGCTGTTAGTTAAAAGATGTTTCTGTAAGTAGTCCAATTAAAACTCTTTCGAAGATGAGGGTGAGCCTGGCGTAGCCCAGGGTGAGAACAATGGTCCATACTGTCGAACGAACTCGTGTATTGATTGATCTATGAAAGAAAAGAGACTATATATACATGATGTAGGTGCAGGCACCAGGGGAGGGGGGGTACGTAATAGGGGGTAGGTGATCGAGTTAAGCAGGGAGTAGGTGACTGAGTCAATGGGTAGGCAACTGAGTCGGGTGGCAAGACAACCTGATTCAGGTCGACACATACTGATGAGAGGCTTTTATTGACACATCCAACCTCCGTGAAATTTGAGGCTGAACCAGGCCGCTCCACGACAACTCTAAGCACAGCACTTGCAAACTAGATTTCGGGTGCTTATGAAAACATCAATCGAGGAACACAGATTCCTCCGAAGATCTTGAATCCCCATTTTATATTGCAGCCTTGAAAAACATGGAAGGAGTCAGAGTTCCCAGAACCACCATAATCACTAGCTTGATCTCCGCCTACCGAAGGTCAGCACTCTTGTGACATTACCATTCACATTTCAGATCTGAAGAGCTAAGACACAGAAAATTGAGTTGACTTTATATCTACGAACTTCTTTATAAAATTACGGAAATTATTCCTTGGCTCTTTTCGTCTGCCCCTCTTGGCGGTTCCAATCCGCTCTTTCAAAAACTCAGCATTTAAACCCTTCTGCAATTCCGCTTGTTACGCACTCTTTGAGCCCAAAATGGCCGGTGTATTCGGTGGTAGAGGATGTGGCTTTACTTTCCTTAGTCCTGGTCAACTTCATTTCGATGAAAAGGATTGAGATCTGGGCTTACAGATTTTTGTCAGGATTTTTCCTTTCAATGTAGGCAGTGTCAGTTTCCCTAACTTCTTTGCCGCCGCAACTATTTTTGGTTTGACTGGCACTTTGACAGTTGATCGAGAAATCGCTGTTATTGTATCGTTCTCCGATGATTTACCCTTCACCTTTGTAAACGTTTTGGCTATCTTGCGCGTCTTCTTAACGGGTGGCATAAGCTCGATATCAGAAGCATCAAATTTAATTATATCCGCCTGGAAAGCTTTATTATCCGGCTTCTTCTTCTTAGGCAATATGAAGACTGGGACTGGCTTCGCTTTTGCACTCAAGGCGTTGGTCTTGGCAATCTTCTTCTTTGGCTTATGCAATGGAGAAACTCCATCGCTGGTCTCTGCAAGACTAGCCTTGCGGATTCTGAAGGGATGATCATGTGGTTTACGTTTTGGAATACGTAGGACTGGTGAGGGCGTGGTTGGCGAAGGGGAAGGTGAGTCTTCGTGGGTTGGATCGATATGCTGAGTCTTCCTGTGACCAGTCCTAGTTGTGGTTGAGCGGACTGTAGTGGTGGTAGGACTAAGTCTGTGGACTTTCGAAGATGATGTTTTTTTGGCTTTCATTGCTGGGGGAGCCATGACTTCAACAGTGGGACGACAGAGTACGGACTTTATAGGGTTTGCGGCAGCTGAGGTAGTCCTTTTGGTGTTCGACTTCGTAGACGCTATCGGTGTGTCAAGATCTCCATCTGCAGCAACATCATCGACATCGCCGACGTTGTCATTGTACGCAGTCCTCTTCTCAACGGTACTTGGAGCGAATGACACATTTACCCCAAGCCCAGCTGCCTTCTTCCCCTGAGTCGTTTTGCGAGTTGAAATACTGGTTGCTTGACCGTTGAGATCGTCGGAGGGCCGTTGCAGGGGCTGTTCGCCATCATAGCACTTGCTGTCATAGGCATCTTGATGGAATCTTAGGCGTTTGCATGGGAGGTCCTCACTGCTGCACAAAGATGTACGACGCTTGCGTTTTCGGGCCACATCATTCAAGAATCCTAATTTTTCGTCTGGAATCGGGCGTTTTCTGACAATATCCCAATACCTATCATCATTTCTTGTCCAGGGTTCGTCACCTCTCAGTGGTGAAGGAGGTTGTCCATTCTCGAGTTCTGCAATCTTCAAGGCGACAGATCCATCCCGCATCTCTTTCACGTGGACAGGAGGGGCTTCCGGAAGTTTACCGGCTGGATACAGTCTTAGTAGACGTTCTGTAAGCTGGTCCCAGTGCTCATGGTCTCCTGCATCCGCTTCATAACGTTTTCTCAACGCACCGAGTGTGTACCTCAGGCCCTTCCTTATTAGCATTTCCTCGGCCACACATATTGCTCGCTCGAGTTTGGGATCCTTAAATTTAGAATAGTACTTGAGATCTGTACTTATAGGACCCAAAGTTGTTCTGGGTTTCCTAACACGCACTCTGGTCCTGGAGAGCGGAACCGGCTGGAACCAAAGCATGTTAGATTCCAAGTCTTCTGCTCGATCCCATGCATCATCTGTTTCTCGCTGTACTATCTGTGAATCAAGAATGTCTTCTTCTATCTTGGCATTCTCTCTATCTTGAGCCTTCCAAATATTATATTCTGGGTTCTCCTGCGTCGGATCTTCCCAGTCGCCTGGCCTCGTCCAAAAGAAGAAGTGAGGCATCTCTTGATCAAGATAGGTTATATAAAAGAGCCTATCCAAGTGTGTGGGAATCCGTCATCATTATCCATATCCAGGCAGGCTGGTAAGTACAAAACTGGGTTCTTGCTTCTAATTGTCGACGAAGCAGCCTCGAGAGCTAGCTGCTTTCTATTTCGTTCTGAGGTGTTTCGGCCTCGTGGAGGCTTTGATTTCAACTGTGATTTTGCTTTTGATTGTAATTTTTTCGATCTAGATCTAGATCTGGATTTGGATCTTGACACCGATTTAGACCGCGACGTAGAGCTCGTCGTCTCGGTCGCACCGGGGGATGGTGCTTCCGATAAAGACGGCTGATTAGCATTCCACTCTTTAGGGATCTGAAAATCTTCAAGAAACATGCCGCCATTCCACCATTGCAACTGGGTACGTTTGTTCCAGTCTTTCCCGCTTTCAATCTTAGTTCTTCGAAGCTGCTTGATTCGGACGCCGTTGCGCGCCGCCTGCACGGCCTCAGGGGAAGGCCTTGGCACGAAATCTGGAGACAAGTTTGGCGGCGTTTTCTTGCCGGGCAAAACCACCCCTTCGTTTGACTTGGTCGTTTGGAGAAACATGTATTTGTATTTCATCCTTACTGGTTGGATCGGCGGAGTCGACGCTATGAGATGCATGGGTGAGTCTAGATCATAGTGCGGCGTGGTAGGTGTTTTCGGGGGGCTTGGAGATGGCAGCTCAGGATAGGGCCACTCAAAGGCGCTGAGCGTCTGATATGGGATGTTGGGATGATACGGTGATGACATGCTACTACGCGTGGCTGTCTCGATTGTAGTAGCTGTGCCGCTAAGCGTAATAAGCTCCCCTGTTATCCCTCTGTCATATAAGTTAATGAGGTAGCCTTCGTCTGTTTCGTTCCCTCCTTCGTTGCGTTGCTGCTCCCGCTGAGCTATCCTCTCTGCCTTTTCTACTTCTTTCCTCTTCCTTTCGAATTCCTCCTGAATCTTCTGTTGTGTTTCCCGCTGCCTCTTCTCCACTGCTGCAACATCGTTTCTAGCATCCTCTTCCGCTAACTGTTTGGCTAACTGTGCCTTCTTCAAGTTCTTGTGCAGAAGTCCACGTTCTCTGCACTCCCTTCTTAATGTTTCATAGTTTTCATTATCCCACTTTGTTCCAGTCCTGTCTTCAACTTTTACTTGATGAGTAGTTCCAATACGTTGTTTCTTGGGTTTCGGGGCTGCGGAACCAGCAGATAAAGTTATGTTGTCTTTGGCGGACTTTTCACTCTCTCTCTTGGCCTTACTTTTCCCAGAGGCACCCTTGGGAGTCTTTGGCGGCATTTTGGGGTCTTAGCAACTGTATCCTACTAGCAGTAAGCTGTACTTGACTCGAGAAGTGTCAAAAATTGGCGATTTCCGGTAATTCTCGGAATTTGAGATTTAAACGAATGGGACAGCCCTGAAACAAGGAAGACACATAAAAAGCAAGTCTCTGTATTCTATAGTACTTGCCATAACTGCTGTCCACCAGATGTATTCCGCTTTCAGTTTCCGCTTCTAGATAAGGGGCACAATCGGACAATGAAATAGAGATCGGCTTCGAAACCGCAACCGGATATAACGGGTACGACGATCCTTTGTTCGCATGACGAGCACATGAGAGTTTGTTAGGGGAAGGGTTAAAATGCCTTTGAGAGATGGAACCCTACAAGCCGTAGTCGTGTCACTCGTTGATGCTCGGAGGAGAAAGGCAAGCTCCAGGCGGGCTCTGTCCTCAGAAGCGAGGAATGCAGTTCCTGAAGGCGAGCCAATCGCCATAGCCAATTGCTTCCCATATAATCTTTACATTCCTCGCGATGTATCATCCAGTCTCATTTGAAAGTCCATATTACCGTCGCGGCTTACTCCACCAGCCAATACACATATGCCTAACGCTACTCATAGCAATAGCTTCCCAGGCAGCACTCCAGTAAAATGCGTTCATACGAAGCCAAATGGTTTCCAGATAGAGCAGGAGAGCCGTTGGAAATGTTTGGCTTGAAATTCTAGGCCTGCTAGAAGCTTCATAGCTGTGAAGCAAAGAATCGCGGCTGACGCTCACTTGAGATTCGTGCTGCTTGCCTAGTCCTGCATTGCATGCAAATTTTCGCCCACAAAACTAGCCCGGAACTGCCACCGATGCAGCTAGGAGGCGTAAAACTTTCATCACAATCCACTATATTTGCAGCATCGAGCTCGGAAGTAATTTTGGAAGACTTGATTATCGTGACTCAAATCTCAGCCTCGAGTGTTTCACTGCCAAAAATCAACTCAGGTTCGACCTGGCAGATGCATCAAAGGACACTCACAGCTCAGTCCTGCTGGTGGGTTTCCTCCTCTTCTTATCATTAGCCTCGTTCTCATTCCACTCTCCTCTTGCTATGACTTTCGCTGCATCAAAAAAACCCTCCAGCTCCATCCATTCTCCGGCAAACGCTGTAACGAGCTTCGCCCAATCCTCCACTGTATCTAAATCCAAGTGATCACCATCGTCATCCATCTCGTGCCATACCCTTGGAAAAGGAGTCGGGATAATGTGCAAGACCTCAACTCCCCTAGCCATGAATGGAATATGGTCGTCTTGCACCATCCATCCTCGGAATCTATCATCTGACTTGTCCGCTTCCACAAGAAAGACGGGCTCTTTTCGTAGCTTGTTCTCGCGTTCTTTCAGCTTGGTAGGGTGATTTGGTGACGATTTGAACTGTCCGAGATCGCGCAAGCGGGTTTCTAGAGCAGCCATGTTTTTGTAGGCCCAATGTGTTGTTTTAAAGTATGACGGAACGGTTGGGTTGGCGGAACCGAGGAGGTCAAGGAGTAGGAAGAGGGAGATGGATGCGAGAGGGGTGCGGTAGGTCGACATTGCGGGGTGGACGGTGTGTTCCCAAGACTCTGCGAGAGCGCTGTGAAGAAAATTAGCGAACTCCAATCTCAAGGTTTTCGTCTGCGCTGGAATTCAAGAGCATTTAGGGAGCTTGCAAGTACTCACCGTGCTCCATAAAGACTATCCGTATCTGTCCAGCTCAGAAATGCCTCCTCTCCATCAAGGAATATTATCTGGACTCCTTTCTGCTCCTCGAGCTCTTCCGTTCCGTCCGCAGCCATGGCCTCCCATTTCTTCGTTAGCGCCTCATCAATGCTGCGCGCGGTGTGCATCAGCATCGCACACGGGGCCGCGCTATCCGTCGCCCCAATGAAGCCCGCTGGGGTGATTTTACTGTCATAATGAGCGACCAGCGCCAATCGCCCGACTTCTCCAACTTGGGTTCCGGGTGGGTCGCGGGTTGCAATTAGGTTAACAAAGGGGATTTCTTTGCCATTACTTGTAGGGGTCGTAGAGGATGAGTTCTGAAACTCCAACGTCCATTTTGGGAGATGGGTGCGGAAAAAATCGACGAAATGATTCAGCACGGCGGTCGAGCCAGGCGTACCTGAGACTCGTGTGCGCAGTATTGGCGATAATAGGGCGCCATGGTGGACATTGAAATCGTCTCCGGGGCTGGGTAAGCCTTTAAGGGTGTCGTCTGAGAGAGTACTATATGCCGATGCGAGGGAAAGGAGGAGGGCCAGGAGGCCAAGGAGAGACTGGAAGGTTGGCATTGTACAGTAAGCAATGGTAGTTAGTATTGCACAAGAAGTTGTGTCATATTTGCGGAATAAGAAGCCGTACGTGCTCGAATGGAGAGCGCGCAGGTAGGTTAATAGCAAGTAAGACGATGTGGTCTCAAGGCCTAATAAAGAAGTTGCAATATGCGATGGTTGGTCGGTCCGCCCGGCGGTCATCTTGGCAACGGTGGAACCCCCTGAGTCTATGTACCTAGCTGGAATTTAGCGTCCGTCAATCCGTAAAACTCAATGGGTGCGGTTGCTTCTTTCCACTACATGCCAGTTCATCCATCACAATAAAATGATAATTCGATCAAGAACTGTCTCTTCTATATACAGGGCATGCTCTAAGCTACGTCCTAGCCCAGTGCAGCCATGCACTATACTATATAGCTCGAGTATACCCATTCCGAGCACAGCCAGACTTCATACCTTTGCACAAACCCCAGTTCGACGACAACAGCAGTTGTCTCGAACACAATATACACCATCCAAATCAGGTCAGCTGACTCCAGGTCTGTCGCTTGAAAATAAGTTGACGTTCCGCAGCATATCCTTCTCGACTTCTCATTTACAATGCCGGCACCGGAAAGACGACTTTCATTTCCTTCTGGAAAGTCACAACTATTTTCCTGTTTGGTATCTCATGCGTCTTTATGGCCCCACGGTTTTACTATGCCCCTAATGAGCCACAGCCCGTCCTAAAGACTGTTGGAGGTAAATACTCCTTTCCAGTTATTCTTTATTCTCAATTCTTACCTTCGCCTTTCCTCACCTTCATTTGTATCGACCTGACATCCCCTGCAGTTATATGCATGGGCGCGATTCCTATGATCGTCGTGGGCCTTGCTACAGCGCCTTTCGTCAACTCAGTCAATCTCTACATTCCTGAGTTCGCTCGTAGATCTCGTGATGTACTGATCCGATATTCACAAAATCTTCCCAAAGATGCGCAGCTAGAATTCATCACTGCGCGATTGTTTGGGCTTCCAAAAACCACCGGCGTGAGGCTGTCAGAGATACGAGCCTTGCCCAGTCGCTGGGGTCGGCTGGGTAACTTGGAGCGCATAAGGACTCCTCGCCTTCAGAAAGAGCTCGCACAACGGTCGGCCTGGAAGAAGGCTTTAGGATTTTTAGCTGAACCCAGGTTCAGATTCTATGTCACGGATGACGTGGCAAGTATGAGAAGGAGTCGAGCCCCGGGGGTGTGGGAGAATGTTCTGAAGGAAATTCGTAAGAGCTCGTAACCCTAAACATGCACTCATCTTTGTATAAATAGTGTATTACTACAGTTCGGCTTTCATAAATGGTGCAATCGTTCCGTGCCGCGTCTTTTGTAATATTTACTGAATTCGCTGGAACAATTGCAAAGGAGGCTCGAATCTGCCGTACGGTCAATTGTAGGGATTCAGCGATACAGTATCTATCCACTTGATGTATATGCAATGATATAGTGTTCTTCACAGGGAGAAAATATCTACGCGGGATTGTGTGCTTAGGTGGGAGCGAAGGGGTGTACTGCGCAACTGAAGAGTAAGCAACGCCGACGGATCGGCGAAGCTGGGCGATGGAGATCAAAAGAGAGTATAATAAATTCAATGCAAGTCACAGCCTCAGAGATGAGAATCCATGGGCGACAACCGATTCGTGGTGTTTGACTTCCGTTGGTCGCTAGAAAAAAGGTGAGAGCTCCTTCAACATCTACGAAAACTTGCAATAATGATGGGCATAAATGCTTTAATTTCTCTCAACCAGACCCTACATTAGTCTATATTTTATTGGTATTTTGGTCAGATCTTTCATTGGAGACACGAGCGTTACGTGGATTGCAATCAAACTTTTCATCCACGGCGGGAAGCTAAACCGACGTCTGGTGCGGCGCCCTTGATCTGCTGGAGGCGAGGGCGTGTGGAGACACCGCAAACGGCCAACCAGATGGCGGGAAATCACTAATGGCCCCTTTGAGTGCCCGCAAATGATGTAGGTAGCATGAAGGCCCAGCCCGAGCAGCCCATGTCAACCCTTTTTCATTCCTTTTTACCCTAAAGTTTTTTTTTCGTGATCAGAAGACATGGCCTTTGGAATGAAACAATTTTCGCTGACAGACTAGTTCGAATGTCTCTGAAATGCTTGAGCAGACATAACTTTTTCCACAAACATGGTCGAGATCAGTGGCAAGAATTGCACCTCCCCAATTCACACCCCTGCCTTTGCCGCATTCACACTCCACTCTCACGCTCCGTTTTCGAATCACCGCAGCTATCTCCCTATTTAAAAATCTCAAAAATTTCTCTTCTTTTCTCGCCTTCCGTTCGATACCTCCGCTCGTTGAAAACCTCAAACCCTGCCGACCAACATTCCCCCGCTGAACTACTTTTGCTTGGAACAACTCTGCTTTTCCTTTCAAATCCGTGGGGCCTACCCCTCCGTCCTTTCAAAATTTCAAGTAAAGCTGACGTCTAACCCAAGCGCCCTGATCTGAATCCTCAGCTGATCGGCTTCATTACCTATCACAAAGGCCTAGTCAGCCAAGAAGATGGTTACATATTTCTCTCCTCTTATACCCAAAACCCCTCTCGAATACCAGCCTGATGTCTAAGCCACCCCCCACCCCGGTGGTCTACGACATCGATGGCAATCTTGTTTGGTCGGATTACGGGGAGGAACCGCATACGCCTTCAACGTCAAAGCCGAAGACTACAATGGCGAGCCTCATCGCTTTCTTCGCTGGAGTTCTCTTTGAATGGAGTGCTTTGGATCATGTTGGTCTTGAGGATTCCAACTTCAAGATTGACCAAGACCCTTTCACAGGAGATGGCGAGAGACTTATTACGGCCTATGATTACTTGTACGTTGCGCACCACCCCGCCGTCTCTCAACTGCACTCTCAGCTATAGTCAAACATTAACTAACACGCTTCCAGTCATCTAAACTCAGCTGTAAAGGACCCACTTAGTAACTATCTCGTATCCTCTCGGCACCCCTCGACTACATATCTCATCTCCGCCTATGACGGCAGCGCTCTCTGGCGCCTAAATGGCAAAAACTCTACGTTCGACTTGCAAAACTTAACATTTAGCTGCCAGCATGACCTCACCCCGCACACCCGAACGGCCAACAATCTCACAATCTCAATCATGGACAATGCCTCCGGTGGTCTTCCTAGCACTAACGCGTCCGCCTGCTATCCGGTGAATTCATCTCGATCGGCCCGACCACAAAGACAGCCACGCTCCTCAGGGAATACATCTCCCCGGAACGCTTACTCTCGCCCTCGCAAGGCGACGTGCAGACGCTCTCGAGCAGGGGCCAGTTCATTGGCTAGGGCAACCTCGCCTTCTCCGAGTTCATGCCCAATAGGGCCTGCGTTCTGCACGCGCAGTTCGGCGCCGTGACTGACGATGCCCACACAACTACCTGCTCCTATTCAGTCCAACGCGGCAACTGGACTGGCGTGCCTGATGATGGTCCTGCTATCTTTACGGATTGGGACCAAGTTGCTAGCAAGGCTGCTTTCTATACCAGTTGGAATGGCGCTACGGAGGTTGAGAGTTGGGAGATTCATTCGGTGGCCAATAATGAGAAGCGTGAGGCTACAGCTGCAGTAGATAGCATGCTGGGCACGGTGGGGTTTGACACTGTTCTTGATCAACCGGTTCGTGGGGCAGGGATATGCGGTTGCGCTGGGGAGGACTGGAATGGGTTAGGGCAGACGGTGGTGGTCGCCCCGCTCTTTGTGCCGAAGGCCTACGGTGTTTGATGAAGAAGTTGCTTGAGATGAGGAGGTGCGCCATGCATCACAAAATTGTTGCTGTTGTCACTTGACAAAGCTGTCCAAGCTAGATCCGGATTTGGCTTTTGAGGAGCGCCAATTGGGAGTTTTTCATGGGCTTCAATAACAGGTAATGATAGGGTGACAGATAGGTATACATTTCTATTCATCATAGGGCTCTGTACCATTATCAACGTGATCCCCTCCCCTACTGACTCTGCCGCCTTGTATATCGGTCCCGTTCATGACAGCTTCATCGATATCTGACGTTCTCACCAACATTTGTCAAACGGAAGATTAAGAATGAGAAGTCGGTCGATTCAAGGTGGCTCTAGGGCCTCTATATATACACTGGGTAGGTAGGCAGCAAGGTAGGCAACAGGATTGAAGCCTACGAAGAATTCAAATCTAGTCTTGATAGTCAAGCCACTAGGCAGACATGCTCCAACATTTCAAGCAAGCCATAGGTATATTAAGATCCTAAATATACCAGTTCCTTCAACCTCGGTGTAGTTTAGTGGGTATAATACGTGACAGCTGGTTCACGAGACGTAGGTGCGATTCCTACCACCGGGCTGCCCAATTTCTTTGAGATTGTCAGCAGAAGGTGTGAAACTACCACCCTTGCGCCGGTTTTTATTGCTTTGCATTTGATCTTTGTCTCATTGTAAATGGCGTTGAAAGCTCAGACTGCTTCTTAATTATATGAAATGGCCATCAATATATCAATTACCTAAACTTACCGTTAACTCAATTAGAAATTCGGTGCGATTTAGTGATTTATAACAACACTCGAACGCCAATGTACTCCCTTTGGCCGCAGCTTGAGGAAACATCTACTATAGTTTCTGCATGTTGTTCCTCCTCGCCAGCTTATTTTTTTGTGAGTGTAGTAGGAAGAAGTAGTTGACTTGGTGTTGATACTAACATCAAAGCATATTAAGATGAGAGAACAGGCGGGATAACTGAGTGGCTGGTTGTTGAAGACATAAACGGTCAACTGAAGTTGTAGGGCATCAATTACTATTCAGAAATATGTTGGATTGAGAGAATGACTGATCAAATCTTCGGTATTGTGACATACAGTCTAGTCTGAGAGAATTTCACAGAACTTTTATCCTCACCCCACACAGATTCGCCCAAATTCCATAACTTCCTCCTGCATTGCTGCTTTTTCTTAGTCTTATGCTACGACTTACTCGCTCTACTCCGCCGCCGGCTCGTCATGAGCCTCGCCATTCGTCCTCGCTGGCTTCTCGATCTCTATCTCTTTCACCTCTTCCTTCATACCTTTCTCACTTCCAACATCAATGCCTCCTAGGTCAACCAGCTGCTCCAGACCCACCTCCCGATTGACCTCTCTCCATCTCTCACGCTCCCTCTCCGCCATACCAATGCTCCCGAACAAGACGTCCATTTCCTCAAGCGAGAGCCCTTTAGTTTCTGGGACGTAAAGCCAGACGAATAGTGCACCGCCGAAGGTAAGGAGGCCGAAGAAGATATAGGTACCATACGTCATTCCGGAGAGCATGTCTGGAGTCACTTGGCCGACGATGAAATTGTTCATCCTAGTAAGAGGGGAAGTAAGACATTAGCTTCGTCCGGCATTGTAGAATTTTGAGAAGAGCGCTCATTTTGAAGGTTTACTACGTACCAGTTGCTCGATGCGCCAAGGGCGATGCCGTACGATCGATTTGACAAGGGCCAGATTTCCGAGATGACGATCCAAGCGCAAGGTCCCCATGAATATCCGAAGTGGATGACGAAAAGCCAGACCATGGCGACGGCGGCCCAACCTGCAGATTGGTGCGTAGGCCATTGATATTGGTTCTTGGCGGTGATGGCGGCCTTGAAAATGCCAGTCAGTGAGCGCAAAGACCACGGAAATTAATCAAGGATGACATGAGAAATAGAGCTTCGTACAATGATTATGTGACATGTGGCCATGCCGAGAGCACCCCAGATGAGGACTGGTTTACGGCCCCATTTATCAACCCACATGATAGCCGGTATCGTAGCCTATGGCGTAGATTAGCATAGCATTTCTGGGGTTGGAGTTCTGCCCTTACAATGAACATGGCAATTCCAACCACACCAGTAGCCAAGAGGGAAACTGCATTGGAGGAAAGACCCAAGCCATTAAAAATCTTCGGGGCATAATAAAGGATAGCGTTGATGCCAGTCCATTGCTGGAAGAACATGATTACTGTGGCTACGATCACGCGTCGGAACATTGGCATGGACTTGAAGAGAGAACCGATGGCAACGAATTGGCTAAACAAATCCATTAGTTTTGTTCTACACGTTAAACCTGAGGTTTCTGAAAATCTTGATACTTACAGTTTGAGAATATTCCAAGCCGTCTGTTCCTGCAAATGCGGGAAGTTTTCTTGGAGTGACCGTTTCTCAAACAAGGACTGGGCCTTGATCTCCATAAATTCGAGCTCTATCAATTCGTGATCTTGAGGTAGGTCTCTAAGCCTAGCAAGCACGCCGCGCGCCTCGGCTTCTCGTCCATGATGAACAAGCCAACGAGGAGAGAAGGGCATAAATAGCATTCCTAATCCAAGCAGAACCGCAGGTACAAGCTGCAAGCTTAAAGGTAGGAGCCATGCACCATTGTGCTGTCCCTTGCCTGTACCTCCAATAAAATTCTACTCTTATCAGTATCGTTGTTTCTTAGAAATAGTTTGGGGATTGAACTCACTGTGCCATAGTCGATCCAGAAACTGATCAGAATTCCTAGTGTGATGGACATTTGCTGTAACCCAACCAGAGCGCCGCGGACTTCAGGTGGTGCAATCTCGGCATTATACATTGGTATAATCATGGACAAAGAGCCAACACCCATACCTATGGTCATGGTAAGCCTGTAGATTCCGGTGTTGAAGATGCGAATTTGATGTACCAGTAATAAATCTACCCCCCAGGATAGAGCTGTGGCCGGATGGGGTGATTGCAGTTGTCTGAACGACGACTCCAATGACGAAGATAGTGACGTTGACCAAGATAGCATATTTTCGAGACAGGATCTCAGCGAGAAAGCCGGAGTACATTGTCCCAAACCACGCACCCAATTCGAGGATGGATACCAGCCATCCCTGCTTGGAATCATTCCAAGTCAAAGTTGCCTCATCCTCGATATAGCTGCCCATGTCTGCATGAATTAGTTGCGATATGTGATCAAAAGGATCAAGACGAACGTTTCTTGAAAGCGGTCATAGTGAGGACACCGCTGAAAACACCCTGATTGTAGCCATATAGCAAACCTCCAAGACAAGCAAAGCAGGCAATACCAAACACGCGTAAATTTCTAAGCAGGGCCAATGGACCAGAACCACCCGAAAGAGCTTGACGGCGTGCCAGTGCCGCAGCTTCGAATTCTGTGGCTGTCCCACCGACTGGAGCCATGATCAGTGCAAAATCCGATGTTTGTAGGAAGTTTGGAGACTAGAAAGGCAATTAACGCTTCACCAGGTTTGAGAAGGGAAGACCAGGCCACTTCTATAGCCGGTAGCCCGGTAGGGGAGAATGTCATGACTAGATTGTAGGACTAACTAACGGCGCGGCCATACGGAAATAGTAGGGACCTTTCGCACGAAAATATAACTCAATATTGCGCGCATAACGTAGGTGATAGGGTTATGAAGGCGACAGGGTTATGACGGTGGATCTACCGCCTTCTTGGTGTAGATGGAACACCGAAATACTGCCAAATGCCTCAGAAGTAGCCGTTGGGTCGTGCACGCCTAACGGCTGAGGCATTTGGCAGTATTTTGGTGTTCCATCTACATCAAGAAGGCTATCACCCACGTTAGCCAGAGTCTAGGCCCAATTGAGGACACAGTATTGACGAATTCAATCCCTTTGTGTGGCAACGAATTCTTGCACTTTTCGTATATGCACGCCTTATAAGCCCATCTAGGGGCTCTATACCATATATAGCTTGGTGTTGGAGCTTGGTCAATGCGGTTACTCGGCGGCAGGGGCGCCTCATTGACATACATCTCATTTGACGTATACAGCACTTCTCCTTATAACCTTAACCTGGCCCTTCACCGCCTTATCCTCATCGACGTCAAGAATGTGTATAAAGCGTACAGGTGGCAGTAATTCGGCGGACTTTGATGGAGGATTTTCCTATATAATCAGCAGGAGGAAGGGTAGAAACCTACGGACATGGCATCATATATTACGACTTTTTGCTCAACTTTCTCAAAAAAAATATATATATATTGGTGTTTTTAGTGGTGGCCTTGTGCAATATTTTGTTGGTCGACGTGTTTTGGTGGGGCTTGCTGATAAAACCGCAGCATGTTAACCCAAGCGAAAGCGCCAAAAGCGCCCAATACGAAAAGTGACTTCTGCCGCACGAAGGGATATGGGGTTTGACGGCTGCTTTTGGCTAGATCTTGATAACTAAGCATGATATTTTGACGACGTATTACTTGTGGCCTACCAAGACTCCTTACATGCCCCTTTTACTATCGCGATACCTTATATTGATGTATTATTTTTAATAACTCTTCTATTATAATAGTTATATTAAAGCTTTATACTACTAAATTATAGAGAATAATAAGACGAATCTAATAGTATAAAAATTATAATTTTCAGATATACGGCTATTAAGATATTAAAAAAGATATCTTTAGTAAATCCATTTTCTTGCGATCAAAAGTTATTTTATACTCTCCCCCACCTACTAGCAGCTTCTCAAGGCCGTGGATCTACTTCTGTTATGTGTATCGCCCATACAAATTATGTGGAATTGGTCATTTTAATGAGGTAGATATTGCTGAGTAACGTCTATGCAGACCACATGCGCGGCTCTGTGCCACGAGGTGGCTCGTCAACCTCTGGCGTCAATTTCATGCGAAATGTTCCTAGTACAAAGCATGGGTAAAGCTCCCATGTCTTCGCCTGCCGGGTAAAACGGTGGTTAATTTAATTTCACTGTTAATCTGGGGCTACCGGTGGGCTGCCGCCGGAACGGCTGGGGGCGCACGCTAGGCAACGGACGTCACAACGGACGTCGCAATGGACGTCGCAATGATATCGCAACGGGCGTATATATACAGCCGATTGTAGAGCCTTTCAAAAGTCTTTGCCGCCAAGCTGGCCTACCGCCAAGGCAGAAAAACAAGATTCTGCCGGCTGAATTCTGCTATATCATCAAGCGTTCCACCAAGTTTGTTTTTAGCAGCTTGATTCCGCAGCTTCCAAGCTCCTTTTAATATTCTAAATAGCTACTAAAAGATCTACCGCTAAACGTTCTATAGGCGGCCATAATTTAGCTATAAAAGCTTAAAT